>ENA-UONV01000679-UONV01000679.1-human-gut-metagenome-genome-assembly--contig:-CS4-NODE-679-length-36179-cov-15.652862_pt1 | contig 36179 bp, 29 predicted proteins | sample MGYA00242461_ERZ724008 | MGnify/ENA metagenome assembly ERZ724008 | reverse complement strand
TAATTAATTTGTTGTCATAGGTATAACTGTTGAATTTATTCAGACAGCACCGTTCAAATAAATTTTATGTTCACTTTAACGGCAGCTTGAAAATTATGATTTATGCTTGTCCTCGGTAAATTTTTTTTAAGTCTGCGCCACGCTTTTAAAGTGACGCAACCATATTGACGTGTTTTGAGCAGACAGTATCAGAGCGCCCTAAAACTCATTATATGGTTCTTTATGCGGCAGAAATGGAAACTTGCGGAATTATGAGACAAAATAAAAAGCCGCTTGTAATGCGGCTTTTTATTTGATATTAAAATTTATCTTCGCTTGCTGAAAATATAATATAAGAATGCAAAGAAAGTAAGATTGAGAATTACTAGAGCGGGGAACCCGACCTTAGCCATAATATCGCTTACAGACTGAAGGTTTACATTTAGGAGAAAACCTGAAAGGCACACAATGAGGATGCCGATTATGGTAAGAATTACGCATACGGAAATATAAGTGTGAGAAGTGGGGCGCGCGCTTCCTTTGCCGTAACCGTAAAGCATAAGTCCGCCGAATAAAATAAGCTGCAAAAGACCGATAATGAGTATGGTAAGCGGATAAATGAGCGGTACACTCATCTGTTGTCTGTAGAGCAGACAGATAACAAACTCTGCGAGCATGATAAGGCAAATTATTGCCGAACTCATAAACAGTGCTGCGCCCTTATTGAATGTGGTGTTGGAAGCTCCGGAAGTTCTGCTTGCCGAGCTTGAGGTATTCACTTTAAGCCCGTCAGCTCTGGCTTTTTCTGCCGCAGCGTCAGACTGATATGAAGGCGCGTAGTAGGCAGGTTGGCTTTGCTGTGTGTCGCGCTGTTGCTGGCGCTGTCTGGCGCCGTTGTCGCGCTTGATTGCTTTATTGAAGATATTATTTACAAGTTTTTTATAATCTCTTTCTGTTTCAGGCTTAAGATTATAAATTAATTTTTCGGTGTCTATTTCGTCGGAATTGGGAACAATTTCTTCGGGTTTCTCTTCAGGTTCCTTAACCGCGGTAATTAATCGCAAAAAGTTTTCGTGAGTGGTGCGTTTTTCTTCTTCGCTGCGGGTATCTCTCGCATTGAACCTGTCTGCTTCCGCACGCGGCTCATCCTCTTTTTGTGCCTGCGCTTGAGGCTGCGCCATGAAAATGTCCTGCACGGTATGGTCGCTGTATTCCGACTTTACCGACGCGTTTTCGAGCATTTGCTCATATCTCTGCGATCCGTATTGAGAAGTAAGTGAATTGAGGTTATTGCCTGTAGGATCGCTTGCGTTTTGTTCGTCCGTTTCGCCGTCTTTTTCACCCGTTCTTACGCGGGTTACAGATTGTTTTAAAATTTTGAAATCGACGGGAGTGGGGGCGGGTTGAGAAAAATCGAAGGAACGGTCTGAAATAAGGCTGTCGATGACAGTTCTCGAGTATTCCCATTCGGACTGATTTTTCTCTGAAAATTCACGCCCGAGTTTGGTCAGCGTAAAATACTTGCGCCTGCCGCCCAAAGTAACGTCGTCAGTTTTCCAGTATGCTTTTATGTATCCCTGATTTTCCAGCCTTTTGAGCGCGCTGTAGAGCGTGGGTTGCTTCAGCGTGTACTGTCCGTGCGATTTCTCCTCGATTTCATTTATAATTTCGTAACCGTACTTGTCGCGCTCGTCGAGGGTACGCAAGATAATTGTGTTGATATGTCCTCTTATGAGGTCCGCGCTTATGGTACTTTTTGAAGAATCGTCGCGTTCTGCTGAGCTATCTTGTTGCTTGTTGTCTTCGTTATCTTCGTCGAAAACTTCGTCTTCTTTCATTGCGAAATCCCTCCGTTTTTATGTAAAAATTATACCATAAGCAACATGTAATGTCAATATTTTGACAATTAAAAAAGTACTATGTCACACATAATCGCCAAAATTTAAGAAAAATAGTTTACTTAAAGCGTCAGAAGTGCTAATATAATGAGAGATTTAAGATTTAAGGTGATTTTATGTATCTTCACTCAAAGGATTATTCTCTTCGTTACAGCGACGTAGATTTCAGAGATTTTTTGCGTCCTTCGGCGCTGCTTTCCGTAATGCAGGAATCTGCTTGTCTCTCTGCGGACGAGCTTGGTTTCGGCTATAAAGATCTCATGCCAAAAAATATCGGTTTTATACTTTCGAACTGGTACGTCGAGATGTACAGACCTATAAAGCTGAACGAAGTTATAATCGTTCACACATGGCCCGTAAAACCCAAACATCTCATTGTCATGCGCGACTTTGAAATGTTTGTTGGAGAAGAAAAAGTTGGTGTCGGCACGTCTCGATGGTGTCTTATAAATCTCGCTGATTTTTCTCTTTTGCCTTCTTCGGTTGTGTTCGACGGCGTTTCGGCAGAGTATAACGATTTTCGTTCGACGCAGTTTTCTTCATGGAAAATTCCTCGCGTCGTTTCCCAAAAGCCCGATTACATAAAATATGTTTCGTATTCCGATTACGACCATTACAATCACGCCAACAATACCAGATACGCCGATTTTCTCATGGACGCATTTTCTGTCGACGAGTTGAAGGATAAATGGGTGTCCGCGTTCCGCATTTCGTATATTAAGCAGTGCAAATACGGCGAAAAACTTGAATTTTATAAGTGTAAGGCGGAAGACGGCAGCTGGATCGTTGAAGGCAGGGTCGGCGACGAAGTGAGGGTGCAGTTCAATGTTGTCTTCGCCAATCTTTGATTATAATGTAATTTTTTCCCGCGCTCGGTGTTCCATGAGCATAATTGTCGGGGACGACGGGGATGTTACCGTGCGTTGTCCGTCGGGAACTTCTGCTGCGAGCATAGAAAAATTCGTCTGCTCAAAGCAAAATTGGGTAATTAAACACCTTGACTCGGTCAAGGCGAGAAATTCGCGGTTTGAGGATGTACGCTCATATAAAAAAATTCTTGTCGGCGGTCAGCTTTTAAATCTTGAAGTCGGCAAGCCAAACATAATTAAAGACGGCGTTGTCTGCGTAACTAAAATGTCTTCATTGAAAAAACTGCTTGTCGATCGTTTCGGTGAGGTCTTTCTTGCCAGATTTTATTATTTTTCGTCCGGGTTGGCGCTTGATAGCAGAAGTGTTTCTTTCAGGGCGTACAGGTCCAGGTGGGGTTGTTGCGACAGCGCAAACAATATCGTATTCAATTATAAAATTCTGATGTTGCCCTCAGAGCTTCAGGATTATATCATCGTTCACGAGTTGTGTCATACGAAAGCCCACAACCATTCGGCAAATTTCAAGCGTTTGCTCTTTCGCGCAATGCCCGATTTCAGGCTTCGCGAGCTTGAACTGAAGAACTATTCGTTCATATGTCGCATGTATTGAGAGCAAAAAGCATAAATATTCATTTAATCTTGCATATTTGAATAAATATAAGTTTTAAGTGCTTTGATTGTAAATTTATTCATGATAATAATGAAAAATTAAATATTTATGCGCTTATTTCGCTTGACTTAATCATTATATATATTGTATAATTGCTTCGGTTTTGAGCGCAAGTTTAAAACAAAATAATTTTTAACGGAAAAATAACATGGAAAAGAAGATTAAAAAAGTTGTTCTGGCATATTCGGGCGGTCTCGATACGTCGATAATCATTCCCTGGCTCAAGGAAAACTACGATAATTGCGAAGTAATTGCCGTTTCGGGCGATGTCGGTCAGACCACCGAACTTGAAGGACTTGAGGAAAAAGCTCTCAAGACGGGCGCGTCCAAGCTCTATATCGAAGATCTTAAAAAAGAATTTATAGAAGATTACATCTATCCCACAATGAAAGCAGGTGCGGTGTATGAAAACAAATATCTGCTCGGCACGTCCTTTGCGCGTCCCATAATCGCAAAAAGAATTGTGGAAATCGCCAAAAAGGAAGGTGCGGACGCAATCTGCCACGGTTGCACGGGTAAAGGAAACGACCAGGTAAGGTTTGAACTTACGATTAAGGCGTTTGCGCCCGAAATAACTATAATTGCGCCCTGGCGTATATGGAATATCAAGAGCAGGGACGAAGAAATCGACTATGCAGAAGCTCATAATATTCCTCTTAAAATCAACAGAGAAACTAATTATTCCAAGGATAAGAACCTCTGGCACCTTTCGCACGAAGGTCTCGACCTCGAAGATCCCGCAAACGAACCCGATTACGATAAAATCTGCGAGCTCGGCGTATCTCCCTGGAAGGCTCCCAATAAATCAACCTATGTAACCATACATTTTGAAAAAGGTATACCTACCGCAATCGACGGAAAGAAGATGAGCGCGGTAAAACTTATCGAAAAGCTCAATAAAATCGGCGGAAAGAACGGCGTAGGTCTTGTAGACATGGTGGAAAACAGACTTGTCGGCATGAAGTCGAGGGGCGTATACGAAACTCCCGGCGGAACGATTTTATATACCGCTCATGAAATTCTCGAATCTATCTGCCTCGATAAGGCAACCCAGCATTTCAAGCAGCATGTAGGCATCAAGTATGGCGAACTCGTCTATAACGGACAGTGGTTCACGCCCTTGCGCGAAGCGCTCGACGCGTTTGTCAATAAAACTCAGGAATGCGTTACGGGCGACGTTAAACTTCGTATCTATAAGGGCAATGTGATGAACGCAGGCGTAACTTCGCCCAATTCGCTTTACAGCGAAGATATTGCAACCTTCGGCGAAGACGATTGCTACAACCAGATGGATTCCCAGGGCTTCATAAATCTTTTCGGACTTCCCATAAAGGTTAAAGCTCTTCTCGATCAGAAGAAAATAAAGTAATGTACAGCGTTTTTATAGACGGTAAAGAAGGCACTACGGGTTTACAGATTTACGACAGAATTTCGAAGAGGGATGATATAAAACTCATAACTCTTCCCGAAGAACTGAGAAAAGACGTAAACGCGAGAGCGGAGTGTCTGAACAGTGCGGATATAAGTTTTCTGTGCCTGCCTGACGCGGCGGCTAAAGAGGCTGTAAGTCTCGTATCATCGCCCAATGCGAGAATAATCGACGCGTCGACTGCGCACAGAACAAATCCCGACTGGATTTACGGTTTGCCTGAAATTTCTTCGGAAAGAAGAGAATTGATTGCAAACGCAAACAGGCTTGCCAACCCGGGTTGCTACGCGACGGGTTTCATAACGCTCGTTGCGCCCCTCGTCAAGGGCGGGCTTGTTTCTGCGGATTATCCCTTTGTTTGTCATGCGCTCAGCGGATATTCGGGAGCGGGTAAAAAGGGTATAGCGCAGTATGAGGACGAGAACAGGGATATCTCTCTTTCGTCGCCAAGACACTATGCGCTGGGGCTTAAACATAAGCATATTCCCGAAATGGTAAACGAATGCGGGCTTGCGTATGCGCCCGTGTTTGCTCCGATAATTTGCGATTTTTATTGCGGCATGTGCGTGAGCGTCCCCGTTTACACGCGGCTGATGAACAAAAAATATACCGTAAATGATGTTAGAAAGTACTTTGCAGAGTACTATGCGTCGCAGAATTTCATAAAAGTTGTCGAAGAAAACGATATTCCGACATATCTTGCCGCAAATAAACTTGCGGGCAGCAACATGCTTGAAATTTATGTCAGCGGCAACGAGGAGCAGATTATGCTGTGCAGCGTTTTGGATAACCTCGGCAAAGGCGCTTCGGGCGCAGCCGTGCAGAATATGAACATTATGCTAGGTCTTGACGAGAGGACGTCTCTCATTTAAAGCTTGCTCTCATTTAAAGCTTTGCACATTTAAATTTTGTCTTTAGAGCTTTAGTTTTGTTTGTTTTTTGCATAAGGTGTTGCATTTACATTTGATTTTTAAATTAAATTTTATTGTAGCCAGTTAAGGCCTGTTGCCTGATAGATTAACTTGTAAAGCATAAATATTGCGATAAAAGTTTTTTTATATTTAACTTTTTGTTTTTATATTAATTTTACATATCAATTTGTTTCTGATTTTAATTTACGCGAGTGATTTATAATGAAAATTAAGAGTATTAAAGGCGGCGTTTGCGCGCCGCTCGGATACAAAGCAAACGGAGTTCATTGCGGCATACGTAAAAATAAAGTCAAAAAAGACTTTGCCCTTATCGTCAGCGAGGTCAGGGCTGCCGCCGCAGGCGTTTATACGAGCAATCTTGTTAAAGGCGCGCCCGTTATTGTTACCAAAAAGAACTTGACCGACGGGCATGCACAGGCTATAATATGTAATAGCGGAAATGCGAACACCTGCAATGCGGACGGAATCGAGATTGCCGAAGGCATGTGCAAACTCGTCGAAAGCGTAAGCGGAATTTCTGCTAGCGACGTAATCGTTGCGTCTACAGGCGTAATCGGTCAGAAACTCAGCCTTGATCCCATGAAGGAGCATATCTGCGAACTTTACGATGGTCTGGGCGACAAGAGTTTGAGCGCTGCCGAAGCTATTATGACCACTGACACTGTCGATAAGCAGGTTGCCGTTGAATTTGTGCTTGACGGCAAAAAATGTCGCATAGGCGCGATAGCAAAGGGCGTCGGAATGGTTTGCCCCAATATGGCTACAAACCTTATTTTCCTCACGTCTGACGTTGCTATAACTCCCGAAATGCTCCAGAAAGCTCTTTCCGAGGACGTAAAGACGTCTTTTAATATGGTTTCCGTGGACGGAGACCAGTCAACCAACGATACGTGCTGCATTCTCGCAAACGGTCTTGCGGGAAACGAACTAATCGAAAAGAAGGGACTTTCGTTCAGCAGATTTGCAAAAGCTCTCAATTTCTGCACGGTTACGCTTTCAAAAATGCTTGCCAAGGACGGAGAAGGCGCAACCAAACTCATAGAGTGCAACGTCTTCGGCGCAAAGAACTTAAAGACTGCGCGCACCGTTGCTAAATCTGTCATCAAATCTTCGCTTTTCAAGGCTGCCATGTTCGGCGCCGATGCTAACTGGGGCAGGGTGCTTTGCGCGATAGGATATTCCGGTGCGGACGTCGATATTTATAAAATAGACGTAACTTTCGCTTCGCGCGCAGGCAGCATAAAAGTTTGCGAAAACGGTTACGGACTTGATTTTTCCGAAGAAATTGCAAAAAAAGTACTTTCCGAGGACGAAATCAGCGTTGATATAGACCTCAAGTCAGGCAACTTTAAGGCGGCAGCCTGGGGTTGTGACTTAACTTACGATTACGTTAAAATTAACGGCGACTACAGGACTTGATATGAACAAACAGGAACAGGCTGAATTTTTAATAGAGGCAATGCCCTATATTAAAAAATATTTCAATAAGATTTTGGTCGTAAAGTACGGTGGCAACGCCATGATTGACGAAAATTTAAAGTCGTCGGTCATGCGCGATTTAGTCGTTCTCAATCTTTTAGGAATAAAAGTCGTTCTCGTTCACGGCGGCGGTCCCGAAATTTCCCAGACTATCAGGCAGATGGGCAAGGAGACCAGATTTGTAAACGGACTCCGTTACACCGACGAAGAGACTGCCGAAATAGTCCGCATGGTGCTTGCAGGCAAAGTAAATAAATCTTTGACCGACCTCATTTGCCGACACGGGGGCAAAGCTATAGGCATCTGCGGTCAGGACGGACACCTCATCAAGTGCGAAAAGCAGGACGAAAGTCTCGGTTTCGTCGGCAAAATCACTTCAATCAATACTGAAATTATAACCGACCTTCTCGGGCTCGGTTATGTACCGGTTATTTCTACAGTCGGATACGACGACGAAGGAAATATATATAACGTCAATGCAGACACCGCCGCGGCATCCATCGCAGGCGCTTTAAAGGCGGAAAGTCTCATTCTCATGACAGATATAAGGGGGCTTCTCGAAAATAAAGACGACCCCGAAAGTCTCATTAAAAAAGTTTATGTTTCCGACGTTCCCGCCCTCGTAAAGCAGGGAATAATATCGGGAGGCATGATACCCAAGATTGAATGTTGTAAAGATGCAATCCGTCGCGGCGTAAAAAAAGTGTTTATTACCGACGGAAGGGTTTCCCATTCCATTTTAATAGAAATATTGTCCGACGAAGGCAGCGGAACAATGTTTATATAACCGACTGATTTATTTTTTAAATCAGTCTTTATTTTAATAAGGTAATTCAGATGGACAAAAAAAGTATAATCAATGAAGATAAAGAATATATTGCAAGCACCTACGCGCGCTTCGACGTGGCTTTCGAGCGCGGAGAGGGCAGCAGGCTTTACGACTTCGACGGCAAGGAATACATAGACTGTGCGACGGGCATAGGCGTAAACATTTTCGGTATCTGCGACGAGGTTTGGAAGGACGCAGTCATAAATCAGATTAATCTTATTCAGCATACTTCCAATCTCTATTATTCCGAGCCTCAGGCTCGCCTTGCAAAACTTCTGTGTGAAAAGACGGGCGCAAGTAAGGTATTTTTCGGCAATAGCGGCGCTGAAGCCAACGAATGCGCCATAAAAACTGCCAGAAAGTACGGCAACACCCGCTATGGCAGAAACGAAATTATAACTTTAAAAAATTCTTTCCACGGCAGAACGATTGCTACGCTTACGGCTACGGGACAGGATGCTTTCCACAAGTATTTCGATCCGTTCCTGCCGGGATTTAAATATGCCGATCCCGATATGGACGGAATAATTTCCTGCTATACGGACAAAACCTGCGCGGTAATGGTCGAGTGCATTCAGGGCGAAAGCGGCGTAAACGTTCTCGACGCAGGCTTTCTGAAAGAGCTTGAAAAGTTCTGCAAAGAGCGCGACATTCTTCTTATCTGCGACGAAGTTCAGTGCGGCAACGGCAGAACGGGTTACATGTATGCATACGAGCATTTTGGAATACATCCCGACATCGTTACGACGGCAAAGGGGCTGGGCGGAGGTCTGCCGATAGGCGCTTGCATGATGTTTGGCAAATGTGCGGATACGTTCACCTATGGCGACCACGGCTCGACTTTCGGCGGAAATCCCGTCGCGTGTGCGGGTGCTTACAGCATTATAGAAAGAATTACAGACGACCTTCTGAACGAAGTTAAGGGTAAAGGCGCATATTTCATGGCAAATCTGTCCCGCATCCGCAACGTAAAATCCGTAAGCGGTCTGGGACTTATGATAGGCATCGAAACAACGAAACCTGCAAGGCAGGTTGCGGCAGATTGCCTCGAAAAAGGAATTATTGTCCTTACGGCTCACGACAAAGTAAGATTGCTTCCGCCGTTGAATATCAAAAAAGACGAGATGGAACAGGCATTGAAAATATTAAATGAGGTAATAAGTAAATGAGACATTTATTGAAATTGGAAGATCTGACCCGCGAGGATATATTATCCATACTTAACCTTGCAGACCAGCTCAAATTTGAAAGAATTAACGGCGTGCAGAAAGATTACCTTAAAGGTAAAAAGATAGGTCTTATTTTCCAGAAGGCTTCTACGCGTACAAGGGTTTCTTTTGAAGCGGGAATATATGAACTCGGCGGCTACGGACTTTTCTTGTCGAGCAACGATTTGCAGATCGGAAGAGGCGAGCCCGTTCAGGATACGGCGAGAGTGCTTTCGCGCTATCTCGACGGCATTATGATACGTACTTTTGCACAGCAGGAAGTCGAAGATCTTGCAAAATACGGCTCTATACCCGTAATCAACGGACTTACCGATTACGCTCATCCATGCCAGGTTCTTGCCGACCTCATGACGATAAGGGAATACAAGGGCAGTTTCAAGGGGCTTAAACTTGCTTTCGTCGGCGACGGCAACAACATGGCGAACAGCCTCATTGTCGGCGCGATAAAGACGGGCATGTCGTTTGCCATTGCCTGCCCCAAGGGATACGAACCCGACAAACACCTCATCGAATGGGCAAAGGAAAACGGCAATATTACGATAACTCAGGACGTGAAGGAAGCCGTAAAAGACGCAGACGTAGTTTATACCGACGTTTGGGCTTCAATGGGACAGGAAGAAGAGAGAGCAAAGAGAATTAAGGCATTTGCGGGCTATCAGGTCAACAAGGAAAACCTTTCTGTCGCAAAGAACGATGTTATAGTGCTTCACTGCCTGCCCGCTCACCGCGAAGAAGAAATTACTGCGGAAGTCTTTGAAGCTCACGCAGACGAGATATTCAATCAGGCGGAAAACAGACTGCACGTGCAGAAAGCCGTAATGGTTAAACTTTTAAAATAATCACAAGCTAAAAATAATTCATACAAGGAAGCAATACATGGAAAACAGCAAAGTTTATTTAACGCTGCAAAACGGAAAACAGTTTGTTGGAAAACGCTTCGGCGCAAAGGGCGAAGTGGTGGGCGAACTTGTATTCACTACGGGTATGACGGGCTACGTTGAAACGCTCACCGACCCCAGTTACTACGGTCAGATTGTCACGCAGACATTCCCTCTCATAGGAAATTACGGCGTAACGCCCGACATGGAAAGTAAAAAGCCCTGGGTTTCTGCGTATATCGTGAGGGAGAAGTGCGACGAACCTTCAAACTTCAGGTGTGAAGAAACTATAGATAAGTACCTTAAAGATAACGGTATCGTGGGAGTTTACGGCATCGACACGCGCGAACTTACAAAAATCGTAAGGGAATCGGGCGTAATGAATGCTGCAATAACGTCTAAACCTCTAAAAGATTTCAGCGCAGTCGAAGCGTATGTAATAAAGAATGCGGTAAAAAGCGTTACCTGCAAAGAGGTTGAATATTTCGGCGACCCGAACGGAATAAAAGTTGCTGTCTGGGATTTCGGCGCGAAAGACAATATCATACGCGAACTCGTTAAGCGCGGCTGCTATTGCGTAAAAGTTCCCGCAACTTATACCGCTGAACAGATACTCGCGCTCAATCCCCGCGGACTTATGCTGTGCAACGGTCCCGGCGACCCTGCGGAAAACGTTGAGATAATCGAAAATCTTAAAAAACTTGCGGGTAAATTGCCCATTTTCGGCATATGCCTCGGACACCAGCTCTTTGCGCTCGCTATGGGCGGCAAGACTAAAAAGATGAAATACGGTCATCGCGGCGCAAACCAGCCCGTAAAATGCCTCGCAACGGGCAGGGTTTATATCTCCAGCCAGAACCACGGCTACGAAGTAATATCTTCCAGCCTCGAAGGAGTTGGTCAGCTCAGTTATATCAACGCCAACGACAACACCTGCGAAGGTTTCGATTATCCCCAGCTCAACGCATACACCGTTCAGTTCCATCCCGAGGCTTGCGGCGGACCCCGCGACGCTTCGTTCCTGTTCGATAAATTTATAAAGAATATGACGGAGGGAAAGTATAATGCCTAAAAGAGAAGATATTAAAAAAGTACTCGTAATAGGTTCGGGTCCCATAGTAATAGGTCAGGCTGCCGAATTCGACTACGCAGGCGCACAGGCGTGCAGAGTAATGAAAGACGCCGGACTTAACGTCGTATTGTGCAACTCCAACCCCGCAACTATCATGACGGACAGTGCGCTCGCAGACGAAATTTATCTCGAGCCTCTTACCGTCGAAACGCTTAAAAGAATAATAATAAAGGAACGTCCGGACAGCCTTCTCGCATCCCTCGGCGGTCAGACGGGACTTACGCTCGGCTGCAAACTTGCCAAGGAAGGCTTCCTTGACGAATACGGCGTAAAGCTCATCGGCGTAAACGTTGACAGCATAGACAGAGCGGAGGACAGAGAACTTTTCAAGGAGACGATGAACAAAATCGGTCAGCCTGTAGTTCCTTCCGACATCGCTTATACAGTAGACGAGTGCGTAGCCGTAGCCGAAAAAATCGGCGGCTATCCCGTTATCGTGCGCCCTGCGTATACGCTCGGCGGCGCAGGCGGCGGCGTTGCTTATAACGAAGAAGAACTCAGGCTCATCGCTCATAACGGTCTTATGCTTTCGCCCATCACGCAGGTACTTATCGAAAAGTACATAGGCGGATGGAAGGAAATCGAGTTTGAAGTTCTGCGCGACGGCGCTGGCAACGTGCTCACCGTCTGCTCGATGGAAAACTTCGACCCCGTCGGTATACACACGGGTGACTCCATTGTCATCGCGCCTGCGGTTACGCTTTCCGATAAAGAATATCAGATGCTGCGTACAGCCTCTCTCGATATTATAACCGAACTCGGCATAGAGGGCGGTTGCAACTGCCAGTTTGCGCTCAATCCCGATTCGTTCGAATATTCGGTAATCGAAGTTAACCCCAGAGTATCGCGTTCGTCCGCGCTTGCATCCAAGGCTACGGGTTATCCCATTGCCAAAGTTGCCGCAAAGATTGCGCTCGGCTATACTCTCGACGAAATCAAAAATGACGTAACAGGCAAAACTTATGCCTGCTTCGAGCCCACGCTCGACTACGTCGTCGTCAAACTTCCCAAGTGGCCATTCGATAAATTTCTGTATGCAAAACGTACGCTCGGCACGAGAATGAAGGCTACGGGCGAAGTCATGGCTATCGGCACCAGCTTCGAAATGGCTATCATGAAGGCGGTCAGAGGCGCTGAAATTTCGCTCAATACCCTCAATATGCCCAAGATGGCTGAGCTTTCCGACGAGGAAATAAGAAGCAAACTTCACGAGCTTACGGACGAAAGACTGTTCGTCGTATATCAGGCTCTCAAGCGCGGATTTGCCATTGAAGAAATACACGATATAACAAAAATCGACGAATGGTTCCTCGATAAACTTAAAAAACTCTGCAAATACGAAGAACAGATTGCAGGCAAAGCAATTACTGCTGCACAGTATATCGAGGGCAAGAAACTCGGTTATCCCGATAAAGCTTTGGAACAGCTTTCGGGCAATAAACTGCCCAAGCACGTAGACGCCGCTTTCAAGATGGTTGACACCTGCGGTGCGGAATTCGCGGCGCAGACGCCTTATTTCTACTCAACTTACGACGAAAAGGCTCACGACGAAGCTGTGCCTTACGTTGCCGAGAGCAGAAAGAAAAAGAAGAAGAGAATAATAGTTATCGGCTCAGGTCCTATAAGAATAGGTCAGGGTATCGAGTTCGACTATTCGTCCGTACACTGCGTTTGGGCATTGAAGCGTCTCGGCTACGAGGTAATTATAATCAATAATAACCCCGAAACAGTTTCCACCGACTTCGACACGGCTGACAGGCTTTATTTTGAAAGCCTTACTCCCGAAGACGTTCAGAACGTCATTGACGTAGAAAAACCTTACGGCGTCGTCATAACTTTCGGCGGACAGACGGCAATCAAGCTGTGCGCTTACCTCGACAAGAAGGGCGTAAGAATTTTAGGTACTCCCGCCGACAGTATCGACCTTGCCGAAGACAGAGAAAGATTTGACGAACTGCTCGAACAGTTCCATATCGCAAGACCTAAGGGACTTACTGTAATGACTAAGGAAGAGGCGGTCAAAGCTGCCGAAACTTTGGGTTATCCCGTACTTTTGCGTCCTTCCTACGTTATAGGCGGTCAGAACATGACAATTGCCTTCACGCAGAACGACATCGAAAGATACATGGACGTCATTCTTGCGCAGAAGATTGAAAACCCCGTACTCTGCGATAAGTACCTCATGGGTACGGAATTGGAAGTTGACGCCATTTCGGACGGCGTTGACGTGCTTATTCCCGGCATTATGCAGCATATCGAAAGAGCGGGCGTTCACAGCGGCGACTCCATAGCCGTTTATCCTCCCTACAATCTCAGCGACGCAATGCTCAAAAAGGTAGTGGAAGTTTCCACAAACCTTGCAATTTCGCTCAAGACGAAGGGTCTTATCAATATTCAGTACCTCATCTATCACAATGAGCTTTACGTCATAGAAGTTAACCCCAGAGCTTCGAGAACCATACCTTATATTTCTAAAGTTACGGGCGTTCCCATGGTTGACCTCGCAACGAGAATAATGGTGGGCGCAAAACTCAAGAGATTGGGCTACGGCACGGGTCTTTATAAAAATTCGCCTTACGTTGCCGTAAAAGTTCCCGTATTCTCGTTTGAAAAGCTCAACGACGTCAACTCGCAGCTCGGTCCCGAAATGAAGTCTACGGGCGAAGTTCTCGGTATCGGCAAGACGATAGAGGAAGCGCTCTTCAAAGGGCTTGTTTCCGCGGGCTTCAATATGAAGCATCCCACGAAGCAGAACCCTTCGGGCATTTACTTCACCATCAACGACGAAGATAAGTTTGAAATTGTTAATATCGTCAAAAAATTTGCTGATTTAGGTCTTACGTTCTACGCAACAAAGGGTACGGCGCAGGTTATAAGAAGTCTCGGTCTCGAGTGTACGGAGGTTGCAAGACTTTCTACAAACGACGACATATTCAAGCTCATGGACGAGGGTAAAATAGATTACATCGTCTACACTGGCAAAACGGATATGGAGTCCATAACCAACTACATCTCGCTTCATCACCACGCAATTTTGCTCGGTATAACAGTACTTACGTCGCTCGATACGACTAACGCTCTCGCGGACGTTATTGCGGGAAGATACAATCAGTTCAATACCGAACTAGTTGACATTAACCATCTGAGGAAGGAAAAGTTAAAGCTTGAATTCAATAAAATGCATTCGTGCGGCAACGATTACATCTTCTTCAATAACATGGACAACCGCATTACTTGCCCTGAATCTCTCGCAATTAACTTTGCTGACAGGCATTATGCAATTGGCGGAGACGGCATTGTTCTCATCGAAAAATCAGACATTGCCGATGCAAAGGTAAGAGTGTTCAACAGCGACGGTTCAGATGCGGGAATTTCCGTAAATCCCTTGAGAATTGCGGCTAAATACCTGTACGATAACGGCATTGTAACAAACGAAGAGCTTACGCTTGAAATGTGCGGCAAGGCTGAAAAACTTTCCGTTTCCTGCTTCAATGGTGCGGCAAGCTCGGTTTCTGTCAAGCTCGATAGTCCCGTTATGAATAAGTATGAACTTCCCGAAGGAATTGTAACTTATTCAAGATACGGCGGCAAGCAGAGGGACGCATATAAAGTCAAGATAGGCAAAAACCACTTCGTAACCTTCTGCGATAAGATTGACGACGTCGATTTTGAAGATTACAGCCAGGAACTTTCCTCTAAACTTGATTTCTTCCCCGAAATTGACTTCCTTGAGTGCGTGAGAGTTGTAAATAGCGTTACGCTCAGGATGCGCGTGCTCGGCAAGATTAGCGGAGAAACGTGGTCGTGCGGCACGGCTGTCGCTGCGGCTGCTCTCGCGGCAATCGATATGGGCGAATGCGTCAAGGGCGAAATCATAACCGTTAAGCTCAAGGGCGGCGACCTCTTCGTTAAAGTTTGCGAAGACGGCTCCGTAGAAATTGACGGACCAGTAAAGCAGGCATTCAAGGGAATAATTGAAATTTAATGATATATCTTGATAATGCTGCCACTACAAGACCTGACAAGGAGTGTCTTGAAAAGGCAAACCAATTTTTATATGATAATTATTATAATCCTTCCGCGCTCTACGCGGAAGGTTATAATTTGCACCTGAATTTAAAGCAGGCGAGGAAAAACATTCTTTCCTGCATAGCAGACGACGGTTTTGACCTCGTTATAACTTCCTGCGGCACCGAGGCGGATAATCATGCCTTGTTCTGCGCAGGCAAGCGTGGCAACGTCGTTACGACTATGGGCGAACATTCTGCAGTTTATAATGCCGCAAACGAGCTTAAACAGCGTGGCATTGAAGTCAGATTTGCTCCGCTCAATGCCGACGGCAGCGTGAACGCGGAAAAGCTTTCAGAACTTGTCGACAGCAAAACATCTCTTGTTTCCGTCATTCACGTAAATAACGAGACGGGCGCGATAAACGATATTAACGCTATCGCCCGAATGGTAAAAGCCAAAAATAAGAATGCGCTTTTCCATGCCGACGGCGTGCAGGCTTTCGGAAAAATAAGTTTCCGCCTCGATAAATGCGTTGATCTGTACTCTGTTTCCGCACACAAAATAGGGGGAATGAAGGGTACGGGCGCCCTCATCAAGCGCAAAAGTCTGGTTCTTAAGCCGTACATTTACGGTGGCGGACAGGAGAGCGGCTTGAGGAGCGGCACAGAAAACGTTTTCGGCATAAAAATGTTTGAATTTGCAGCATTAAAGCGCTATTCAGACATTAAAAAGTACTTTGAGCAAGTTAAAAATCTGCATAATGCAATGTGGAATGAGCTTGATAAGTCTCTGTTTACCCGTATTTCGCCCGAAAACGGTTCGCCTTACATTCTTACCGTAGGCGCGGAGGGCGTAAGGGGAGAAACCATTCTGCATGAGGCGGACGACCTCGGGATAATCATAGGAACAGGCTCCGCATGCTCGTCCAATGAAAAAAAGCGTTATTCGAGGGTTATTTTGTCCTGCGGAATAAGCGAAAATATCGCCGACGGAATTCTCAGATTAAGTTTCAGCCCCGAAAATACGCTCGAAGAGGTTATAGAGGCTGCAAAAATACTTAACAAACTTGTTAAAAACAGAAAAGACATAATGGCTTGATTATGGAAAAAGTAATTATTATCAGATATTGCGAACTTTATCTCAAGGGCAAAAACCGCGGCTTTTTTGAGCGGATTTTTGCAATCAATATTGAAAAGGCTCTCAAAGGTATAAAGCACGAATTGCACAGACAGAGCGGAAGATACTTGCTTGAAGGATTTTCAGAGGACGATATTGCGCTTATTTTGTCCAAACTTGATAAAGTTTTCGGCATTCATACGCTGTCTGTAGCATATAAAGTTCCGTCGGAACTTAAAAATATTTATGAGGTTGCCGAGCTTGTTTGTCCCGCAAGCGGCACTTTCAAGGTAGAAACGCACAGAGCGGACAAAAAATTTCCATTAAATTCCATGCAGATAAGCGCAGAACTTGGCGGAATGCTGCTTGATTGCCACAAAGACCTTTCTGTCGATATTCATGAACCGCAGTTTGTGGTAAACGTAGACGTCCGCGAAAACGGTACGACGCTCGTTTTCGGCGAGTTTTTAAAGGGCGCAGGCGGTATGCCGGTTGGCAGTGCGGGGAAAGGATTGCTGCTCATATCGGGCGGAATTGACAGTCCTGTGGCAGGTCATATGATAGCAAAACGCGGCATGAGCATAGACTGCATACATTTTCACAGCTATCCTTATACCAATATGCAGGCGAGAGAAAAAGTCATGGAGCTTGCAAAAATTCTTTCCGAATATACCTGCGGAACGACTGTACACATCGTAAAAGTAACTCACATTCAGGAAGAAATCCATAAAAAATGCAATGGCGAGTATATGGTAACACTTCTCAGAAGGTTTATGATGCGTATTGCCGAAAAGATAGCCGACAGTTGCGGCGCGCAATGCCTTATTACGGGTGAAAGCCTCGGTCAGGTTGCCAGTCAGACCGTTGAAGGCATGACCTCGTCCAACAGCGTAATCGATCATTTGCCCGTTTTAAGACCTCTTTGCGGCTTCGACAAGAACGAAATAATCGACCGAAGCAAGCAGATTGGCACATACGAAACGTCAATTCAGCCTTATGAAGACTGTTGTACTGTGTTCCTGCCAAAACACCCTGTGACCAGACCTAAACTTTCGGATGTTCTCGCGGAAGAAAGCAAGTTGGATGTTCAAGCTCTCGTGAACGAGGCAATGTCTACGCTTGAAATTGTCAAACTTTAATAAATTACAGAAATTTAAACAAGGAAATACTTTTTTTAAAACTTAATAATATACAAAATTAACGTAAAACTAATTCAAGCAGATTAAATCCATGCTAATAAATGTAAAAGCATATGCGCCTAAATGCGCATATGCTTTTATTGTTATTAAAAATCGAATAGCAATTTAAGTGTAATTCAGTTTACAAATTAATTTGTTAGCGACGCAAAAATAAACTTATTAAATGTACAACGAGGTGATAAGAGTGGGGCAAACTGTTTTTACAATAAATTACTCCCAAACCTAAAAAAAAGTTGTTTTATAGTTCAACGCTTAAATGGGAAAAAGTTAGGAAGTTTGCGAATAAAAATTATTCCGCAAACCAATCTTTTTTGGTTATATCGGGAGGTAAAATATCGTTTGGCTCAGATCTGAAATTTACCCTGTCGAGGGTTACTGTTTTTCCGAAATGCTTATCTTTGCCGTCAAAGTAATATGGCGTAACGCTGTATACATGCGAGCCGTAGGAGGGAGCGTCGTAAATTTTATCTTTCCAAATATCGTCATAAATAACAATATTATCTCGTTTTATCAAATATGAATAGTACTTTGTCTGACATAGTTCAATACATATATTGTCATTTAAAACCAATATATCAGGTCTTACAATTTCAGGGTATGAAAATTTGTTGCTTTTGGCTACTGGACAAAAATTCTGCTGACAGCGTAGCGATAGTCGGTTGAGCTTGGGACATGCGTCGTCGGCTATGGTTATTTTGCCGTCATTATCATAATCTTCTCTGTCGATATAAATTTCTTTTGTGCCGGAAGATATGTCTAGCGGTGCGGGAGAATATGTGCTGTAACGCGTTGCAATAAGGTTTTTCATTACGTTGCAGCATTCGCCGCCGCCCGTGTATTGTATTTTTTTGTTGTCTTTATCGCCCAGCCACACGCAGAACGTGTGGTCGGAAGTGTAGCTGACGGCGTAAGCGTCCGTGTTTCCATGCTCGTTTCCGCATGTGCCCGTTTTGGCGGCTACGTCGAAATTGAAATTTTTTAGTTTTTTAGCCGTGCCTTCTTTGCTCGTTTCGATAAGCATTTGATTTATTACAGAGCAAGTTCCGCTTGAAAAAGCTTTGTTCTTCTCTGCGTTTTGCGCGGAGTAAATTGTTCTGCCGTTTTTGTCTTCTATTTTCTTGATAAAATGCGATGTCGCGTAATTTCCGCCGCTTCTGAAAACGCTGTAAGCGTCGCAAATCTGTTTAATGTCGAAGCCGTATTTCATTCCTCCCAGCGCGAGAGCAAGTCCTCTGTCCTCGTCTGTGAGTGGGAGATGGAGTTTTTTTGCGTATTCGTACGATTTTTCAATAGTAAGGGCGTTTAGTGTTTTTACTGCGGGAATATTGTAACTGTGCTTTATGCTCTCTGCGACGGTTACATTTCCGTGATATTTGTCGTCGTAGTTCTGCGGTTTGTATCCTCCGAAATTTGTAAATTTATCTTCTATTTTTGTCAGCGGACATATAATTCCTTCCTCGATGGCGGGCGCGTAGACCAAAAGTGGCTTGATTGTCGAACCGGGTTGCCTTTGCGCGCCTTTAATTGTATTTCTGTAAGCTTCTACGCCGTTTTCGGAGTTGGTTATAATTATCGCTATGTCGCAATCTTCCTTCTCGTCAGCCGCCCTGGACTGCATTTCTTCATTCATATAGGTATAGACTCTGCAGCCCGAAAGTTCGCTGTAGCAGTCGAGGTTGAGGCTTTCGAGCTCTCTGTAAACGGCTGAAAGGTAATCGCTGTTTTGGTTAAAATTCATGTCCTGGTTAACTGTTATGGGCTCGTTTTTGGCGGTATTATATTCGTTTTCGCTTATAAAAGAGCATTCGAGCATGCTTTTTAACACAATATTTCTTCTTTTAAGACTTTTTTCCTGATTGCTGAACGGCGAGTAGTTGTTCGGCGAAGCGAGAAGTCCTGCTAAAGTCGCGCTCTCTGCAAGCGTCAGGTTTTCCGCATCCTTTCCGAAATAAAAACGCGAAGCGTTCTGCAACCCGTAACAGTTGTGCCCGAAATAAATAGTGTTGAGGTACATTTCTAAAATTTCGTCTTTTGAATATTTTTTTTCGAGTTTGCGCGTCAGTCTTATTTCCTGAAGTTTTCTTTTAAGCGTCTTTTCGTTGGAAAGATGGGTGTTTTTTATGAGTTGCTGACTTATTGTGGAAGCGCCCTCTTTGAATGAAAATGATGTAATGTTGCGGAAAGCGGCTTTTATCATGCGCTGAAAGTTAATTCCGTTGTGCGAATAAAATTTTCTGTCTTCCGAAGCGATAAAGGCGTTTTTCGTGTAGTCGTTCAGGCTTTCTGTGCGCACGGCGCTTCTGTTGCCTGAAAGGGCGGCGCTTTCAATTTTATTTCCGTCGCCGTCATATAAAGTTATAGTCTGTTCGTAATTTACCAGTTTGCTTTCGTCCAGTTCAAGTCCGCTAGTTATCGCAATATAAACCGTATATCCCGTCAGCATTATGAACATGAAGGCAAGCAGGCTGAAAAGCAGAATTTTACCTAAAGTTTTCATTAAAAATAGTATCTATAAAATCAATTAATTGTTGCATTTTAATTGAAAAAAAATCGAAATAATTATATAATTGTTTTATATGAATAAATTTTACCACATTGTTACTTATGGCTGTCAGATGAACGTGCATGAATCGGAAAAGATAGCGGGCATTCTCAGCGGAATGGGCTATTCGTCATGCGAAAAGATCGAAGATGCCGACATCGTAGTGTTTAACACATGCTGTATAAGGGAAAACGCGGAAAATCATGCTTTCGGCAATATAGGCATGCTTAAAAAGCTAAAAAAAGAGAAAAAGAACATGCTTATTGCAGTAGGCGGATGTCTTCCCCAGCAGATGCATAAAGCCGAAAATCTTCACGATAAATTCCCTTACGTAGACATAATATTCGGTACGCACAATCTGCATAACCTTAAGGAACTCATAGAAAAAAAGCTGGAAAGCCGAAAAACCGTCATAGAAATCGACGGGGGTGACGGCACCGTTTGCGAGGACGACGTCCCCTTGAGGACGAGTTATCCCAACGCCTGGGTCAATATAATGTACGGCTGCAACAATTTCTGCTCTTATTGCATAGTGCCTTACGTGCGCGGCAGAGAAAGGAGCAGGGACAGCAAAAAAATTATCGAAGAAGTTCAGTCCCTCGTAAACGAAGGCTACAAGGAAATAACTCTGCTCGGTCAGAACGTCAATTCCTATAAGGGTGACGTTACATTCCCCGAACTTCTTAAAAAGATTGCTCGGATAGAAGGCAAGTTCAGGGTGAGGTTTATGACCAGCCATCCCAAAGATTTTTCGCGCGAGCTTGTTGAAGCGATGGTAAGCAGCCCCAAAATCTGCAAGTGTCTGCATTTGCCCGTGCAGAGCGGTTCGGATGCCGTGCTTAAAGCCATGAACAGGCGTTATACCACAAAAGAATATCTTGAAAAGGTTGCATATCTTAAGGAGAGAATACCCGATTGCACGATAACTACCGACCTTATCGTCGGATTCCCCGGCGAAACGGAAGAAGATTTCAATGCGACGCTCGAACTTGTAAAAAAGGTCGGTTATTCTTCGGCGTTTACTTTTGTTTATTCAAAAAGAGAAGGCACGAAAGCTGCCGAAATGCCCGACCAGATACCTGAAGAAGTTTCAAAGGAACGCATAATCAAGCTGGTCGATCTCGTCAATTCGCTTACCAGGGCGCAATCGGCTCAGTATAAAGGAAAAACTATTGAAATTCTGTGCGAAGACTACGACGAAAAGCGCGGACTTTACTGCGGCAGAGACGAGTACGGCAGAATGGGATATTTTTCAAGCGATAAAAATCTTATCGGACAGTTCGTAAATCTTACCGTTGACGAAGCTAACGGAATTTCGCTGTTTGGCAGTATAGCAGGTTAAATTATGGCGCTTTCACCGATGATGCAACATTACTTTTCGGTTAAGGAAAAGTATAAAGACTGTATTATTTTTTATCGTCTCGGCGACTTTTACGAGATGTTTTTCGACGACGCGAAGGAAGCCTCCGCCGTGCTTGATTTGACCTTGACCGGGCGCGATTGCGGACTTGACGAGAGGGCTCCCATGTGCGGCGTGCCTTTTCATGCCGCCGATGCGTATATAGCCAAACTTGTAGGCGCAGGCTATAAAGTTGCGATATGCGAGCAGCTCGAAGACCCGGCGCTCGCAAAAGGCATGGTGGCTCGCGACGTTATAAAAGTGGTTACCGCAGGCACTCTCACAGACGAAAATTATCTGGACGCAACATCCAACAACTTCATTTGCTGCGCATATAAGGAAGGCGAAATCTGTTCGCTTGCGTGGGCGGACATAACTACGGGTGAAATGGAGTGTTCGCAGTATGTCGGGTATGACAGCGTTGAACGCGCTATCGCGCACATGCTCAGACTGTCTGTAAGCGAAATTATCTGTAACGATGAAATGCTCTTTGCGTCCAAAAATGCGCCAGAGGTGGAAAGGGGGCTGCTGCCGAAATTTTCAAGCTATCCCGCGTGGGCTTTTGCTTATGCGGCGGCATACAGGTGTCTCTGCGAACAGCTGAAAACCAACTCGCTTTCCGCATTTGAAATCGACGGAAAGAATGGCGCAATCTGCGCCTGCGGAGCGCTTATAGAATATCTTAAAGACACTCAAAAGCATGCTTTAAATAATATCGACAATATAAAATATTCGTCTTCGGACACAAGGTTGCAGCTCGACAATGCCGCGATAAGAAACCTTGAAGTGGTTAGAAGCATGGCGGAAGGCAAAAAATACGGCTCACTTTTATGGCTTCTCGATAAAACCAAGACCGCAATGGGTGCGAGACTTCTCAATGCCATGCTTTTGTCGCCTTTGGGCGACGCCGATGAAATCAATTACAGATTGGACGCCGTCGGCGAGTTTTTCGACGCGACTGTAATAAGGCTTGCGATAGAGGACATGCTTTCTCAGGTCAGGGACATGGAAAGGCTTACGGGCAAAATTTCTAACGGCAATGTCATGCCAGCCGATTGTCTTCTGCTTGCGCAGTCGCTGAACGTTGTTCCTAACCTCGCATTTCAGCTTTCAGGTTTTACGTGCAGAGCGGTAAGGGATATTTGCGCAGACCTCATCGATCTTTCGCCCGTCGCGGAACTCATTAATTCAGTCATTACAGAAAATCCCCCCGCAACGCTGAAAGATGGCGGATATGTAAAGAGCGGTTACAGCAAAGAACTTGACGAACTGCGTTCGGTAAAGGAAAACAGCAGGAACATTTTAAGCCAGATGGAGGCTCGCGAACGCGACTTAACCGGCATAAGAACGCTTAAAATAGGCTTTAACAGGGTATTCGGCTATTATATTGAAGTAAGCAAATCGTTTAAAGATAAGGTTCCAGTGGAATATCACAGGCGCCAGACGCTCGCAAACGCCGAAAGATTTATAACCGATGAACTCAAAGAGCTTGAGGACAAAATTCTCAACAGCGAAGAGCTGTCTTTGAGGCTTGAAGCGGGCATTTTCGAAGATTTAAAGGAAAAACTCGTTTCCCATATATCCGATTTCAAGCGCATTGCCGCAGCCATTGCCCGTCTCGACGTCTTCGTGTCGCTCGCGGAAGTGGCAAAATCGCGTAAATATTGTCGTCCCGTAATGGTCGGAGCGGATAAGCCTATGTCTGTGCGCGAAGGCAGGCACCCCGTCGTCGAAGCGATTTCAAAGGAGAAATTTGTCTCTAACGATACTTATCTCGACGAGGGAGAAAACCGCACAATGATTATAACCGGACCCAACATGGCGGGTAAAAGTACTTATATGCGCCAGACGGCTATAATCGCTCTCATGGCGCACATCGGTTCGTTCGTTCCCGCAAAGAGTGCGGAAATTCCCGTGCTGGATCGTATTTTTACGCGCGTCGGCGCAAGCGATAACCTCATTCTCGACCAGAGTACTTTTATGGTCGAAATGATAGAAGTCGCTTCAATTCTGCGCAACGCTACAAAAAACAGTCTTATAATTCTCGACGAGGTGGGCAGAGGGACCAGTACTTACGACGGTCTTTCCATTGCGTGGGCTGTCGTTGAACATATCACATCTCAAATAGGCGCAAAGACGCTGTTTGCAACGCATTACCACGAACTTACACAGCTCGAAAATAAGATGGACGGCGTAAAAAATTACAAAATTGCCGTCAAAGAGATAAACGGCGGCATAGTATTTTTGAGAAAAATCATGCGCGGCGGAGCGAACAGGAGTTTCGGCATAGAGGTCGCTTCCTTGGCGGGCGTACCGAAAGAAGTTACCGAAAGGGCTAAAGTCATATTAAAATCTATCGAAAACGGCGACGTTGTTTCGTCAGTAGTTGAGGAAGAAAGTCTTGCGCAACCCGTATGCAGCGAGGTTGAAACTATCTTAAAAGAGTTGGACATTAATAATCTTTCTCCTATGCAGGCGTTCATGGTATTAAGCGATCTCGTCGAAAAGGTTAAATAATGGCAAAAATAAACATATTATCCGAGGAAATCTGCAACAGAATAGCAGCAGGCGAAGTCATCGACAGACCTTATTCTGCCGTAAAAGAGATGATTGAAAACAGTCTGGACGCTGGCGCAACCGAAATCGAGATTTATATCGAGCGCGGCGGAAAGGATCTTGTAAGGGTGGTCGATAACGGTTGCGGCATAGAAAAAGACGACATGCGCGCGGCTTTCTTTTCGCATGCCACGAGCAAAATTTCTACCGTTGAGGACATCGATAAAATAACTACTCTCGGTTTCAGGGGCGAAGCTCTCGCAACGATAGCGGCCATTTCAAAAGTGGAGCTTGTGAGCGCTACAGATGGTAACGGCGCTTACAAAGTCGAGTGCGACGGAGAGTATATCGGCAAAGTTCAGCCTGCGGCGTTTGAAAAAGGCACTTCTATTACAATGCGCAACATCTTTTTCAATACCCCAGTCAGACTTAAATTTCTTAAAACGGATAAAAAAGAAGAGACGGACATTACTGCTTTCGTTACGCGCTACATTCTTTGCAATCCTCGCGTTGCTTTCAGGTATTACGCCGACGGCAAGCTCGTTTTGCAGTCTTACGGCGGAGGCTTGGAAGAAGCTATTGCACAGGTTTACGGCGCTTCGTTCCTGTCGCAGTGTTTTAAAATAAATGCTGACAGAAACGACTTGAAGATTTACGGATTTATAGGAAACCAGAACTTTTTCAAGCCGAACAAGAGCTATCAGAATATCTTTCTGAACGGCAGGTGTATAGTAAACAACGTCATTTCTTCGGCAATTTCTCAGGCATACGCGCCGTATGCTATGAAGCGAAATTATGCCGCATACGTTCTTTTTGTAGACGTACCTGCCGACATTGTCGACGTAAACGTTCACCCCAATAAAGCGGACGTGCGTTTTGTGGACAATCAGCTCATTTACGGCACGGTTTATAAAGTTATTTCGTCCGTCTTAGACGGCACGGCAAAGGCTGCAGATTTTGTCGTTGAAAATACGAGAGTACCCGAAATTAAGTCAACTTTTGCCGAAAACACATCGAAAAATGCCGTGTATGCGGCAGATTATTCGCAGAGCGGCAAGGTTTACGATAAGAACTTCGACGACGTAAAGATGCCCGTCTTCAAGCCTAACGGCAGTATTTCGGTAAAGAAAGAGGAACAAAGCGTTTCATCTTTTCAAAACGCTCAGGAAAGCGTTTTTGAACGTATGGAAAAGAGGGGTGCAGAGGTAGAAAGTATAGAAAATTTGCCTCTTCACAGGGTGTTTGCGCCTATAAACAATGTTACAAGAATGCAGGCGTGCGGCGGTATAGTCAGTCCCGACGCGGCTGCAAAAGCTGAAGAGGAGCGCAGAGAAAAGCAGGAACAACAAAAAATCAGCTATGAAAGCTGGAAATACAAGGGCGAACTTTTCAACACATATCTACTTTATGAATGTGCGGACGAGGTTTATCTTATTGACCAGCATGCCGCGCACGAAAGATTGATTTTCGATGCGTTGATGGAAAAATTGCGTTCAAGGCAGTCTGTTGCGCGACAGGGAATGCTTATTCCGTATATTATCGACCTGAATGCGTCCGAGAGCGCGTTTATCTCTTCGCATTTGCAGCTTATACGCTCTATGGGGTTCGATATAGAGCCATTCGGCGCGTGCGCTTACAGGGTTAACGAAGTTCCACTGGATTTACAAAATATAAATCTTAGCGATTTCTTTGCAGAACTTCTGCGCGATTTAGACAACCTTCAATCTATCAAACTTGAAGATGTTCTGCGCGAAAAAATAGCCATGACTGCATGCAAACATGCGGTAAAAGGCGGAATGGTGCTGACGGCTGCTGAAAAAGACAAACTTGTAGAGATGATGAAGGGCGATACGGGACTTAAATGCCCGCATGGGCGTCCCGTCTGCGTAAGACTTACCAAATACCAGATTGAAAAAATGTTCAAAAGGATTGTGTAACCGTGAAAAAAGTGCTTGTAATATGCGGCGCAACGGCTACAGGTAAGACGGCGCTTGCAGCAAATTGCGCTCTCACGCTCGGTTCGGAAGTGATTTCAGCGGATTCGCAGCTGATTTACCGCGGATTGAATATTGGTACTGCAAAGCCTACAGAAGAAGAAAAACTTGGCGTGCCGCACAGAATGATTGACGTTGTCAATCCTGAAGAAAAATATTCCGTGTCCGATTACAAAACTGCCGCGATGGCGCATATGGAAAGGCTCATAAATGGCGGAAAAATTCCTGTAATTTGCGGAGGGACGGGGTTTTACGTCAATTCACTGCTTTTTGACCTCGGTTACGGAGGCACGCAGGGCGATGACAAAGTGCGTGAAAAATATGCTCGCATACTCGAAGAGAGGGGAAAAGAATATCTTTTTTCTCTGCTTGAAAAAGTGGACGAGCCGTCCTCAAAGACAATTCATCCCAACGATACGAAGCGCGTTATACGCGCTCTTGAAATTTATGAACTGAGCGGCAAGCGCAAATCTGATCAGTGCGACGAACTCAATCCCGTCTGCGATTATCTTGCCGTTGCGATAGATTATCCGCGCGATGAACTTTATTTAAGGATAGATAAGCGAGTTGACGAAATGTTCGATCGCGGGCTTGTAGAAGAGGTAAAAGGTTTGCTTTCGGAAGGCGTGGACGAAAATTGTCAGTCTATGCAGGCGATAGGATACAAAGAAGTGCTTGAAGGGCTTAAAAATGGCTATTCACAAAGTACTATGCGTGACATAATAAAGAAAAATACGCGTCATTACGCCAAAAGGCAGATTACCTTTTTCAAAAAATTGCCTTCGCTTGTATGGATTAAACCAGACTGCGCAAACACGGAATATGTTTTGGAGCTATTGAATGATTAATTTTGAAGAATATATAAAAGACTGCGAAAAGCGGCTTAAAGATAAATTTAAAGAGATAGACAACATCGCTTACGTTAACCAGAGCAAGGTTCTGGAAGCGTTCAGAAAAAACAGGATTGCCATGCGTCATTTTTGTGGCACGAGCGGCTACGGTTACGGCGACGAGGGCAGGGACTGCCTCGGTCAGATTTATGCTGACGCTTTCGGTGCGGAAAAGGGTATCGTTTCGCCTCATCTTTTGTCGGGTACGCATTCTCTTTCCGTTGCGCTTTTCGGACTTTTAATGCCTGGCGACGAGCTGTTTTGCGTCAGCGGCATGCCTTACGACACTATCCGCCCCGTAATTTTGGGAGAAAATATCGGCTCTTTAAAAGATTACGGTATTAAATTTAATTGCTGTGAACTGGACAAGGATGGCAATTTTGATTTAAGCGCAATAAAAAGTTCGCTTAATTCAAAGACAAAAGTCATTTATATTCAGCGTTCGCGCGGTTATGAGCTAAGAGACGCTTTTTCGTGCGAAGAAATAGGGAAAGTATGTCAGTTCGTAAGAAAATGCGGCTTTGACGGCTGTATTTTTGTAGATAACTGTTACGGCGAATTTGTAGAAAAATGCGAGCCTACGGACTGCGGAGCGGACATTATCGTAGGTTCGCTTATAAAAAATGCCGGCGGAGGCATTGCTCCTACGGGCGGTTATATCTGCGGAAAGGGTGAGTATATCGAAAAAATCGGCAGGAGGCTCACCGCGCCGTCGATAGGTCTGGAAGTAGGCTCGTTCGAGAGCGGTTACAGATATTTTTATCAGGGACTTTTCATGGCGCCCCATACGGTTGCGCAGGCATTGAAGTGTTCGCTTCTCATCGGTATCGCGCTCACTGACCTCGGGTTTAAAAACTATCCCTCGATAGATAAAATGCCTTACGACATTACGCGTTGCATTCAGTTCGACAGCGCGGATAAGATGATTGATTTCATAAGGGAAGTGCAGTATGCCTCGCCCGTTGACAGCTACGTTACCTGCGAACCCTGGGACATGCCCGGCTACGACGATGAAATTATTATGGCGGCTGGTACTTTCGTTTCGGGAGCTTCGATAGAACTATCTGCTGACGGTCCCGTAAAACCGCCTTATATCGCTTACTTCCAGGGCGGTCTTACCTACGAACACGGTAAATGCGCGTTGAGGCGCATTCTCGAAAAACTTGAAAAATATAATTAAATTGCACTTTTTAACTTAAAATTACCTATTTTTTATATAAATACGCCTTAATTTATGTGGCGCTAACAATTTTCAAGCAAATTAAAACCCCCGAACGTTTGCGTTCGGGGGTTTGTTTCATGTTTATTTATCTTTTAAATGATTAATACATTCCGCCCATATCGGGAGCGCCCATGGGAGCTGCGGGAGCGGGTGCAGGGATGTCGGTTACTATGCTTTCGGTTGTAAGCAGAGTTGCCGCGACGGATGCCGCATTCTGAAGAACCGAGCGTGCAACCTTAGTGGGGTCGATAATGCCGCTCTGAACCATATCGGTGTACTGGTTCTTGAGTGCGTCGTAGCCGTAGTTGGGTTTTTTGGAGGAAACAATGGTGTTTACGATCACGGAACCGTCTAAACCTGCATTTTTAGCTATCTGGCGAAGGGGTTCTTCAACGGCTTTAAGTACTATGCTTGCGCCCGTTCTTTCGTCGCCCGAAAGCGATTTTACGAGTTTATTGAGTTCGGGAATGGTGGAAAGAAGCGCTACGCCGCCGCCGGGGACGATGCCTTCTTCGACAGCCGCTCTCGTTGCTGCGAGGGCGTCTTCGATGCGGAGTTTCTTTTCCTTCATTTCAACTTCGGTTGCCGCGCCGACATTGATTACGGCTACGCCGCCTGCAAGTTTTGCAAGGCGTTCCTGAAGTTTTTCCTTGTCATATTCTGAAGTCGTTTCGGCAATCTGCGCCTTGATGGAGTTAACTCTTGCCTTGATTGCTTCGCTGTCGCCCGAACCATTGATGATGGTGGTGTTGTCCTTGTCAACCTTGACCTGAGCGGCTCTGCCGAGCATGTCGGGCGTAACGTTCTTGAATTCGTAGCCGAGGTCGGAAGAAACGACTGTGCCGCCCGTAAGTATTGCGATGTCTTCGAGCATAGCCTTTCTTCTGTCGCCAAAGCCGGGAGCTTTTACCGCAACGCAGTTTAAAACGCCCTTGAGCTTGTTGACGATGAGGGAAGCAAGCGCGTCGCCTTCAACGTCTTCAGCGATAATGAGAAGTCTTGCGCCCTGCTGAGCGATGGGTTCGATTATGGGCAGAATTTCCTGCAAAGAGGAAATTTTCTTATCTGTGATAAGAATGTAGGGGTTGTCGAGTACGGCTTCCATCTTTTCGGTGTTGGTTACCATGTAAGCGGAAGCGTAACCTCTGTCGAACTGCATGCCTTCTACGGTAGTAAGTTCGGTCGTCATGGATTTGCCTTCTTCGACGGTGATTACGCCGTCCTTGCCGACAATTTCCATGGCGTCTGCAATGAGTTTGCCTATCGTTTCGTCGCCTGCGGAAATGGATGCGACCTGGGAGATTGCAAGTTTGTTCTCTACGGGTTTGGAAATGGACTTGATTTTAGCGACGGCTGTATCGACTGCGGTTGCTATGCCCTTTTTAAGAATAATGGGGTTTGCGCCCGCTGCGAGGTTTTTAAGTCCTTCGCGAATGATTGCCTGTGCAAGAACCATGGCGGTGGTGGTGCCGTCGCCCGCAACGTCGTTGGTTTTTGTGGAAACTTCCTTTACGAGCTGCGCGCCCATGTTTTCGAAGGGATCTTCAAGTTCTATTTCCTTTGCTATGGTAACGCCGTCGTTAGTGATGAGGGGAGCGCCGAATTTTTTGTCGAGCACGACGTTTCTGCCCTTGGGACCGAGTGTGATTTTAACCGTATCGGCTATGACGTTAACGCCTTTTTCGAGCGCTTTTCTCGCGTCGTCGCCGTATTTAATCTGTTTAGCCATAAATAAATCTCCTTAATTATTCAACTATAGCCAGTATGTCGCTCTGGCGGATAATCGTGTATTCCTTGCCGTCAACTTTAACTTCGGTGCCGCTGTATTTGGAAAGAAGCACCTTGTCGCCGACGCTGACCTGCATTTTAACTTCCTTGCCGTCGATAATTCCGCCGGGACCGACTGCGACAACTACGCAAACGGCGGGTTTTTCCTGCGATGCGGCTGCAAGATAAAGTCCGGATTTGGTCTTTTCTTCTGCCTTAACGCTTTCGACAACAACCTTGTCGAACAAAGGTTTTATATTCATATAACCTATTCCTCCGAAAAAATTTAAATATTTTTCAGATATATTTATAAACTGACCAAAATAAAGTCAAACATGAGAAACTAAAAAATTGCATTTTAAATAAAAATATGGTAATATAAATCAAAAGGCAGAGTTTAATCGGAGATTAATAATATGGATAAATGGGATAAGCGCTTTATGGAGCTTGCCGAAGTCGTAGGTTCCTGGTCGAGTTGCTATAAGGAAAACAGACACGTCGGCGCTATAATCGTAAGGAACAAAAGGGTTATTGCGACAGGCTACAACGGCGCTCCCCAAGGCATTAAAAGCTGTGTGGACAAGGGCGAATGCCTGCGCAACAAACTCAATATTGCAAGCGGCACGATGCAGGAACTGTGCTATGCCGTTCATGCCGAGCAGAATGCCATAATTCAGGCGGCGAGAGTGGGTTGCAGCGTAGAAGGTTGCACGCTTTACTGTACTCACCAGCCCTGCGTGATATGTGCGAAGATAATAATTAATTCGGGCATTTCGCGAGTGGTCTATAAGGACGGCTATCCCGATAAATTCTCCATGCAACTGTTTGCAGAAGCTGGAGTTTCTGTAGAAAAATATGAAAATCTTTAAATAAAGGTATAAATATGAAAAATCCTCAGGTTACAATAACAATGGAAGACGGCGGCAAAATCGTACTCGAACTTTATCCCGATAAGGCGCCTAATACCGTAAATAACTTTTTAAGCCTTGCAGGCAGCGGTTTTTACGACGGTCTGACTTTTCACCGTATAATCAGCGGCTTCATGATACAGGGCGGCGATCCTAACGGAACTGGTACGGGCGGTCCGGGCTATACCATAAAGGGCGAATTTTCGCTCAACGGTTTCGTCGGCAACGATATTAAGCATGCCCGCGGAGTAATTTCCATGGCGAGAGCCATGTCGCCCAACAGCGCAGGCTCGCAGTTTTTTATCATGCACGCAAACGCTTCCTATCTCGACGGGCAGTATGCGGCTTTCGGCAAAGTTATAGAAGGAATGGAAGCGGTAGACGCAATAGCTTCCGTTGCGACCGATTTTAACGATAAACCCAGAAAGCCCCAGGTAATAAAGAGCATGACAATCGAAACTTTCGGCGTTGATTATCTTGCTCCTGTAAAATTCTGACTGATATGAATAAAAAAATTCTTATTTTCATTCTTGCCGGCGTTGCCGTCGCCGCGATAGTGTGCATAATAACGGGCGTGGTCATGTATTCTTCGGCAATTTCCAAACAGATTTCCTTAGGCTCGCCCGATTATTCTGCGCTTCTTGACCAGAAAAAATCGGCTGTAGCCCTCGGACTTTTAATGGTAATTGTCGGTTGCACTTTCATTTCGCTTCCCGTAGCGGGTTTTATTTATCTGCTGGTCTCGTATTTGGTTGCAAAGAGGCGCAGAGAGAAAAAAGCCGCCTCTGACGTCAACGAAGACGTTGCTGCCGCGGACAGCGAAGAAGAAACTGTATTTCAGATTTCAGCGGACAAGTCCGAAAATCATACAAATTCAACTGATAATATTTAAGATAAATTTTAATATACGGAGTTTAAAATGACAGATAATTCGGTTTACGTTAATCCACTCATCACAAGATACGCAAGCAGACAGATGTCGGAAAATTTTTCAGATGACAAGCGCTTCAGACTTTGGCGCAAGCTGTGGATTGCTCTTGCTGAATCGGAAATGGAGCTCGGTTTAAACATCACGCCCGAGCAGATTGCCGAAATGAAAAAATATGCCGACGACATAAACTACGAAACGGCAGAAAAGTTTGAAAGAGAGGTGCGCCACGACGTTATGGCTCACGTCAGGGCGTTCGGTAGCCAGGCAAAATCTGCTATGCCCATAATTCACCTCGGCGCAACCAGTTGTTTTGTCGATTGCAATTCCGAACTCATAATAATCCGCGACGCCATTTCCATAGTCAAGAGCAAACTTGTCAATGTAATGGATAAATTGAGCAAATTTGCGCTTAAATATAAAGATTTGCCCACGCTCGGGTTTACTCATCTTCAGCCCGCACAGCTTACCACCGTGGGAAAGAGAGCTACGCTTTGGCTGCAGGACCTCATGATGGACTATGAAAATCTCGTTCACCTCGAAAAATGCTTCAAGTTGCGCGGCGTAAAGGGAACTACGGGTACGCAGGCAAGCTTTATGGAGCTTTTCAACGGCGACACGGCAAAAGTCAAGGAACTTGAAAAGAAAGTCGTAAAAAAGATGGGTTGCGAAAAGGTTTACGGCGTTACGGGACAGACCTATCCCAGAAAATTCGATTATAACGTTCTCTGCGTGCTTTCGCAGATTGCGCAGAGCGCGTATAAATTTTCTAACGACATAAGAATTCTGCAGAACATGAAGGAAATAGAAGAACCCTTCGAAAAATCTCAGATAGGTTCTTCCGCCATGGCATACAAGCGCAATCCCATGCGCTGCGAGAGAATGGGTTCGCTTGCGCGCTTCGTCATTTCGCTTCCTCTCAATTCCGCTGTTACGGCGTCTACGCAGTGGTTCGAAAGAACGCTCGACGATTCCGCGAACAGAAGAATTGTCAATGCGCAGGCTTTCCTCGCCGTAGACGGCATTCTCAACATTTACATGAACGTAAGCGAAAATCTCGTAGTTTACGATAAGGTAATAGCAAAGCACATAGCTGCGGAATTGCCCTTCATGGCAACCGAAAATATAATGATGGAGTGCGTAAAGGCGGGAGGAAACCGTCAGGAACTTCACGAAAGAATAAGAGTGCTTTCCATGGAAGCAGGCAAAAACGTCAAGGAACGCGGACTTGAAAACAACCTTATAGACCTTATTAAAAAAGACGACATGTTTGCCACCGTCCGCGACAAGCTCGACGACATTCTCGACGCGTCAAAATTTATTGGCAGAGCGCCCCAGCAGACGGAAGAATTCATTGCAGACGAGATTGCGCCCATTCTTAAAGAAAACGCGCAAAGCCTCGGACTTAAAGGCGAAGTCAGAGTATAATGAAAAAAAGATTTTTAACACCCACGTCCGTCGTTGTGCTTATAAAGAGCGCCGACGGCGGACGAATTCTTATGCAAAAGCGTAAAAATACTGGTTTTGCGGACGGAATGTGGGATTTTGCCTGTTCTGGACACGTTGAAGAGGGCGAAAGCATGACGGAAGCGTGCGCCAGAGAGTGCGCTGAAGAGCTGAAAATAAAGGCTTCTCCGCGCGATTTCACCTTTTTGACTTTTGTTTACAAGACGGACGAGGACGCAACCTATTGTTACGGCTATTTCGGTCTTGACAGATACGAAGGCGTACCGTGCATAGGCGAACCAGAAAAATGCGGCGGTCTTGCCTGGTTCGATATAAATAATCTGCCCGAAAATATCATAGCAGACAGAAAAACCGCCCTCGAAGCGGCAGAAAACGGCGTACATTTTCTTGAATACGGGTGGCAAAAATAAAACAGCCCGCGCAAATAGCGCAGGCTGTCTGGCAGGGGAAACACGATTCGAACATGCAACCGACGGTTTTGGAGACCGCGACTCTACCGTTGAGCTATTCCCCTAAAAACAATAGCTTATTGATTATATAATAACATTTGACTTTAGTCAACTGTTTTTTGGAGATTTAACATGAAAAAAAGATATAAACTCGGCGTGATAGGCTGCGGTTTCATGGCTAACGCCATACTCAGAGGCGTTGTACTTTCGGATTTTCTCGGCGGAAGAAAGGTAATAGTGAGCGACCCGGACGAGAGTAAACTGAATAAAGTTGAAGAGGAATTGGGCGTTAATATAACTTGCGACAACGAAGAGGTTGCCCGCAACAGCGAGTTTGTGCTTTTTGCCGTAAAGCCCCAGACTTTTTCAGAGGTTGGCGCAGGACTTAAAGAAGTCTGCCCAGACAAGGTCATCTCGATTATGGCTGGCGTCAAAAAAGCGACGATTAAAAACACGCTCGGCGTCGGAATTATCAAGGTTGCGCGTTGCATGCCCAATCTTCCATGCTCTGTCGGCAGCGGCATGATGGGGGTAGACATGTCCGATTTTAATGCTGACCCCGACGATACCGAATTCATAACAAAACTTTTCGATTGTCTCGGCTCGGTAATCAGCGTTGCGGAGAGCAAGCTGGACGCGGTTACCGGCATAAGCGGCAGCGGTCCTGCGTATGTATTTATGTTTATCGACGCACTTATCGACGCAGGCGTTAAGCAGGGGCTTACCCGCGATGAAGCGACTACGCTTGCCGTTCAGACGGTAGCAGGAGGAGCGGAAATGGTTCAAAGCAGCGATAAGCCGCTTTCCGAACTAATAATGAGCGTGTGCAGCAAGGGCGGCACTACCATTGAAGCGGTAAAAGTACTCGAAAACAACAACTTCCGCGGCATAATCAGCGATGCCGTCGCCGCGTGCGTAGCGCGTTCAAAAGAGCTTTCAAAGTAATGAAGAAAGTTACTCTATATACCGACGGAGCATGTTCGGGAAATCCCGGCGTGGGCGGTTACGGCTGCGTTCTGATGTATAACGGACACGAAAAAAGACTTTCGGGCGCGTTTGAGCAAACTACGAATAACCGAATGGAAATTTTTGCGGTAATCTGCGGCTTAAGCTGTTTGAAAGAGCCTTGCGAAGTTGAAATTTTCAGCGATTCTGCTTATACCGTAAACGCTTTCAATAACGGTTGGATTTATGCATGGGAGAAGGAAGGCTGGAGAAAAGCCGACAACAAGCCCGTATTAAACGACGATTTGTGGAAGCAACTACTTGAACTTACGCGCATACACAAAGTTACATTCGTCAAGGTCAAAGGACATGCGGATAACGAATATAATAATATCTGCGATAAACTGGCCACTGACGCCGTTAAAAATTTCAATTCTCAATTATAAATAGGTTAATTTAAAGATATAATATAAAGTAAATGAAGTGCGACAAAAAGACGGCTTTTGCCGTCCTTAAAGGCGCGGTAAACATTCTTACCGCAATAGTTCTCGGCACAGTTGCGCTGTTGTTCGTCCTTTTGGGGCTGAATTACAGGGGGCTCAAATTTATTGCCGATTATTATACGGTGCTTGTCTGGTCAGCGGCGGCGCTTACTTTTGTCGTGCTTTCGCTTTACGTCATATTTTTCCTTTCAAACAAACAATCGCTTTACAGATTGTTGCTGTGCGCCATAATCTGCGCGGATATTTTTGCTGTAATATTTTACATCATAAGCGCAACGGGACTTATCCAGAAAATTACCAGCATAGAAACCCTTCAGAACTATATTGACGGCTTCGGTCCTACTGCGGTAATTATTTTTATCGTTTTTTCTTTTCTGCAGGTCGTCGTTCTGCCCGTCCCTGGTTCGGTAACGGTTGCAGCGGGCGTTGCTCTTTTCGGGCCGCGTGAATGCGCTCTTTATAGCTTTATCGGCATACTTGCAGGTTCGCTCGTTGCGTTTGCCATCGGCAGATGGATAGGTTATAAAGCTGTATGCTGGATTGTCGGCAAAGACGACATAGACAAGTGGCTGGAAAAAATCAAGGGCAAAGATTACCTTATATTGTCGCTCATGTTTTTATTGCCGCTTTTTCCCGACGATGTGCTGTGTTTCGTTGCCGGATTATCTTCCATGACCTGGCCTTATTTTATTATAATGATAATAATAACCCGACTTATTTCCTGTTTTACGGTTGCTTATTCTTTAGACCTCATTCCGTTCAACACATGGTGGGGAATAACGATATGGATTGTAATTTTTGCGCTCGTCGCGTTGGCTTTTTACCTCGTCTGCAAGTATTCGGACAAAATCGACGCGTTCATAAAAAAGAAGTTTAAATTTAAAGGCAGAACAAAAAAATAAAACATAAAAATGCAAATAAATATCAGCGCCCGCGGAAAGAATTTCCGCGGGCGCGCT
>ENA-UONV01000669-UONV01000669.1-human-gut-metagenome-genome-assembly--contig:-CS4-NODE-669-length-36737-cov-7.397470_pt1 | contig 36737 bp, 35 predicted proteins | sample MGYA00242461_ERZ724008 | MGnify/ENA metagenome assembly ERZ724008 | reverse complement strand
CTGTCTGCCGCTCATTCTACAAATCTGCATTTTTCGCTCCAAATTCCTATTTTTTTCTTGAAACCATACTACTAGTATAATATAATTATTGTTAAAGTGCAAAACTTTTTGTAACTATTCAGGCCCGATGTGCAAAAAAACAATGGAGAGACCTGAATCGTTACCTCTTTGGAAAAATGAAAGGCAGGATTTATCAAATGAAAAAACGACTGAATGACAACTGGACGTTTTGCAAGTTTCCTTTGGACACTCCGATCGAAACATTATTTCAAAATACGTCCTGGACGCCGGTAGATCTTCCCCATGACTGGATGATCTATGATACAGAAAATCTGTATGAACAGGCCATAAGTTGTTATCGAAGGATTATCAACAAAAAGCAGCTTCTTGACAAGGCGGATCCGGACACGCAAAAGATGGAACTGATCTTTGAAGGTGTCTATATGGATACAACGATTTATTTGAATCAAAAAGAAATTTTCACATGGAAACATGGTTATTCGGAATTTGTCGTTGATCTGACCGACAAATTAGAGGACGGCGACAATGAACTTCTTGTCCGCAATGAATACCATCTGCCAAACAGCCGCTGGTATCCGGGCTCAGGCATTTACCGCGATGTGTGGCTTGCCACTTCCCGCGCGGCTCATCTCGTACATAATGGAACGTATCTTTCCACAGAAAAACTTGGAAAAACCTGGGAAGTATTTATGGATACCGAATTTATCGATGAAACAGGTGCCACAGACGAAGGTCGGATCTGTCACGAGATTTTTGATGCCGACGGCACTCTTGTGACCTCTCATGAAAGCACGATACATTTTTCAGACTCCGTTCAGGTTGACAAACAGGTACTGACTGTTATTGAACCGAAATTATGGGATATTGAAGAGCCAAATCTGTATCAGATCCGCACTTCCTTATATGCCGGCGATACTCTCACGGATTCCATCACCCAGAATCTGGGATTCCGTGACATTGCGTTTGATGCGGATAAGGGATTTTTCTTAAATGGCCGTCACGTAAAGATCAATGGTACCTGTGAGCATCACGTTCTCGGTTCCCTGGGTGCCGCCATGAACAAAGCGGCTCTCCGCCGCCAGCTCCTTACGTTAAAGGAAATGGGTGTAAATTCGATCCGAAACGCGCACAATATGCCACCGGAACATATGCTGAATCTCTGCGATGAGCTGGGACTCCTGCTCTACACCGAGAGTTTTGATATGTGGGAGCGCACAAAAACCGATTATGACTACGGCAATGACTTTAAAGACTGGTGGAAAAAGGATCTGACAAGCTGGGTTCGTCAGGACCGCAACCACCCTTGTGTCTTCATCTGGGGAATCGGAAATGAGATTTATGATACCCATTTTGACCGCGGACTGGAACTGACGAAAGAACTTCATAATGCCGTCCGCGAGCTCGATTACCGCAAAAATGCCTACACCACACTGGCATCGAATTATATCGAATGGGAAGCTGCCCAGCGCACCGGCGAAGTGATCGATCTCGTCGGCTACAACTACCTCGATAAATGTTATGACGAACATCATGAAAAATATCCGGACTGGAAAATATTTGGAAGTGAGACAAGTGCTACCGTACAAAGCCGCGGCATCTATCATTTCCCTCTTTCCAATCGTCTTTTGACATTTGATGACCTGCAATGTTCGACTCTCGGAAACTGTACGACAAACTGGGGAGCAAAAAATTCCGAGCACACGATCATCGCACACCGCGACCGCGAGTTCTGCTTTGGACAGTACCTCTGGTCCGGCTTTGATTATTTGGGCGAGCCAACCCCATACTTTACCAAAAATTCGTATTTTGGACAGGTTGATACTGCCGGCTTTCCCAAAGACACATTCTACCTGTATCAGGCAGAATGGACCGATTATAAGAAAAAACCGATGGTACATCTTCTGCCTTACTGGGATTTCAACGAAGGCCAGCTGATCGATGTACGTATCTTCTCCAATGCTCCGAAAGTAGAACTCTTCTATCAGGGACAGAGTCAGGGTATCGTCGAGATTGACCATGCTCACGGCACGACACTTTCCGGTGACTGGCAGATTCCTTACAGCAAGGGTGTGATCGAAGCGGTTGCTTACGACGAAAAGGGCAATGTGATTGCAAAAGACCGTCAGCAGTCGTTTGGCGATCCGGCAAGCATCCGTCTTACCCCTGACAAAGAAATGCTGACAGCAGACGGCGAAGATCTGATCTTTGTCACCATTGACACCCTGGATGCAGACGGTATCCTCGTCGCCAATGGACGAAGCCGTATGAATGTATCCGTAACCGGTGCCGGCCGTCTGATCGGCCTTGACAACGGCGACAGTTCCGATTTTGACCAATACAAAGGCACCAGCCGCAAATTATTCAGTGGAAAATTACTGGCGATCATCGCCGCTAAAACGGAATCCGGTGACATTCAGGTAACCGTTAGTTCACCATCTCTGCCGGATGCCCATCTGACACTACAGGCAGTACCTGCCGAAATCGTCCCGGACGGCATCTCCTGCCGAATGGAAAATACAACATTTTCTCTTGCAGAAAAAACTTTGGAAGATGGTACTGTCATTCCGGATCGCACGAACGAGATTCCGGTTCGAAAGATTGAACTGACAAATCAAGGAACTTCGATTTTGGATGCGGACCATAAAGAAACCGTTGTAACGGCTAAAATATATCCGAAAAATGCGACCTACCAAGACATTGAATTTAAGGCAGTCACACTCAACGGCGTACAGAGTAACGCAGTAAAGATTAACGTGGACAAAGAGACAAATACTGCTTCGATCCAGGCAGTCGGCGATGGCGAATTTCGTCTGTGTTGTACCTGTTGCAACGGCTTAGACCACGTCGAAGTAATCTCCGAATTGGAATTTGAAGTAATCGGACTCGGCGATGCCACACACGATCCTTATAAGATCGTATCCGCCATCGACTACTCCGAAAGTTCCGATGACGGCTTGATCCTGAGTTTCCAGGGTGGAGTCTATATCACCGGAAATGACCGTACTGTAGTAACGTTTGAAAATATTGATTTTGGAGATTATGGTTCCGACGAGATCCATCTTCCAATTTTTTCCTTTAGCGATGTGCTTCCGGTCGAAGTATGGCTTGGTACTCCGGGACTTCCATCCGAAAAAGGAAGTATCACCGAACCTTCTGCTCCGGGAACTACCTGTGCCACCGGCGAATGCCTGCTTCAGGCAACGTACGAGGCCAAGAGCTGGTACAACCACTATCAGGAAAATGTATTTACCCTGAGCAAACGACTCAAAGGGGTTCAGACGATCTCCATCGTCGTTTATCCGGAAATCAAGATGTCTCTGCAAGGCTTCTATTTCACAAAGGTAGAAAAAGCTTACGCAAAACTTCTTGCCTCCGACTGCTCCAATGTTACAGGCGATATGTTTACGATTGATGGTGACGCCATCCGCGAGATTGGAAACAATGTAACCGTAGAATATACCAATATGCATTTTTCAAAAGATGGATTCCACCAGATTACCATCTGCGGACGTTCGCATATTGAGATGAATACGATCCATGTAAGATTTGTTCCGGCAGACGGCAGCGATGCTGTCATCAACCAGATCGTTGATTTCCCTTACAGCGACAAATCGCAGGTACAGACCTTCGAATTGGAACCGGTATCCGGAGATTATAACCTGAATCTGATTTTCCTTCCGGGATGTAAATTCGATCTGGAATGGCTACAGTTTGAGTAATACATATCCTATTTTTTGTTTCGGAAAATAACTGAAAATTTGACAAATCAAAACGGATATGCTAAAATTGTTTAATGCTACAAGTCGATATATTAGTATATACGACAAAATAAAAAGCATTTCATGGTTGTTCCAGCAACTTATGAAATGCTTTTATTTTTACAAGCAATAGCACTATTTCATTTCTATAGCTTGTGTTGTTAATAAATAACCGTTATGGTAACATCTTGTTCGATTTCCAAAAATGTTTTTCCGTCAAAGCATCGATCTGAAAGAATAGCGTCAATCACTCCACGGGGAATATCACCTTCAGCACTAATTTCGCGTTTAGCAATGCATTTTTCTGAATCAGGCGTGCAATCCCAAATCACGAGATAAGCTTTTCCCTTATTGACTTCCGGCTGTAATACATATGTTGTTCCATCATACTCAAATTCTGCTTCGTGACAATGAGAGATTAGTTCATACAATTCTTTCATTTTCATTCCGTTCATTACTTGACCCCCTTAAATAATATTTTGTACTTTTCATAAAGTGTATCATCTGGATGAATGATCACCGGATTCTTACTACGCTTTCCATCCGTAAAATAGTGTATATGAAGTGACTTCCTGCCAGAATGAACGCCATAATCTATGTCAAATTTAGGCATTCGATTTTCTCCAAAAACTCGAAGTTGGTCGAAATCGCCATTTTTTCTATAAAGTAAATAAGATGTCCCCGGTGAATTTGACCTTTCCGGCAAACTTCTGCTTGATTTTGCATCCTTGAGTTCTAAAACCTTAATCCCATCTACATAATCAACTGTTTGCCATCTTGTAGGTGTTGAAAAGCCACCGCTTTCCAAGAAAGAACCTCTACTTCCCATTACCAACACGCTCCTTCCATCTCTGCGAAAAACACGGATAATAAATTATATTCCCATATTTTTCCAATCCAGCTGTTTTTCTTCCACAAACAATAAGATGAGATGGGCTTTTTCTATTTTGAAGTTCCTCAACTCCTCTAAAAAACATTCTTTGGCTATAAGGACTTGACATACAGCCATTTGAAGAAATTGCAATTGAACTATGTTCAGGTAATCCATCAAAGCACCAATCAAAATCATCTTCTTCACACCAAGAAGCTACTGGTACAACGTCAAAATCATTACATTGTAAGTAGTATGCCATAACACGATTTCTGGTGCAATTCCATATATTTTGTCCTGGTAAAAGTTCCGGATGCATAGAATAATCTGTGGTTACTATCCCTGCAAATTTTTTCAAATTATCAAAACTCTGTTCAGGATGATTCCAAAAGTTTTCAAATAATGAGTCATCAATAAAAAAATCAACCCAATGATTCTGTGGCTTACTAACACCTTTTCGTTCATTAAAACCTATCACATCGTGAGGGATAGATTGAGTTGCTTTAAGTTGTGGCAAACGATACTTACCAATTAATGTTGCATCATGCCAATAATATGTTTTAAAAATATCATATTTTCTGACGCCTGTTTTTAGCATAATTGTTCCTTTCTCCTGTATAATAGGAATAAATTTATATTTTTAGAGATAGATATGCTAAAATAGACTAATGCTACAAGTCGATATATTAGCACATCTGACAAATTAGAGATCATTTCATTTAGTTGTTCCAGCAACTTATGAAATATTTTCTATTCCTTCAATCACAATCAATTTACACCACATCCTTTCATAATCAGCCTATTAATACCAACTATAACGCTCCTGTTGACGAGCATACTCATCCTCAAAATCGTAATAGTTTTGAATTGGGCATATTTTATTAAGAAAATCAGCATAACGAAGTAAAATGATATCATCAAACTCTTTCTCATCTCGTGAGCGCCACTCACTATTCGTCTTTGCCAATGTCTCTATACGTTTATCTGCCGCCTGAGCCGAAACACCAAATATGGTTTGCAAGAAATTACGATTAATCCTTTTCCCACGGCGCTGTAATTCTCTGATTATTTGCTCAGGCATTAAAAGTTGGGCTACAAAAAAATTTGTCTCCACTTCATATCTATGATAACTTTCTTCATCTTTCTTCGTAAAATCGTGTCCCAGTCTGTCATGACCAAATTCATGAAGAATAGAGAATGCAATATGCGGCTCCGGTTTTGTTTCATCGTAAAAAATAATGCTTTTATCGCCGAGCCTAAATATAGTTGCAGACTCGCTACCGAAATCCGTTATATCAACTCCATACTTTTTCGCTTTCTTGTATGAACGACATACAATTGAACTTTGTTCCTTAACTAATGATTTTGGAAAAAATGGGAAAGATTGAATCACCGATGATTTGATTAACATCTCATTCGCTTTTATATATGCTTCATTAAAATTCGGTCTTAAATTCATAGGCACCAATCATCCCTCCTCATCTTCATCGTCATCAAAAATATCATAGAATGCTGCTTTGAGCATTGTTTCAGCCCTTTTTAATTGCTCAGTGTTCAATTTGCCAAGATTTCGTTGCAAATATTGTAATTCTCCATCAGCCGAATTAGGTATAACTTCAGAAGTGTTTCCAAGCAAATAATCAGTTGTTGTTCCTAATGTTTTAGCAATTCTTGATAGAACATCACTCCGGGGAGTTCTTTCTCCTTTTACGTAGTAAGACATCGCAGACTCGGTAACACCTACCTTTGCTGCCAATTCCTTTTGGCTTAACCTGTTAATTTTCATTAGTTCAGATATTCTCTCACTAAATATTGACATAGTATCCGCTTTCCTTTCTCCTGATTTTGCTTTGTGATTTGTATTTTAACAAGAAATTATAACTTTGTCAAGTACTAAATTGTATATTTTGTGTTTTTAAGTACAATTAGCCACAATATATTGTCCTGTATCTGTTTATTCTAAACATTATTATAATTTCAAGCATGTTATTATAAACACGGAATCCAAGTAACTATGATATTTAACTTAAACTCATTATCAATCAATACAAGATAACATTTTCCACCCTGACTATATTCTATCGAATTTAATTATCAATTGCTAATGTGCAAATTGGGGGTATTGAAAAAGGCTTCGACCTTTTACAGTCAAAACCTTACTCCATTCTTTACTATGCCTTATAAAGTTGAATTTGTTATTTTTTTCATTAGCAAATGCCTGCACAACCGGGGTTTTTATTACTCTTTCTTGATCCCATGCCATTCATAGTTATCGTTCGTGGCATTCCATTTTATAATGTACGTCTGTTTTTTCGAAATCAAATTTTCTTCTCCGTCTTTGACACGATAAGACATCGTTACCTCTGCCCAATAAACAAAACGATCCTTTTGGTCCGTAAAATATTTAATCTCTTCGCATGTTCCATATTCAAACGAATCATCATGTACAAAAGATCCTTTCAAATGACTCTCTGCCATCTGCTTCACATGATATTCTGATATTTGATATTTTCCCGTCGAACCAATGATAAACAGTAAAACACTAAGGATAAGCATAACAGCACGAGTCCCTGCAAGCATATTGCGATGCTTTCTCCCCAAAAAACGACGTAGCAGATAATAACTCGACGGTAGTGCCAGGATATCTGCTACCACAGCAATCACCGGATGCCCAATTCTTGCTTCCCCCCAAGCTACAGGAATCATCATGATCCAGTACATCCAAAAAACCACTTCTGCAACTGCGCATAATATCTTTGCCCAGCGCTTTCTCGGTGTCATGCCGCAATTTGGACAGACGCCCTCATTCTCTTCATAATGAATCTTACAATAATCACATTTCATAGTATACTCCATTCCGGGAACTTTTCCCTTTTTTCTACATTATAGAAATGTTTCCTCTCCTTCGCAAGGGGGTCTGCCTATCTGGTCATTTTGACGTCCCATTTAGCAGGATGGAAAGAGAAAATACCCCGGCTCCCATATGAATGGATACATTTCCACCGCATTTTTCCACTCCGTTTTGTATGTTTTTCAACCCAAATCCGTGCAGAAATTTATCTTCTTTGGACGTTTCAAAATATTTTCGTTTGCGGTCTTCCGGGTAAGAATTTTCAAAAAGAATATACACGCCATCTCCCGCTTCTGTAATATCTACTTTAACAAATGCCTTCTCCCGTGGCACCTCGTCGCACGCCTCAATGGCATTGTCTAACGCATTGGCAAAAATAGAACATAAATAGACACTTTTAAACTCCGACAAACGTGTCGTCTGCGCCACGATCTGAAAGTCTATTTCTTTGCTGTGCGCCTCTTTTTCCTTCTCCATCAAAATCGTGTCTACAAGAGCATTTCCGGTAACTACCGTGCGTTCCAATGACTGCATGGAATCCGCTAATTGTTCGATATAACCTTGTATTTCTCCCGGCTGCTCTTTCTTTAAATTTTCGAAGGCTTCCATATATTTACTCATGTCATGGGTAAGTTTACGAAGCTTATCTTCGGCAAGCATTTTCGATTGATAAAATTCCAGCTGGCGCATCCGGATCTTTTCCATATCTTCATATTCTTTCTGCTGCTTTTTCATCTCATAATACTTCTCAATTTTGAAAAAGATTACGAGGATCACCGCATATAAAAGCAGGCTGAGAAAGAAACAGCATCCTACTTTATATACATCCATGTATATAAAAGAATACTGGAAATACAGCCCCATCGCCAATACAACAAGAGAAAGCACCGCCATACTTATCTTTTCGAAAACCGCCCTCGCAGACTGTCCTTTCCGCTCCGGGCGCATATGCGGCAGGATCCACAGCAAAAATGTATAGAGAGCCGCCGTCGTATATAATAATTCAAAATGAATCCCAAGTATACTATTTTCATGGATATTTTCCCAAATCACTGTATACGGTTCTGCCAAAAAGGCTTCCCGGAAAATGTAATACCATAGAAATTCAATAAAAGCACAGATTGCCATCGCTGCCAAACCAAGGAAAACATCTCGCTTTTTCCGCAGCGGAAGTGCGGTACTTAGCCCCGCAATGATTATTGTTAAAAAGAAAAACATAAGTATTTTATCCCTTCTGCCTATCTGGCACTTTTTCCTGAAAGTCTGGTTAATTTTCTCCGGTAATACTCCATATACGTTTCTACAAATTCATCATATCGGTATTTACTGATGGGGACGCCGTCTTCTCTTCCCTTGACAAAGACAAGATGCGGACTGCTTTGATACGACGTGATCCACATAAGATTTACCAAAAAACTCTTATGTGTCTGTACCAAAAGATCTTTCGCATCCTGTTTTTTCACTTCTTTCAACGATCCGGTTCCCCGAAGTTTCCTTCCGTCTGCCAGGTGATAGATCAGTTTATGGCGGTACACTTCTACGTATAGTAACTGGCTCATCGCGATCATCGTAACTTCTCCATTAAAAGAAACCGTCAGATCATAACTGCTCTCCCGGATCCTGCGAAATGCCTTTTCCAATTCCCGGCCTACCGTTTCTTCGGAAAACGGCTTTACAATATAGCCGGATGCCTCGACACGATAGCCATCCAAGGCATACTGCCGGTGTGACGTAGAAAAAATAATCACAACTTCCTCATCGGTCTTTCGAATATTTTCTGCCAGATGCACTCCGTCAATCCCCGTCATCTCTACATCTAAGATCAATATGTCGTACTGTTTCTCATAAGCAAGCCACAACGCTTCTCCGTTATAATAACAATCCACACAGATCTCGCAATTATTTTTTTCTGCGTATTGGTTTATTTTTTGCTGCATCTCTTCACAATACTTTTTTTCATCATCACATACGGCGATATGAAACATCTTTCATCTCCTCATATAAGGAAAGCGGGGAAACGTTCAACGTCTCCTCGCTTTCTTCGTTTATTCTCCGATTTTCTCCCAGACAACGCCTTCTCTTGTATCTTTTATTAAGATTCCTTTTGCTTTCAGTTCATCACGGATGGCATCGGCTTTGGCAAAATCTTTTGCTTTTTTCGCTGCCGCACGCTCTGCGATCTTCCCTTCCACAAAAGCACTCAATTCTTCATCGACTTCTTCTCCGGCATCTTCCCATGGTTTGGTAAGTTCCAGAGATAATACCGTATCCAGATCCGCAAGGATCGCTCGCTTCGTCGCACCGGAAAAATCTTCTTTCAACAGGTCATACACGATCGTAAGTCCCATCGACGTATTCATATCGTTTCCGACTGCCTCGCCAAACTTTTCATGGTAAGCAGCCACCTGATCCGCATTTACTTCTCCTTCTTCCGGAATCGCCTTGATACGCTTTAACAATTTCTCATAAGCGGTCGCCACATTGTCCAATGCCTCATACGAAAACTCAAGTGGTTTCCGGTAATGTGACTGCAGGCAGAACATACGGTAAACCATCGGGTGATACCCTTTTTCCTCCAAAAGAGAGACTGTCAGAAACTCTCCTTTGGATTTACTCATCTTTCCGCCATTGGTCTTTAAATGGTTGACATGGAACCAGTAATTACACCATTTATGTCCCAGATACGATTCACTCTGCGCGATCTCATTCGTATGATGTGGGAAAATATTATCCACGCCGCCGCAGTGAATGTCCATGTATTCTCCAAGGTGTTTGATACTGATACTGGAACACTCGATATGCCAGCCTGGATATCCGACGCCCCATGGGCTTTCCCATTTCAATTCCTGATTGTCAAATTTTGACTTTGTAAACCAGAGTACAAAATCTGTTTTATTACGTTTATTCTCATCTTCTTCTACATCATCGCGAACTCCGACCTGCAGATCTTCTTCGTTCTGGGAAGACAATACATAATAATTCTCTAACTTTGAAGTATCAAAATATACATTTTCACCCGCAACATAGGCGTACCCTTTTTCCAAAAGCACCTCGATCATATGAATGAATTCATTGATACAATTGGTCGCCGGTTCTACCACATCCGGGCGTTTGATTTCCAATTTCTCGCAATCCTCAAAAAACGCATCGGTATAGAATTTGGCGATGTCCATTACGGATTTGTGCTCTCGCTTGGCGCCGGCAAGCATCTTGTCTTCGCCGGTATCTCCGTCACTTGACAGATGTCCGACATCGGTAATATTCATGACACGCTTTACATCATATCCGGCAAAACGCAGATATTTTTCAAGCACATCTTCCATGATATAGCTGCGGAGATTTCCGATATGGGCAAAATGATACACCGTCGGTCCACAGGTATACATAGCCACTTTTCCCGGCTCATTGGGAACAAACTCTTCCACTTTCTTAGAAAGGGTATTGTACAAATAAGTCTTCACGCTTTTACACTCCTTTAAAATGTGAATTTCTCTTCAAAATAAGCTTTCAGATCTGTGATCTTAATACGCTCCTGCTCCATCGTATCACGATCACGAACCGTAACCATACCGTCTTCTTCGGAATCAAAATCGTAGGTAATACAGAATGGAGTACCGATCTCATCCTGACGGCGGTATCTCTTACCGATGTTTCCACGGTCATCGTATTCACAATTATAATATTTGCTCAATTCTTCAAATACTTTTTCTGCCCCTTCGTTGAGTTTCTTGGAAAGTGGCAGCACACCAATCTTAACCGGTGCCAAAGCCGGATGGAAATGCATTACGGTACGTGTATCTCCACCTTCTAACTCTTCTTCGTCATAAGCGCTGCAAAGGAATGCCAGTGTCACACGGTCAGCACCCAAAGATGGCTCAATAACGTATGGAATGTATTTTTCTTTTTTCTCATCATCAAAATAACTCATATCCTCGCCGGATACATTCTGATGCTGTGTCAAATCGTAATTTGTACGGTCTGCGATACCCCAAAGTTCACCCCAGCCAAATGGGAACAGGAACTCGATATCACTTGTCGCCTTACTGTAGAAAGAAAGTTCCTCTTTGTCATGGTCGCGCACACGCATCTCATCTTCTTTGATGCCAAGATCCTGCAGCCATTTGATACAAAATTCTTTCCAGTAAGAGAACCATTCAAGGTCGGTATCCGGTACACAGAAGAACTCCAGTTCCATCTGCTCAAATTCACGGGTACGGAACGTAAAGTTACCCGGTGTGATCTCATTTCGGAAAGATTTACCAATCTGACCAATACCAAACGGTACTTTTTTACGGGATGTTCTCTGTACATTTTTAAAGTTTACAAAAATTCCCTGCGCTGTCTCCGGGCGAAGATATACGGTGTTTTTCGCATCTTCGGTTACACCCTGGAAGGTCTTGAACATCAGATTGAACTGACGGATCTCGGTAAAATTGTGTTTTCCACAAGTCGGACATGGTACGGAATGCTCTTTGATAAAGCCTTCCATCTTTTCCTTGTCCCATCCGTCCACGGAACCATCCAATTCTATATTGTTTTCTTCTGCAAATGCTTCGATCAGCTGATCGGCACGAAATCTCTCATGACATTCTTTACAATCCATCAGAGGATCGGAAAAGCCGCCCAAGTGTCCGGATGCTACCCATGTCTGTGGGTTCATCAAAATCGCACAGTCCACACCAACATTGTATTTATTCTCCTGAATAAACTTCTGCCACCAGGCTTTCTTAACATTGTTTTTCAGCTCGACACCAAGATTTCCGTAGTCCCATGTATTTGCCAGTCCACCATAAATCTCCGAACCCGGATAAATAAATCCGCGTCCTTTTGCCAAAGCTACGATTTTTTCCATTGTCTTTTCCATTCTTATCCTCCAATCAGGTGCCGGATGCACCTTTTATAAATTATTCTTACACCATTTTACTATTGTTTGGGAATAATTTCAACTAAAACTTTATGGCTTTCCCTCAATCATATCCGATATAGAAAGCATTTCCTCTTCCTGAAAACTGGACAATAAAATGGAATCCAGCCGGTAGTGCCGGTCAAGCGGCTCCATCTGGCAGGCTTCCAGTACCGTATTGGTCATATTTATAAAATAGGTTACGGCTTCCTCTTTCTGATACCCGGCCTCTTCTTCGTCAATTTTCATAGTATATTTTTTCTGTGCCAGATAGTGCAGCAGGGGAAGCAGATCTTCCCGCTCAATAATATGACAGCGCTGTTTCTGATGGCGCAGTTTCACCTTCAATTTCGTTTGTTCTTCCTGCGGGCTCCGGTAAAACTGCTGAATGAGATTGATTTCCCGTTCCTTGTGCCGGGCGATATGAAGAAGGTCTGAAAGATATTTATCCGAGATCAAGCGGATTCCCATATGTTCCACACGATCTTTCTGGTACCTTCCCTTTCTCGCTGCTTCACTTGGCATCGCCGCCGCAAAAATTTCTGTCAGAATGTCGGATTGGTACACTCCCTTTCCATATGCCTTTCTTACCAGTTGCCGAAAATTTTCAGCCTCTTCCCTGGAAATAAGAGACTTAGCATGCCGGCTTTCATTATGAAGGTAATGTAAAAGCACCTCTTCCTCTCTGCGCTGTTCCGGTGCAATATGATTGTTTTTACACCATAGTGTAAATGACTGCGACTGCAGTAAAAATTCCAAATCCTCGGAGGCCTCTTCTCTCATCAAAGTTTTTAGTTCCGCCTGAATATGCAGATAATGCTCCAAAACATTTTTACTGTACCCCTTAAAATAAGCCGCTCTTTTTCCCATCTCATATAAAAATTCTTTTGGTTCCAGATGATGAATCGCATCGTAGAACCCCCACAATTTTTGCGTGCATTTTTCATCCAACAAACTGATAGCCTCCGGAAGATGTTTTTCATAAAATACAATCATCTCCTGACACATCTGCCAGTCAAGCTGATGTTCAATAGCATAAAGATAAACAAATTCCCGATGATCATTTACCTGGATTCCCGGAAGAAGCAATCCTTTCCGAAGATATTCCTGTGTTTTTTCTACACTGAGTTTTAAAGAGATAGCAATATGAAAAACCATTTCGCGATTCGGGCTGGAAATTCCATCCAGTCCAAACCACCGCCGCATCGTATGTAAATCTGCCGGTTTTTCTCCCTTTGCCGCCTTGCGAAATGCCTGATACGCCTGTTTTCTGATCTCTTTTCCGCATTCTTCCGTGGCTGATATTTCCTCACACGATTCCAGCCATTCATGAATTAAGAACCGGTCAAAACCCTGGTTGCTTTTTCTCTGATATTTCACACTGTCTCCTCATTTCTATCCTTTATTGCAAATAACCATCTAACAAAGCATCGTATTTTTGTGGCCGCTTCGTCGTCTTGGGCCGTGCAGTCACTACCGGTGCTTTCGTCGGTGCCGCCGTCTGAACCGCCCTTTTCCCGCCACGGCTCACAGTAAGAATAATCACACTCTCCTTCTTTACCTGTGTTCCTGCCGCAATGCTCTGCTGCACAACCGTCCCCTTCTTTTTCTTGTTATATGCCTTTTCTATTTTTACCCGAACTCCCAATTTCTGTAATTTTTTCTTTGCCTTACCGGCGGTCTTTCCTATTACTTTTGGAATTTCCACAAACGCCATTTCCTCAGGAGTCGGCTCAAGTGTCGAAACAGCATTTGCCGTCGGTACCGCCGTTTCCACTGTCTTCTCTGCCACATTCACCGGAATTGACTTTTCCTCATCGGCTGATGAATTGTGGTTTTGATAAAGCAAGATTCCACCGGCTGTCATTACCACAAGGATTAATCCCGCGATCATCCATTTTCTTTTTTTGTGTTTTGCCCCGGCTTGTCCCATGTTTTCACCAAATTCACGCTGTATCGCTGTTTTCGAAAAAAGTCCGGCAACACCTGACCGGGTTAATGTATCGCGAAATGATTTCGGCAGCTGCACTTCGTCATAAGAAGAGATTCGTTTGTTATCCGGATACAGTTCATTGTAAAACTCTTCCATATCCTGCCAGCGATCTTTCGCCAGAACTGCCATTCCCTTGTCAATTGCACACTTTGCCTGCATCGGAAGTTTCACATCCTCCCACTGCCGCAAGGGCACCAAATGGTCCGCATAGACACGCTCTACGGACTCATCGGGGATTTTCCCCGTAAGCATAAAATACATCGTTCCACAAAGACTGTACAAATCGGTCCACGGTCCCTGCTCTCCTTTTGCGCGGTACTGTTCTTCGGGCGAAAAGCCTCGCTTGATAGAAACCGTTATCGTATTTTCCGGCAGTTCCACATTTCGTGCCGCCCCAAAATCAATCAATTTCAACTGTCCATTTTCATCAAACATCAAATTATCAATGCTGATATCGCGGTGGATCAATCCCGTTTTGTGAATATCACACAAGGAATGAATCACCGGTTCCATCAACGCAAGCATCTGCTTGCCTGACATTTTCCCATTTTTCCGAATATAATTCCGCACCCTTGTGCCCTCGACATATTCCATCACAATGTACGCCGTACGATTTTCCTGAAAAAAATCGCGCACTGAGACGATACTTGGCAATTTCATAAAACGAGACAGACTTCTCGCCTCTTTCAAAAAATCTTCTTTTCCTTTTTCAAACTCCAATTCACTTTTTCCTTCATAAATCTGAAGCGTCCCTGTCTGCGGGCCCTCTTTCTCCCTCGTAACAATCCCACTCGGAAAATATTCTTTTACTGCGACCGGAACCATCAGCACGATATCCCACGCCACATAAGTAATGCCAAATCCCCCTTCTCCCAGCACTTTCCCAAGAAAATAACGTTCATTCAGGCAGGTGCCAAGAGGGAGCGCCATATTCGGTTGTTTATAAGAAGAGGCATCAAACTCGCATTTCGCACAATGCCCCTTTTCATCCAATAAATGCATACACCGTATGCAGCGTTCTTTTCCCGCGACTAACATACTCTTCGTCCCTTCTCCTACTGTTCTTTTAAATGACCACTATACACTATGGTATCGACTTTTAGGGAATTTGTCAATACTACTATAACTGTATCTTCTTTTCTTGACTATAAGTAATATCCACTTAAAACAATATTTTTTTCAATCACAGGAATCTTCCTAATAAGATCCTTTGATTCTTTTAATGTCAACGTTTAACTCGCGCTTTTTTTATTTTTTTCAATAATTTTATATTTTTTTTACATTATTCTTGTCGTGCTTCTCTTTCTATGATAAAATAAGTAAAACATTTTAAACCAGAAAGGAGTTTTTTTATGACAGGGATTATTATCGCCGCGATTTTCATCGTTCTTATCGTAATGTTTATCCTTTGTTACAACAAACTTACAAAGGAGCGGATTACTGTAGATGAGGCATTTTCGACCATGGATGTTTACCTGAAAAAACGTTTTGACTTGATTCCTAATCTTGTGGAAACGGTAAAGGGTTATGCCAAACACGAGGCTGAAACATTGTCCTCGATCATTGGCAAACGAAGCCATGATTATGCAGGAATGACACAGGAAGAAAAGATCAGCACCGGTGCTTCGATTTCACAGATGATGCCGAAGATCCTAGCTCTTGCTGAAGCCTATCCGGATCTGAAAGCCAATGCAAATTTTCAGAATCTGAGCATGCAGCTTGAACGCATGGAAGAAGATATCGCAAATTCACGTAAATATTATAATGGTGCCGTAAAACGTTATAATACTTCCGTACAGACGATTCCATGCAACATTATTGCCGGAATTTTCCATTTTGAGTTAAAGCCAATGTATGAAATTGACAGCACGGAACAACGAGAAAATGTAAAGGTGAATTTTGAATGAAATACTTAAAACATATCCTTCTGTGTTGTAGCTTTTTTATCCTGCTCCTCTGCCTGATTCCGGCGCAGGCGCAGGCTTCTAAGTATACGTATAACATAGAAAAATACGACGTTTCCATCCGGGTTACCCCACAAAACACATACGAGATTACGGAAAAACTTACGGTGAATTTTAAAACCGAACACCATGGTATTTACCGCAGGATTCCTCTTGAAAATGAAGTGGGACGGGACGATGGAAGCCGTTCTACCATACACGCCCGTGTCTCTGGCATTGACTGTGGAGAAGACGACTATTCCACAAGCCGGGAAGGCGATTATCTCGTCATCCGGATCGGCGACGAAGACACTACACTGACCGGAAGATATGACTACACTGTTTCTTATCAGTATCATATGGGAAACGATGTTTTGCCGGATATGGATGAATTTTATTTTAATATCATCGGTCCCGGCTGGCAGGATACGACGATCAGCAATGTTACATTTACGATTCAGATGCCGTGTGCCTTCGATGAGGAAAATCTTGGAATGACTTCCGGAGTTTACGGATCGGAAAATTGTGAAGATCTGTATTATTATATTGAGGACAATACCATTTACGGGGAACTGGATCCCGCGGTCACGTTGCAGCCAAATGAATGTGTCACCGTCCGTCTGGAACTTCCGGAAGGCTATTTTGTGAAAACAGACACCACTCCGTGGCTTGCCTGGATTGCGATTGCCCTCGGTATAATTTCTGTCTTCATTGCTTTCTTTATGTGGTGGTTTATCGGACGAGATGATCCGGTTGTTGAAACGATCGAGTATCACGCACCGAATGGAATGAATTGCCTGGAACTGGCATTTGCTTACAAGGGACACGCCACGAATCAGGATGTAATTCCGCTTCTTATCGAACTGGCAAGACAGGGATATCTCTCCATTTCCTGCGAAAACAAGAAAGGAACAGATTTCTCGATCACATTGATACGTTCTTCCTATGAGGGAACCAAAGAAAATGAACGCCTTTTCTTTGATGGCTTGAAAAAAATAGCGACCGGTCCGGTCATCCACAAATCAGACTTGAAAGACCGGTTTTACAAAACTCCGGAGGCGATTCTGAAAACGATCAATACACCGGAAAATAAGACCAAACTTTTCCATTCTAATTCCTTAAATAAAGGATGGATTCTCTGGGTTTTGGCTGTTGTCGTATTTGGATTTGCTTACTTTTTACCGGGATACCAGTATTCCTATGACTGGCTGGAAGTGGGATTCGGTCTGATGAGCATCGGCGTCTTTGGTGTCAGCATTTATATGCTGTGTGCCGACACAGGGCAAAAACTCAGCCTTTTAATAGGGGCATTTCTCCTATTGCTTTCCATCGGATTATCCTATCTGTTTGTATGGATTCCGGTTACCTATGCTGACCGTTTCTATCAGCTTGCTTGTATTGTTTCGTATATTATTTGTGCCATTCTCGTATTTTTCAGTGCGTTCCTTACAAAACGAACGCCATATGGCACAGAAATCCTCGGACGGATCCGAGGATTTAAGAGATTTTTGGAAACTGCTGAAAAGGAACGTCTGGAAATGTTAGTTGAAGAAAACCCGGATTATTTTTACGAGATTCTTCCTTACACATACGTGTTAAACGTTTCCGAAAAATGGGTTAAGAATTTCAAATCCATCGCTTGTGAACCACCTTCGTGGTACACAAACGATAATGATTCTTACTTTGACATCATTGCTTTCCAGCATATTATGAATTCAACAATTGCTTCTGCTTCGAATTCCATGACTTCCTCACCGGAAAGCGCAAGTTCGAGCGGCGGCGGTTTCTCCGGCGGCGGCTCTGGCGGCGGTGGCGGTGGAGCCTGGTAAAGCATTTATTAAGACATTAGTCTTCGTCTCTGGCGATCTCACGGGCAACCATGATCGCCAGGGCGGTAATCATTGCCAGATATTTTTTCTCATATACAATAACTACCGAATTATCAAAGATCAAATTGTCTAAGCGAAGTTCCAGATCATCCATCACAGCACCAATCGGTTTGTCGTTTAAGGAAACGAGATAATTATATCCGATGCTTCCCGCATACTCTTCCAATTTCAATGTTCCTTCTGCAATGTCCATCTGAAAACGATCTTTTGCCAGTGTAAACTGCTTTTCCAATATTCCGATCATTTCCCCATTTTGATAAAAACGATACGTCGGTATTGCATTCAATACCTCTTTTGTAACTTTAAATACTTCATTTCCCACCTGGTCAAAAATGCGGAAAGTACGAAGCGGCATTGTTCCTTCGACGTGATAGATCACATTTCCCTTGCTGTCCTGCAGATCAAACTGCTGACCGGTCAATTTGAAATCTTCCGTAAAGGTATATACTTCGGAAGGGTTGGATCCCTGTATCGGAAGCACTTCGCCGGTTTTTCGGTAATTCTTGATATTTTCAAACAACTGTTTCTGCAGCAGCATAATGTCTGAACTGATACACAATTTTTCTGCAATATCACTTCCACTATATGGATTATATGGTTTGATTGGCTGCGTCAATGGCTGCTTGATCGCCCACTCTAAAAAGGTATAACCAAGGTAACCAAGATTTCCTTTGTCATTCAGCCAGAAATACAGGTACTGCCCTGAATCATCCGGTCCAAAGATCAATGCCTTCTGGCGCATCGTTTTCATTTTAGCGAGATACGGACTTCCAAGCGGCGTATCCAGATTCTTGTATGCGTCATAGATTTTCTCAATTGTCGTCGGCTGATTAAAGGCGATCATCTTAATCGTATCGTTTGATTTTTCATACGAATGCGGCGAAGACATATACCAGACAGCGCCTCCCACGATCAATACGATAGTTCCAACCGTAATGAGTACAAGACTTTCATTCCCTTTTACAATAATTGCCAGTCCGCCAACAATACCACAAACTCCGATCAATTTGAAAAGCCAGAATCTCACTTTCAAGCCTGCATCCAGCTCACGGTATTCCTGCCAGCCACTCTTGGCATTCTTCCCTGCATTTTTGGCATTGGTGCGAATGCTTCTTCCCGATGGAATAAAATAGCCAATTGCCAGACAGATCAAAGCCAGCACGACTCCGACTACGACAAATGCCGCACTGTCTGCTTCCACATAATTATCGATAAACTGAATCATCGCATCGGCTCCGCCATAGACATAATACCGGTCTTCCATATAAGAAAGCATCGGATGGATATCTGCTTTTCCATCGCCTACCGTCATGACGGCACTCAACGTATCACCTTCCTGCAATCCATAATAGACATAGCGGGTATTTCCCTCATAATTGCCTTCTCCATTTGGATAATATGTTGTCAATTCCGGCAATCCATAAACACTGTCATTGCTTACTTCAACGCCATTTCCAAGATCTGTCGTCAGGTCCTCTGCTTTTACCTGATAGGAAAGGTCCTCGTTTTCCATCCAGTTGGAGTCCCGGTCAATTTTATCCCCAACTCCATCTTCTTCCGGATATCGTTCTCCCTTTGCATACAGATAATAGAAAGAGCCTTCGATGCCTCCCTGCGTATCCTGCACCAGCGTTCCCACCGGCGATATGTCCGTCACGATCATTTCCTGTGCCGGGTTCTGGCTCATATAAGAATCCAGATCCTGCCTGGAAATCACGGGATAATTCCGCATCTCTTCCGCTTTCTTTTTTGTCGATCCACTATCTGCTATCATGCCAGCTACGCCTGCCACAACAAAAAAGATAGCTAGTCCGATCCATATTTTTTTCATTTCTGATACCTCCGTTTTGTTTCTATGTAACTATTCAGGACGCCCTTCCTCCACATTGGATCCTGAATAGTTACGTTTCTATAAAAATTGTAGCGAAATCGCCTGCAAACCGCAAGCATTTCGCCACAATTGTAGAGATATCAGCGAGATTGTTATATTCCGGGGTGCAGGACTCCTCTTCCGCAGAGCTACTCACCTCTGAAACAATCTGTTTTCTCCATTTCCGGGGTGCCACCGGTTTACCCACGTCCCAGAATCGCATCCATATCCTGCTCCGGTGCCGTAATCGGCTGAAGATTGTAGGCGTCCACCAGATATTTCACCACATTTTCGGACATAAATGCCGGCAAGGTCGGACCAAGATACATATTTTTCAGACCCAATGACAAAAGCGTGAGAAGGATACACACCGCCTTCTGCTCATACCACGAAAGCACGAGGGTGAGCGGAAGTTCATTGACCGCGCAGCCAAACGCATCTGCCAGTGCAAGAGCAACCTTGATCGCACTGTACGCATCGTTACACTGCCCCATATCCAAAATACGCGGGATTCCGTTGATCTCGCCAAGGTCAAGATCATTAAAGCGGTATTTCCCACAAGCAAGTGTCAAAACAAGCGAATCCATCGGCGTTTGTTTAACAAAATCGGTATAATAATTTCTTCCCGGATGCGCTCCATCGCAGCCACCCACCAGAAAAATATGCTTAATGTCTCCCTTTTTGATGGATTCAATGATTTTCTCCGCATGCGACAACACGGCGCCATGTGCAAATCCGGTCGTCAAAGTATGACCGCCATTGATCCCACTCATGCTGCGGTCATGCTCATAGCCGCCCAATTCCAATGATTTCTGAATCAACGGCGAAAAATCTTTCTTTCCATCCTTGTCTCCTGTAATGTGCATCAATCCCTCATATCCCACAACCGATGTTGTATAAACACGGTCGCGGTAACTTGGGCGCTGCGGCATCAGGCAGTTCGTCGTAAATAAAACCGGAGCCGGAATGTTCTCAAATTCCTTCTGCTGGCTCTGCCACGCCGTTCCAAAATTTCCTGCCAAATGTTCATATTTGTGAAGTTCCGGATATCCATGTGCCGGAAGCATTTCACTGTGTGTATAAATATTGATTCCTTTGTCTTTTGTCTGTTCCAATAATTGGAAGAGGTCTTTCAGATCATGGCCGGAAACTACGATAAATGGTCCTTTTTTAATATCGGTCTGCACTTTCACCGGTGTCGGAGTTCCAAACGATGACGTATTAGCATGGTCAAGCAGCTCCATGCATTGAAAATTGATCCGACCAAATTCCATGATAAGTTCAATCCACTCTTCTACCGAATGTTCCCTGTTAATCTCGCACAACCCTTTGTAGAACCAATTCGTCACTGCATTATTTTCAAATCCAAGATTCATGGCATGATGCGCATACGCCGCCATACCTTTGAGGCCAAACAAAAGTGTCGAGCGGAGCGAGACGATATCATTTGCTCCCTCCCACAAAGATACAACAGCAATCTCATCTTTTCCAATTTTTTCCTTCTCTTTTTGAACGCGGCCGGTAAATTCTTTAATCGCCTCATTATCAAAATTTACATTTGTCAATGTCGTAAACAATCCGTCCATCAAAAGGCGGTCTGCTTCTTTCGTATGCTGTCCGTTTTTTTCGGCCGTTTCCGCCAGCTGAATAAGTTCATACACCAGCTCATCCTGCAGTTTCGCCGTCTCCGGCTGTTTGCCACAGACTCCGGTATTGACACAACATTTATTTCCGGCGGTCTGCTGGCATTGAAAACAAAACATATTTGACATAATTTACCTCCATTTTTTCTTTTAATGGAAGTATTGTCATTTTTCGTGAATTCTATTCCAGCAATTCAAACTGCATCGTATATAACGTTTCATTGAGCTCCATAACACTCGCCCCCTGCTCCAGTCCGTACAAAATAATGCAGTCACGCTGGTTTCTTGGATACAAAACCGGCACCTGCGCTGCCCGGAGAAAATACTGCGTTTCCTTGATATCCATCTTCATCGCCACACAAATAGCCAGCAATTTACTGCGTGACGGATTTTTGCGTTCTCCATTTAAAATGTGATACACATAAGAGCGGTCCAATCCACTGTCTTTCACGATCTGCGACCGTTTCAGCTGTTTTTCCCGTATGATGTTTTCCAAATATTCCGCGATATCAACCTGCATAAATTCATCTTGGTTTTCAAGCACATAATTTTCCAAATTATTTGTCTTTTTCAATCCTTCCAGCAGTTCCTCTGTCTGCTTCTGAAATTTTGATCTTCCCACAAAATCACATCCTGTTAGTAATTGACACCTTTTTTATTAATCATTATAATATAATTAATTAAATTCCGCAATGGAGGAAAAAAGGAGAAATACAATGGGAACTATAGAGAAAAACCTCGCCAAACTAAACACTTCCACCGAATACAATACATGGCTTGTCAAACGCGACAGCCTTATTTTTGTAAAAAAAGAACTCCCTCTTTCTCAATATGATACGATGAAAACATTTTACTCTCTGCAGGAAAAAACACCTTCTCCTTTTATTGTCAAAATTTACAATGTTTTTGCCACGGAAACACTTTGTATCATTGAAGAAGAATGGCTTTCCGGAACTACCATTGCAGAATATCTGGACAAAAATCTCCCATTTTCTTCCGATGAAACACGACAATATGGCATTGAAATCTGCCAAGCCCTTCGCTGGATTCACAAAAACCGCATGGTCTACCGCGATCTCAAGCCTTCAAATGTAATCATTACAAATTCGGGACATGCCGTTTTGATCGATCCCGGCACAATCCGTATGTATAAAGCCATACAAAGCAAGGATACCATTATAATCGGTACTCCGGGCTACGCTGCCCCGGAACAATTTGGATTTCACCAAACCGATCAGCGCGCTGATATTTACGCATTGGGCGTTTTATTAAACAATATGCTTACCTGCGCCATGCCAAATGAACAGCTGACTACGCATAAGAAATTCCAAAAGATCATCCGACGCTGTTTATCCATCGCTGCCAAGAACCGTTACCAGTCCTGCCTTATTGTACAAAGAGAATTGGAACGAATTGTCAGTGAACACAGCACTCGTGACATACGATTTTTTCGACGCATTCCCGGTTTTCGCTCCGCCCGCCTGTCTCATATGATCCCAGCCTCCTTTTTCTATTTGTGGGCAATTTTAATGTTTCTCTATTTTGTTATTACCTTTGTCTACTGACAGGACACCACAAGCTTTCTTATTTACGATATGATGGTATAGAAAACCAACTAATTTCCATGAAAATGTTCTTATTTTTTTCAAGGAAATTTTCCAATGCAAAATCTCCTATTTTTTGTTAGGATAATTTTGCACAAAAGGAGGCACTCATATGACTAACAATGAGAATACACTTATTACTATAACACCTCAGGATCTTGCCGGCGATTATGCCAGCATAGCCGAAATCATTGGCATGGAAAATGCCAAACTTTTATATGAACATTATCGTGGACAGCAGATTACTTTTCCGCAGCGTTTTTACTCAAAAAAATATGTTGCTCTTCAAGCAACGCACGAATTAAAAAAAGGGAATTGCACTCTTTCGCAGCTTGCGGTAAAATATGGTTATACTGAGCGGCGCCTTCGCCAGCTCATAAAAGAATTTACCTAAGGAGCTGCCATGAATTTATTAGCTTATTCCCTGTTGGGATTTGTATTGTTTTTTACAATTTTAACCATATATCTTTCTGTTCAGAAAAAAAAGCCGGACTTCAAAGGCTTACTTTTTTTCCGAATCCCCGTTTTGATCCTCTTCTGGGGTTCTATTGTTCTGTTCATCGGAGGTCTTTTTTCTCCCTCGACGACACAGGCCACTCACGATGTCCCTGCTCCTACTCTAACAAAAGAGCAGCAGGAATATTTCCGCATCTCAGCAAACATCCGTGCCGGTAAATACGATCATGTCCCGGAAGATATCCACGATCTTTATCCGGATTTCACCACCAGCCACACCAAACTTACAAATCGCTTTATCCTTTTACGTTTGTATTACGAAAAAACCGGCGACACAAAAAAGGAAAAACAATTAATACTTGATTATATGAAAAATAAGAAATTATATAATGATGACGATCATCTCCCAATCCGGATGATTATCCAAAAACGGCTGGCTGCACTGGAAAAAGAATAATGGCAATATTCTCTGGAAGACAATGTTAATTACTGTTTCGTTGGTATCCGAAAAACCGGAAAATCCTATATGATGTATCAACAGATTAAAAATCTTCAAGCAAACGGCATTCCTCTGTCTCAAATTGTTTATGTGAATTTTGAGGATGAACGTCTCCTTGAAATGACATCGGATGACCTCAATACTACTTTGGAAATCGGATTGGAGATATCATTACCAGAAATAACATTACCAATACTTTTGCCATTAAAATAATCCTTAAGAAAATCGCTGAATCCATCACAAAACCTTTATCCTTTAACAAGTTGACAAACATCGTAAAGAGTACCGGAATTTCATTAGCAAAACAAACCCTAATCCATTATGTAAATTGCATGACGGATTCCTACCTGCTCTTTGCTCTCCAGAATTATGCCGCTAAACTGTTAAAAAAAGAGACTTTTCCAAAATATTACTTTATGGATACCGGTCTTCTTGGACTTATGCTGTTAGATTGCAAATCTTCTCAGCTTGAGAATCTTGTTGCCATTGAATTGGTTCGACGTTTCGGCGTTGAAAATGTATATTTCTTTGAAAACAATGTGGAAATCGACTTTTATGTTCCATCTGAAAACCTTGCCATTCAGGTGTGCATGCAGGTTCTCGAAGACCTCGACACAAAAGAGCGTGAAACCTGTGCTTTTGCAAAGTTGAGAAATTTTATCCCAGACACAAAATGCATGATAATTACCAATAGTGAAGAAAGTGTGCTTTACTGTAATGGTCTGCAAATTCAAGTTATTCCCATTTGGAAATGGCTGCTGAAATAACCAAACTATAGAATATTTATAACTTCGTTTTCTCACAAAACTACAAAGGCATAAGCACTTCAAATCTGTGCTTATGCCTTTCTGTTTTAGGAATAATAGTGCTTCTTTAACTTATAAACACCAGCCGCATCACTATTTTTGATTACCACTTTCTTTTTGAAAACTTTCTTTTTCATCTTGCCAAGACGATAAACATTTTTTTGTGATGTTTTTTTAACTGATCCATCACCCCAAGGATGCTTACCGGTTGCCGTGTACAGATAAGATATTGAATAATTTCCTACATCTTTTCCATCCGGGCTTGAATACTGATTTAATTGTAATACATAATACTCTCCGGGACCAAGTTTGCAGCGATACTCACCGGCAAAATATATTCTTTTTGCCGCAGATGCTGTAGCACCATTTGTGAAACAAACCAAGATAACAAGTGCCATTGCAACACATACTAATTTGGTTATTTTTTTCATAATGGATTTTATTCTTATTCTTCATAAAATCCATTGCTGTCAATGCCATCATCATAATCGTCTGAACTATCACTATTTGTATCAACATCATCCTGATCCTGTGAATCAAGATATTCCTGATTCATTAAAATACCATCCTTTTGGTATTCCTCTAAGTCCAAACCTTTGTCATTCGCATACGACTCAAACATTGCATACAAAAACTCTGTCATTTCATCATACGTTCGTTTTTCCTCTCCGAAGCCTATCCAACTGACGCGGAATGGATCTCCTTCTTTTACCGAATCATTAGAAGCTATTCCAGCTGTCTCAAACTGAATCGTAATATCCTGCTCTACACCATTATAAAAACAAGATCCTGTGGCCTGAACATATATCGTTTCCTGCTCGCTCTTCAGGGTTGTCCATCTTACATTTCCACAAAAATTGTCAATGGCCTCGCCATACGTAATATTCGGTATACTTGACGGGTACGCATCTCGAATCGCACTTGTCGCTCCGACAAGATTGTTACTTACAATAGATACAATAAATGCTGCAATAGCTACACTAACTACTGTTCCTCCAATTTTACTGATAATGGTTACTGCTGTACCTTTCTTATTCATTATGCTAATAATAAGAGAAGCAATTCCTCCAATTGCAATGGCTACCGGGAAAATGTACAGCCAGCCTATTGTATCTGCACCTAATGGAGTAAATCCCGGATCTTCAAAAATCGTATACATGATGAGCGCAATAAATGCAACGATAGATACTACTCCTAAAATCGTACCTGCTATCGCCATGCCTCTTTTATGTTTTTTGTCCTTAATTCCCACAAGTCCAAATACAATTGCCAAAACTTCCGGAACCATAAGAGTTCCGCAGGATACCAGTCCCACGATTCCAAGAACCAGGGAAGCAATCGAAAGTCCGGAATGTTTCTTCGGTTCCTCAGCCTGCTGTACCGATGGTGGCGTCTGCATCTGCACCGGCGGTGGCGTTTGTGGCTGTACCGGCGGTGGCGTCTGCGCCTGTACCGGTGGTGGCGTTTGTGGCTGCACCGGCGGTGGCGTCTGCGGCTGCACCGGTGGCGGCGTCTGTGCCTGTACCGGCGGTGGCGTTTGTGGCTGTTCCGGCTGTGGCGTCTGCGCCTGTACCGGCGGTGGCGTTTGTGGCTGTTCCGGCTGTGCTTCCTGTGGCATTACCGGTTCTGTTGGCACATTGGATGCCGGTTCAAATGTAAGCGGTTCTATTACGTCCATTCTCTGTCCACAATTCACACAAAATAATGATTCATCTTGTAATTCTCGTCCACATTTCGGACATATTTTACTCATAGCAATTCTCCTCTCTTTTCAAGCAGTTATTTTAATGTATAAATTTCCATACATTTAGATCCTAATAGGGCTCCCCTCCCCATATGAGCATTTTTAGCCTTGTCAAAGGCAAGAAAGAACACAAAGTGTTCGAAATGCGAATGTGTGGGGAGGGGTGTCCTGAATAGTTACAAATTTCTTAAGAAATCGGGCTGATGCCTTCATACTCATCTTCATACTCATCTTCGTACTCATTGTCATCGGATGTATCTGATTGATCATCATCTCCCGAATTTCCGGATTGTCCATCTTTGATCAACACCGTACTGTCATGAATCTGCACTTCTATTTTATTGACTTCATCCGCATCCATTTCTGCATATACTTTACCGGATGTTTTTTTACCCGGAGCCAATGTCTCTAGGAAAGTACCTTCTTCCGACCATTCCGTATCTACACTGTAATCATCCGCATAAATATTGAAAATATTATCCGACACCGTAACTTCTTCATCTCCGGTATTCATGATCACATATTGAAACCAGGTAACTGTTTTTAATGAAAAAATATCCAATATACTTCCATCCACACTCGTTCCCCAATCTGTAATGCAGACACTATACTCTTCACCATTACTGTTAGAAAAGTTAAGTACATCTCCTACAGAATAGACTGACGGCTTTGATTCCTCAGAGGAACCACATGCTGTCAAATTGACAATGCATAACACGGTTACCAACATTAAAGCAATTATTTTTTTCACAAAATACCTCCTCTTTACTGACCGCAAATAGCAATCTTATGTCCCGGTGCTCTTCTCTCCTCATAATATTTACAGATGATTGCAAGAACAATTCCTGTTTGTTCTCTATCCAAATATACACCGTTCAATGATTCTTCCGTTTGATCTAACGGCCCATTAATAAACCAATATGCGCCTTGCGAGAGATGCATCAAACGGTAAATATTTTCATAATATTCACCATAAAAATTCTTTCCATAGAAAAATGCAATTCGCCGATTGGTCAATAACATATAGTTTTTCGAAGCAGATGTCAGTCCTGTTTTTGCACAGAACAGAATCACTTCGTCCTGCTGCAGATAAGGCGCTGCCTTGCCCTGGATTTCCTGATATACTTTTTCATTGGAGCGCATGGTAGCCAGTCCTTTTTGGCCTTGGATTTTCTCCTCCAGCTGGAGAAACATCTCATCAATTCCTTTTCCCGAGCGCAGTAAGCCAAGCATAATATCCCAGCTTTCTTTTATGCCTCTTCCCATATTCATATCTCTTTGAATAAAAAGCCGGGAAGCAACATCCGCTGTCTCTGATTCCATTGACAAGCATTCTTGATCCTGCTGTGCGCAAGAAATTATTGTCTGAAGTTTATTCATAAAATCCGAATAATGGGAAGGAGAACTTACACTCCAGTAATTGTAGGTATTTCCATCTCTCGTTTTTATCTCCAATTTGCAGCCAAGTGCTGACCATAAAACAACCGCGGCACAGATCAGTCCTACTCCTGCTGTAAAAAATGCCGCTATCGCACACAGCGCAATAATTATAATTCCATATAAATTAATATACCGTTTTATACTAACCGAAGCAATGTCCCGATAACAGATTTCTCTTTTCTTTTGATATGTATTTGGCATTGTTCCAATCTTTAATCGATCTTCTCCAAATACGATCCAGGATGCCACCTTGGTATTCATTAAGCCTAATCGCTGGCCAAGAAATGACCGGAACAATGTAGCCTCTCCAAGGTACTCATCCGCCACATAACGTTTATTTTGTTCATTTGTCTGCATAAAAACTTCCTCCGTTTTATTTTAATTTATTTTCATATTTAAGAATAAACTTCGCATTTGCCTTTTCGATTGGATTCAATACACTTTCACTAAATTCATCCGCCTCTACAGAACCAAAATACCAGGATTGTTTATCAAAATAATCCTGCAGTTCCTTATCATTAAAGCGTCTGCCGTGTCGTGCATAAATTTCATTTCGGGCAATACGGCACTGTTCTTTTGTCAATGATTTCAGATCTGCCTTTGTCACTTTTTTCGTATCTGAATTTGGCAAAATGTAATAATCCGTATCATCTTCAGAATCCTCTTCATCATCGTAATAATCATAAGAATCTTCCACCTCTTCTTCCGGGGTAGGCTCCGGTTCCGGCGTCACTTCCGGTTCCGGCGTCACTTCCGGTGTCGAAGTCTCCTCTGAATTATCAAACTGCGTGACCGTTCCCGATTCAAATGAATTTTTATCCACATCCTCTTCATCGACATTATGGTTCTCCGCATAATCCTCAAATGCTTTTAGAATCATAACACTTGTGATGGTATCCTCCTGTGGTACATCATTAAAGCTCAATGCCCCCTGTGTAAAAGAGCCGTTGTCCATATCCACAACAAACTGAAGGCGCGCCTTTACCCGGGATTCTTTGTACGTACAATATCCTGTAAATTCCACGATGTCCTGTCCCTTTTTGGCTTTGAAATACCGCCAGTTTGCCTCATCAAAGAATTCTCCAAAGGCATCACCATATTTAATATTGGGATAAGCTTTCGGGCTTCCCTGTTTTACTGCTTTTACATGGATATCCTCTTCCTGAGATTTATTGGAAGTTTTTTCGTTTTTTCCTTCTTCTGATGTTTTCGTATCGGATTTATCTGATGAAGAATTTCCGCACCCAGCAATCATGAAAGAAACGGCCATACACATAACAAGCAAACATAATTTTTTTCTCATGCTATCTTCCTCCTTTCCGTATATTCTACCAAATATTGTCGAAAAATCATTGGTAAATTACAAGGAAAAAAGCAGGAGAAAGATACTTGGGAATGTGGTACTGATAATTAAAAGTTATTAGTAACTATACAAATTGTTTTTGATTTTTTAACAACCCTTTTAATCACTCCCCCACTCCTATATATTCATACGATTTCTCGGATGCTTCATCCTTAATATTTCCATCTGCTTTTTTGACGCCACTTCCGCATAAATCTGCGTTGTCGTAATGGAAGCATGGCCTAACATTTTTTGGATAAAACGAATGTCCACTTCTTCCTCTAAAAGCAGTGTTGCAAATGCATGGCGAAACATATGGGGTGTAACATGAAGATCAATCATTGCGTGCTCTACATAGCGTCTGACCATACGACGGGCTGATTGTTCTGAATATCGCTCCCCATAACGATTGAGGAAGAAAAACTCTGTCTGGCTCAGTTCATCCTTCCATTGATTTTTATATTCCTGCAATTGCTTTATTACTTGAACGTTTCCTATTTGAAGATACCGCTCCTTGTTTCCCTTGCCCTTTATACAAAATATTCCTTGCTCCAGATCAATATTTTTCTGCGGTAAATTGCATAGTTCCGAAATCCGTATTCCCGTTGCAAAAAGTGTTTCAACCACCGCAATATCGCGATTTAACAGCTTTGTTCTGCTTTCCGTATTTTTTGTCTGTAATTTTAAAGAATACATATAGCTGAGCAGTGTTTCCAAAGTAGAATAAGGGATCGTACGTGGCAAAACTTTCTCCTCACGAAATTCCGTCCGCACCTTTCGCATTGGGCTGTCTTCTATAATCTCTTCTTCCTCTAAATACGAGTAAAATGCTTTCAAACTTGCAATCTTCCGCTTTACTGTCTTTTGCTTATAAACATCATGCAAATGCAGGATATATTTCCGGATTGCCTCTCTTGACATCACCAATTCTTCCTGTCCGTTAAACTCTGAAAACTGCTTCAAATCAATGCGATACGCGCAGATCGTTTTTTTATCTAATTTTCGCTGCTTTCTCCCATAATATAAATACTCTTCGATTAATTCCAATTGTTTCTTCATGATTTTCTCCTTTTTCAAGCAAGAATATCACACAATTCCCTATTCTGCAATCAGCATTTACTCCACATACCGCTCAATAATCTGCTCCACTTTCTCATCCTTTCCAACTGCACGAACCATGATTAAAAAATCCTCTGTCGTCGCAAGCCGGAACTGATACGTCTGATAATATTTTTGCAGCATTTCAAAAAATGTTTTATCGCCCATCGCCTTCCACAATTCATACAAAAATAGTTTGCCACCCTCATAAACACAGGTCGAATATTCATCCGATGTTTCCTGATAATCACTTACTTTCCGATTGATCGGTTTGGTCCGCATGGACTGAGGAATAACGATTTTCCGGAACCATTTATCCATGTCTTTGCGGGAATTGTATTTGTTTCCCCACAACGTTTTCTGCAGTTTTTTATTAGCAAAATAGGGAAATAAAATATCTTCGCAAAACTCACTAAAACCTTCGTCGAGCCACGGTTCCTTATAAGAATCGTTGCCGATTGCCGCATAAAACCACTGGTGGGCGATTTCATGCGGCACATGTGATTCCAATTTTCCAAAAGAATATTTATCAATATTGCGGAATTCTTTCACATCCGGCATGCCGATCATGCAAAGCCCCGGATATTCCATTGCGCCATCAAAGAAACAATGCACAATTTTCAATTCCGTAAATGGATATTCTCCTATTTTTTCCGAAAAAACACGGACCGCCTCTTTGGCAAGCTGCAGAGAATATTTGTAATACTTCTGATTTTTCTTATAATCAGGAGCCAGGATAGAAATGGTGGTTTTCCCCTCATTGGCATCCAAACGACAAAAGTCATCCGACACAACCGCTGCAAATTCTCTCAGATTTTTGCCGGTAATCCTCGTTCCGTCTTGCATAGAATGCTCCGTCCCGGCAGCCGCAACGGTATAGTTTTTCGGATGCAAAAATGTAACATCATAATCCGCTGCCTCATTGACATACGTTTCATCGTTGTCTCCCATATATGGATTTTCATTCCATTGTCCGTTTTGGTATAAAGAGATGCTTGGAAAGCAAAATGAAAGTTGATACATTTCGTGTCCATCAAAAAGAACATAACCAAACCGATTTTTTTGTTTGGGAATCTCCGTTCGGAATGAAATTTCCACTTTTACATTACTGCGAGCCGGTGCTATCATTCGGTTTGCAGCAGATAAATAGACAATAGACGCGTCCTCTTTTTTATCAATCTGCAAATTTTCTTTCCCAATTTTTGCCGAACTGATCTCCGTTTTAAACTTTTTCCCTTTTAATATGGCTGCCGCCCAGTTCCGCACACAAATCTTTTTTAAATCCTCGTCTGTTGCATTTTTAAGTGTTGCACAAACGGTTCCGGAAAGGACTTTATTTTGAGTATCCAGCGATACTTGCATCTGATATTGGCTTGCATATGCTTTGCCCTCATTTTTTACCATTTCCTGCTTACTTGTAGTATCTGTTTTTTCTACTTTTGCAGCCTCTTTATGCATCATAAGTAAAATAACAGCTAGAACATCTATAATTATGAGCACCAAAACTACCATACCTATTTTTTTCTTCATCTTTTTCCTCCTTATAAAACATCCACGGAAAACTGATACGTAGACAACCTTTTTGCCTCTTTTCTCGTTTTCGCCTTATACAAGGCAATACTATCTTCCGTCGTAACATAACCATACAGTTTCGTTATCACGCGTCCATTCCTTGCATACAATTTCCGCTCCCATCGCCCTTCTTTGTCCCCGATTTCTTCAAAAGAAATCTTCTTTCCATTTTGATCAAACAGCGCAATCTGGCTGTGCACGCCCCCGGTCTCTTTTGTAAATACCACAATCTGGTACGGCGATATAAATACATTTTTTATCATCAAATGACTGCTTAATTTTTTATTGACCGCAATCTCCCAGCTTCCCTCTTCATAAACCGTGTATGGAATTTCAAAATCCCACCTGCCGGAGAGCGATTCCTCGTCGAAATAAATTGTCAAAATTTGTATGCTGAGTTTTCCATCTTCTTTAATAACATCCGTTTTATCAAATTTCATCATTCCGATAAACGTATGCTTATCGACGCATTTCCCATCGATCAGAATATCCGAATCTTCCTGCGTTATTTGCTTCTGAAATCCATATCGGGTTTTGACGCAGATTCGTTTTGTTTCCTTGGAAAAATCAATTTGCTCCGACTGCATCTGCATCGTCACATACACCGAAAATCCATCACAGTAAACTTCCGATGCCGTCAGTTTAATTCCTTGATTTTCCGCGCTTAAACAACTTGTTTCTTCCGGTTTGATCTGCTCCGAATTTTTATATTCACCAGAGTAAACCGCCTCTTTCCCTACCTGCTGAAAGATGCTTCCAATCACCGGAAGATTTGCCGCCAAGGACGGATTCACCGCCAGCACACCTCCACCTATTATGACAAGCACGGTTGCCGCAACAGCCACTCTTTTCCAAACATTTTTCTTATGCATTTTTTGTGGCACTTCCGGCAGATACTGCAAGGTCTCACCGACAGCGTTTTTTACCACTTCCGGCACTTCATCGTCTCTCTGAATCCCATCAAACCATTTTTTATATGCATCCATAATGAATCCCTCCATTTTATAAATCGTCCACGCCTGCCGACGTTTCTTTCCCAATATCATAATATTTTTCCAGTGCTTTCCTTGCCGACTGCAGCCTGCTTTTTACTGCACTTTGTCCAATCTGCAGTGCCTCCGCAATTTCCCGCACCTTAAACTGCTGCCCATAATAAAGTTCCACAACAATCCGCTGCTTTTCATTCAAATAACGTAACATTTCCTGCCACTCGATCTCTCCGTATTCTTCAGCGCAATCCTCGATATCCGGAAAATTTTCCGCTGTAATCATTCTTTTCTTTTGATTATAAATTGCATAACATTGATGAATTAAAATGCGCATCAGCCACGTTTTAAAATATCCGGCGTGTCGCAGAAAACCAATCTTTTCCCAGCAGATAAGAATCGTTTCCTGTATCGCATCCGCAGCATCCTCGTCATTTTGCAAAATGGCAATGGCGGCTTTATACATACTTGCTTGATTATCCTTAATCAGTTTCACAAAGGCCTCTTTGTCATGCTTTTTCGCTTGTATCACAAGTTTCGTATCCATGGGGTTATTCCTTTCTTCCAACGCCTTGAAATTAAGTACTACAACTATTAGATAAAATAGTATCACATTTGGTCGGTTTAAAAAACAAAAAGGTGTAGAAAATCTGCACCTAGTCACTATATTTTCTAAAAAATTATTATCTATTTCCTCACATTCACCTTTATTTTATCCATCACACCATTTTGCGTAACCACATAAACGGTAGCTTGTCCAGGCTTCTTGGTTATGATTTTTCCCACTTTCAATGTGCGTTTTTTGCTTCCTGCAATGCGTACAGCCACTGGATTTGCATATTTTTTGCTGCCTTTCGTCGCCGCATAAAGCTACAAAGAACGTCCAAAAACGACTTTTTTCCCATCCACGATACGATATGCCTGAACCTCATACTTATACCAATCATTTTTCCGCAATTTTTTACTGGTATAGGATGTTGTTCCTACTGAAATAAGATCGTCCGTCACTGTTGTGGTCAAGCATTTTTGTAACATTTGTGGCTAAAAAAATCATTGGCTTGTTGCTTGGATATTATCGGAGTCTCCCGTGCATGTAAAGGATGCTTCGCACCGCCTTTGGGCGGCTTTGTCCTTGACATACACGAAAACCTCCTGGTAAGGTGTGATCAAGCAATCCATTCGAGCATTGTATCGCATTAGGCGATTCTAGCCTGATAAGGTGTTAAATATCCATTGAAGCTATGTGGACGCACATGATTGTATTCAACATATGCGAACTCCTCTACAGCCTGATAGAGAGCTTCCTCCGCATCATATTCATACAGATAAATCAGCTCACTCTTCAAAGTGTTGAAATATCTCTCCATGGGGGCGTTATCATAGGGACATCCTGCTTTACTCATGCTTTGTGTTACATGAACCGATTCGCAAAATTCTACGAATGCTTTGGAAGTAAATTGTGACCCTTGATCTGAGTGCAGAATTAATTTCCCTTTCAGGGACGGCTGCGATTCCAACGCTTTTTTCAGAGTACGAATTGCAAGATCACTTGTGATATGTTGATCTGTTATGCTGGCGACAACACTTCGATCATGCAGATCTATGATTGTACAGTTGTAGCGTACTTCATGGTTCTCCAAAAACAAATAGGTAAAATCGGTACACCATTTTTGATTGATTTTATCTGCTGTATCTTTTTTTCAAATACTTTATGCGGTTTGCCATGCTCATATTCCGGTGTTTTCGGTAGTTGTAGTAAGCATTTGGACAGATATTAAAGCGGCGCAGGAGCCAGCGCAGACCAAATTCATTATGATGTTGTTCAATAAATCGATAAGCCTCTAATCGATTTCCTTCGCAAAGAATGCCGCCGCTTTTTTTAGAAAGAGATTTTCCTTTTTTGCCTCTTCCAGTTCTTTTCGTAACCGGAGATTTTCTTTCATAAGCTCCATTTCGTTTGGAGTATCCGGATTTTCGAGGGCTTTTGTTTGGCATTCTCTGCTAAATTCACGGCATCACTTGGAAATGCTGGCTTTGGATACGCCGTATTCCGCAGTGATGCTTTTGTAGGTTCGTCCTTCCTCTGCGTGGAGGCAGACAATCTTCTTTTTAAATTCTGGTGCGTAACTCTGTGGCATAATAAGTACCTCTTTTCTTTCTTTATTATATTATATCTTATTAGCCATCCCTGTTACAACTATATTATAGCACCTCAGTGTCGATGTTCTCCTTATGGCTGATGAGGGTAACACCTTTTTCGGTGAGCGTATCGATGATGTTCAGTAAGTCCTTTGTGGAGCGTCCTAAACGGCTGATACTCTCGATATAGAGCGTATCGCCCTCACGCACATAGTCCAGCATTGCCCTGAGCTGAGGACGGTCTGCGTTTGCTCCCGAAATCTTCTCGGAGAAGATGCGGTCAACCTGATAGTCGCACATGATCTCCTGCTGTCTCGCTGTCTCCTGATGTTCCGTGGAAACACGGATATAACCTATTCTACTCATAAAATATTCCTCTCTTTATTCAAGCTGACTTTTCTTTCTTTTGGCAGCCTGTTCGTTCTGCATATATCGTGCAAGCGTTCTCTGACTGTCACGCTTCTGCTGTACAAGCCTTGAAAGCCTGTCCGCTTCCTTCTTTATGGCTTTACGCTCTGCACTCAAATCTGCATACTGCTGTTTGACAGTATCAAGCTCTGTACGCAAGTCTTTGAGCTTAGGCACGTTACCGTCGGGAAGAAGCCTTTTCATTTCCTGATATGCTTCACGATACTGGTCAAGTTCATAGCAGAAATCGCTCTCATATTTTTTCTTTTTCCTGCCCTCTAATGAACTACATTCCCGATGATATTTCACATATTTGTTGTACTTCTCAATAACAGGAATTTGTTCCTGTATCTCATCTCGCCTGTGGGTTAGAGCATTTGACGGAGTTGACTTCACCATAAACTCTGCAAACGCCCTATGAGCTGCGCTCTCCAATTCTTCAAGGGTGGAGTTGCTTGCGTTCATCTCGTTGAGTGCCTTGCTCGCCGCTTTCATATTCTCACGGTCTGCCCAATTCGTCAAGCCCTGAGACTGCTGAAATTTCTCGGCTGTGGTGCGGATAATTCTTGCTGTCGGGCGGTGCGACATTTGGTACTTATAACTCTCGATACGCTTTCTGATCTGCTGGCTCTCGTAGAAGTAGCCCAGCGTTTTGGCTCTTGTGAATTTTGCCCTCGGATTGCGCTCTTTCTGCTCCGCAAGCATAAATTTCAGGTCGATCTTGTGGTCGGGATTGTAGTCTACAAGTATGCCGAAATCCGCACACTTTGCAAGGAAATCCTCAAAGTCCTCGCTGACCTTGATAACCTCGTCAATGGCTCTTTTAAGCTGTTCCTTCCACGACAAATTCTGCTTGTCAAGCTCCCACTCCCAATGGCTCTTACCCTTTGAAAGATGCGGG
>ENA-UONV01000666-UONV01000666.1-human-gut-metagenome-genome-assembly--contig:-CS4-NODE-666-length-36889-cov-5.258511_pt1 | contig 36889 bp, 31 predicted proteins | sample MGYA00242461_ERZ724008 | MGnify/ENA metagenome assembly ERZ724008 | reverse complement strand
ATAAGTAAAATAGCACCATCGGTTGAACGGAAGTTCGCTTCAGGAATTTTTGCATAATTGAAAGGCAGTGTGAGAATATGTCAACTGGCAAAAAACTATATAAATCGCGTTTTGACAGGAAAATTTGCGGAGTTTGCGGCGGCATTGCCGAGTACTTCAACATCGATTCGACGATTATCAGGCTGATATGGGCGCTGGTTTCGCTTGGCAGCTTTGGCACGGGATTAGTAATTTATATCATCATGGCGTTGCTTATTCCCGACAATCCCAACGACTCCATTGTTATTGACGAATAATAATTCTATGCACTATCCGCCTCCGAATAATAAGTTCGGGGGCTTTGATTTTTTCAACGTTTTTTGAAAGGCAGGAAACAAAAATGAGAGGAACTGTATACCTGATTTGCGGCAAAATCTGTGCGGGAAAGTCGACCTACGCGCGTCAGCTTGCAAAGTCCAAGAAAGCGGTGATTCTCTCAACCGACGAAATCACCCTTGCGCTGTTCGGTCAGCACCTTGGCGGCAAGCACGACGAGGTTGTGTCGCGGGTGCAGAAGTATCTGCTGGAAAAGTCCGTGGAGATTTTAGGCAACGGCATTGATGTAATTCTCGACTGGGGATTCTGGACTCGCGCTTCGAGGGAGTCTGTCCGCGAATATTACTCCTCGCGCGGGGTGAAGTTTAGTTCCACTACATTGATGTTTCCTATGACAGGTGGATAGAAAACATCACCAAGCGCAACCAAGATGTAGCCAAAGGAAAGACCTCGGCATACTATATCGACGACAATCTTGCAAGGAAATTTGAGGGTTTGTTTGAAGAGCCGGAGCGCTCGGAAATCGATATTTGGCACAAAAGCGGCTGCGCCGCAGTTAAGAGATAAAAGAGAAGAGAGAAAAGATGATGTATCAAGCGTTTTCATCTGGCGATGAATCTAGCAGCGGCGAAGCCGCTCTTGAAATTGTCAGCAAAGCCGACTCCTCATCTCTTCTCTCTTCACTCTTCTCTTCTCTTTTATCTTCTATTATATCTTCTTCCCCCAAGGCACTTGAATGAGCGCTTCGGGGGATATCTTATTATTAACATATTCTCAGACATGAGATTCATCCGCGGGGACGGACGTGTCAAATTTTAATAGCATTGCAACCGCAAACGCCGCCACGAACCCTATTCCGCAGGCGGCTGCGAACAGGGCAAAGCCATCCCCGAAATACACCGGAAACGAAGCCAGCGAGGGGAACGCAAAAGCCCGCGCCTTCGCCCCCGAAAGCCCTACCAGAGCGCCTCCGAGCCCACCGCCAATGCATACCGCAATCATGGGCTTGCGCTTGGGCAGGTTAACGCCATACATCACCGGCTCGGTGACCCCTAAAATCGCCGAGACTATGCCGGTTATGGCAACCGAGCGGAACTTTTTCAGCGCCGCACCCTCGCCTTTAGTCTTGATCAAAACTGCGAGACCCGCCCCAGCCTGAGCAAAAATCGCGGGTCCGATAAGGGCTAAAATGGTGTCCTCACCGGCAAGGGCAATGTTGTTCATGGCAATCAGGATAAAGCTCCAATGCACTCCCACAAGTACCATAAGCTGGATTGTCGCGCCCAGAACCAGTCCCGCCGCGACCGGCGAAAGGCTATGCACAAAGTTGTATCCGGCTGCAAGACCGTCCGAAATCACCGCGCCCAACGGTCCGAAAGCGGCAAGAGTTGCAAGGCTTACTGTAAATATGGAAATTATAGGCACGGCAAATCCCTTGATAACTTCGGGCAGGTACTTATTCAGCAGCTTCTCGACCCCCGCAAGCAGCGCACAGGCGGCTATCGTGGGGATTACGGTCGAGGAATATGTGGTAGATTTTAGCGGGATTCCCAAAAAGCTCAGCGACGGATTTGCCGACATCAGCGCCACCAGCTTGGGGTAAAGCAGCACTCCGGCAATCACCATGGCGGTGTAGCGGTTCGCGCCAAAGTGCTTGGCACAGGAATCCGCAAGTATAATTGGAAGAAAATAGAACAGGCTGTCGCTCATGGCGTTGAGCACAGCATAGGTTTGGCTCTCCTGCGAAAGCGCGCCGGTGGTGGCAAGGATGAGCATAACGCCCTTAAGGATTCCCGCCGCCGAAAGCAGGTTAACAATCGGTATAAAGATGGCAGAAATGCCGTCTATCAGCCGGGTAAAGATTGATTTTTTCTCATTCTGTTTAGTCATATACTCTCGCCCTTCGGTGGTTTGTAGCGCTCTAAGATATCTATAATGCCGCTTTGGTTGATGTTCCCGCCGAGCAGACTTCCGTCGGGAGAAACGCATACCGCGCGGATATCGCAGGGGTCTTCAACATAGGGGTTGTGGGGCAGATTTTCGGCGTTGAAATACTCCGCAAGGTACTTAAGCGCGTTGCCCTCCGGAAAGATCACGTTCCCTTCAGAAGGCTGTATGCCCAGCTGCGCAAAGTGCGCAAGAATCTCCCGCGTTTGCAGGTTGTAGGGGTTGTCGTCCTGCTCGCTGACAAGCCACGCGGGCTGAGATTTTATCGGGATTCCCGCGGCTTTTGCAGCAAGCGCAAACTCTGCCACCGGCTCTATGGGGATATGCTCCTGATGGAATGCGTCCACCGACAAAAGCAGGGCGTTTACCCCACTTTTTGCAAGCCTTTCGGCGACACTTTTTATAACTTTTGAGTCCTTTGAGAAGTACCCGTTTGTAATAATCTGCCTTTTCGGGATGCCCGCCTTAAGCGCCGCCGAGTGTATCTCGCAAACGTCGTCAGGCAGCAGCAGCGGCTCCCCGCCGAAGGTCATAATCGAGTCGATTTTAAAGCGAGAGCAAAGCTCGCGGACAGCTTTTGCAGCCGTCTTCCCGTCGATATGTCCGCCTGCCGAGATTGATGTATGCTCACCCTCGGAGCAGTGCTTGCATCTTCCGGTGCAGGCGTATGTCATCACAAATTCAATGCGATTCAGGTTTTCAAAACATGGATTCATGCTCTCACCCTTCACAAAACAGCGGACGACGCGCCACATGGTATCGTCCGCTATTTACATTAATTTACTAATTTTCTGCCACCCAGTGCTTGTAAACGCTCGGGCAGTAGTTCTTTTTAGAAGCCGCCCTCAGCTCGACAAAGCACCCGCACTCGCGGCAGATTCCGTTTTCGAGACTTTCGCAGCTGCGGCAGATGTTTAACCTTTTCTGGTAGATTTCGTCAGGCGCTTTAACGTCCTCCGGCATAAGCTCTATCAGCTCGGAGACCTTTTTGTAAAGCCCGTCCACGTCGATTTCCGCCAGCAAACACCGCTTGCAGACCGGCTTGCCATCTATCGTCAGCATGTGTGCTGCCGTGCGTCAGCAAAGCTCAATCGCCACAACCGAGCATTTTGGCAGCTTAAAGCTGAGCTTTTCGCCGTCGAGCTTAACGCAGTCGCAGGTCTTAGGTGCAACGGCGTTGGGCTCTTCAAAGGTGTTGCACTTGTTGTATTCGGCGGTGAGAACCCTCGTGGTCGCGCTCTTAAAGCCGGTTCTGGGCATAGCGCAGTCAATCTCAAAGTCTTCATCAAGCGAAGCGTTTGAGATGGTTATGTGCATTCTGCCCTCGTCGTCGACCGACACCGACTGCGAAACCGCAGGCAGATACTCGCCCTCAACAAGCTGCTTGTTTTCGATATTCGAGTAGACCAGAGTTGCCTCCATGTGCTCCTTAAACATGTCGAACACGTGATATGTGGGTGTGAGCACCATCTTTTCGCCCTCGGTGAGAACGATTGCCTGCAAAACGTTTACTATCTGGGCGATATTTGCCATCTTTACTCTGTCGGAGTTGAGGTTGAACAGGTTAAGATTGATTGAAGCTAAGATAGCGTCTCTCATGGAGTTCTGCTGATAAAGGAAGCCAGGGTTGGTGCCCTCCATAACGTCTGTCCAGATTCCCCACTCGTCAACGCACAAGCCTATGCGCTTTTCGTCGTCGTACCGCTGCATAACGCCCTTCTGGTCGCGCAGAATTCTCTCCATATACCACGTTCTGGAAAGGGTGTCGTAGTATTCCTTCTTGTCGAAATCGACCGACGAGCCCTTGTGCTGCCAGTTGCCTGTTGGGATGGTGTAGTGGTGGAGCGACAAGCCCTGCATCATGCCAGGGTTGCACTTGCGCATCATGGTGTCTGTCCAGTCGGAGTCGTTCGAGCTGGGACCGCAGGCTATCTTTTGCGAGCCCCAGCCTATAAACTGCTGGAACTGTCTGTAAAGGTCGGAATAGTATTCCTTTGACATGCAGCCGCCGCAGCCCCAGTTTTCGTTGCCAATGCCGATAAACTTTACCTTCCAGGGCTCCTGTCTGCCGTTGCGCTTGCGCAGCTCGGTCATGGGAGAGTCGTTTGAGGAGGTCATATACTCAACCCAGTCATGAGCCTCCTGCACCGTTCCCGAGCCGACGTTTACCGAAACGTAAGCCTCGCAGCCAACCTGCTCGCAGAAGTCTAAAAACTCGTGAGTGCCAAAGCTGTTATCCTCGGTGACTCCGCCCCAGTTGGTGTTTACAATCTTTTTGCGTGATTCTTTGGGACCAATACCGTCCATCCAGTGATATGTATCCGCAAAGCAGCCGCCTGGCCAGCGGACAACCGGCACCTTGATAGCCTTAAAAGCCTCCACAACGTCGGTTCTGATACCTCTGACATTGGGGATGGGGCTGTCCTCGCCGACATATATGCCGCCGTATATACATCTGCCCAGGTGTTCGGAGAAATGACCGTAAATTTCCTTATTTATCTTGCTTATGCGGTTTGAGCTGTCGATAGTCATCTTTAAAACTGACATAACTTACCTCCGTAGTTAAATTATTTATGGGACAAAGCTTTTGTCCATCATGTTAATTGTACCTTTAAATTAGTAAGCTGTCAACAGGTTTTGAAAAGATTTTGTTAACATATTCTACTGAGTTCTTTAACTTTTATAGGATAAAATCAGCAGGAAACATCAACAACTTTTCTATATACAGCGCGCTATCCATGCATATAGTCAACTTCGATTCCATTGGGCAATGAGGATTTGTCAATTTTGACTGCCCACGAGGGTACTTCCAGCGTAAGCTTTAGGTGGGTTGAAAACTTGCTGACTCTGCGGAATTGGCGTGCAAGGACGCTTCGCTCCTTCGGGTGAGCCGTTTGTGGTCTGTCCGGCTGACTGCGGGGATGTGGGAGGACACTTCGCTACACAGGGTGAGCCGTTTGATATCTGTCCCACTGCCTGCAGGAGTAAGGGGGATGACCCTAAGGGCGGGCGGGGGTAGAGCAAAATCCGAACAAAAGTGCGGACTTCCCCCGCCCGCAGTTAGTGCGCAGCACTTACTGCTTCTCACGTTTCTCCTAACAAAGGTTGGGCGTTTCCGTCCATATATTGCAAGCAAAGGTATAGATTAATACCACTAAGTATCCTGTTTGACGAAGTTATGCCAACGACGGAGGAAAGGCGGCTGACGGCAAAACAATAGTACGGAAATAACAAGGTTCGAGCCGTCAGCTTTTTCCTTCACCCTCTCACCCCTTTTCCGCACTTTTCACTGCCTGCAAGCGTCGCTATTCGCTGGCTTATTATTACTGACGTTCCTCGGCGGCAGTTTTGTTCGCCCGGACCTTGGTTTTTTGTTCTTCTATTGCTTTGATAATCGTACCTCAGTTCCTTGAAGAGATACTTTGTGATTGGCTTTACTTTTGTCCTTTTTTTGGCTGGATAGCGAGTGCGGGGCGTTTTTTGACGAATATTGCATAAAAAAATCACCACTTCCCTACAGAAAAAATTCCTTAGGCTAAAGTGATGATTAAAGCAACAAAAAAGCACGCCCGAAAGCGTGCATAATCGCGATTTGTGATAAATCAGAAACTACAGGCGGAAGCCGCACATAGCTATAGCAGTGGCTTTACAAGCAAAAATCATATTCACTTTCATACGGATCCGCTCCTTTCGCAGCTGATTTAAGGTGACAATAGTATATCACAGTTTCTGGATATTGTCAAATGCAAACGGAAAAATTCTTTTTCCGAACGGAAAATTTTTCCGCGATTCCCGTCAGTCCTTTTTCATCTGCCGCAAAAACAGCAGGACTGCCACTGCAAGAGTCACGAGCATATATCCCGCAACCCACGGTAGGTGCGGTGCGGCAGACTGCCAGTCCCCCGCAAACACCGCTCTTTCCAGCTCGACGGCGTGGATAAACGGCAGCAGGTTTGCAAAGCTCTTAAAGCCCTTGCCCACCATCTCCACATCAAACCATATGCCCGAAAGCCACGCGGAAAGGTTAGTAAGCAGCGCTCCGCAGATTCCGCCCACCTGCTTTGTGCTCATAACGCTTCCGCACAAAAGCCCCAGCGCGATAAAAAACAGCGCACAGGGAATCAGCATAAGCACGGCTAAAACCGTGTTCAGCCCCAGCTTAAGCCCTAAAATCGCCGCAAAGGCATAGCATATAACCGCCTGAGCCAGCGCAATGGGAAGTATTGGCAGAACATACCCAAAGATAAAGTCGGCAGCGGTAAGGGGCGTGGTGTAAAGCCGCTGCAAAAGCGAGCTTTCCCTGTCCTTGGAGATGAGGTTCGCCGAAAACAGCGTCATAAAGGACAGCCCGAAGACGGTCACGCCGGGGGTAAGGCTTTCAAGCTCGAACATGCTCACGGGGATGTTCGCCTGAATCGCCGTAAGCAGGGCAAGCAGGATTATCGGAAAGCCCAGCCCGAAGCCGAGGGTTAATGGGTCGCGCAGGATTTCCTTTAGGGTGCGCCCCGCAAAGGTAAGCATTCTTTTCATAATTCCGTCAGCTCCTTTCACCGTCGACGTCGCTTGTCTTGACGAACTTTATAAACGCTTCTTCAAAGCTGTCTGTTCCCGCGTGGGACTTGATTTCCTCCGCCGTGCCGGTAAGCAATAGCCTTCCGCCGCGCATGATTCCCACCCTGTCCGAAAGCGCTTCCGCCTCCTCCATGTAGTGGGTGGTCAAGATTACGGTTGTGCTCGCTTTCAGCGCACGGATAACGTCCCAAAGCTCGCTTCTGGCGATAACATCCAAGCCGAGGGTGGGTTCGTCTAAAAACAGTATCTTCGGCTCGCCGATAATAGCCATTGCAATGCTCAGCCGCCGCTGCCATCCGCCCGAAAGCTTGCCAGCGCGCTTGCTCATCACATCACGCAGCCCGAACTGCTCGCACAGCATGCCGACCTTTTCGGCGGTTTTTTGCTTTGAAAAGCCGTGGACTCCGCACATCAGCTCTAAATTCTCCCTTGTGCTGAGGTTTGGCGCGACTGCCGTCTCCTGCGGGGAAACGCCTATCAGCGGCTTAACCTCCCCTGAAGCGGAAACAATGCTTTTCCCGCAGACAAAAGCTTCCCCCGAGGTGGGCTTTACAAGGCAGGAGAGCATTTTAATGGTGGTGGTTTTGCCCGCGCCGTTCACGCCAAGCAGAGCAAAAAGCTCGCCTTGGTGAATGTTAAGGCTCAGATTGTCCACGGCGGTGACATCCTTGTATTTTTTGGTAAGATTTCTTATTTCTATAGCAATGCTATCCATAATCATTCGCTCCCTTTCTCACGGTTCAGCTTGGCGTATCTCTCTTTAAGACCCATGTAGGCATCGGTCAGCATGCGGCTGACTGTTTCAACCACCCAGTTTAAGTACCCCGTTGCTATCATCGTGGCTATTCCGTGGACGTACACCCACATTTCCAGATGGAACATGCGCGCGTCGGCCACATCTATGCCCACGTTGTGCGATACCATACCCGCAAAGCGGTTAAGCTCGTCAAGCTTCTGCGGCTCGTCGGGCGGGCTTATCTCCATAAATAAAATTTTGAACAGCTTGGGATGGCTCCGCGCAAAGCGTATGTAAGCCATTCCCGAAGCCTTGTAAACGGGGTATTCCCCGCTTTCGCAAAGCCTTGTCTGCTCGTTGAGATATTTCTGATACGCCGCCGCAACGACCTCGTTTTGCAGCTTAGCCATGCTCTCAAAGCTTGAGAATATCACCTTTGAGGACGCTTCCAAGCGGCTTGCAACCGCCCTTGCAGTGACAGCCTCAAGTCCGCCCTCCTCGGCGATATCAAGCGCGCAGGATATTATTTCGTTTCGTGTAAATCTGTTTTTAGGCGGCATGACTGCTCCTTTCGTGATTGTCAGGCGTTCGGAATCATCTGTTGCGCAACGTTTGTTTCCATTATATCATGTATTTAAGATTTGTCAAGCCGTCAGCACAAAATTCATACTGGTATTCATAAAAAAGCCGCACTCGCTTTCCAACCATAATTCAAAAAGGACAAAAGTAAAGCCAACCACTCGGTATCTCTTCAAGGAACCGAAGTACGATTATCAAAGTGATAGAAGAACTGCAAACCACGGTCTGGGCGAACGAACTATCACCAAAGAACGGCAGTAAATTCAAGCCAGCGAACGCGAACGCTTGCAGGCAGTGAAAAGTGCGGAAAAGGGGTAGAGGGGTGAAGGGAAAGAGGGTCCAAGGGGGAAAACCGTGAGAAGCAGTAAGTGCTGCGCACTAACTGCGGGCGGGGGAAGTCCGCACTTTTGTTCGGATTTTGCTCTTCCCCCGTCTCCCCTTAGGTTCATCCCCTTTAACCCCTGCAGGCAGTAGGACAGATATCAAACGGCTCACCCTGTGGAGCAAAGTGTCCTCATAATTCAATAAATCCCTGCAAACTCCATCATACAGCAATTCTGCACCCGCTATTTGTACTCATTTCAGACAAATATTAGTATAATATCAAAGCAAAAGCCTGCACAAATCCCGAAAAAGGGTTCGTACAGGCTTATATTATGAAATAAGTTTTTACTCAATCGCCTTCATAGCCTCAGCCATGTTAATCCGCTTTGTCTTTACAGTCAGCGCAAGGTCTACTATCACGGTAAAGGCAAAGGTAATGGCGATAGAAATAAGATAGCTTGCAAGGTTCAGCCGACAGCCAAAGTACATCGAGCTAATCTTAATCTGCACCATAACGTAGTTTAAAAGCGCAATTCCCATCGGGATTCCCGCAACTGCCGCAATCGCCGTTAGGATGATGTTTTCGCGGAAGACATAGGCGTTCTGCTCCTTTTGGTAGAAGCCTAAAACCTTTAATGTAGCAATCTCGCGTGAGCGTTCGGTTATCGTGATGTTGGTAAGATTATACAAAACGATAAACGCCAGCGCACCTGCGCAGACAAGCACTATCAGCACAATGTAGTCGAGACTTGAAAGCATGCTTCCCACGCGCGTTCTCATGTCGTTGTTGATAAACGCCCCAGCAACGTTTTCGCAGTTGAGGAGCAGAGCGGCGGCAGAGTGCTCATCCTCGCCATCCTTAAAGCAGACATATGCCGTGTTTATGGCGGGATCCTCTCCCACGGCTTGGGCGTAGGTCTCGGCGCTTATGTAAACGTAGTCGTAGATGTAGTTGTCAAATATGCCGCTGACAGTGGCGCGGATGGTGTTGTAGTTTGAATCCCGAAGGATAATTTCGTCCCCCACCTTAACGCCGAACTCGTTTGCTAAGCGATAGTTTATCACCGCCCCGCCGGTCTGCGGAAACGGCACCTTTTCCTCGCCGCGGTGAAGGTCGATAAACCCGTCCGGACTTTCGGTGCATACGTTCAGGTTTACCGAAGCCGGAGCGTTGTCCGAATCCTCGGTAATAAAATCGAGCTTTTGGGTGTGCAGGAACAAAACGTCCTCCGCAACGCTTGCCGACTCGCTTTCAAACCGAGCCATGCTGTCTGTGTTCATATCGTCGATAAAGCTTACCTCGGAGTCGAAGACGGTTATTTCGTCGTACTGATAGTCGATTATCGGCTGAATCGAATCGCGGATTCCAAAGCCTGTCAGCAGCAGCGCGGTGCAGCCGCCTATTCCTATTATCATCATAACCATACGCTTTTTGTATCGCAGGATGTTGCGAATGGAGACCTTGTGCAGAAATTTAACGTGCTTCCAGATAAATCCGATTCGCTCAAGCAATATCCTTTTGCCCGCTGCTGGAGATTTGGGACGTATCAGCGAGGCTGCATTCTCCTGCAAATCTCTGCGGCATACAAGCCATGTCGCTCCCAGAGAGCATAAAAGATACATTCCCGCGCAGACGGCAAACAGCTTCCAGTCGAGCACAAACTCCACCGGTCTGTTTATGGCATACATTATTTTGTAGACCTGCCATAAAGCCATCGGCATAAGCCGCGAGCCAAGCAGGAACCCAAGTATGCAGCCCACCGCCGAAGCGCTTCCGGCGTAGATGAGGTACTGCGAGATAATTGTGGTGTCGCCATAGCCCATCGCCTTTAAAACGCCGTTTTCGGTTCGCTTTTCGCTTACCATGCGGGTCATGGTGGTTATGCACACCAGCGCCGCCACAAGGAAGAAGAACAGCGGAAACACCTTTGCAACTCCCGAAACTATGGAGGTATCGTTCTCCAAGCTGGCATATCCTATGTTGGTAAGCCTATCCAGCGAATAGATTGAGGCTTTTTTAAGCTCGGCAAGCTCCTTAACAGCCTCCGCGATATCCGACCTTGCCTCCGAAAGCTTTATAACGCCGTCGTCGTACTCCGCCTGAGCGTCTGAAAGCTCGGCTTCGGTGTCGGCAAAGCCCTCTTGCGCTTCGGTGCAGCCGTCGTTATACTCTTTAAGCTTCTCGGCGTAGGTTTTTTCGGCTTCTGCAAGCTCGGACTCGGAATCTTCAAGCTGAGCTTTGATTTCCGGCATCTCAGCCATAGGGTCAGCCTTGATTTTGTCTATCTCTTTTTGGGATGATTCAAGAGTATTGCGCGCTTCGTTAAGCTCCGATTCAGCCTTTGCAAGCTTAGCTTTTGCGTCCTCGCGGGCGGTTTGCAGCACAATACGGCTGCCGTCAACCTCAGCCTGAGCGGCGTTCAGCTGTGCTTCGGTTTCGGCATACTTTTGCTGAGCGGCGGCGTATGCGGCTTCGTATTCCGCAAGACCCTTGTTGTACCCGCTTTCGGTGGCGTTCAAAACCGCCGCACCTGTCTGAATCTGAATATATGCCGACGGCGGCAGAGCGGCAATGCTTGCCTTCATCTCCTCAATCTGAGCCTTTGCAGCTTCAAGCTGCCGCTTTGACTCTTCAAGCTGAGCGTCTGCCGATTTGCGCTCTTTTTGATACTTCTGCCGCGCCTCGTTTATATCCGACTGAGCCTTGTCGAGCGCGGCTTGATTATCCGCAAGCTCGGCTTCGGCTTTTGCCTTTTGCTCTTGATACTCTGCCAGACCCTTTTCGTAATCCTCCCAGCCCTTTTTAAGCTCGGATTCGTACTTTTCAAGCTCGGCGGCGACTTCTGGGATTTCCCCGATCGGGTCAGCCTTGGCGGCTTTAAGCTTTGCCCACGAATCGTCCAGCTCGGCGCGGGCTTTGTCAAGCTCCTCTTTAGCGTCGGCAAGCTCCGACTCTATTCTTGATTTCTCGCTGCGATAAGTCTCCCAGCCGTCGTCCAGTTCAAGCTTGGCGTCTGCAAGCTCGATTGATTTATCCTCAAGCTCAGCCTGAGCGTCGGCTATTTCCTTTTCGCCGTCACGCAAAAGCTTGTCGTAGCGCATATCCGCTCTTTCGCGCAGAAGCGTTTCAGCCGAGGTTTTAAGCGACACCAGCTGAGCTTCGTATTCTTCGGAATATATCTCGCCCCTTTGCGGCAGAGTGAGGTATATTTCGGTGTAGTAGTCGGTTGTAAAGCCCTCCGGCAGCATATAAACATACCCCGAAACCGAGCCGCTGCCCAGCGAGGTTGTTCCTCTCTCAAAATTGATGTATTCCGAGGAGTTTACAAGTCCCACCACGGTATATTCATCATATGCAAATGTGTCAAAGGTGTCCTGCGAGTTGTCTTCCGAAAGGACTATCTTATCCCCAACGCTGCTTCCGGCAGAGTGGAGATTATCCAAAACGCACTCGTTAGGGCTTTTTGGCAGTCTTCCGGACACCGCGTCCACCCCGTTTGCGCCGTCAAGCAGCATATGCGCATGAAGAACCGAGTCGGAGCCGCTGTCGGTAAGATAGATAAAGTCCGCGCTAACCGAGCCGTAAGCCTTGTCAACGCCTTTTAGCTCAGAAAATGCTTCAACGTCCTCGTCGGTAAGTCCAAGAGTGCTTATCAGGCGGACGTCGTACAGGTTAAGCTCGTTGAGGTAGTCGTCGGCGGTTTTAATCATTGCGGTTTCGCTGACCCTTAATCCGGAGAAAAAGCCGACTCCCAGAGCGATAATGGCAAGAATTGCAAGATATCTTCCGAAAGACTTTTTAATTGTCCTTAAAACCGATTTAAAAAGCATTACGTCACTCCTAAATTCTACCACTCGATGTCTTCAACCGGAACCGCCTTTTCGTTTTTCTGCTGGCTTATAACAGTTCCGTTTTTAACGGTTATCACCCTGTCTGCCATGGCTGTAAGCGCCGAGTTGTGGGTGATGATAATTACCGTCATACCCTTGGCGCGGCAGGTGTCCTGCAAAAGCTTTAAAACCTGCTTGCCGGTTACGTAATCAAGCGCGCCCGTCGGCTCGTCGCACAAAAGAAGCTTGGGATTTTTTGCAAGCGCCCTTGCGATAGACACCCTCTGCTGCTCGCCGCCCGAAAGCTGCGCCGGAAAGTTTTTTGCTCTGTCCTTTAAGCCAACGTGCTCTATTACCTCGGCAGGGTCGAGCGGGTTGCGGCAGATTTCGGTTGCCATCTCCACGTTTTCAAGGGCGGTAAGGTTTTGTATCAGGTTGTAAAACTGGAATACAAATCCAACATCATACCGCCGGTAGGTAGTCAGCTTGCGCCGTGGGTAGGCGGATATCTCCTCACCGTCGATAAGCACCCTGCCGCTTGTAAGGCTGTCCATGCCGCCGAGTATATTTAAAAGGGTGGTCTTGCCCGCGCCGGAAGGTCCCACAATAACGCAAAGCTCACCCTTTTCTATTGTAAAGCTTGCTCCGGAAAGGGCGTTTATCTTAACCTCGCCCATATCGTAGACCTTGCTTACATTATCAAATTCTATAAAATGACTCACCTGATCAGCTCCATGATACATAATATTTCAGTTAAATAATATCACTTTTTTCGATGTTTTTCAATGGAAAACATATGATTATTGTGACAGTCAGGTGAAAATTTGCGTATAAAATCAGCCTGATATACATTGATGTATACCAAGCTGAGGCTTTATTTTTTTATCAGGATGTGCCAGATGTCGCCGCCGTAAAATCCGCAGCGGCGGTAGGTTTTTTCGGGATTGGTGACGTTATCACACTCACCCGATACCGTTGCAAACTCCGCAAAGCCGCTCATAATCTCCAGCGAGCGACATATCAGCGCGGAGGCTATGCCCTTACCCCTGTACTTAGGAAGCACCTGTAACCACTCGATAATCCCCTCGCCAGCTTCGGAATCGTACTCCGAAACGGCTGAGCCTACAAGCCTGCCGCCGTGGTATGCGCCTATCCAAAGCTCGGGGCGGTATGTTGCGTTAGCCGTCCAGCCCTTTACATCATCCTCAAACACGCTTATCTGCGAATGGGTGTAGGAAACGTTTATCATATCTGCAAGCTTGCCAAAGCTGTCCGGCGGGATGGTATTCAAGCGGTATTCACCGATATCGCACTTGGAAATTTCTTTTAGGTCGTGTTTCAGGCGGAAGTATCGCGTATCGGTATAATTTTCCAAAAGGCTGCTGTCAAACTCCCTGTCATGGACGATTTTAATGCTGTCGGGCACGGAAATCAGCTTATTCTTCCAATATGGGATCGACAGCGAGCCGCAGGGGTTGCGCTTATATTCCTCTATCGTCACCCAAGCTCACTCCTGATTGCGTTGACAAGCTTGCGGGTGAGCGAGCTTGTGCCGCAGTCCACCCTTTGCATTCCCATCAGGATGGTAAGACCGGATTCGGGGCAGTTTGCAAAGTAGCAGCCAAGCCAGCCGTCCCAGCCGTATTCGCCCTTTTCCACGAAGTAATGCGCCTGTCCGGGGTCTACACAGTTTCTCATCAGATTGCCATAGCTGAAGCCGCAAAGTCCGCGCCAGTGCTCGCCCAATTCTCTCATCTGCCACGGCATAAGGCTGGGCGAAGTCATATATTTAACCGCTCTTTGAGACAGTATGCGCTTGCCGTTAAGCTCGCCGCCGTTTAAAAGCATGGTTGCAAACTTGGCATAATCATCCAAGGTGGTACAAAGTCCCGCGCCGCCCGATTCAAACGCGGGAGCAAAGTCCATAGCGTAATTTATGCCGAGATGGTTGCCGTTTTTGGGAGCTTCGACAACCTTCCAGTTGGCATAATCTGTCATATAGATTTTAGTAAGCCTGTTCTGCTTTTCGGCAGGAACCCAGAAGGCGGTGTCGGTCATGCCAAGGGGCTCAAAAATCTCCTTTTGCAGAAACTCGCCAAAGCGCATTCCCGAAACCTGCTCAACCACTGCTCCCAGAACATCCGCCGAAGCGCCGTACATAAACTTGTCGCCGGGGTTAAAGCAAAGGTCGCACCCGCCGACTCTTTGGGCAAACTCCGCCGTAGTCACGGGATTGTCGGTGTACATTCTGCGGTTGATATCCGAAAAAATCTCAGCCGACTGCGCCCATGCACCCTCTCCTCCGGGATAAGGTATGCCGGAGGTCATGTTCATTAAGTCCTTAACGGTTATCTCCTGCTCGGTTTTAACGCGCTTGCCGTCCACAATCATGTGTGCGGGCTTAAAGCCGGGCATAAACCATGCCAAGCAGTTGGAAAGGTCGAGCTGACCTCTGTCCACAAGAATCATCACTGCAGCGGCGGTTATCGGCTTTGACATGGAGTAAAGCCTTACAATGGTATCGCGCGAAAACGGAACCTTGTTTTCAAGGTCGCGATAGCCGTATTCCTCGTAGATAAGCTCCTTGCCGTTTTTAAGTACAAGCAGATTTGCGCCGGCGGTAAATCTGCGGTCGTCTATTTCTTCTTTGAAAATTCTTTGTAAGTCCATGTTGATTGCTCCCCTTGATTATATTGATGGTACTATTATAATACGGTTTTGGCGCAGTGTCAAACATATATTGATTTATTTTTGAAAATGGTGTATAATACTTAAAAAATGAAAAGAGGAATATTATGAAGCTTGTTATGCAGCCGACCGATACCACCTGCGGTCAGGCGTGTATCGCCATGATTACGGGAAAAGATATTGAAACCGTTATAAAGGACATGAAAACCTCGGGTCCGACATCGATAGGTCAGCTTATCGAAGCTTTGGATTTATACAAGGTTGCGCATGCCGAAAGGAATGTTCGGATATCAAAGAAAAATCCGGTTCCATATGAATGCTCGATACTGACAGTTCACACCAACGCCGGCTACACTCATTGGTCTTTGTTGTTCGACGGCAAATACTTCGACCCTGAGTTCGGTCTTATCGAGGGCGAATATACTCACGGAAAAATAACCTCTTATCTGGCAATATATAACATCAACGATAATTAAGGACATACAGCATGAAAACAGTTAACATCTATACAGACGGTGCCTGTTCGGGCAATCCCGGTCCGGGAGGGTGGGCGGCTATACTTAAATACGGCGAGGCGGTAAAGGAGCTTTCCGGCGGAGAGCTTAGCACCACCAACAACCGCATGGAGCTGACAGCAGTTATCAAGGGCTTGGAGGCTCTTAAGGAGGACTGCAAGGTTATCCTTACGACGGATTCTAAATACGTCTGCGACGCTATGCAAAAGGGCTGGGCGTGGAGCTGGAAGAAAAAGGGCTGGAAGCGCTCAAACGGCGAGCCTGCCTTAAATCCCGATTTGTGGGAGAAGCTTTTGTTGTTGTCGCAAAAGCACAAAATCGAGTTTGTCTGGGTAAAAGGGCACGCAGGGCACCCCGAAAATGAGCGGTGCGACACGTTGGCGGTTGGTGAATACAAGAAGCTGATGAAATAAGCTGAGGGTTTGTGCGGTTACCGCCGGCGCGCCCATCCGGAAAGGCGTTCTATCGCGGTTCCTGCGGGAGCCGTGCAGAGTGCGGGCGGAGGTCTTGGACGCTCCGCGTCCTGACGGCTTACGCCGTCCACGCGCCGTGCGCGTAGACCTCCGCTGCCACAAAAGTGTGTGGGCGCGCCTACCCTCCTACCCGCACAAATCCGTATTTTCACGATAATTTCACTCAGTTAGCCCTTGACAACTCGGTGAGATAGTACTACAATATCTATGAATGTTAAAATAACACATTCGGTTATATAACACGAAAGGAAGTTGATATATATGGAGAAACACTTTGTTTACGCCGACAATGCGGCAACCACAAGAGTTTCCGAGACCGCCCTCGCCGCCGCCATGCCCTACTACAGGGAATGCTATGGCAACGCTTCGAGCATCTATTCCCTTGGCATGAACGCTGCCCGCGCGGTAGTAAAGGCGCGCCAGCAGGTGGCAGACGCTATCGGCGCAAAATCAGGTGAAATCTATTTCACATCAGGAGGGTCGGAGTCGGACAACTGGGCTATCAAATGCGCCGCCGACGTTGGTGCTTCCAAGGGCAAAAAGCACATAATAACCTCAAATTTTGAACACCATGCAGTCCTTCACACCTGCGAGTATCTTGCAAAAAAGGGCTTTGATATCACCTATTTAAAGGTTGACGAAAACGGACTTGTCAATCCCGAGGACGTTAAAAACGCCATCCGTGAGGACACCTGCCTTGTAACCATAATGTTTGCAAACAACGAAATCGGAACAGTCCAGCCGATAGCCGAAATAGGCGCTATCTGCAAGGAAAAGAAGGTGCTTTTCCACACAGACGCCGTTCAGGCTGTCGGAAACGTTCCGATTAACGTTCACGAAATGAACATTGACCTATTGTCACTTTCGGGACACAAGATACATGCTCCCAAGGGCATAGGCGCAATGTATATGCGCAACGGTATAAACCTGCCAAACCTTATTCATGGAGGAGCGCAGGAGCGCACAAAGCGCGCAGGAACCGAAAACGTCCCCTCGATTGTGGCACTCGGCGTTGCCATCACCGACGCTGTTAAGGACATCCCCGCAAAGGCGGCTTTGGTTGGTGCAAAGAGGGACAGGCTTATTTCCGAGCTGCTTAAAATCAAGGAATCAAGGCTCAACGGCGACGCTGTAAAACGCCTTCCCGGAAACGTGAACATATCCTTCCGCGGAATCGAGGGCGAAAGCCTGCTTTTGTCGCTCGACCTTGCGGGAATAGCCGCTTCCTCCGGCTCTGCCTGCACCTCCGGCTCGCTCGACCCTTCGCACGTGCTTTTGGCGATAGGTCTTCCCCACGCCACCGCGCACGGCTCTTTAAGACTTACCATCAACGAGGAAACAAGCGACGAGGATATCGACTACATCATTGAAACCGTTCCAAAGGTTGTTGCAAAGCTGCGGGCAATGAGTCCCCTTTGGGAAAGAATCTGCATAGACGAGGGCATTGAGCCCTGATTGATATATTCTAAGAAAGGCTGATATAAAATGATTTACTCCGAAAAAGTTATGGATCACTTTGCCAACCCCAGAAACGTCGGCGAGATTGAAAATGCCGACGGCATTGGCGAGGTCGGCAACGCCAAGTGCGGCGATATAATGAAGATGTATCTTAAGATCGACGACGGCGTTATCTCCGACGTTAAGTTTAAAACCTTCGGCTGCGGCGCGGCTGTCGCCACAAGCTCAATGGCTACCGAGCTTCTAAAGGGCAAGCCGATTGAAGAGGCTTTAAAGCTTACCAACAAGGCGGTTATCGAGGCGCTGGACGGTCTTCCGGCTGCAAAGCTTCACTGCTCCGTTCTTGCCGAGCAGGCTATTAAGGCAGCGCTGGCAGACTATTACCAAAAGCAGGGAGTTGACCCCACCCCTATCATCGGCGAGTTTTCAAAAGACTGCCAAGCCTGCGGTTTAGATTGATGAATAAGGTACTGCTTGCTTTAAGCGGCGGCGTTGACAGCTCTGTTTCGGCAGAGCTGTTAAAGCATATGGGGTATGAGGTTGCGGGTGTTGTCATGATGATGTCGGACGCTCACGTTAAGACTCTCGAAGCCGCCCGCGCATCTGCCCGCGCACTGGAAATCAGGCTTTTCGAGCTTGATTTGAGGAAGGAATTTAAGGCGGAGATTATCGACTATTTTGCCGGGGAATACCTCAGCGGAAAAACTCCCTCCCCCTGCGTTCGGTGCAATCCCAGGATCAAGTTTAAATATCTCCTGAAAACCGCCCTTGAAAACGGCTATGACTATATCGCCACCGGTCACTATGCCAATATTGTCTTTGAGGACGGTGTGTACAAGCTCAAGCGCGCTAAATCTGCGGCAAGAGATCAGTCTTATATGCTGGCAGGGCTTGGGCAGGATGTGCTTTCGCGGCTTATCCTGCCGCTTGCGGATATCGAAAAGGACGAGGTAAGGGCGATTGCGGATAAGCTTGGTCTTCCATGCCGGAACGCGCCGGACAGTCAGGAAAACTGCTTTATTCCGGACAACAACTACGCTTTATACATAGAAAATAATTACCGCCCCGCTCCGGAGGGCAATTTTATCTCACCCGAGGGCGAAATCTGCGGACGGCACAAGGGCATCATTCACTACACCATAGGTCAGCGAAAGGGATTGGGAATAGCTCTGGGCAGACCGGCGTTCGTTTCGGAAATCAACGCCGAGCGCAACGAAATAAGGCTGTCGTATGAAAAGGCTGTCACCAACGAGGTGATGCTGGGCAATGTTTCAGAGGTCTTTGCGGGAGCCGTGAAGGACGGCGGCAGATACTTCTGCAAGCTCCGCTCGGTCGGAAAGCTTTTGGGCTGCCGTGCAAGCTTGCTTGATTGCGGCAATATCCTTTTAAAGCTCGACGCCCCCGAGCCGCTGGTTTCTGCCGGTCAGGCGGGAGTTATTTACGATGGAGATACCGTGCTCGGCATGGGAACAATACAATAAAAAAGCCGGTACAGAACCGCTCTGTACCGGTTTTATTATGCTTTGTCAGCCGACTGTTTCCGGCTTTTCGGGAGACTCAATGCCATCAAACGGAGTAAAGCTGGTCGGAAAATCGGGAAGGGTCTGGTCGTAGAACCTAAAGCTGTTTTTTCCGGCGTTCTTGGCAGAGTAAAGGGCGATATCCGCGCACCTGATAAGATCACGGTAGGTAAGACCGTTCTGCGGGCATACCGAAACGCCCATGCTTATAGTAACTCCGCAGTCGTCGTCAAAATCAGAGATATCCCTGAACAGTCTTGAAGCGGCGGCTATCGGGCTTCCTCCGCAGTCCATCAGAAATTCGTCTCCACCGATTCTTGCGGCTATATCGTCCTTTTGAATGGACTTTTGGATATTGTTGGCAATCTGCTGCAATACCTTATCTCCGTAGCCATGACCGTAAGTGTCGTTGACGGTTTTAAAGTAATCCACGTCTAACAGCACAACGGCATAGCTGTGTCCGCTGTAGTTTGCCAAAAGGCACTCTATCATCTTTTCGGCTGCGCGGCGGTTATACAAAACCGTTAACGTATCGTGTTCGGAAAGCTTTTTAAGCTCGTCTACGGCGGAAATCTCATCGTTGATGTCGGTAAGCTTGCCTATAACGCGTGAAAATCTGTTGGAATCGGTATTATCCCACAGCGGTCTTACAACCGCCTTGAACCAGTGAACGGTATCTTTATACGGGATGGAGTATCGCTGATTTATATCGGGATTTCCGCGCTTAAAGTTTTTAAGCTTATCCCTCAGGTCTGCCATAATAGTTTTTCCCCAGTCGGGCAGTGATGGATTAACATCCGGCTTTGAAATCAGCTCGGGAATGGAAAGATATCTTGCTCCCCACTCGGATATTTCAAGCAAATCGTCGTTGCAGTCGTATTCGACAAGGATTTCCTTCGACATTGAAGAGTAGAACCTTGATTTTTCCCTCTCCTGCTCCAAAAGCGCAATTGTCCTTCCGGATATGCTGAAATCCTGCCTTTCCAAAACCTCGGTAAGGGTATGGCTCATTTCGTTTGCTGCGATGCTTGAAGCCGACCTTATTTCGATGTTTTTAAGTATATCGTCTCCGCTTTCAAGCAGACATTCTATCATCAGCGGGCTGAACGCTCCGCACTCGCCGTCGGCAATCATTCTTAAAGCCTTTTCGTGCGAATACATCGGCTTATAGCTTCTTTCGGAAATAAGCGAATCGTAAACGTCTGCCAGAGCAACTGCCTGAGCGGAAATCGGTATGGCTTCGCCCTTTAATCCGTCGGGATATCCCCTGCCGTCGTATCTTTCGTGATGCCAGCGGCAGATATCATAGGCGCAGTGCAGCAGCTCGGAGCCTTCAAAGCTTGGAACCTGCTCAAGTATTTTCGCGCCCGCCATCGAATGGGTTTTTACTATGTCGTATTCCTCCGGCGTAAGCTTGCCGTCTTTATTCAGGATTGATGTGGAAATGCATATCTTTCCGATATCGTGCATAGCCGAGGCGTTGGATATTAAAGATATCTTTTTTGCGGTGAGGTTGTATTTATTGGTTTTGGCGCGGATATGGTGCAAAAGAACATCCGTTATAGTCCTTATCCGCAGAACGTGCAGACCGCTTTCGCCGTTTCTGAACTCAACTATATTGCTCAGCACCTCGACAAGCTGGGCATTGTTCTGCTCCCTTTCGTATATATGCTCGGTAACCATATCTTCAAGCGCCTTCTGCTTTACATGAAGAGCTATTGCGTTCTGAACGCGGTGGCAAACGGTCATTTGGTCGAAAGGTCTTGTAATATAGTCTGTAGCTCCGAGCTGGTATGCCTTTTCGATATACGGCATGGTGCTTTCGGAGGAAAGCATTACCACCGGCAGAGTATTTATCCACCGGTTGCCGTTTATGGTTGACAACACCTCAATACCGTCCATCTCAGGCATAAGGATATCCAAAAGCATAAGCGATATTTCCGAGATGCTTCGCGAAAGTATGGCAATGGCTTCTATTCCGGTTGAGGCTTCGATTATATTATAGGACGGCGAAAGTATATCCGCGAGAAGAGATCTGTTCATCTCAACATCATCGACAATAAGAATGGTTTTTCTTTTATCCATAATATATGGTCACTTCTTTCAGGTCAGAAATATTGCTCTGCGGACATTTTTCCGATTTATTTTCTGTCAGTAGTATTTATATTTTACTACAATCGCTTTAAATTGTCAACTTTATTTTTAACTCCGCTATTGATTTTATCGTCGAATCATGTTAAAATAAATCAATACTAAACTCATCAACTTACCCGAATGTATGAAAGGCGGTATTAAAATGAGATTACTTATCATCAGACACGGCGACCCCGACTATTCTATCGATTCTCTTACCGAAAAGGGCTGGCGCGAGGCTGAGCTGTTAAGCAAGCGGATATCAAAGCTTGATGTAAAGGCGTTTTACTGTTCGCCCTTGGGCAGAGCCAAGGACACCGCTTCGCTCACTCTTAAAAAGATGGGGCGAGAAGCTGAAATACTCGACTGGCTGAAAGAGTTTTACTACTGTCAGATTAAGCTTCCGTATATAAAAGAGGGCACTGCCTTAACATGGGACCTGCTCCCCTCCTTCTTCACCAAAATTGACGACCTATACGACAAGGACAAGTTTAAGGACGTTGACTTTATGCGTGAGGGCAACTATCCCGAACTGTACAAAAACGTAACCGACGGGTTAGACGCTCTTTTAGAAAAGCACGGCTACAAGCGCTGTGGAAGATATTACGAAGCGGTAAATTCTAACCGCGACACCATTGTTTTATTCTGCCACTTTGGAATAGAATGTCAGCTTTTGGGGCATCTTTTAGGCATATCCCCTGTTGTTCTGGGACAAAATTTCTGCGCCGCTCCAAGCTCGGTAACCACCCTTTACACCGAGGAGCGCGAAAAAGGCATAGCCTCCTTCCGCTGTGCCGCTTTCGGGGACACCTCACACCTATACGCCGGTGGCGAGGAACCCGCCTTCTCTGCGCGCTTCTGCGAAACCTTTGATTCGGACGAAAGGCATTGGTAAAACAGCGTATCATTCGTCAATTTATGTACATAAAATCGTCGCAAAATCCAAAATAGAGCGATTTTGCGGCGGTTTTTCTAAAATTTTTCGTGATTTGCAGTACTGCCGCGCCGATTTGCGTCTTTATAGGTGAAGAACATTCTTAACTTTACAATAAGTGGGTGATGATTTGGAGGACTATAAAATCGTTGAGATGATTTGCCTTGGCGACGAATCGGCTCTTGATGAGTGCCAGAAAAAGTACGGCGGCGAGCTTTTGCTAATATCCCAACGGATAACCGGCTCGCACAAGGACGCCGCGGAATGTGTTAACGACGCGCTTTTGCAGGCGTGGAAAACCATTCCGAGCGTGAAGCCGCAGAACCTGAGATATTACCTTATAAGAATAGTCAGAAACATCTCGCTTGATAAGTTGCGGCGGGTAAATTCCAAAAAGCGCAGGGGTGTTACGGTCGCGTTCGACGAGCTTTCGGAGTGTCTGCCGGATAACTGCGCTTACATAAGTGCAAGCGACGAGGACAGCATAGCCGCCGACATCAACGGCTGGCTTCTCACTCTGGGCGACGAGCGCAGGGCGGTGTTTGTACGGAGGTATTATCTTATGGAGACGGTGCGGGAAATCTCAAAAGAATTCGGCATAAAGGAAAAGACCCTTTCCGGCACGCTTACACGCCTGCGTTCATCACTTAAGAGCTATCTGGAAGAAAAAGGACATAATATTTGAAAGGAGACGCTATGAAAAATCACGAAGATAAGTTGTTTTCGTCAATCGGCAGAATTGATGATGATATATTGGATTCTGCTCTTGCATACAGTCCCGCTAAAACCAAAACCGGCAGGACAATTTCTATAAAAAAGAAGATAACGGCAATCGCTCTGGCGGCGGTTATGTGTATGGGATTGGTCGTTACCGTCACTGCCTACGGAAGTGACATCTGGGCAGCGATAACTCAGCGCAAGCGCGAGCTTATTGACGACAAATCACAGGTAATCAACAAGACCGTATCCGCAGAAAGCGGCTGCTCGCTTACCATAGATAACGTTGCGGGCGGAGGAGGAACCGGATTCTTCTATTTCAGCATCCACAGCGGCGACGAGCCGTTTACAAAGGGATTGAAATACGAACGCTTGCAGGTTATGTACAAGACCTCCCCCGACCTTAATGTGTCATATTCCGAGCCGGTGGAGATGGGCAGCTGGTACACAATATATGATGACGGCGAGGGTATGGGCGGCTTTTTTGCCAATCTCGAAAGAATCGAATATGATTCTTACAATCCCACTTCAACGGTGCAGTACAAGCTTTCCGCCGCCGAGACCTATAACACCACCTACAAAATTGTTATTACCGGCATCACCTCGGAGGACGGCAGCATTAAATACGCCAACGAGCTTTCGATGGAATTTGACGTTGACCTGTCCGAAAGGCAGACTATATCGCAGGTACGGTTCCACAGACCAAGTCCGGAAATAGAATTCGAGCTTGACGGAATCAAGTATCAGATATTTGAAGTATCAATGCACGACCCTTACAGCTTCGATATCAACATTATAAACCTTGATGAGGACGCAATAGAATACGAGGGCAAGCAATTCTATGCAGTAAACAGATTTTGCGACAGCTCTTGGTATACAAAGGAATGGTTTGATTATCACAGAAAGAAACTGACAATATACTTCAACAATCAGGGGATAAACTCTGATGACTTCACACCCAAGGAGCTTAAGGCTGAATATGATGAGCTATGTGAAAAGGAATCAGAAGCGCTTAATGACAGCTTGTCCATCTGGGGTTATGGCATTGATGAAAACAGCGAAGAATATTACAAAGTCATTCACGAGGAGCCGTACAACATGAGCTATAATCTTCATGTGGAGCTGTTTCCGGATTGCGGAGCTTCGGTTAAGCCGGACAGCCCTAATGTCAACCGCAAAAATCCCGGAGTTTCCATACTTGAAGACGGCGAACCCGATATGACTATGAATATCGGCGAAACCATTAAGTTCACCTCCCCCATCTACATCACCGACATTAAGCGGGTATACGTCACCAAAAATTCCGACCCCGACTTTGAGCTTACCATCTACGAGCCAAGCAAGGACAAATCCTTATTGGATTTGCAGAACGCCGAATAGTGATGATATATTACGCGAACTGTCAAGAAAAAGCCTTGGGTTCATGCTATAATCATAATCAGAAAGTATACTTTTCATAAATTTTTCAGCGGATGTGATTACGTGAAGGACTTCTACATTTTTATCAAGTCGCTTGAATACATCGAACAGAATCTCTCCACGGATTTAAGCCAGGAGGAGATAGCTTCCTACTGCGCCTGTTCGGTTTCCTCACTTCAGAAAATGTGGAAATACTGCACCAATCAGGGCGTTATGAGCTATATCAAAAAGCGCCGTTTCACCCTTGCGGCAAGAGAGCTTGTAGAGGGTGCCGGAGTGCTTGAAACCGCCGTTAAATACGACTACGGCTCGAACGAAGCCTTCACCCGCGCTTTCAGAAGCTTCTGGGGAGTAAGTCCTTCAAAGCTTGCAAAATCGCGGAGCTTTACCGATTTATACCCCGTTCTGAACCAAAAATACTATGACGGAGGTACTTTTATGAAAACCAAATTTGACTTAACCCAGCTTTACGAAAAGATGCAGGACAAGAAAAACACCTATGTGTGCTGCTTCGACATCAAGCATCTCGGCCCCATCAACAAAAATCTTGGCAGAAACGTCGGCGACGCGGTTATCAGGCGGTGCGTCGAAAGGATTGACGCTGCGCTGAAGGACGGTATGTTTGCCTTCCGCGTCGGCGGAGACGAGTTTATTGTCGCCACCGGCTACAGCGACATCACCCAAGCCGAGAAGCTGCGCAAAGAGGTAACCGCCGCCAACGGCGAGAAAATCACCTGCGACGGAATCGAGGCAGAGGTAACCCTGCACAGCGGAATCATGCTCTACAGCGACGAAACAAGCAACCCCAGCTTTTACGACGATTTTATGAAGACCGTTTACGACAATTTCTGAAATCGGCATAGCTGATAATATTAATCCGTCCCCGGGCGTAATGTTCGGGGACGGATTTTTGCGATGTGGCTATTTAGTGCAGGATTTCAGCTCTTCAACTGCGGCTTTGAACCAGTCGGTGTTGCTGTATGGCGCAAAGGCTTCGCTGTCGTTGACGGTAAGCATTTTGAATATCATTTCAGTCCATGACTGTTCACTGTTGATGATGTGGCTTCCGGTGTTATTCTTATACCCGTCGAGAATCTTTGAGTGGTAGGTGTATTCGCCGTCAAGGCTTTCAAGCTGTTTAAAATATTTCACAGTGCTTTCAAGATGATATCTTACCTTTTCGGCATCACCTTTTCCGGCATATATGACGGCAGAGTAGTAATGATACTGCGCGGCGTCGCCGGCGAAGTGTCCCATAAAGTCATCTTCAAAGAAAAGCTCTAAAAGCTTGATACGGAACTCGTGGCGGGTCAGCCAGTCGATGCTGTCCAATTTGTTGATAGTGTTTATAATCAGGTTTAATGCGCTATCGATAAGCTTCTTGTTATGCGTGTCGCCCTCCTCGCCCTCAAGAACATAGGACAGCATCACATCCTTGGAATTATACATAAACCCGCTCATTTCGGCGTATTCCTTGGCTTTTGCTTTATTGCCGAGCTGATTGTAGGATAAGCAAAGGCGCTGAATACTGAGTTCGCGGATTGCTGCATCTGTAGATTCCCTCAAAACCTTTTCATCAAGCTCTATACTCTCGGAAAGCGCTGTCTTGTCGCCGTGGCTGCCGAAAAACAGAGAAAAAGCAAGCTGCCCTATCAGCTTATATTCGTTGGGAAATTCCTTAACCGCTTTGCGCATAAGCTCGATATTTTCCTCGGTTTTGCCGTCGTGCAGGAGCCTTTTGCTCTCGGCGAAGTACCAATCGATTTTCTCCTGCTTGCGCACCTCTCCCACGCCAAGAAGGTCGTCGACGGTGACGTCGTAATAGCTGGCTATTGCGGGTATAAGCGTTAAATCGGGGAGATTTTCTCCTCGCTCCCACTTGGAAACCGACTGAACGCTAACTCCAATGTGATTGGCAAGGTCTTCCTGTCTGTTGCCACGGGAAGTCCTTAACTTTCTCAGGTTTTCATCTAATAATATATTCATAGTGTACCTCCAAAATTTATTGAACCGACGTCTGTTCTGATATTATTATAAGTCATTGGAAGCAGGATTTCAATGACGATGTAATCTAATTCAGGGTGAATTATTAGCCCGCAGGTTTAATATCTCTCTAAAAAACAGACTGCCGCAAAGCGCGACAGCCTGTAGTTTTACATTTTAAGCACCTTTTTAAGATATTCTCCGGTGAAGGATTTGGGATTTGCGGCGACTTCCTCCGGCGTTCCGGTCGCAACCACCGTTCCTCCACGAACTCCGCCTTCGGGACCCAAGTCGATGATGTAATCCGCGCACTTTATCACGTCTAAATTATGCTCGATTACAAGCACGGTGTTTCCGCTTTCGCAGAGCTGGGTGAGCATGGATATCAGCTTGCTAACGTCGTCGGTGTGCAGACCGGTTGTCGGCTCGTCCAGCACGTATATCGTCCTGCCGGTGGCTCGGCGTGAAAGCTCGGTTGCAAGCTTTACTCGCTGAGCTTCGCCGCCCGAAAGGGTTGTTGAGGGCTGACCAAGCTTTAGGTAGCCCAAGCCGACCTCATTCATGGTCTTTATCTTGCGATATATTTTTGGGATATTTTCAAAGAAGGTGCAGGCTTCCTCGATGGTCATGTCTAAAACCTCGGCGATGTTCTTGCCCTTGTATCTGACCTCGAGGGTCTCGCGGTTGTAGCGCGCGCCCTTGCAGACCTCGCAGGGGACGTAAACATCCGGCAGGAAGTGCATCTCTATTTTGAGTATGCCGTCGCCCTCGCAGGCTTCGCACCGTCCGCCGCGCATATTAAAGGAGAATCTGCCCTGATTGTAGCCGCGCTTTTTAGCGTCCTTCGTCTGAGAGAAGAGCTCGCGGATGTCGTTGAAAACGCCGGTATAGGTGGCAGGGTTGGAGCGCGGGGTTCTTCCTATCGGTGACTGGTCGATATTTATTATCTTGTCTAAATTTTCAAGACCTTCAATCTTTCTGAACTCGCCAGGAACGATTTTTGCACGGTTTAGCTTAACCGCAAGCTCTTTATATATGATTTCGTTGACAAGCGAGCTTTTGCCGCTTCCCGAAACGCCTGTAACGCAGGTGAAGGTGCCAAGCGGAATCTTAACGGTGACGTTTTTAAGATTGTTCTCCCTCGCCCCGACAACCGTTAAAAAGCTGCCGTTGCCCGCTCTTCGGTGTTCGGGGACGGGAATGGTTCTTCTGCCGCTGAGATACGCTCCGGTTATCGAGCGCTTTGAGTTCATGATGTCCTCTATGCTTCCGGCAGCGACAATCTCTCCGCCGTGGATTCCCGCGCCTGGTCCTACGTCTACAATGTAATCCGCCGCGCGCATGGTGTCCTCGTCGTGTTCAACAACGATCAGGGTGTTGCCCAGATCGCGAAGGCGCTTTAACGACTCTATAAGCTTGTCGTTATCCCGCTGGTGAAGACCTATGCTCGGCTCGTCAAGGATATAAAGCACGCCCACAAGCGAGGAGCCTATCTGGGTAGCAAGCCTAATTCTCTGGCTTTCGCCGCCCGAAAGCGTCGCCGCGGCTCGGGAAAGGGTGAGATAGTCCAGACCTACATTCTTCAAAAAGCCCAGGCGCGATTTTACCTCTTTGAGTATCTGCGCGCCAATCATCTCTTCGCGGCTGGAAAGCTTTAGGTTTGTGACAAAATCAAGAGCTTCGGTTATGGAAAGGTCTGTAAGCTGGGCTATGTTCAGTCCGCCGACGGTTACGCCCAGTATCTCCTTTTTCAGTCTTTTGCCACCACATGTGCGGCACTTTACCTCGCTCATATACTCCTCTATCTTGGCTTTAACAGCGTCGCTGTCGGAGGAGCGATAGCGGCGTTCGAGGTTGTTAACAACCCCCTCGAATGGGGTTATCCAGTATCCCCCGCCGAACTCCGCAGGGCGCTTGAATTCAAGCTTCTGACCCTGTGTGCCGTGCAGGAAGATGCCTATAGCGTCTCTCGGCAGATCCTTTATAGGGGTGTCGAGGGATATGCCGTACTTTTCCGATAGTGCCTTATAGTAAATCATGGTAAACGAGCCGTCGTCAAGGGTGTTCCAGCCGTCTGCCCTTATGCCGCCCTCGCGGATGGTTAGCTCGTCGTTGGGGATGATTTTCTTTTCGTCAACCTGCAAAAACGAGCCTAAGCCTGTGCAATCGGGGCAGGCACCGTAGGGGTTGTTGAACGAGAACATTCTCGGCGAAAGCTCCTCGATGGACACTCCATGCTCCGGACAAGCGTAGTTCTGGGAGAAGAGCATCTCTTCCCCGCCTACAACGTCCACCCCGACAAGTCCTCCGGTCAGCGAGGTTACTATCTCAATACTGTCGGTAAGGCGGGAGCGGATGTCCGGCTTTATTACAAGCCTGTCCACGATTATTTCTATGGTGTGCTTTTTATTCTTTTCAAGACTTATCTTTTCGGAAAGATCGTAGACAATGCCGTCCACCCGCACCCTCACGTAGCCCGACTTTCTTGCCTGTTCAAGCTCCTTCTGATACTCGCCCTTTCTGCCCCTTACAATCGGTGCCAAAAGCTGGATGCGCGTGCCCTCGGCAAGCTCCATTATCTTATCAACTATCTGGTCTACCGACTGCTTTTTGATTTCTCTGCCGCAGACCGGACAGTGCGGGACTCCTATTCTGGCATACAGCAGTCTTAAATAGTCGTATATCTCGGTGACCGTTCCCACCGTCGAACGCGGGTTGTTTGAGGTGGTCTTCTGGTCGATGGATATTGCCGGTGAAAGACCGTCAATCGAGTCGACGTCCGGCTTGTCCATCTGTCCCAAAAACATTCTTGCGTAGGAAGAAAGGCTTTCGATATACCTTCGCTGACCGTCGGCAAATATGGTGTCAAAGGCAAGGGAGGACTTGCCCGAGCCGGAAAGTCCGGTAAAAACAATAAGCTTATCGCGCGGGATAGTCAGATCAACGTTTTTCAGATTGTGTTCCCTTGCGCCCTTAATTACAATTTCGTTGTTTGGCATATAAATCACCTTTGTTATTCTTTTCTGAGCTCTGCAATTTTATCTCTTAAATAAGCCGCCTGCTCAAAGTTGAGCTGTCGCGCGGCTTCGCGCATCTGCTTGGTCATCTTGTCTATCATTTCAAGGCGTTCGCGCTTGGTGTATTGCTTGCTTGCCTTGGGGATGTCCTTCTTGGAGGATATCTCAATAACGTCGCGGATTCCCTTTATAATAGTTTTGGGAACGATTCCGTGTTCCTCGTTATAGTGCTGCTGAATTTCGCGGCGGCGTTCGGTTTCGGTGATAGCGCGCTCCATCGAGCCGGTAACGCTGTCGGCATACATTATTACCTTTCCGCCCGCATTTCGTGCGGCACGCCCGATGGTCTGGATAAGCGAGCTTTCACTTCGCAAAAAGCCTTCCTTATCGGCGTCTAAGATTGCTATCAGCGAGACTTCGGGCAGGTCAAGACCCTCTCTTAACAGATTGATTCCAACCAAGACGTCAAATTCGCCCAAGCGAAGATCCCTTATAATTTCCATACGCTCCATTGTGTCTATAGAATGGTGCATATACCTTACCTTTATGCCCAGACCCTGCAAATATGCAGTTAAATCCTCAGCCATCTTTACGGTGAGGGTGGTTACAAGCACGCGTTCGTTTTTCTCGGTTCTTGCGTTTATCTCCATAACAAGGTCGTCTATCTGACCCTGAGTGGGCTTTACCTCAATTATCGGGTCCAAAAGACCTGTCGGGCGGATTATCTGCTCGACAATTGCTTCCGATTCCTGCTTTTCAAACGGTCCCGGAGTTGCAGAGACGAACACCGCCGTTCCGACGTGAGAGTAAAACTCGTCAAAGGTCAGGGGGCGGTTATCGAGTGCAGAGGGAAGGCGGAAGCCGTATTCAATAAGCGTTTCCTTGCGCGCCCTGTCCCCTGCGAACATTCCCCTCACCTGTGGAAGTGCAACGTGCGATTCGTCCACTATCAGCAAAAAGTCCTTCGGGAAGAAGTCGAGCAGCGTAAACGGCACAGCCCCCGGCTCGCGCCTTGCGAGAACCCTTGAATAGTTTTCAACTCCCGAGCAGAAGCCGACCTCCTGAAGCATTTCCATATCATAGCGCACGCGCTGTTCGATTCGCTGAGCTTCTATCAGCTTGTCGTTTTCCTTGAAGTACTCCACCCGCTCGCGCATTTCCTGCTCGATATCGTCTATAGCAGCGTTCAGGCGCTCCTTGCCGGTGATATAATGGCTTGCAGGAAATATTGCGACATGGGCAAGGGTGCGAAGTATCTCGCCGGTGACGACGTTTATTTCTGATATGCGGTCGATTTCGTCGCCGAAGAACTCCACCCTTACTGCCGTTTCGTTTGAGCTTACAGGGAATATCTCAACAACATCCCCACGGACTCTGAAGCGGTTACGCTGAAAGTCGATGTCGTTTCGCTCATATTGGATGGTTACAAGCTGGCTTACAAGCTCGTCGCGTGATTTTGTCATCCCCTTGCGGATGGAGACTATCATGCTTTTGTATTCCTCGGGGTCGCCGAGGGAGTATATACATGAAACGCTGGCGACGATGACAACGTCCCGCCGTTCGCTCAGTGCTGCCGTTGCGGAGTGGCGCAGGCGGTCTATCTCCTCGTTTACCGAGGAATCCTTTTCGATATAGACGTCGGTGGATGGGATATAGGCTTCCGGCTGGTAGTAGTCGTAATAGGAAACAAAAAACTCAACCGCGCTGTTCGGGAAGAACTCGCGAAGCTCGGAGCATATCTGGGCGGCAAGGGTTTTGTTAGGCTCTAAAACCAAGGTCGGGCGGTTTACCCGCTCTATTACGTTAGCCATCGTAAAGGTCTTGCCCGAGCCGGTGACTCCCATAAGGGTCTGCTTTTTCATGCCCTTGTTTATGCCCTCTACAAGCTTTTCTATCGCCTGCGGCTGGTCACCGGTTGGTTTAAATTCACTTTTTAGTTCAAATTTATTAGCGTATTCCATCGATAAATCCTTTCGGGTTCTTAGAACAAACGTTCTATAAGATAATATCACTAAAACTTCGTTTTGTCAATAGCAAATTCGGGTTTATCGGCATTTTTTACGAAAAAATATGCAGGACAGCTTATAATTGCGTCCTGCATATTCGATTCCATATTGTCCTTGACCGCAGCGGGCTTATCCGATGGTTTTAAGAGCCTGAGCAAGCTGGTCGGGGCAGGATGTGGACTTTGCGCCGCACTTTATTCCCTCTAACTTGGAAATAGCGTCTTCAACCTTCATGCCCTTTACGAGCGAGGAAATGCCCTTAAGGTTGCCGTTGCAGCCGCCGACGAAGGAAACCTCCTCGATAACGCCGTCCTCAACGGTGATGTTTATTAGCCTTGAGCAGGTGCCTTTTGTAGTGTAAGTAATCTGCATGATTAAAACTCCTTTATATAAATTATTTTTTAACAACTGTAGGTTATTGCAGGCTGTCGCGATGGGAATTGCTTTTTATCTTTTTCAGGATACGCACAATCAGCCAAATCACCCAGCCGACTGCGGACATAAACAGCAATAAGCCTGAGTACAAAGAAAGTATGACATATCCAACGCTGTCCCAACCTGACGAAGAGTAAGTCATGACAAAGAAAAACGTTGTTAAAGCAAAAAGAATAACAGCAGGAATCAAGCGAATAGCTATGTTTTTTACCTTAAAGCATAGCAGCAGCTGAACAAGAAAAACCGCAGCCATAAGCAGATTTATTACTGCTGCATAATCAATTTCTTTGGGGAACATATGCACCTCATGCTTTTGATTCTTTCGTTAATCAATCCCGCTTTCCGCCGGACGGAAAATACTTTTTAAACCAGATATCCTTTATCTCAAACTCTCTGCCGCGAAGATAGTTAAGCTCGCCGAAGTCCTTATCATCAAGGAATTTAAGCTTATATGCGCACAAAGCCTGAGTTTTAACGTTGTACTGGCGGTTGAGGTCGTTGATGCCGTACTTGCCGTCCCCCAGCAGCGGACAGCCGATATGCGCCATATGCGCACGGATCTGATGGGTTCTGCCGGTGATCAGGTTTATCTCGCAAAGGCTGAGTCCTGCCTTGGAGGCAAGCACCTTATAGCCGGTGAGAATCTTTTTCGAGCCGCGAACCTCCTTGTTGTATATCCTTACGATATTGTCGGAGGAATTTTTTATGAGATACCCCTCCAGCGTTGCGGTTTCGGGTCTTGGCTCGCCCATTACCACACAGAGATACTTTTTCTCTATCCATCTTTCTTTTACAGCCTGATTGAGGATCCGCAGACTTTCGGCGGTCTTGGCGCAGATTACTATGCCCTGGGTGTTTCTGTCAAGACGGTTGCACAAAGACGGCGCAAAGCTTGCCTCGTTTTCGGGGAGATACTCGCCCTTTTGATAGAGATACTTTTTTATGCGATTTATAAGGGTGTCCATAGCGCCCACGTTATCCTCATGCACAACAAGTCCGCAGGGCTTATTTACAAGCAGGATGTTATCGTCCTCATAAACAACCTCGATATTTGCGCTGACCGAAAGAAAATCGCTTTCGGAGGCAGCCGCAAAGAACTCGTCCCCTATGTACATAGCTAACACATCGCCCTCGGAAAGCTTGTCCGATATATCGCACCGCTTGCCGTTGAGCTTTATGCGCTTTAAGCGGATGTATTTATACATCAGGCTTTTGGGCAGCCGCGGGACTGCCTTTGTTATAAACTTATCAAGACGCTGCCCGGCGTCGTTTTTTTGTATTGTAAAGCTTTTCATACTGTCCTTTTTTATCAATTAATAGTATAGATATATAATAGCCGTTTTGCTCGGATTTGTCAATCTATAATTTTACACATAAATAAATAATAATTAAGAAAAATTAATGAAATGTAACCGGATTGTAGCTTGAAAACTCTGTGATATTGTGATACAATAATTGCGGAGCAGATTCTGTTGCCGACGCGGTTACTTCTGCTCCGGAATTAACAGGCATTAACGGCTTTAACGCCGCCGAAAGGACTCATAAAATGGACGTTAAAATAAAAGCTTTTACCATATTATGCGCCGCCGCTCTTTTAACGGGAGCTCTCAGCGGATGCGCAAAAAGTGAAATTCCACAGTCTGATTCTCAATCGACCGACAGCACGGTTTCTCAGCCGTCTTCTCAGCCGGCGACTGTCAGCGACAATGTTCCGCAGTTTGTTATATCCCGCGAGACCGAGGCTTCTACTCTGCCGGTGCAGACTCAGGAGCAGCCGCCCATAACCGCTTCGGGCAACGGTATGGAACCCCCTCCCGCAACCGACGCTCCACCGGTTACTCAGTCGCAGGACACCGGCGAGGCGGTATCGTCCCACAACATTAAAGTAACCGAATCCACCACCAATTCAAACGGTGAAATCGTTGACGACTGGCGTTCCGACCTTGTGTTCAACACCGAGGACCCCGACGAGCTTTACAATATGTTCGGGCTGAGCCGCTCGGAAAGGGAGCAGTACTATCAAAAGATTTCGCAGGAGTGCGAGTTTCCGATTATCCACGTTTCCACCGAGGAAGAGCGCGAGGTGCTTTCAAAGGACAATTACGTCAACTGCCTTGTTGAAATCTTCAACTGCGATGACGAGCTGAAAATGGACGCCACCTCCGCCGGAATCCGTGTCAGAGGAAACGCCAGTGCATTTTATGGCGACGTTGACCAGCTCCGCAAAGAGGGCGCGCCCTATCGCATAAAGTTCACCCACAAGCAGTCGGTTTTAGGGCTTAACGACAATGCGCGGTGCAAATCGTGGGTGCTTTTAAAGACATATGAAACAGGCGTGCGGGATCACCTTGCATTCGAGCTTGCACGCGCCATCAACGAGGGCAAATATTACGCATCCGATTCGCGCTTTGTTCAGGTATACATGAACGAAAAATACATGGGAATATACCTATTGTGCGAGCAGTGTCAGGAAAATCCCAACCGCGTTGCCATCAACGAATGTGAAGAGGGCTACACCGGCACCGACATCGGCTACTATGTTGAGCTGGACAACTACTCCTACACCGAGGACTGGCGGTTTATGCTCAACTACAACAAGGAATCCATCACCGACGAAAGTGGAACATCGCGCGTGCCGAAGAGATATTACTACACGGTTCGCAACGACATTTATTCCGAGGAGCAGCTTAAATTCATCGAGCGGTACTTTGAGGTATGCTACGAAATACCCATGCGCGCGATAAAATACGGCGAGTTCTACCGCCTTAACGACGATTTCAGCCTTACCCTTGCGCAGGACGAGTTCTCATCCGCCGAGGAATGTGTTTCGCAGGTGCTTGATTTGGAGTCGTTTGTGGATATGTATATCACATACGAAATTGTTAACGACCAGGACGTAGGCGGCGGAAGCTTCTTCTTTGCGGTGGACTTCGGAAACGTCTCGATGTACAAAACCCTCACCTGCGTTTCTCCATGGGACTTTAGCTGGGCTTACACCGACTACAGCGCCAAGGCAAACGGCGGACTTTATGCCGCAAACTTTAAAGACAGCTACTTTGTAGATCACTGGGGCGACCGCTCCAACCCGTGGCTGATTCTTCTTTACTCCGCGGATTGGTTTAGGGATATGGTCAAGGAAAAATGGGTGGAGAGATACCCTGCAATCTTGGAAACTCTGGCGGAGGTCAGAAGCACCGTAAACACCTATTCGTCCGACTTTGACAAGGACGGCGCACACCGCGCTTCAAGGGCAAGAGCAACGTTAGACTGGACGGATTCGAGAGTTGAATATCTCAACGGTCTTTGGGGATAATATCCCACCAAAAAACAATTGAGAATCGAGCATTTGCCCGACTCTTTTTATGCGGTAAATCATGACAAAGCATAGAAAAAACTCCCCGCTTTAGGCGAGGAGCTTTTTTACTGTTAATTTGTGTTGCTTAAGAAAAATTACTTTCTCTTGGAAACAACTACAGCAGCGGCTGCGATAGCCATAGGAAGAACTGCGAGAACGATACCAGTGTCAGCGGGAGTTTCGTCAGCAGCGGGAGCATCAGCAGCAGGTGCATCAGCAGCGGGAGCTTCGTCAGCAGGAGCATCAGCAGCAGGCTCGTCAGCAGCAGGAGCAGCGTCAACACCAACTACAGAAAGAACTTCAAGAGTGGTGTTTGCCGGGGGTGTTGCGTAGTCAGGACCCTTGATCATGATAACGGTAGGATCAGCAGTGCCCTGGATAGCGCCGGTAGAATCGATAACCATTTCGAGAGTAGCCTCAAAAGCACCGTCAACTACTTCAACAGTAGCAACTTCGGTAACTCTTCCGTTGTCGCCCGGTTCGGTAAGATAGAATCTTAAAGCGGTGTTATCAGAAGTACCCTTAACGTTAAGAGTAACGGTTGCACCGTTAGAAACGTCTACACCTTCAGGAATGTTGATGACGATGTTAGCGTTTGCAGGGTAGGTAGCCTCACCGGTAAGGTCGATATCAGCGAAAACGTTAACGCTGAGAGCCATAACCATGATCATTGCCAAAGCGATTGATAAAATTTTCTTCATTTTTGTTTTCCTCCTTATAATATTTTGGTATTAAAACCTACTATATTGTACCATTTTAGAACGGCATAGTCAAGTGTCACTATAGCCAGATTTTTAAATAAGCAAGCCATTTATTGATTTCATCCGCCTTTTTATTCTTCCTCAACGATTCATTTTTATTCAAATCGTTATAATGCCCAATATTTTGTTGATAAATTCGTTAAAAATCAATAATTGCTCAAGATGTAGTATTCTGTCATCCCGCGTTGCCGTCTGACGGCTAAAACCATCCCGCAATATCATTCTGAGTTTTTACCCTCATTGTCTCGCCATCGACGTGCCATTTTCCGTTGGCGTCCATCACAACTTTTGTGTAATACACTCCCGAATCCGCAGATGGCGCTTTTCCCTCACCTATAAGATAATAAACGTATGCTTCGGACTCATGGGTTCTTATGTAAAGCGCGCGGGTTGCGCCGAGCTTAAGCTCTGATATCACCGAATCCAAAAGACCTTCACCGCAAGAGCCGTTAATATATATGTGCGGAATTATTCTGCGGTTCATCTCGTCAACGCGATAAAAGCTGATTTCGCGGAAGTAATCATCACTGTAAAAATCGCAGAGATATTTTGTATTATCAGTATCGCCTTCAAAGTTCGGGCGGAATCTGCCGTTCAGATCACTTACAATTACGGTGTCGGCAGAAACCCTGCTCATAGAGCCGCCGCCCGGATTGGGGCTGATATACCTGAAGACCTCCGAATCCTCTATTTCATACATAAACAGCTCGCCTGAGATTGTTATGCCATATATAGTGGCATCGCGGACATTATCATTGACATTTCCGTTAGGCATTGAGAACACTATGATGTTATCCGCAGCGTCGGTTATGAACGAACCCGAAAGACTTCGGGTGTCGAGACCTATAGAGCCGTATTGATTTACAACGTCGCTGTAAAGCTTTACGCTTCCGGTCTGCTTGCCTGATTTGTCAAATGCCCTAAGCTCAAATTCGCCCCAGACGGTGAGGTCGTCTTCAAACTGCGTGTTGTTCCTGTACCTGCCTGTGAGTACAACATCTATCCTGTAGGTTGCCGCCTGCTTGCCCTGCGAGGCAATCATGTTAAAGCTGTAGATTGCGTCTCCTTTCTTTGGGTTTTTTGCGGCTTTGATGTATTCTTCCTTGGTGTTTGCCACGTGTGTTATCCACTTTTGGGAGCAGTTTCTTTGGACGTAGCCCTCAATGCTGCC
>ENA-UONV01000655-UONV01000655.1-human-gut-metagenome-genome-assembly--contig:-CS4-NODE-655-length-37193-cov-6.464188_pt1 | contig 37193 bp, 58 predicted proteins | sample MGYA00242461_ERZ724008 | MGnify/ENA metagenome assembly ERZ724008 | reverse complement strand
ATTAATTCCATCATTAGTGTGCAGGTTCTACTGCACACCAATGATGGATATCAAAAAAACAACCGAAAGGAAGATTGCAATGAACACACTTGGTAAATTGGAACAGCTGCTGCTGGCCGGCGAAATAACAGAAGATGAATACAAGGAAAGAAAAGAAGTGTATGTTGAAACGATCCTGGAAATATACTGCCTTGGGATCATAACGAAAGAACAGATGTATGAAAAGATAAATGAATGAAAATCCAGTTTCTATTGACGGAATATCCAATAATTGATTGGATAGTTGGTGCGCTTCGCTGATTATTCCGCCAAGATATTGCATTGCAGAAATATTGGGAATAGAATGAATTTGCTGTTCACCCACAACCGAATTAGAGGGAAGGAGTATTTAACATGGGATTTTGGGACAATGCAAAGCATGAATCTTCCTATTCTGTCGCATCTGGCGAAATATTACCGTATGTAGTTCTTCAGGTAACGCTGAAAGAAAAGTTCATCGGAACCGGATCTGGAAATCTGACCGAACTTGAAAATGTTATCAACAATCAGGCCCAAAAAGGTTATCGGCTGCACACGATCACAACCGCAAACGGTGGAAGCAAAGGCTTGGCTGGTGGTGATAGAATCCAGGCAACAATGGTGTTTGAAAAGATTGTGTAAGGTGCATTTATGGGATTGCTTGACCTATTCAAGAAAAAAGACAATTCACGCCAGCAACAAGAAGTGGATTTCAAGGACATCAATCCGCTTGATGTCAACAGCATAATTGATGTGTATAAAGCAAAGAAACCCAATGCCACGGAAGCGGATGTATTGAATTTTGTGAAACAGCTTGCGGCACCAGACAAAGATCAAGAACACTTGACCTCTGACGGTGATTTGCCTTGGGGATGGCATACCACACACGCAGAAGAAGTTGGCAAGATCGGCGGAAAATATCATAAGCAATGGAAAATATGGTATGATAGCCGTGAAAAATCCCCAGCTGAATACCTGCCAGCGTTAGAACAATTTGTGAATTGTATGATCAGTATAAAGAAACAATGTGCAGAAAAGGGCGAATGCTATAATTACTGGCGTGATGAATTGTTTACTGATGGCTATCTCGATGAAAGATCAAAAGAACTAACTGAAATAGAGCAAAATATAGCTGAACTTGAATCTTCGTATCAAGCAAAACAAGAGTTTGAGAAAAGCATACTTCCAACGCTTGAAAAAAGCTTAATGCAGATTATAAAATCGGAACCTGGGATTTTGCAAAAAGATGTTTATAAAATGTTCCCACAGGAAGCGAAAAGCTATATTCAAGAGAAATTGTATTGCGCAGAAAAGTCAAGCAAGATTGTGCGTGAAAAAAGCGGGAATTCTTACAAACTTTATACAAAATGAAAGAAAGGGCCAGGGATTATTCCCCGGCCCTTTCTTGATGTTCAAGATCGTCAATTCGATGGTTGGCAACCTTGATCTGTTCCTGAATAACTGCTTCGTGCTGCTCCAATGCGTATGTTCTTTCTACCAGGTTATTGTGCTTATTCACACGCTTTGAGAGTTCATCAAGTTTGTATTCGATCAGTTCAATTGTGTTGCTATGCTGCTTCTTCGTAGCCCTCATCTGAAATGCATTGTTGATCATGCAGACAACAATTGCTGCTGCGGCTGCGATTATGGCTTCTATCATCCTGATTATCCCCCTGGTGTTAAATTGAGTAAGTGCAACAAAAAACAAGCCATGCATTTGTGGGAACATTGACACCTTCTGTGATCCCATATCTGCTGACCGTAACAGTTCCGTTTGTTTCTATCCCGCATACCCATCTATTCATGCCGGATCCCTGGCAAACGAAAGACAGCGCAAGTTCTGGCCTGAAATCTTCCGGGATGCCGCTGGCACACGGCACCTTTGTTATGCTGGATGTGTATGCTGTTTTAGGAGAAACAACGCCCTTCACAGTAACATTATTTCCGTTTATTCTGTATTTTGGTTGGTTGCCTGAAATTCCGCCATATAAAGAAAATCCATCGTTCAAGGTCAGGTTCTTCCACTCACTACATCCACCAATAAGCATCCAAGATCCCCAAGCGGTTCCATAGAATATCCGCTGCCATACAAGTTCATCATCCTTGTCACAAAGCGAAAAGCGCTGCATCAATTGAACACCGTCACCCATCTGTATTACTTCGATCAATGCTGTTGCTGATGCGGTCATGGGCGGCTTATTCAGGATCGTTGTGCTTGTGGCTGTGCTTCCGATGATATAAAAGCCCGGATTCTTCAGGTTATTCAGATCTTGATTGCTTGGCAAAGGAACAGGGCTGTTTACAAGTTCACCGTGTCCCGATTTCATCAGAAGCGCAAATTCAACACCTTCTGTCAATTCAGACACCTTTCCGAAGGCCAGGCCCTTGCCGGAAGCATTGAAGTCCAACAGCGTGAACGCTGTCGGGATCTCAAAGGTGCTTCTGACCGTTCCGAAATAGTCAGTAACTGAAAGCCGGATATCATAGCTGCTATCAACAGAAAACAGGCCCGATGCACTGATGATCGATTGATTCAGTGAATAGACAGATCCGCTGGCCAGCGCTGTCCAGGCCGTGGCTGATGTCTTCTTGTATTCGATGGCATAGGTTTTTGTATTCTTATCCCCGACCGCCGAAATGCTGAATTTCACAGCAGCATTGATGTATGTGCCTTCATAGTTTTCCGTTCCATCTGCCAGGCATCGGAAGCCTTGGAAGCTGGTGATCTTCGGCGCAGCGTAGGCGATGACCGTGATGCTTTTAGTTGTGGTTGCAGTCCTTCCCCGGCTGTCTGTCACAGTCACTGTGACATTGGATGTGCCGCTTTTGGTAAGGAAGCCCGATGTAAACGCAGCAGACGAAAAATTTGCCCCCTGTACGGTTGTTTTGTAGGTTTTTATAGTAGACGAATAAGCACCAGCCGCCGTCACCTTACAGGCGATTTTTGACTTGTTCTGAACATATCCGCCGAACTGTGCTGCAAGGCCGGAAACGGCTTCCGTCAGGCTTACTGCGCTGATGGTTGGCACCACCGATGCCGGAACCGTAATCTTGAAGCTTTTGCTGACGGCGGATCCGATCTTCGTGCTGCCGGAATAGGTTGTGACAGTCACCTTCGCTGTTCCGCTTGTTGAATTCGGTATCGCATTCAGCCAGCTTTGCGGAATAGCATAGCTGGTAGAAGTTCCAACGCCTGTTGTGGTTTTGGAATAGCTGCCAAAGCTAAAAACAACAGTATGCGTGAAGCTGGAAGCCGCCCTGGTGATGTTTACCGTGACAGCATTGGTTCCGTTCACACTGACTGAAGATGTCACACTGCTGATGGTGGATGCCCTGGCGATGGTGTTGAAGGTTCCATTGCCAGATGCAGTTACATTGCCGTAATAGGTGCCGGATAGCGTGACATTGATTCCGCAGGTCGCAGAGAAGGCGCAAGTCTTTGTTCCATCAGAATTGTGTGGAATCGTGACCGTCTTCGTGTATAGTGTTTTGGTCTGGCTGCCAGATAAAGCAGCTATGAAGCTGAAGGTGTACTTTGTGCCGTTGATGGTCAGGCTGCCGGATTTGCTTGCACTTGAATTGATCGTGTAAGAAGATCCTGTGGAAACAAGCTGCACCTTGGCTGTCACTGTGGATGTGTTGTTTGCCACGGACTGTGAATCCACAGTCCAGGCAATCTGGATCCGATATCCTGTGCGGATGGCCTGTTGAATGGTGCCTGAAGTAGCCATTGTCTTTGCCCCCTATTCAAAAATAGAAGCCAAAAACGGCCCATCATCCTTACTGCGTTTTCTTGAAAGACAGGTTCCCATTTGCCCTTGGCATGAAGGCGAAATTGCCCAGCTGCAAACTGTGCAAGATCTCCGTATCTGTGACATACAGTTTCCGATTGCTGAAGTAGGCCACTTCTGCACCGTCCTGAAGGAAGCTGATCCGGTCATTGCTGATCTTCAGTTCCAATTCGTTTCCGACTTCGCCCAGCAGGATCTGGCCATCCACAAAACGGATATATTTTTTGATTTCCTCAAATTCAGCATCGGCACCTGCGGCCACACCTTTAAGATCAGCGCTGAATTGCGTGAATTGAATTTCAACGCTGTTCTTTGTCTGCTCGATCTCTGTGCTAACAGAAGAAATTAAGGCATCTGTGTCTTCCTTCAGATAGTAGCTTTCAGCCACTGTTGATTTGATGCTATCTTCAGATGCCTGAATGGATGCAAGCAGGTTCTGTTCCACATTGTAGACCGCAGAATTTGCCGCCTGTGCGTTTTTCTCCACAGTCTGAAGGATTTCGCTTTGATCATAGGAAATGCCCTTCACAGCTTCGCTGAAGCCCTTCACCGTTGCGCCAAGGGAAAGCTTATTCGCTGCCGGATCCAGCAGCTTCAGTGATAGCTTTGTTACCCGGAATCGCTGATCAATGCCGTGTGGATCGCTGGTCACTTGTACCTGTGTTCCCAGGTGGAAAGAAGTGAAATCCTTGTTCACTGTGGCCAGATCCGCAGCGGTCAGTTCAATAGATTCCCACTGGTTGACAACGCCGGAAAGATGTGCCTGTCCTTTTGTTTTAAGGTTTTCCGGCAGCGTGACATCATCAAAAATGACTGTTTTGACAATGGTGCCAAATTGTGATATGGCATCAGCATCTTCAAGGAAATCCACGCCGCCATTCACATCCGCAATGGTCAGCCGTGTTTCAGTGTCTTTCCCTTCATCATCTTTTTGCTTGGCACCCAAAGGAATGATGACTGTGGCGATATCTGCCCCCTTACGGATCCGCTTCAGATCCAGCAGGTTCTTCCCGAAGGTAATCTTCTGCGGCGCAAGCAGGTTGATCGATGCCAGGTAATCAAGGTAATTGACACCGTTTTCATGCCGGATGACGATATATCCGCCCAGCAGGTCAATCAGTTTCTTTTCAATGACTTCCCAGGTGGTCACATAGTCGATATCGGATCTAACAATGTAATCGTTTGGATCCGTGACGGTCACATTGCCAAGCGTAAACTGCTTTGCAGCTTCCACCTGGGCATTGTGGTTTGTGATCAGCATGGAAAGAAAATCTGTGATGCTGCCGGTGAAATCATACGGCCTTTGAATACTGTCCAATAAAAAAGACAGTTCCCCTTCACAGGAAAATGTCTTTTCATTGTGCCAGCCCACATCTTCATCCAGGACACGGCCACGGAACAGCAGATAATTGTCCTGGTAGACTGTGATGATAGATTTCAGCTTTTTGACCATCCCATAATAGGGATGATCGGGTTGGATCGTGAACACAAAGCTGCCGGTTTTGTTTTCTTCCAGTTCCACGGAAGGATTGAAGATCTTCAGGTTTTCCAGCTTGCTGTGGTACAGCAAAAGGCTATCACAATATACCCGATACATTAAAGATCACCTTCCTGCCATGTGAATGTGATATTCCCGGTGCCTGTGACGGTAACATTGTTCGTGCCTTCCGCCAGTTCCAATTCCGGCAGCGTGTAGGATCCGCTTCCCAGATCCCATACATTGCTGACATTGAATACGATGTTCAAGCTGCCTTCCACCTGGATCGTTACTTCTGGAACAGCCCTTTTCCGGCTGTTGACCAAGGCAATGCTTTCCGTACCATTCACCGCCCTTGTCACAACGGTTTTGGCCAGCTTATATTTGTACGGTTCACATTCTGCTTCAATGCTGACACTGCCAATGCTTTTATTATTGGTAAAGCCGGAAACCGAAAGCCGCCCCAGGTAATAGAAAAGCGGATCATCGTCAAGGATGATCCGCATCTTCTTACCATGCAGGGCATTTTTTACGGTTGAAAACAATGAAAGGAATTCCGCTTTTGGCACCACGGTTGAAAATTCAAACTTGTGTTTCACATCTTCATATTTCGGTTCACCAAAGAAGTCAGTCAGATCCAGCGCACCATCTGCGCCTTCCACATCGATCTTCATGGTTTTCACCGAAGGGCTTCCAATTTCCTTGGATTTCAGAATTAAGTGCAAGTCATTGAATGAATGGTAATCGCCAAAAGTGATCCCCTTCATCGTTATTCACCACCCTTTATTTAGTTACTTCTGTCCAGCCATAGACACCAGGTTCATAGACATTCGCCGCAATGTCAGAAGTCCAATGCTTTCCGTTGTGGCTGACCTGTGCGCCCTTGTCATAGGCATCATGTGCGCCAGTGGGCTGCACCCATCCCGGCCAGGATTCCACAGATATAACCTTCCACAGCGCCGGCACCTGCGCCGGCTGCCAATCCGCCTGGGAAGTGTGCGCCTGAATGCATTTATATAGCACACCAGCATCCCGGCGAATATCGCCAACAGCATAGGCCATGCCAACAGTCCAAGGCAGGTACAGATCCATCACTACCATGGCTTCTTCATCGGTCAACTTCGCCGTCAACTTGTCAATGTTGGTTCTGATTGCCTGGGCCTGCTCCAAAATATCATTACGCATTTTCTGTCACCACCTCTGCTTTCGTTTCTTCTGCCGTTTGAACGCCCAAAATATTTAAGGCTTTCTGCATATTGGCAAGGACGGAACCGCCGTCCATATGCTCCACTTCTGTCCCCTCAAAGACGGTATCTACAAGCATGGTGCCGTCATCGGTTTCAACAGGGATTTTGCCAACCACATATTCTGCATCTTCCGGAAGGCAAGGCACATAGCAGCCGTTTTTGGCTTTCTTTACATAGACCAGCGTATCAGAGTAATACCCCTTGCCGCCTGCTTTGATTTTATACATCGGGTCATACCTCCTGTATCATCTGTTTGATGCGCTCCAGGTCTGCGATGGGCGCACAGTAAAAGTCGTGGTTCCATAACCAATGGTCTGCGTGTTCAGGCCTCTTATATTTCAGCAGGGAAAGGTCAGCCCACACCTTATCCCATCTGGCTTGGTGCTTTGCATCACGCTTTGCAAGGGTGCTGATAATATCAGCGGTCAGCTTGCCACGCTCAATGCCTTTGCCGTCATCATTGATGGCAAAATAATCATAGGCGTTTTGGCTTTTTGTATAGCAAATGGGCTTTCCGTTGTTGCTTATAATGCCGTTCTCTGCTGCCAGCACCGTGCCGTATGGGATGTTTACATTGCCGCAAATGGCGGTCTGCTTGAAACGCTTATAGCATATATATTCCATACTTATCACCCAACCTTGAAGCATGGGGCCACACCGTGAGAGGAAGCCGCATATTCTGCATCAGGATTGCCAGTGTAATCAACCGATCTAAACATCTCCCCATTTGGAGTATTGGGAGAGCGTAGAAGCCACCGTGCTCCATTCGCAAGTAGATCACTGCGATATTTGCGCTTATCGTTACCAGCAGCATAATAATCGTATTGTTTACAATAAGCACTTTCCTTATTTGTGGTATTTGACGATACAGTGCCAAATACTTCATAATGTGTCGGAATGTATATTTTGTCATCGGTCGATGTTGGAGTGACACCGGCAGCCCCGTTTCCTGTATTATCTGTGTATATCGTAGTGGATTTTAGTACAGATTGCAGGTCACTTGGCAGTGCGGCTTCGATAAGCGGCATTACTATCGTCCTCATTTTACAGGACTTCCATCCACCAGCAGTGGTTCGGGAATCGTTCATCCTTAAAGCTGTGCTACCTGATGGGACAGAATTGTTGTAGAAACTGTCTATAAGGCACATATCTTTGCCGTTGGTTTGGGCTGTCTTAAAGCCTTGGAACGCTATTCCTGTTCCTTCACGCTCTTTATTGTGGTCGAATCCAATAATAAATACCCAGGCCGTATAATTGGAAAGGGTCAAACCATCGGACACCTTGCCGTTAAGGACAACCTTTTTACAGTCCCCGATAGCCCAAAAGTTTTGTGCGATACCAAATGAAGAAACTTTTTTTATTGTTTCCCAGCTGTTATCATTTAGGGTATTGCTTACACTAAAATCTTTTGAACCGCCAGAACCGCCCCTGCGACAGATAAAAGCTTCACTCATTTTCTATGCACCCCCATCTGAATATTCAGCGCAACATCTGTTGCTTCTGTGGCATACACAGTAATGCTGTTTGCTGCCGTTGTGATCCTGTAAATCTTCGCATAGTTGCTGATCTCCTTTTCCGCCGTTGCAAAGGTGCTGGAAGGAACCAGGTCAACAATCGGCTTATCGCTTGCCAGAATCCCGGAAACAGTGATGGTCTGCGTGTAAGGCGCAGCGCTGCCTGTCCAGGTAGTGCCGATCTGCGCTGTGAAGAACTTGGTGACAGCGCCATCAGCGATTTTTTCTGTGGTCACGGCCTTGCTGCCGATCTTTGTGGTTATCACCGCACCATCGGCCAGTTTGGAAGTGGTCACGGATCCATCTGCCATAAGGCTTGCCATGCCGAACAGCGGAACAAGGGTTTGCACATTCAGGCCATCCAGCGGCACACGGTAAAGCGGCATATCATTTAGAGCAACATGGTCATAGATGATATCGCCGGCAGTGTAGGCAGGATCCGCAGGACTGGATGCAGCGGCAGTGCCTTTGATAACAACCAGGTTGACCGCTTCAACGCCTGTGGAAGCATCCTTGGTGTACCTGGCAACGATCAGATCATTCCGCATCGTGCCCTGTGCGCCATTGTCAATGGTCAGATCCACATAGCTGCCTTCAGCCAGGCGCACATGCCGGCCCTGCATCATTATGTCACCATCTGCAATGCGGATGGTGTTATTCGTCACGATTGTTGCGGCAAACTTGTTGCCACGATCCAGGACATACTGCCCGGAACCAAAGATTGCAGTGTGCAGGGATCCGGCATCAGCTGCCGTGACATGCTCCGCACCTGCATATCCTGTTATAAGGTGCATATTTGCCATAATCATTCACCCACCTTGTAGGAAATTGTGGTTTGACCTTTTTTGATGGTCACGATCTTTTTGCTGATCGCAGAAGAAACAGTGATGCCTGTGATGTTGTCGATGGCACCAACGATGTCACCCACATCATAGCTGTCGGAATTTGCATCAAAGTCAATAGACAGATCCGCCGGTTCCAACAGCTTTTTCAGCTGTTCTGTTCCGCTTTTGATCAGTTCTTCTTGGGATTCTACATTGGAATAGTCGAATACTGCTGCGTATTCGTTCAGCCCTGTCGCTGTTTGCGTTTGGCTGATGTTGCCGCTACTATCGGCATATAGATGGACTATCATCCTGTTTTCCAGTTCGCCGCTGCCCAGGCAGATCAGATGATTGACCGCTTTGTAATTCTTCCGCAGCTTGAATTCAACCAGATCGGAATCAAATTCGTCATCTGTGGCATAGTTGTATTTAGCTTCTGAAGAAAGCACCGCCTGGCCGTTTTTGACTTCCACACACAGCTTCAAACCTGCGCTTGAAAGCATCTTCACAAGGCCAGAATATGCATCTGTATAGCGATTGAACTGATAATTGATGTTTACACCTGAAAGGGCATAAGAAGCCGTGAACAGGCTTTCAAGGCCGCATCTGTTGATTATAAAATCAATGCAGCGGTTTGCATCTCCGCTGATGACCAGATATTTGTCCACCAGGGAAGCCCCGCTGGAATCTGCGGTCTTTACCGTGACAGATGATGTGGATCCTTCGCCGGTCTTCAGCGGAACGATCACTTTGCTGCCAAGGATGCCATGCCAGGTGCGGCCACGATAGGTGACTTCATTTGCAGCTGTGTCCACTTCTATGCTGTCCACGATTCCACCATATTCGGTGCCTTCGATGTAAAGAAAGAATCCGTCTTCACAGCAATGCTGATCCGCTTGGATTTGGCATTCAAAATCGTTTTCATCTTCGCCAAAGGCAAGATCCAGTTCATAGTCCAGCAGCACACCAATATCTTCATGCTTTGCATTTGTGTAGATCAGATCCATTTCGGTTCGCTCCTTTCTTCCAAAAGGATGATATCAACGCCAAAATTGCCAGACCATGTGACTGCACTGCTGCCGGAAGGAATCTTCAGGAAGATGTAAGATTCCTTATTCCGCAGATTGAATTTGTTTGTTATCGTGCTGTCATTGGCTGTCAGGAAGATCTTTTTCGTGACAGAATCGATGGTCAGATATTCGCCGGCAGCCACATCGCAATTGACCTGGTACAGATGGCCGGCAACATAAATCGCCGGATCAGAGCAAGGCCCATAAACCACCATGCGGAAGTTGGAATCCGTGAAGTGCTGGTTGATCAGTGTTTTGGATCCTACATCCGGGAAATAGTCAAAGGCATAGTCAAAAGGATAATCCAGGTTCTGACCGCCGCCACCGGTTTCTGCTCCAAGTTCCCGGAAGATGTTAGTGGTTTCCTTCACCCAATAAGGGAAATCAGATGTCAGTGTCAGTGTCACTTCCATCATTCTGCTGCTGATCAGATAGTTCTTTTTCTGCGACTTCGTGACAAAGCATTTGAAGTAATAATTGCCGATGATGATCTTGCCGTGCTGCATGGCCAGGATGTCTTTTTCGCAGATCTCCATCAGCCGGTTCCTGGCAGCAATGCCTTGTTCTTCAGTCTTGCAAATGATGATCAGCGGCAGCTTCCGCTTGCTGACTGCATAATCAAGTGCAGTGATCCGCTTGTTTTTGCTGGTCACTGTCCATTCGTAATCATGCAATTCATTCGTATTTACAAAGATGCCGTCCTTCCCGAATTCAAAGACTTCATTCAGGTGGTTTTTGTATTTCAACTGTTCAAGCATTCATCAATTCACCGCCTTTACAAGTCTTGCAAATTCACGATTGTTGACATCGAATTTCATGGCCGTGAATGCATCAATCAGCATATCCGGCAGGTCATTGCGGAATTCATTAAAGGCTTCTTTCAATTCCTGCACCTGCTTATTTCCGCCCATGGATCCATTCATATCTTCAGCGACAGCGCTGATCCACTTCCTATTCTGGTCAAGCGGAACAACAGCTTCTGCGCCTGTGCCTTCCAACAGACCAACCTGGCCACGCTCCAAGACACCGCCCTTTTCCAGCCGAGGAATGGAAACAGATTCAATGCGTGTAATACTCCAATCAAGCCCAAGTAATTCACCGGCAGCTTCAACCAGTGTATTTAGGCCATCAATTAGCCAGTTAATTGCACTGATGATCCCATTGACAAAGGATTCCACACCGCCAAGGATGTTATTGATAACACCTTTGATAGTGTCACATATGCCGTTCCAGATGTCAGAAATGAATGTCGATACCGTAGTAAACACGCCAATAATGAAGTTCTTTACATTTGTGAAGGCGGTTGTCAGCCCCGTCACGATGTTGCCCACAATAGTGGTCAGCGAATTCCACATATTAGTGAACCACTGTTTCACACTTGCGACCATTTCAGACACTTTTTTACTGATGGTGTTCGCCACTTTTACCACGGTTTCTTTGATCTGATCCCAATGTTTAACACATAAAACGATTATTGCAATAACAGCGCCAATCGCTGCAACCACAAGAGAAATTGGAGATGTAACAAAGTTCATGGCAGCGCCGAAGGCGGTTGTTGCTACTGTCGCAATGGATGTTGCAATGGCAGAAGCATTTTGTGCAATGTTATATGCAATTATGGCGGCTGTAAGAATTCCGGCCGCAATTCCGACCAGTTCCAGCGCTGTTTGATTCTTATCAACCCAAGCGGTTAGTGCTTTGAAGCCTGTACTTAACTTATCAATCACATCAGATAGCACTTCCATTGCCGGAAGCACAATGTTTTGAAGTAATGGTTCGCCTATTTGCGCCTTGAATTGCCGCCATTTTTCGTTTAGATTTGCCTGAACATTTGCATACTGGTCAGATTCCTTTGCAGCCTGTCCGGTTGCGCCAGAAGCTTCCTGCATTGCTTTTGCAAATTGCAACCTTGCAAATTGCTTTTCCTTTTCAGTCAAATCATCCCATTTTAGTTTAAGATTTTTAGCAGACCATGCAGCTAATGTGGTTTCATTGGCGAATAAACCGATTGCTTCGCCGCCCTCATAAGAACCATTTACAAAGCTGTTTAAGTGGCCCATTGATTCATCAAGGGATTTATCCCAGAAGGCAGCTGCATCGGCTGCAATGGTCAAACCTGTGGATGCTAAATCTGTGGCTTCCTCTATATCGTAACCAAGGCCCTTGAACTTTGCCGTCATACTGGTCATGTACGGCGTAAGACGGCTATCCACCATGCCTGTTGCTTCTGCGATTTTGCCAACCTTTTCAGTGGCAACTTCGGCATAATCGCCCATGATTTGTTCAAAGGCAGATGCTTCAGCGGAAACTTCGGCAGCGACATTGACAACCTCTTTTCCGAAGGCAGTTATCTTATCAATTGCGAAATAGGCAACGATAGCTGAACCTATTTTTTTGATTGAATTAACTATTTTGCTTTCGGATTTTTTCACCCTGTCTGTTGTGTTATCAATGGCGTTGTTTGCTTCACCATTTTCGATAGCTATTGTTCCTAACAGTTTGAATAGTTCCAACGGTTTTCACCGCCTTTCTTGCTTCGGATAAAAAGAAGAAGACCGCAAAAGCGGCCTTCATCTTGTGTTGCCCCTCATGGAATGGCTCCATCGATCCGATAGTTGGCGGTCAATAGCTGGTGTCAATTCTCCAACCAGGACACCGCTTTCCAGGCATACACGCATATTAGCCACACCGCCCAGCAGATCAATGATCCTGTTCAGCATGGCCAGGATCTGCTGCACATCCACAGCGGATCCCCGCATTTTGTTCAGGTCAGCAGCAACCTTGGAAAGCCATCCATGATTATTTTCCAAAGGAACCACGGCTTCAGCGCCGCTGCCTTCCAGAACGCCCACTTGCCCCTTTTTCAGCACACCGCCTTTTGCAAGCCTGGGCAGCGACAAAGTTGGCACATTGCCCACATTGATGCCGGGCAGCTTATTGGCAAGGTTGATGGCTTTGTTGATCAGGCCGATTCCCTTGTTGATCGTTTTTTCAATTGTAGAAAGGACTTTATTCAGTCCGGACTTCACCGAATCACCCATTGCTTTGCCAAGGGCAGATCCAATGCTGGAAAATTTGCTTTTGATCTTTGTCCAAAGACCGCCGAAGAAGGATCCCCAGCCGGAAAATACAGACCTGATGGAAGACCATGCGGCCTGGAATTTCCCACGGAACCACGATCCGACAGAACCGAAGATCCCACGGATCCCAGACCATATTCCGGAAAAGAAAGATCTTGCACCGTTCCAGACGGATTTCACACCGTTCCAGGCGGATCTGAAGATTTTACTGAACCAGGATCCTGTGGCAGAAAAAGCAGACTGTATTCCTTTCCAAATCCCCTTGAAGAAGCCAACAACAGCAGACCAGGCTTTCTTGATTGCCTTCAAAGCATCGCTGAACCACTTTTTCACACTGTCCATTGCGCTTTTTCCGGCCTTCTGCACCTGTTCAAATTTACTTTTGAACCACTTGCCGACACCTTCCCATGCCTTTGAAATGGCCTTCCATGCGGCTTTTGCGGCAGACTGGATGATCTTCCACAGACCGATCCAGAAGTTTCTGAAGCTGTCACAGTTTTTCCATAGATAGATAAACGCAGCGACAAGGCCCAAAATAGCCGTTACAACAAGGCCAATGATGTTGGCCCTCATTGCTATGTTCAATGCTTTCACGGCAAGGGTGACGATCTTCAGCGCAGCCGCTGCCTTCTGCATGATGCCAGCCCATGCAAGGACAAGGACAAAGCCGCCAACCGTTGCAATAGCTATCGCAATAACACCTGACCACAGCTTCACTTTTTCTTCATTGTCCTTAATCCACCTGGCTGCATCCTTGATCTTGTTGATAAAGTTCTCAAGGTGTGGTATAGCAGCGGCAACCATATCGGCCACCTTCGACTTGATCAGTGTCAGGATCGGTTCACCGATTCTGCCGAATTCAGCAAAGGCATCTGTCAGCTTTTCCTGCGCTTTTTCGGCGGCAATGACATCTTTGTTGGTCTTTTTGTACTGATCGGCTGCTTTGGAGTAGGTGCCGTTCAGTGTGTCCATGATCAGCTTCTGGCGCTCCTGTTCGCCGGAACACTTCGCCAGCTTATCATTGAATTCATCTTCACTGATTCCGGCCCAGTTCAACGCATCGGCCAAAGGGCCTGTGACTTCACCGACCTTTGCCGTTTCATTGGCCGCTTCGGTCAAGCCCTCAATGGGTAGGGAAGCGCCAAAAGTGGCATAAACACCAGTGCAGATGTCTGTCCAGGTGCCTAAATCCTTTTCGTTATCGGTCAGCAGCGCAAGATGGTTTGCTGCCTCAACGGCTTGGCCGCTATCACCCAGAACGGAATTCAGATCCGAATAGGTACGCTTTGCAGCTTCTGAAGAATGGCCATTGGTAACAAAAGCCGTGTCCAGCTTGCCCATTTCAGTTCTGTATTCCCTGGATCCTTCGATGGCCGCAATCCAAGCGCCGCCAATGACAGCGCCGGCAGTAACAACGGCTTTCCCAAGCCCAAGCGCAACGGTTCCCACCTTGTTTACCGCTGATTCGACTTCCTTGCTTGATGATCCTGCATTCTTTGCCGTTTCATTCAAGGCTTTGTTTGCTTCGCTGTTATCGATTGCAATTGTTCCAAGTAGCTTGAACAATTCCACGCTTTTCCCTTCTTTCTTTAAGAAAGACAAAAGCCGTTTAACATCTCCGCAGATTCCTTGACTGTGATTTCAAGTTCAAGGCGTGAAGGAACTTTTTCAGTTTTTGGTTTCTTTGTCTGCTCCAAGAATTCACTATAGGTTTGATCAAAATTCTTGTGCAGCCAGTATTCCCATAGTGTTTTGTTTTCAAGTTCTTCATTGGTGATGGTCACAAATTCATTGACAAAAGCGTTGAACCTGCGGCCCCTTATCATGCCATCCAGCAGGATCATCGGATTTGCATAGCGCTGGAATAGCATATCCAGGAACCTTATATCACCTATTTCAGCAACTTGGTAACACCCTGAAAAAAATCCTTGAATTCCTCTTTCTTAACCACAGCAACAATCATTTCCAGGAATGTATTCATCGGAAGGCTTGCGATTTCCTTTGTCTTCATCCCGGACAGCTGCGACAACAGCTGATAAATGTCATCTTTACATTTGTAAAGGTTGGAAATGATCACGCCAGCAATGTCAACTGCAACAGTTAAACCGACAGCACTTACATTTGCCTGGTCTTTGGCACCGGAAGCCATATCCATGATGGCTTTCCGAACTTCTTCAGATTCAAAGCAAGACTTGAATTCCCTGACACCGATCTTGGAAATGATCTGGAACATCGGGAAAATGTCATCTGCGGTCAGCTGCCGCAGCTCAAAGGCTTTATCTGTCATTGTGATTAGTCCTTTCGGTTTTTATTAAAAGATGCAAGGCCACCGGATTGATGGCCTTGCAATGGTTGGTTATGCGGTTGCTTTGGGATAGTAGATCTTCCAAGGCAGCGTGTCCAGATCGCCGGTCAGTTCGGCATGGCATTCAAAGGTGTACTTGCCAACAGCGCCTTCCTTGTTCTTGCCTTCCTGCTCAAAGCCGGAAGTGCAAAGGGCATTTTCCAGGACAGCAATGATGTTTTTGCCATCCAGGGTTTTGCCGACAAAGGCGATGTTCTCCCAATAGTCACCTTCCTGGATGTCCGCCTTGGGAACAATGACATCGTAATTGGTATCATCGGAAGTGCCATCCTTGCCCAGAGTAGCAGCCTTGATGATGTCTTCGGTCAACTCGATGAAATTGATTTCCATGGTTGCGGTTTCGCCGGTCTTTACAGACAGGCCCTTGGCAGCAACCAGTGCGCCATCGACTTCCACCTTGGTCACTTCGGGAATGATCGACAGTTTAGATCCGCCAGAAGTAGCGCCTACAATGGAATTGGCGAAGTTCCATGTATTGGTGGTATACTTCAGCCCTTTGTGGATCGTGCCGGCACCGAACAGAATATTCTTCGGAGTATTTGCAGATACCCCGGTCTTACCTTCTTTGCTCATATCAATTCACCTTCCATTCTTTAACGGATAGATTGATTTGGATGCTTTTCAGTTCAGCATCCCCTGTGGGAACGATCAGGCTTCCGGCATAAGAAATGGCCACCCCTGATCCACTATCAGTGATGGCCGTATAACCAAAAGACCTGTTAAAATAGTTTTCAATGCGTTCCTTCGCATTTTCAAGATCAAGCCATGATCCCCTGGAAAAGCCGGTCAGAAGGATCGTGCCTTCCTGAAGGCCGTCTTCTGTCATGCTTTCAGATTCCGTGTAGCTGCCTACAAAGTATGGATATTTGATCTTTCCCTTTGCATTGCCGGAATACTCACCGAAGCCATATTCCAAGCGTAGGGATGTCATGGCATCAGATATGATTTTCAAAACTTGCTTGGACATGTTACTTCAGCCCTTTCATGATCTGTTCAGCCATCTTGATGATTTTGCCTTTGTTTTGTTCAAAGGCATTGTGGAGCATCCGCACAGGCTTTTTACCGTATGTAAAATGTCCATTGCCTTTGTCATCTTCATAGAACCAGCCGCCTTTTCTGCCGTTCCCTTCCAAGGCATATTCACCTGTTCCGAATTCTGTCCAGATGGCGTTTTCCAAAGGACTTCCAATGGTTGCTTCCTGTTTAGATTCATCAACATATGCAGCCCATGATCCTTTTAACTGGCCCGTGTTAACAGGTGTCTTTCTTGCTACTTGTGACACAAGTTCAGCACTTGCTTCTAAAAGGAAATTGCTGATTGCATCATCAAAAGCTGCCAGTACTTCAACCCTGTTGTCCTCGAAGTTGAATTTTACATCAGACATTCCCCTGACCCCCTGTAAACTTCAGATAGATTTCCAGCTGGGATCCGCTTCCCATCTCCATCGGATTGTCAATCAGCAGAATGTCATAGATCTTGCCGCCTATGGTCATACGGCTGTTTTCAGCCTGTATGCCGGCAGCAAGCGGCACATAATCTGCAATGAAGATGTGTGTGGATTCTTGGATCTTGGCGTTATATGTGGTGTAGCCGGATTCACCAGCAGAAAGGTCAAGCCAGCCTTTGATGGTCTGGGCATCAACCCAGGTCTTCACATTTTCGCCAATTTCGTTCTTGGCTGCCGTGTAGACCTGGATTGTTGCCGTGATGTTTCCGCCAATGCCTTTCATTCTGCCCACCCCCAAGCATAACCAAGATGTGTTTTCCGTTTTCCATAGCAACAAGCAGAGATTGCGCTATGGAAAAATCCATTCTTTTCAGCTTCTTTTACAGATTCCCACACCTTGATTGGTTGACCATTGATGGAATATTGAACAACACGCTTATACTTTTTTTCGCTTGCTCGTTGCGTTCTTGTTCCGTGATTCATATTCTCTTTCTTTGTAACCCATTCAAGATTTTCAACCGTGTTATTTGTTTTGTCTTCGTCTATATGGTTTACCTCTGGAAGATTATCTGGATTTTGGATAAACGCAGCAGCTACAAGACGGTGAATAGTAGCGCATTTTCGCTTTTCTTTTGTTACAAGCGTTACGCTTGGATATCCACCGGTATTTAGTGTTTGCTTCAGAATCAATCCACTTTCACTATTTCGAACAGACCCAGTATTACTTACTTCATAGACTTCGAATCCGTCTATTTTCTTCCATTCAGTCATACATGCAACCCCTGTCCGAATCTGGCTTTTCGATATGGCACAAGAAAGCCCATTAAAGAAACTGGATATCCCATCAAGGTATTTGCTGCTGTATGGTCAACATAGGTCACAGAATGCCTTGAAATCGTTTCTGAAGCGATTCCAACCTTGTCACCGTTGTCAAGCTGCCATTTAAGCATGTTTGCAACGCCCATTTTGACATCCTGGGGATATTTCACCTTCGTGATGACCACGCCGGATTCATCATACAGATCTTCATTGACCGTGATCTGGCCGTCAGTAACGGCAGCGACAGTCACCAGGCAATCCTGCATCAGATCCGATTCCGTGATCTGCAAGGTATCGCCGGCCTTGAAGGGAATAGGTGTATTTACCAGCATGGCTTTGCCGTTTGTGGAAACAGCAACAGCCCGGAAAGCCCTGACCTGAAAATTGTTGTTTGTGTACGCACGAATCAACAGTTCAAGCGCCTGAAGCTTGGCTTCAAGCACCTGATCTGTTTCATCGGTATCAACATACTGCCGAAGTTCGGCAACGGTCATGATCATATCAACACCGCCTTATTCAGCCGGGTTATCCTGGGCAGCAGGATCAACCGGATCATCAGCTTCACCGTCCGTGATTGCAGTGACTTCATAACCTTCATGCTCACGGAACCATTCAGCCATTCGGCCTTCAGTGATCAGTGCCTTACCGTAAGCAAACTGAACGCCACCGGCATCAACGCCGCAGAAATCGGGATTGGTTTTGACCTTGATTTCATACCCGGTTACTTTCTTTGTGCTTTTCTTGCTGTTTGCAGCCATTTTGTTCCTTCCTTTCTTGTTATGCGATCTTAATGTTACGGAGAACGCCAGCATGTGCAGTGTTCTTCAGCACAGTGGCGGCAACCATTTCAACTTCGCCATCCTTCACAGCGCCAGGAGCATTGAAGTCAGGCAGATACTGGCGGATAGCGCTGTTGCCGGTCAGGGATGCAGCATGGAAGCCGTCCATAACATCAAACTTAACTGCATAGATATCAGTCAAGCCAGTGACAGCGGCATCGGAAGCGCCGATGTTTCTGCTGATGCCAGCCTTCACGCAGTCATTGCCGGTGACAGTGGTATCAGAAACAGTGTAATGCTTACCCAGATCCATGAAACGCACACCATCCATGGAAGTAACCTTGCGGCCAAAAGCTTCTTCGGATTCGGTCTTGTAGCCAAGCAGTCTGGCCATGGTCTGGATTTTGGCGATCATTGCGCTGTTCATCAGGAGCGCATCAGCATCGGTGTTCTTGATCAGCAGCTGGATCTGCTCATAAAGCTGATCAGCATTGGTCTTCAGATTGGTCATGGTGCTGATGTCGATGGCAGAACCGGTGCCGGTGTTATACTCGGTGGAAGTGCCAGCCAGCATCTTATCCAGGCCGTCAAACTCGGTGGTGGCAGTGGTGGCGTTGCCGTTTACCAGCGTGTAATGGAACAGGCTGATGGCCGCCAGCACCTTTTCACGGATCTGATATGCCATGTTGTTATAAGGGCCTTCAGCCGCTTTCAGAACACGGTCAATCTGGAATTTTCCGCCGAAGATCTTCAGGTCAGCGGATTTCTTTTCCACAGTTGCCTGGTTCGCAGCATATTCAGCATTCAGCGCACGGAAGGCAGCCACAGAAGGCAGCTTCTTCTGAATGTAGGAATAAGTCAAAGTGCTGCCACCCTGCGGAGATACGCAGTTATCAAAGGGCAGCATCTGAAGGATCTCGGATTCACGCAGGAAGATATCAACAATCTGCTGGGATACTTTGTCGGACATACCGACCTTCATTTCTGCAAGTGTCATAGCCATAAAAAATTACCTCATTTCTTTTAGTCTTTTGGCTCATAGGCCAATTTCAGGGCATCTTCAAGGCTTTTAGGATCGGATTCATTGCCACCATGATTCTGACCATCAGGCAGCTTGTGTTCGTCATATTTCTTGGATCCTGCCGTTTCAAACTGTGTGGGGAACTGCGTTTTCAGTGCTGCAATCTTATCATCCCAGCCTTTGATCTTGCCGTTCTCGTCCAGGGAAAGTTCGCCCTTTTCCTTCAGCTTGAAAGTCAGGTAATCGACATCAAGCGCCTTGTTGGAAAGCAGTTCAACCTTGATTGCCGCATCCAGCTTGGTCTGTTCCAGCTCGGTCTGAAGCTGCGCCACCTGGCCTTCATATGCAGTGATCTTGCCCTGAAGATCATCCTGCCCTTTGGTGGACTTCTTCAGTTCAGCGATCAGGTTCTGCGCTTCAGTCAGTTCGGCCAGCTTGCCTTCGTGATCAGTCTTCAGCTTGCCATAACGGATATCAAGGTTTTCTTCGGATGCCGTGTAGATCTTATTTGCCTTCATATCATCCAAAATTCCAGTGATGGTTGCATCGTCAATGCCTTTTGCCTTCAAGATTTCAGTGATGTTCATTGTGCTTTTCCTTTCTATTTACGATTTTTTACAAGGTTTCGGCCTTGAAATAGATTTTTTGAATCCTCTTTTACACCTGGCTTCGGAAGGTGAAAATAGAAAAAGGGCATCTTTTCAGATGCCCCTTATCAACTTGGATCAATCTTGCTTGATAATTACTTGATAGCCCTTTTCCTTCAGTTCCTTGGCCATCCTTTCAGCGTTTGCTTTTACGCTAAAAGCGCCCACCTGGACACGATAGATGACCTTCTTTGCTTCCTCTTTTGGAGCCAGCGCAGCCTTCACATCGGCCCGGAAGGTGTCCATGCTTTTCCCGAATTTGGGGAACCAGTGCGCCACATCGCCATGATTTGAAGCAATGCCTTTCTTTGCGCCTTCGCTATGGTCACAGATGTCCTTTTCCGTAAGATTATACATCTTGCAGAGATAGACACAGAGATCAACAGCTTCCTGGTAAACCTTATCGAAATAGGTCTTATCATTCAGGCCATCTTCGCAGATCTCAAAGCTGATATGCGTATCATTGCCGGATCTGCCACAGTGCCATCCACGATGGTTCCAGGGCAGGATCTGATAGGTTGCAATGGATCCATCCTTCAGTTTACCGATAAATGCATGACAGCAGATCTGTTTGCCACCGGGCCGGAATGTGTTCCAGTAGTTCTTGTTTGCGTTCACGCCAAGCAGACCATCATCAGGCCCTACATAGCGCCGCAGGTTCGGATTGTTTGCACCTGTCGAATGCACCATGATGCCCTTTGGTGTGATTTTCTGTCCCACCTTGTAGCATTCGTTTTCTGTGGCGATCAGTTTATGCAGATTCATCAGAATCACCTTCCGGACATTCTTCAGGGATTCCAGCCAGGGAAGTCAGCAGGGACAGCACACCGGCCAGCAGGGAAGCGCTGCCCACCATGATCCAGTTCACATCACTGATGACAGCAGAAGTGCCGATAGTAGCAACAGCAGTCTGCGCCACAGTCTTGATTGCCCGGATCCCGGCTTTCTTGAACCAGTCTTTCCAACATCTTTTCATTGTTTTTACCACCTTTCATAAAATTAAAAAACAGTTATTCGGAATAACCAAACAACTGCTTTTTTGAACTAACTTAAAACCAAATTGCGACCAAATTGCGACTAAATGGCATGAAAAAAGCACCATGCTTTTGCACAGTGCTTTGAATTATATTCTTATAACTTTTCAGGATTGCTTATCAAGTGCTTGCCATATGTAAGCACATTTAATTCATCCATGCTTTTTAGCATTTCCTTTTCTTCTTCTGTTAGCCCATCTTTGACCATATAAGTTCCATCTTTTTGCTGAATTGTCTTGGACAAAATAGCCATTTCTTCAAGAGAAAGTATCATGGTTCTTCACCTCTCAAAATATTTGCAACGCTGGTTGCTATTTCACTTGGGCTGTCAGAAAGGAAGTATTGTGCAATGCTTTCTGCAACGAATTCATCAGAATTGCGTAAACCGTAGTAACTAAAGCCAGCTGACTTTGCCGCAGCACAGCCACTTTTAATTGCTTCTACGCTCGTACTCCATGTACCATTTCCCATTATATTAGAAATTGTCTTCCGGTACAATACATTTATTTTGTTCTTTTTAACCGGATCATTGTCTAATATCATACAGTGTATTGCGTGACCTAATTCGTGATATACAGTGTGCATGGCATTCCCAGTAGACCACGCACCACCAGAAAATTCAGTCATTGCAGTTTTAGCCATTTTTTCAATAGCTTGTTTTTGCTTACATACAGGATTTAGGAATACAGTTTTAAGGCTTGGAGAATATGCAGCATAAGAATTGGTCTTTTTCGTATAAAGCAAAATGTTTTCAAGATAACCGGATTCAGTTAGGCTTCCAAAAGTGTCACCTATTTCTGAAATTGCCCTATTCACTCCATTTGCTACATCTATATTCATCCCAAGAGAATAAGCCGTTGTTTGTCCTAATTTTAGCACATCACGGGCATATTTTTTTGCTTCATCAATGTCTTTTGCTGGACTAAACATAGTTGATATTTCTTTGGATGTCGAAGCCTGTAAATATTTCTGCTTGAAATCTTCAAAATCTTTTGTTTTATCAAGTCCGAAGTATCCAGCACGATCTTTCAAGGTCTGAAGTTCGTCATCATCCAGCGCCCATCTTGCCCTTGTAAGGCAAGCGCAGCGGCAGTTGATGACTTCCGCAGCACTGCCGGATGGATCGCCTGGATATTTCAGACCATTGGAAAACTTTTCGTCCATTTCCCGGATTTCACCATCAACCCTTGCATGGGAAGGGCGTGTTCTGCCGTCCAAGGATGCATCCCATTGCTTTACCACATCAGCGCCTTTCTTCTTGGCAGCAGTCTGTGCATCCGCAGTGGATGTCTGCTGGATCCTGTGGCCCTCTGTCCGGGCAATGCGCTTTGCATTATACAGGCCGCTGCCGGATGCATTATTGATATTCCTGGCAATGTCAGAATAGGGCAGTGAAGAAGCAATGCCCCGGCTGACTTCCTGCGTAATGGTTTTTTTCAGCTTCGCATAATTGACACCCAGGCGGTTATAATAGCCCTCTACAACCTTTGAATCAGTCAGGACAGCCTTCACCACAGCGGCCTGATCAATCGGTGCAATTACCGGGATCCCCTGCATGGCGATATCGTACATGGTGCCAATGTAGCCATCTTCATAGCATTCTTTCAAATACTTGTCAATTGCCGTATAACTATCACTATGCAGCTTATCAATGATACCGCTGACCTGGCTTTTCAGGGCTTGCTGGTATTGCTTCTGATAGATTTTAGACCGCTTCTGTGACAGCAGGGCGGTCTTTGCAGCTTCGTCCAGGCCATCCTGGTTCAGCGCCTGATCCAGCAGATCAATGTCAGCTTGGAACAGCTTAACCTTATCATTGATATCCTTCAAAGCCCTTGCATACTGCTTTTCAAGTTCCTTGATGGCAGCTTCTTCGCTATTAAGCAGCGATTGCTGGACTTCCTTTTCCCACTTATTCAATCAATTCACCACCGTCATCATCATCGGGCTGGATGTTCTGAAGCGCAGCTTGTGCTGCTGCTGTCGGATCTTCTTCCTGCTGCGGTAGCTTATCCTTGATATCGTTGTAATCGATATCAAGCTGTTCGCAGATCAGCTGCATCAGCGTTTCATCATCAAGATGGTTGGCCAGGTTCAGCAAGGTTGTGATCTCGGTCTGCTTGCGTTGGGCATCGGTCAGTTCGATCTGTGCATTCTCCTGGGCATTAGTGATGATCTCACGCTGGAAATCAAAATAGACATCCTTCTGTTGGAAATCGGTTTTGTTTTCGTTATTGATTTCCTTCAGCACAACCTTCAACAGCTTCCGCATGAATTGCTTCAGGCGAATTTCAAGCTTGTTCACCTTCAGATCAAGCAGGGAATAGGCGGACTTGATAGCGATGGATGTGGTTGCGCTGGTGTCCTTCAGACCTTCAGTGTTCACCCCCATACCAAAGCGGAAGATGTTCTTTTCATCCAGATCCAGCTTTGTCTGCCGGGCCTGATAGGGAATATCAACCGTGTGGATCTCCACACCGCCGTCATCATCCACGCCAATATGCTTCTTGGCCTTAATATTCACCATCAATTCATCCAGATTGTCACCTTGGAAGCCTTTTACCACATACAGCGCTTCATTGGTGTCCTGAATATTATTAGACAGGCCGCAGGACATCAGATCATAGTCATCAATCAGGGCCTTGATGGGCTTCAGACCGCTGAACTGCTTCTTGCAGTTATCCAGGCGGAAGAAAGGGATCAGGCCAAAATTGTCATAGTAGATATTGTCATCGCCTGGCTTCTTGTATGTGATGTGCGGCCTGGGATTTGGCTTCACATTTTCATCAGGAATAATGCTGCCGTCATCCTCTTGCATAAAGGAAGTAACTTCTTTATCATTCCACACTTGGATCCGCTTGATCTTCTTGCCATCCTTGCCAATGCGGTCAATGTACCAATAGATCACATAGGCACAACCGTCATCGGTTTCCTTCTCCCTGATTTCCACCACACCCATGCTGTCAGCGCACTGGAAGGCCGTCTTTCCCTCTGCATTCTTATAGGCATAGGCATATTCAAATCCTTTGGAGATGCAGCCAGTGATCACTTCATACAGTTCGGCCATGAAATCTTCATTGTCATTGAAGTATTCGTTCAGATAGTCCTGAAGATCTGGATTGTCCGATTTCACAAAGCCTTCCTTGCCAGAAAGCATATACTGCACTTCCTGATCCACCAGTTCAGTGAAGAATGGATGGCTGATCTTAATATTGCTTTTGGTTGTGTCTTCCTGAATGTTGCCATCCGCATCGATGAAGAACACACGATAGTTTCTGATATCGTGATCTGCTTCATAATAACGAAGACCGGTTCTTGCAAAGCGCTTTTTGTCGCTGGCTGCATCATTGTCGATAAAGTTCTTTATTTCTGTCGCAGTAAGCATATATTTATCCCCCTGTTAAATCATCCACTTCTTCATCTTGCGCCAGCCTTCCACGGAATAACGCAGTGCAGCCATGGCATCATCTTGGAATGGCACAGGTTCATCCAGGTATTCACCGGTTCTGTCATCCTTTTTCCACTTCCATTGCTGCAATTCCTTGATGGTATTTACGCAAGACGGATGCACATAGATCTTCCGCTGTTTCAGCCAGTCGATCTGTGCCTTTACGGATCCAGCAGATCCGCCCTTATCCACGCCCCTTGCACGGAAGCCGGCCTTCTGCCACATCTTGATCCTGTCCGGTTCTGCGGAATCACACCACATCTGTTTCTTTCGGTCTATGCCGTGTATCATAGCCAGGTCAATCAATTCGCTGGTGTCTTTCTCGAATTCGTATATTTCCCTGGTAATATAGATGTCATCGTCCTTGGTGCCGACAGCCAGGATCGCATTTGCATGATTGAAGCCGAAGTCCTGACCAATGGCGAAATCATCATAGTCAGCAGGATCCTGGGAAATGTCCTTGACTTCCCAATTGTGCAGGATCAGACCGCCGATTTCGCCCCATTCGCCCAGGCCATAGATCTGATAACCTTCTGGATCCACAATCTTTCTGCGCTCCATGCGCTGCCGGTAGGCATCATCAATGAAGCGGTTCATCAGATAGGTGGAATGATGGCACAGCACATTGGGATCCGGTACATCAAAAAAGACCTTCTTGATCCAGTGATTTTTGTTTACTGGATTGAAGGTCATTCTGATTTGATAAAACTGACCAGCCGGCAGTTCGCCACGAAGACGGTCATCTATTATTTCCACATCGGCCTGTGTCAGTTCGGTTGCTTCCTCACACCATACATCTGTCAGCTTTCCACGCTGGAATGTGATGGACTTCAGCTTTTCACGCTGCTTATCATCATTCATCCCCCGGAAGATGATCTGATTGCCATTTGCTTTGCAGGTCAGCTTCAAAGGTGACATATTGATCTGCCAGTATCGGTCAGCCTTATCGCCAAACATACGATAAACAGCGCCGGTCAGTTCAGCAAAGGTGCTGTCCCGGTTTGTGATGTCCGATTTGCGGATGCAGACAAGGTTCCGGCCCTTGTCCTTCATCAGCCGCAGGATGTAGTTCTGCGCCGTGTCAACCGACTTTCCAGAACCGGCGCTGCCCTTCATGACGATATATCGCTTGGTGCTGCGGTCAACCTCTTTGAAGCATGGATTGGCTTTCACATTGATATTCATTCTTCATCACCATAGTCCACAGTGATATTCAGATCCATGTCAATTTCCTGCTGCACCTTGTCAGTAAAGATCATGTGCGCCTTTCCAAGCAGTTCAGCAGCTTTCAGCCGTTCCTTTTCATCAGGCGCTTTCTGCATCGTCCTGGCTTCGGAACAGCCATCGCCGGTTCCTTCCACCACAACTACTTCAGAAACAGACTGGCCACGCAGGACGGAAGTAAGATATCGCATCACTTCAGTCTGGTCAGCAACCAGGGCAGCTTCCTTTTCAGCCATCCGCTTTCCGATGTATTCTTTCAGGTCAAGTTTGGTCAAATTTTGCTGCCCAATCTGTTTTGCCGTTTTCTTTGAATATCCGGCTCTGATTGCAGCCTGTGTTGCATTCAGATCAAGCAAATATTCATCGCAAAAGCGCTGCTGCTTTGCTGTCAACTTCTTTTCCGCCACAATCATCACCTTCTTTCTATGGCATACAAAAAGCCTGGCAGGGAAGGAGTCACCCTGTCAGGCTCGGAAGATTTTTTGTTTATATCTGCACCTTAATCATATCACTGGACTAATGTGAAATTCTATGAAATTTACTGAAAACTTTCTGTCACCAGCCGTAAAAGATAACGGTTTTGTTTTCCCAATCTATGGCTTTATATAGCCTGACCAACTCGAAAATCTGATGTTCGTACTGCCATGACCCGCTTATATATTCGTGCGTTTCGTCAAGGTCAATAGCGCCAAACAGCTCCCACCATTTTAATCTTTCATGGATGAAATCGCATATTTTATCTATGCTTTTAATGTCCTCACGCTTTATGACAAAGCCTAATGGTAAAAGCTGCTCCCCGCCGTCCACAAGCAAATCTTTATACGATTCTATGATTTTGCGCTTGTATATCTCTATCGCTTCAAGTACACCGGGCTTACCAATGACATACGGAATATAGTCTGAAACACACTTCTGAACTTCTTTGTCTGTGAACAGCGGTTCGCCTTTACTATAAATCCGGTCTGCCGTATCGTCCCAATACAGTTTCCCAAATTCAAAGATTTCCTTTTTGTCAAGAAATTTGTCATCGTTAAAATAGAACCAGCCATCTTCGACTTCTACACCTTCTGATTTCGCATAGTCGCAAAGCTGCTCAACTGTCATGTTCTTGACCATTTCGCATTTGCTCTTATCTACAAGATAAAAATAATGCCTATAACCCATTTTACATTCCTTTCATAATTTCATTCACGGTCTGAAGTGCCTTACCATGTATGTAGCACACATTCCGATATGTCATGTGCATTTCACAGGCAATCTGTTCCCAAGGCTCATAATGGAAATAGCGCTTGTATAGAACATCAACCTGGTCAGGATCCTGGATCTTCTCGATCACACAGCTGACCATTCTTTTCTTATCTACAAAATCATCAATAGCCGTGTTGATTTCTTCTTCCAGGTCAACGATCTTCGCAACAGCATTCCCGATCTTGTCTTGATCACCGCCACCAGAAACAACATCCTGCTTCCATGTGGCGGTGATCTTTGTTGCCAAATCCCTTAATTGTGCCACCTGTTCCAGCTTACTATTGATGTGCTTATCGCACAGTTCCACCTGCTGAAGAAAGCTTTTTGCATCATTCACATTGATTCCCCCTTCCGTTCAAGATAGGCCACATATTTGCCATAGGACATGCCATGTGCAGCAGCTTCACGCAGGATCCTGTTCAGATCATCACGCCGTTCCTGGGCGATTTCTCGCTTCCTATTGGCTTTTCTGGCTTTTTGGCTTTCTCTTTTAAGGTTTATTTTCATAAGTTCTTTGCATTCATCCGAACAATACTTTCTTGTAGGCGTTGTTTTCAGATACTCCCTTCCGCAGATCTCACACTGTGCCATTTTTTTAATCCACATAGCTTGATCTCCCATAGTTACAAAACATATCGTCACCCATGTAACAGCCAAATAAGCCGCACCAAGTGCATTCCGTCCTGCCTTCGCCATACAAACATTTTCCGCAACGAACCACTTTTACCACATCGGGATCCTTCCTTTGCAGATCACCAGGCAGCCGGGCAAATTCATTTTCCGTAATAGACATCTGTTATATCCTCTAAAGCTTGTGCTTTTCCCTTGGCATAACCATCATAATAACCTTCCGTGTATTCGTGTATGATCTTTACTTCTTCCGGTGGATCCTGGACTGCATTAACAACAGCCGCAGCATAGCCGATAGACACAGCGCACACGAAGATCATGACAATAGCTGTCCATATTGTTGTTTTATTCATCTGTCAATCCTTTCGCCGGGCATCTGGCACAGGGCTTCTTCCCCCGGCCAGATCCATATTTGCAGAAGGTGCATGGTGTAGCTTTGATTTCAGGCATATCCAGGATGTTCTGCCGGATTACCGGAATTGCCACATGATACCCCGAAAAATCAAAGCCATAGTCACCATAAAGCTGAAGCAGTTCATCTGCATCAATGATCCGCATTGCCGTCACCGTCCATTTTTGCACCGCAGTTAGGGCAGTAGTCAGAAACTGTCATAATTCCGATGTAGTGGTAGTCGCTATCACAAACAGAACAATGAAAACAATAGGGCTTGCCATTTGGTTCTCGTTCTAAAATCCACCACCCATGCACCACCGGTGCTACATCGGCGGCTGGAATATCTGCCAGCACTCGTTTTGCGTCTGCCATTGTGGCGTTTGGTTCGGTTACTTCCAAGGCGGTCAACTTGGCAATCGCCGTTCCCCGGTCAATGTATTCAGCCATTGTCAGCCCTCCTGTTCCATGCTTCGGCGGCTTCTTGTTGCGTGTCGTAGCCGTACATTCCAAGCATTGCACCTTCTTCGGTTGCAATTGGACAATCCTCATTTTCTTCTACACTGTGGTATAGTCCATACTGCAAACCGCTCCACGGTTTCTTTGCGTATTCTTCATCCTTGATGTTGAATTCATCATCAAGAAGCAAAAACTTTACTTTTCCACCGCAGAACGGACACGGTTTCAGTTTAGTCATCACTATTTCCCCTTTCTAAACACAATCTTTCCTGGTTTGCCTGGATCATCTTGATCACTTCCTGCAACGGCAAAGCGATCTGCTGTCGTGATTTTTCCTGTGCAGACAGGCTTTCGTAGATCATACGGAAGTTTGCCCTTTCGGTTGCGATGTTCTCTGACAGGCAAATATTGCGGAACCCTGTGCGTTCTGCTGCTGTCCTGGTCATCGGATCCATGCTATCCAGGGCCTTTCCCTGGTTGTAAATTCCGTACTTTCTGACTGCTGTCAGCACCTGTTCCCAAGCTTCGCCCCAATCCTTCACGCTGCCATGCTGGACTGTTGCAGCGACTTCCCGGATCTCTGCGATGGAAGGTGACCACTTATTTGTGGCCACCCACTGGCGCAGGGTAGCTTCGGCAACAGGGAATGGAATGTCTTGCAGTTCTCTGTACCAAAGTTCCATTGCTTGCTGGTTCGGCAGGATCTGCTCCTTGGGATAATAGGTGCGAAGGGCAGAAGCAAACAGGCCGAATTCTTTTTTATCCATGATATCTACCGCCTTTTTTCTTTGATCTGTTGATGATGGATAATGTGATTGCATCATCCTGGGCTTTCTGATCCCGGATCATTTCATTCAGTTTGTCATGGGCTGCTTTCTCTGATATGTACTTTTCGCAGGTTGAATGGCAGCCAACAGATCTATCCGGGCAGTATCTGCAACATTTGATCATGTTTCTGACCACTCCTTTGCCATAGCATAAAAGTCATCAAGTTCTTCTGCCTTGGTCTGCTTGTGGTAGGGCTGTTTGACAGACTGTGTGGATCTCCCTTGATCCTTCAGAGGGAATACCCCTTGCCAGCCATTCATGATGGACTGATTGATTATTTCAATCTGATCTTCAATAGAAGGTGACATTTCATTCAGCTTCTTGATCAGAAGGTCAACAGCATGATCCGTCATCGGTTTTTTGATGCTCTTTCGGAAGTCGATAAAGGACAAGATTGCCTGGTTAAGTTCGGGATCATCAGAAAAGATCTTCGGTTCTTTCTTTTGTTCTTTAGTCTTTTTCTTATCTTTTTCTTTATCTTCTTCTTTATCTTTATCTGTATCGTGACATGGTTGACTTGTCATTGACATGTCATTGACAGCAGCCAAAGCCTTTTGTTTTATCCTTGATTTTTGCTTTGCCAGTCTGTTGTATTCTCTGATTTCGGTCAGCCTGTCAACATTTTGGTACTTCTCCCAATTTGAAATGCATAGGATGTTATCAACCACTTCGATCATTCCAAACTGTTCAAAGGTCTTCAGCGCAAGCTGCACTGTGGTTAGCGGAATATTAAACTGTGTGGCAAGCATCTGGTCAGTATAGGGAAGTTCCTTTGTGAAATAGACCATCCCTGTATCATTGATATTTCCGGCAAGGCAAAGAAGCTTCAGCCATGTCACAATAATGGCGTAACCTTCAGGCATGGATTCAATCATTCTGATCTTGCGGTTATCAAAGATATTAGTGACCAGCTTGATCCACTTCACATCAGCCATCCATATCACCTTCTTCCGTGTTTTCTTGTCGGCTCCATGAGATTTCCACATGGCCGCAATTTTTGCAGCGCAGGATCTCCACCGTTACATTCCTGTATTTCTCGATCATTTCATACTGGCAAGGATCCAGGTCATGGATCCCGTCTGGCTTGATGGTGGTGCCATTTCCAAAGCTGCACTTCTTCAACTTACATCACCCCTGGCATATTCACGGAAGATCTGTTCGTTCTCCTGCCGCATAGCTTCCACCTTTTCACAGGCGGCCAGATCGGGCCGGTGCTGCTGCACCTTCTGCCGTGTCCGTCTTACGGTTTCAAAGCCGGGGAAGGGCAGAACATTCATAGAAGCCAGGAAATTCGGCACAGAAAGGCTTTGCAGGTTGATCCCACAATCTTCTGCTACACGCTCCAAAACCTTCAGGTAAAGCAAACTATCACTGTTTCTGGCCTGTTTATCTTCTTCCAGGATCTCTTTCACAAGGTTGGTGGTAGTGGTCAAATTAGTCATTTTTTCACACCCTTCCTGTGGAGCCAATGCCCCCACGATTTTCATTGCCAAGATGATCAACTTCCTTCAGGATGAATAAAGGCTGGTGTTCAATGATCCGGAATTGGCAGATCCGGTCATTCTTTCTGATGATGGTGTCCCTGGTTGCATAGGCCAGGAAGTTCCATTCATCACCATCGCCCTTGTAGGATTCATCCACGATACCAATGCTATTGGCCATCAGAACGCCATATTTGCGATATGCGCTGCTTCTTGGTGCAACCAAGGCTTCATATCCCTGCGGCAGTTCCATGGCCACACCAAGCGGAATTTGCTTGTACCTGCCGCCATCAATGAAGGTATCTTCCGCACACCGAAGATCAATCCAATCGCCCACATTGATTTTTTCGATTTTCTGAATATCACGAAGATATTTGATCTTGATTTCAAGCATTCGCTTTTCCTTTCACTTGAATTTCATCTGTTCTGTCGGTTTCTCCTTGATATCGATCACCCTGGTGTCACCGAACTTTTCAAGGCACATGGCCAGGTGTTCTTTGACCGCCTGGGCCTGGATGACCGGCGCATTGACTTCAATTGTTACTATCAACATTTCAAATCTCCTGAATGCGGATTCCATGAACCCACAAAAGCAGTTTTCTTTTGATGATGTAATCAGTAGTCCTGAAGCCCTTTGTATCTTCCACAACCATCTTGCCGTTTTCCGTATAAACAAAATCGGCAATGTAGGTGCAAGGCCGTTCAATCACCTTTCCATCAACCCGCTGCGAAGGTATCAGTTCAAACTTGACCTGCCTTTTAAGGTTCTGGATTGTCCCTGCCCTTTCAAGCAGGGACAATTCGCACCATCTTCTATATTCCTTGACAGAATCAAAGGTAATTCCATCCCTTGATATTTTCCGGCTGTGATATTTAGCTTTCACACCATCACCCCATCAAAAAGGAAGGTCATTATCGTCAGGTTCCGGGATCACTTCAAAATCGTTCGGTGCAGCATAGCTGCCATAAGATCCGAAGGAATCAGATGCAGCAGCCTTTGCCTTCAAGGGCTTGTCCGCCGGCAGCGTGTATTCATTGGATCTGACCAATTCGGCATCACAAGCCCGGAAAGGACGGACAGCCCAGCCATGCTTGCCGTTGTAGTCCCATTCCTCATTGCGGAAGATGATGCCGATTACCTTGCCAACAAGGGAAGTTTCATTCCAATTCCACTGATAGCCTGGATTGGACTTCTCAAAGGCAGAAGTCATGCCCTTCAAGCTGCTTTTAGTCCATTCGTCCTTTTCGGATCCGTCATCCTTGGGCAGCCACTGGCGCAGAACGCCTTTCCACTTCTTATCCTCTTTGGTGTTCGCCTTGAATTCATTGTCATAGAAATTGCGAAAATCACCTTCGCAGATGTCAAACAGGATGCACAGCTGATCGCCATAGTCGGTGGGCTGAACAACAGCTTTCTTCACCTTGCAGACATAAGCGCCCAGCGGCAGTTTGGGATAGTCAGCGAATTCCTTTACTTCGTTCCAGTTATTAGGTCTATTGATCATGGCCTTTTCTCCTTTACTTCATTTCATAATATTCACGGATCGTCTGATCCACGGCTTTCAGATCGTTGTCGATCACTTCAGGGAACATTTCCATAGGGCTTTTTGCTGTGGTGAAGCCATCGCTTTGAGTAACAAAGCTGTGCTTCTTGCCGTCTGTCACGCACATCAGAACGATGGAAAACAGCCCTTCCAGTGTCAGCTGGTTGTCCAGCATCTTGCCCATCGTCTTTGCCTTGACCTTGCCTGTATTGCCATCTGTTTCCGTGTGGTGCAGGAAGTAGACAATCACATCAGGTGGTGTCTGCCGGATCACAAACTGGACAAGGTTGTAAAAGTGCAGCGCTATATCTGTAAACTTTCCGAAGCCAGTTTCCTTTGCCTTCGCAAAAGATTCAAAGCACAGAAGATACTGCGAATCGTCTATTACAAACGCCTTCTTTGTGCTTTTGCTGATCCCGGCAACGATGGCATTGTAATCAGCCGTTGACATGATCGGCAGCTTCTTGCGGAAGGGAAGCGGCTTCGCAGCTACATTGAAGATGCTGACATCTTCGGGGTTGAAGTTCCGAAGGCTGGCACTTTTTCCGCTACCGGATTCCCCCAAAATCAAAACAGGGATTCCCATTTTTCAAATCTCCTTTCATTTAATTTGTGGATTCATGGTCTTGACCAATTCCGCACCCTTTACCTTCATTCCGGCCCTGATAGCAAGCTTGATTGCATTTTTATCCGGCTTGAATGTGATGGTTTTTGCCAGGTACTTCTTCGGCAGAATTGCTTCATTGGTGATCATTACCGATTCGGAAGGCTTCCACTGCACTGCACACCGGGCCGAACTGAACTTCTCACCATGCAGCGCATTTTCAAGCCAGGCTTTCAGGCTTTCCACTTTGGCTTCTGCTTCCTTCTGCCTTGCGGCAAATGCTTCTTTCTCCGCCTTAAAAGCCAGGGCATCAGACTGAAGATTCTTGATCCACAGCGCAACATTTTCAATTTTCTGATTTCTCTCCATAAACAAGGCTTCAAGCCGTTCAGGATCAATCATTTCGCCGGTTTCCTGGTCAATGCATCCCAGGATGCTTTTGTCAATCTCATAAAGCGAAGCCATTCAATCCATCCTTTCTTCACAGATTTCAACTATGTGCTGGCACAGTGCTGCCGGAATAACGCTTCTTTCCTTGCTACCCTTCAGCCCCTGTGTGCCTGTCTTGCTGCCCCTTGGTGCCTTTTCATGGCAGGGATCCCCATTCTTGCACATCGGCTTGAACTTGGGATCAGGATGGTTTGTCCAGATGTCAGTAGGCTTCATCCTTGTGTCACCATACTGGCAATAAGTCACCGTGTACCTGGGCAACCCCTGCATCCAGGTCATCTTCCGCATCCCACCCCTGGGATTCTCAATGAAGTAGACCTTTGGATCCAGTTCCTTGATAAGCTGCAAAACATGTTGGTCAACCATATCACAGAACTTGGCATAGTCGCTGATAGGATCCAGGTTGCCTGTGACCGGATTCTTCCTTCTGTGATGGCTGATTGCCGCAATGCTGAAGGTTGTGCAGTCTGGGCTTGCCCAAATCACATCAGGCTGGCCAAACTGTTCCAGGATGTCAGCAGCTGTGATATTCATGATGTCTGCATGCAGGTCAATGTTTTCAAAGGACTTATCCCATTCAACACTGAAGGTCTGATGGCCTTTGACTTCAAAAGCCTTGCTGATGCTTCGTGTTCCTGCGAACAACTCTAAAACTTTCATTCTATGTAATCTCCTATATTCACTCTGTAGGCTTCCATGCAGTTTTCGCAGATGAATTCGCCGTTTATGTAGAAGGCTGTTTCATCCTGGATAGGATGTCCACAGTCTGCACATTCCGGCAACTGATCCATCAGCCGGCATTGCTCTGCATCGTACTTATCCCATTGGTCAAGGGCATCCGGTATTCGTTCTAACATGGTGCCACCACCAATATGAAGAAAATGAAGCAGAACAGCGACAGCATCCCAAAGGTGCAAACAAGAATGTCTTTGACCGTTTCGACAGTTTCACTGCGCTTTCTGGATCGCTTTGTAGAAATCTTTTGCTGCATTTTCCAAAACCACCTTTCTTTTTAATTTCAAGTGACAGCTTGTCCATCACAGATCTGGCAACCAGATCAGCTGCCAAACAAGCAAGTCAAGCTTTCTTTGCAGACATTTCCTTTGCATACAGATCCCGCAGAAGACTTGCAGCGGCTTTTTCGATGGCCTTCATCCGCCTTGCTCGTTCATCTTCCGCAAGAATTGGTTGATGCACTCTGACGGTCATATTGGGGAATTCAAACACCTTGACTTCCTTGTATGTATCTTCTTGTTTCATCAGATGCACATCCCTTCTTATGGTCTTTTAGCCTATGCGTTCATGGCTTGGACTAATGTCTGCTTCCGTTTCTGCCATCATTGCTTCCAGCGCTTCCATCGTTACGCCATTTTCCATCAGCTCCATCCCACGCTTTTCATACCAGCGAAGCTGATACAAATACTGCCGCTTTCGATAATTGATGCGCTGCTCACGCCTTGCCAATTTCACGGCTTCAGAATTATTCAGCCGTTCAATCTCTGCATCAAGGCGATCATCAGGAATGAATTCTCTTGCCATTGTGTCAATTTCATCTCCTTTCATGTTTGGAAATCCAAACTTATGGTGTAAAAAAATAAACATGAACCTCTACAACTGGGATATGCAAAAGGATGCACCCTTTTTCGATTTCTTGTCTTGTCCAGTCGCTTTTCCCATTAAGTTTCAAACTTAAAGTGGAACGATCCATATCCATTGCAGCAGCGAAGTTGTCTTGGCTCCCAAACTTTTCTTTAATTCTTCCTCGCAATTTTGCGTAACTTGCGCTCATTAAATAAACAACACCTTTCGTATAATATCGACCTGCCATCATCAGTGCCGGGCGGTCAGCCCCGGCAGACGGCCCTTTCAGGTCGTTTCGGCTCAATGAATATATCCATTGTTCAGCAAAAAGGCCGTATCTTGATCCCAGCAAACCTGTTCGCCGTTATCTTCGTAACTCTTAAATTCGGTATACTGTTTCTGCATCCATTCAAGATTATCCCACTGAAACACATTTTCAATAGCAAATCCTTTAGAATATTCAGTACAAGGTAAAAGCTGATGCCTTCCTGCAATACCTGTGCAATATCTAACTTTTGCACATTTCTTTCCGGATTTTGAAATATACAGCTTTTCAATAACGCCAACTCTAAACATCCAGCCGTTCCAGCCCTTTCTCATAGGGGCAAATTCAAAAGCGGGAATTTGAACCAACTGTCCAACATACGGATTCTTGACTATTTTCATGTTGCTTCCTTTCCGGGCGGTTTAGCCGCCGCCCTTCGGCTTTGTTCTTATGCTCTGTATTCTGCATCCGGCGTGTACTCCCAGACGATGGAATCAACCCCTTCGGGGCAGTGGCGTTCATCACGGACACAAGCGTTTTCTTCATCAACATACCAGCCGACGCACTGTTCAAAGAACTTTTTCCAAGTGTCTTGGCTAATGAAGCCGATGCAAGACATCTGGTAGAAAGAATCCCAGATTTTATCAAACTCTTTCTGATCTCCCGAATAGTTCACGATGGTTTCTTTCATGTTCTTCAGATTGAGCACTTTTGCGTTTTTCATTTCAATTTCCTTTCTTATGGTGGGCCAGTGATGTTTGGATTTCCAAACCTTACACAATTATTATAGCGATATAATAATAAAAGTCAATACACATTTTTGATTTTTCCAAACTTTTTTTGTAAATAAGCAGATTTATGTTGACTTTTCAAAACATAAAGCGCATACTTAAAAATGGAAAGGGAGTGATAATGATGGAAAATGAATTTAATCGAGTATCGTCAACCCCGAATCGTTTGCGTGAAGCAATGGATGTTAAAGGGAAAAAACAAATTGATCTCGTCCGTGCCACAGGCATTGATAAAGGTTCAATAAGCAGCTACTTATCAGGGCGATATGAACCAAAGCAAGAAGCAATTTATAAATTGGCCGTTGCGTTGGATGTGTCTGAAATGTGGCTGTGGGGATATGATGTTCCGATGGAGCGCACGAAGGCACAAAAAAACAACGATGCCATTTCAGACATCGTTGTAAGAATGCGACAAGATGAAGAATTTCTATCTGTTGTATGCGGATTGAATAATATTGACAAAGAAAAACTTAAACTTGTTTCTGATATGTTAAACGCTTTTCAGAAGTAGCTTCTGAATCAGATCCAAAAGGCTTGTGTCATTGCAATTCATTAGTAACTCGATGATTTCTTTTATGTATTGTTCTTTTGTCACTTCTGTCACTCTCTTTCATCAATCATATTGCCAACCTTCGTGCAGGTAAATCGTAACACCTTTACAAAATTTCTGTCAATGCGGAATATTGTATGATTTTACAATTTAAGATGTACCTTGATAAAAGAATGAAGGAAAGTGCGATGGGGAACCTGGTGCCAACGAGATCCCCCACCGCACCCAGGATGATAGGCCATTCCTGACCCAATTAAAAAATACCATTCCATGCAAAAGAAAACAATATTGGGTAGTCAATTATTTACATGGAAAATCAAGTATTCGACTTGTTTTGACATAAAATGATAAGAGGAGAAGAATATGTTTGAAAAGTGCATTAGGTGTGAACATCTTGGTAAAGACTGCATCCCGAATCTCTTTGCGCTTCCATTGGACGATATCAACAAATGGGCTATCAAACTGAAGGAATACCGGAGAATCACAAATGCTGAACTTTCAGAGCGTTCCGGCGTTCCAAAAGGGACAATTGACATGCATTTCTCCAAAAAGAAGAAGCACTATC
>ENA-UONV01000651-UONV01000651.1-human-gut-metagenome-genome-assembly--contig:-CS4-NODE-651-length-37275-cov-8.447474_pt1 | contig 37275 bp, 19 predicted proteins | sample MGYA00242461_ERZ724008 | MGnify/ENA metagenome assembly ERZ724008 | reverse complement strand
GTATCGGTACTTCGATCGCCGGTATGGCATCGGTAGGCGCCATGAAGAAAAACGGCGGCGCTTTCGGTAGCTACATGATCCTCTCGGCCATTCCCGGTTCGCAGGGTCTCTACGGTTTCGTGGGTTACTTCATCATCAAGGGCTTCCTGACCGATTCGATGACGCTGCTGCAGGGTGCCGCCATCTTCGGCGCCGGTCTGCTGACGGGTCTTGTCTGCCTCGCTTCGTCGTACTTCCAGTCGAAGGTCTGCGCCAACGGTATCGCCGCTATCGGCAACGGCCACGACGTGATGGGTAAGACGCTTATTCTGGCCGCCTTCCCTGAGTTGTACGCCATTCTTACGGTTGCCGCCGTGTTCCTGATCGCGGGCGCTATCTGATCTGCCGCTGCAGAATTTCTCACGGGCGGAACGTCGGTTGCGATGTTCCGCCTCTTTTTTTGAATTTGCAGCCCGAAACGGCCGGCCGATCGTAAAATAATACATTTATTGCATAAAATAGTACTTGTACTCTCGGCTGTTTTACGTAATTTTGTGAAAACTCAAAATCTTTTAAACCCTGACAGATATGAAACCGAACCGATTTATGCTGGCCTTGACCGCGTTGTGCTTTGCCGCAGGCGGCGCTTCTGCGCAGCAGACCGACGGCAAGTCCGTGGCGCCCAAGACCTACAAGGCCTACATGGTCAGCGACGCCCATCTCGACACCCAGTGGAACTGGGACGTACAGACGACCATCCGCGAGTACATCCCCCGCACGCTGTTCCAGAACCTCTACCTCATGGAACGCTTCCCCGACTACCGCTTCAGCTTCGAAGGCGGCGTCGTCTATTCGTGGATGAAGGAGTACTATCCCATGCATTACGAGCGGATGAAGAAATACATCGCTTCGGGCCAGTGGCATATCGCCGGCGCGTCGTGGGACGCCAACGACCCCAACATGCCTTCGGCCGAGTCGTTCTTCCGCAACATCCTGCTCGGACAGGAGTTCTATAAAAAGGAGTTCGGCGTGCGTTCGACCGATATTTTCCTGCCCGACTGCTTCGGCTTCGGCTATACGCTGCCGACGATCGCGGCCCACAGCGGCCTGATCGGCATGTCCACGCAGAAGCTCAGCTGGCGCAACCACGACTTTTACGACGCTCCCTACCACAAGAAGAATCCCTTCTCGTGGGGCGTGTGGTACGGCATCGACGGCAGTTCGGTGATCGCAGCCTTCGATACGGGCGGCTATAACTCGGAACTTCCTGAGAATGTGCAGTATAATGAACGCCTGATGGAGCGCGCCGCCCACGGTTACGACAACACCTGCTTCCGCTACTATGCCGGCGGCGGCGAAGGGGTCGGCGACAAGGGCAACAGCGGTACGGTGACCACCTGCCGTCGTCTGACCAAGGCGATCAACGACCCGAACGCCCCGATCGAGATCATCAGCGCCACGAGCGACGACCTGTTCAAGGCCTACCTCGGCCGCAAAGCCGAGCTGCCCTCTTTCGACGGCGAATTGCTGATGGATGTGCACGCTACGGGCTGCTATACTTCGCAGACCGCCATGAAATACTACAACCGCCGCAACGAGGAGCTGACCGGCGCCGCCGAGCGCGCTTCGGTCGCCGCCGACTGGCTCGGTGCGCTGGCTTACGACCAGCGGAAACTCACCGAGATATGGCAGCGTTTCATCTGGCACCAGTTCCACGACGACCTGACGGGTACGAGTATCCCTGAGGCCTATACGTGGTCGTGGAACGACGAGTTGATCGCCCTGCGGCAGGGCGGCGACGTGATGAATTCGGCGGTCGGCGCGCTGAGCTATTCGCTCGATACACGCGTGAAAGGTACGCCCGTGGTGGTCTATAACGCCGTGACCTATCCCGTCAAAGCCGTTGTCGAGGCCGAGATTCCGCTCGCCGCCAAAGCCAAGGGCGTGGCCGTATACGGTCCCGACGGCCGCCGCGTGGCCGCGCAGATTCTCAGCCGCGAGGGCGACAAGGCCGTGATCGCATTCGCCGCCGACGTGAAGTCGGTGGGGTATGCCGTCTACGACGTCCGTCCGGCATCGCCCGCCAAATCGTCGGCGCTGAAAGTGAACGGCAATACGATCGAGAATGGCGTTTACAAGTTGACGCTCGACAGGAACGGCGATATCGCGTCGCTCGTGGACAAGCGTTACGGCCGTGAACTGGTCGAGCAGGGCAAGGCCTTCCGGCTGGCGATTTTCGAAGGCAATCCGTCGAACGAGTGGCCCGCATGGGAGGTGCTGAAGGAGGTCGTGGACAAGACTCCGCGCGCCGTTACCGACAATGTTTCGGTGTCCGTCGGCGAAGAGGGGTCCGTGCGCGCATCGCTCAAGGTGGAGCGCACGTACGGCGATTCGAAGTTCACGCAGTACATTACGCTGACCGACGGTGCGCAGGACGACCGCATCGACATCCGTACGACGGTGGACTGGAACAGCCGCAATACGCTGCTCAAAGCCGAGTTCCCGATGTCGGTGAGCAACGCGAAAGCCGCTTACGACCTCGGCATCGGTTTTATCGAGCGCGGCAACAACACGGCCACGGCATACGAAGTGCCCGCCCTGAAGTGGGCCGACCTGACCGATGCCGACGGTTCGTACGGCATCTCGGTGCTCAACGACTGCAAATACGGCTGGGACAAACCCGCCGACAATACGATCCGTCTGACGCTGATCCACACTCCTTCGACCGAAAAACGCTATCCGCACCAGCGTGATCTCGATCTGGGTGTCAATCACTTCACCTATTCGATCGTAGGACATAAGGGAACCGACCGCAGCGGCGTTGTGGCCGCATCGGAGCAGCTCAACCTGCCGCTCGTGGCTTACGTGGCTCCCAAACATGCGGGATCGCTGGGCCGCACCTTCTCGATGCTGGAGTCCTCGACTCCGCAGATCGGCGTGCGTGCGCTGAAGAAGGCCGAGGACGGCGACGGATATATCGTGCGCTGCTACGAGCTGACCGGCAAGCCCGTCGAGAACGCCCGCATCACCTTCCCGGCTCAGATTCTCTCGGCCGAGGAGTGCAACGGCATCGAGGAGAAGATCGGCGCAGCCGAGACCGAGGGCCGTTCGCTGATCGTTTCGGCCGGCAAATTCGCTCCCAAAACCTACCGCGTGCGGCTGGCCGCTCCTGCGCAGAAGTCCGCGTTCGAGGTGAAGAGCGCGCCCGTGACGCTGCCTTACAACACGGTGGCCTTCACGACCGACGAGTTCTATACCTACTACCGTTTCGACAACCAGCGCGGCAGCTTCGCCGCCGAGCTGATTCCTGCCGAGCTGACCTGCAACGGCGTCCGGTTCGTGATGGGCGAGGAGAATGTCAAGGACGCCGTGACGTGCCGCAGTCAGGAGATCGAACTGCCCGAAGGCGGTTACAGGAAGCTCTACATGCTGGTGGCCGCTTCGGACAAGGAGTGCGAGGCCCTCTTCAAGGTGGGCGACTCCGAGCAGGCCGTCTATGTGCCGCTTTGGAAAGGCTTCTACGGACAGTGGGGCTGGCGCGGACACAGCGAAGCGTTCCTCAAGGATGCGACGATCGCGCATATCGGCACGCACCGCCATCAGGGCGACGTGGGCAACCTGCCTTACGACTTCTCCTACATGTATATGGTTTCTCTCGATATTCCCGAAGGTGCGCGGACGGTGACGCTGCCCGAAAACAAGAACGTGGCGGTATTCGCCATGACGGTTTCGGACAACGGCATCGACGACGTGCTTCCGGTGAGCGGCACTTTCATCCGTCCGGATGTGAAGTAACAAGTTTTTAAGTGGTATAATTAGGCGCTCCGGCCCGGCTGTAAAGCCGGGCCGGGGTTTTTGTGTCAGGACGGCGTTGTGACGCGGTTTGTATGGTTTTGTGCCCGAATTGTCATAAAACGGCGTGAAAACCGCCGATCGGGGGTGCGGGACGGTGCCGGGAGTACGTTTGTGTTCCGGATCGGAAAATACAATTTTGTGACAAAATAGTACCGGATCATGTACGGCGGAGAAATTTGCCGTCCGTATATTTTTCGGTCCGCATCTTATTTCTCAACTTTGTTTTCACGAAAAACCAACCGTTTAACCTAAAACTTAAAACCAGATTAGCCTATGGAAAAAAACTCCTGTCTGATCCTTTCCGCCGATTTTTTTGCGGAATCCCGTAATTTATCCTGTTATTTTCCCGTTTTCTGAATCCATGAACCGCATCCGCGTCACCGGGTGCGGGGAGTATATTTTAACTAAACCAAAAAACAATATCTATGACCAATTTTGGGCACAAAATCATGCTGACGGTTTTGGTGCTGCTGATTACCCCCCCCCTTGGGTTTGCAGCCGCAACCGTTAATGCCAGCCCCCTGACCCAGACATCCAAGGTCACCGTCAAGGGCGTTGTGAAGGACGCCGCAGGAGCGCCGCTGCTCGGCGTTACCGTCATTGTCAAAGGTACTTCGGTCGGAACCTCGACCAGTATCGACGGTGAATACCAGATCCAGTGCGCCGCCGATGCCGAACTCGACTTCTCGTTCATCGGCTACGAGACGCAGACGCTTCCGGTGGCCAACCGCACGCTGCTGAACGTGACGCTGAAGGAAGACGCGCAGCTGATGGACGAAGTGATCGTCATCGGCTACGGCACCACCACCCGCCGCCGTGCGGTGGGCGCCGTGGACCAGATCAAGTCCGAAGCCATCACCGAACGTTCCGTCGCTAACCTGACGCAGGCGCTGCAGGGCACTTCGCCCAGCCTCGTCATCCAGCAGCGAAGCAGCGACCCGGCCGACAACCAGCTCAACATCAACATCCGCGGTATCGGTACGATGAACAACAACGAACCGCTGATCGTCATCGACGGTCTGGTGTCGGACAACGCCAGCTTCAACAAGCTCAATCCCTCGGACATCGAGAACGTCTCGGTGCTGAAGGATGCCGGTACGGCTGCCATTTACGGTTCGCGCGCCGCCAACGGCGTCCTGCTGGTCACCACCAAGAAGGGCAAGCTGAATCAGGCTCCGACCGTCGAACTCACGGCTATGGTCGGCTGGCAGCAGCCCGAAGTGCTCTACACGCCCGTTCAGGGCTGGCAGAACGCTACGCTGCTCAACATTTCCAAAGCCAATTCGGGACTCGCTCCCGCCTTTACCGCCGAACAGATCCGCGACCTCAAGGCGCACGGCAACGGCACGTTCTACATGGACGAGATTCTGCGGACGGCCATGCAGCAGAACTACAACGTCAGCGTATCGGGCGGCGGCGCCAATACGACCTATATGATTTCGGCAGGCTATTACGATCAGGAGAGCAACTTCGAAGGCCCCGATTACGGCCGCCAGCGTTACAATTTCCGTACGAACATCACCACCGAATACAAGCGCGTGAAGGTAACGGCCCTGCTCTCCTATTCGCATGAGAACAGCAAGACGACGACCGATGGTTCGACCATCGCCAACGCGATGCGTATTCCCACCTATTACTATTACCGTCAGTACGATCCCGTGACGGGCAAATACCTGCTCAACGACAAACTGACCGACCGCAACTCGCTGGGCCTGCTCGAAGAGGGCGGTTACAACAAGTACCGCAACGACTATGTGAACGCCAACCTGTCGGCCGAGGTGAAGATCATCGACGGGCTGAAACTGCGCGGCGTGCTGGGCGCCGACATCTTCGCCGACCACCGCTATACGCGGACGCACGAAGTGATGTTCTACAATACCGACGCTGCGGGCAATCCGGTCGGCGAAGGCCGTTCGGCCAACAACGACAACAAGTCGGAGGACTGGAACAAACGCGCCTACCTGATCAATTCTCAGCTGATGCTCGACTTCGACCGTACGTTCGGCAAGCACCATGTGGCCGCCCTGTTAGGCGCCTCGAACGAGTCCTACACCTCCGAAGCGAACCAGATCTCCTTCAAATGGGCCGACCCCGATCTGGGTATCAACGGCGACGGCACCGAGGCCGTCATTTCGGGCGACGGCCGGTCTTCGGTGACGCCCGAAAACACGACCCGCACCAGCCTCACCTCCGTTTTCGGCCGTGCCGCCTATGACTACGACAACCGTTACTACGCCGAGTTCTCGTTCCGTTACGACGGCTCCTCGAAATTCCGTTCCGACCTGCGCTGGGGCTTCTTCCCCTCCGTGTCGCTGGGATGGCGTCTCTCGCAGGAGGCTTTCATGGAGAGCTACCGCGACAACGTCGGCGACCTGAAGATCCGCGGTTCCTACGGTACGCTGGGCAACCAGTCGGTGGGCGACTACCAGTACTTCACCACCTACAACGTCTATTCGAACACCTATGCCTTCAATAACGTGGGCGTCGGCGGCGCCGGCTTCCAGCTCGGTACCGACAACCTGCAGTGGGAGGTGTCCAAGACCTTCAACGTCGGTTTCGACGCCTCGTTCTTCCGGGGCAAGCTCAACCTCGGCTTCGACTACTTCAACAAACATACGACCGACATTCTGGTCAAGCCCCAGACCCCGCTGATTCTGGGCACCGAGCTGCAGAACTACAACGCCGGCGAGATGCGTACGCAGGGCTGGGAGCTGACGCTCAGCTATGCGCTCAAGAAACGCGACTGGTCGCACTTCTTCCAGTTCAACATCGGCGACTCGTGGAACAAGGTGCTCAAATACGAGGGCTTCGAGGATATTTCCGGACAGGAGGAGTTCTGGCGCATCACCCGCGAGGGGCTGCCGTTCAACTCCTACTACGGTTACAAGACCGACGGCTTCTTCCAGAGCTATGACGAAATCGCCCATTCGGCTGTGCCGACAGGCAAGAGCGTCAAGCCGGGCGACGTGAAATTCAAGGACCGCAACGGCGACGGCACCATCGACGAGAACGACCGCTACTATCTGGGCAACGCCTTCCCGCGTTACACGCTGGGCTTCACCTACAACGTCGCATGGAAAGGCATCGACCTCTCGATCTTCCTGCAGGGCGTTCTCAAGCGCGACATGATGGTCCGCGGCGAGCTGATCGAGCCGTTCCACTCCAACTACGGTTACACGATGTACGAACACCAGCTCGACTTCTGGACCCCGACCAACACCGACGCCCGCTGGCCGCGTCTGACCGATATTTCGGACCCCTCGAACCAGAACAACTACCGCATGGGTTCGGATATCTACATGTTCGACGGCAGTTACCTGCGCCTGAAGAACATCCAGTTGGGTTATACGCTTCCCGAACGGATTTCGATGAAATTCGGCGTCAAGCGCTTCAAGATCTACTTCAACGCCCAGAACCTGCTTACGTTCAGCAACTGTTCGTTCATCGACCCCGAATCTTCGGAGTTCGGCTCGAACATGAATTCGGGCGGCGCCAACTCAGGCCGCAACTACCCGAACCTGCGTTACTTCGGCGCCGGTCTGAACATCACATTTTAAATAAAGGCGAAAACTATGAAAACGACGATTTTAAAATATATCACCGTGACGTTCGCCGCCGGAGCGATGCTGCTCGCAGGCTGCAACGATCTGGATCAGGAGCCTACCAACAAGTTTACTGACAAGGCTTTCTGGACTTCGCCCGAACGTGCGAACATGGTGCTCAACATGGCCTACAACCAAATGTTCGGCCACGACAAGATCTGGCAGGACGAAGCCCTGAGCGACAACTTGTACGAACAGCGCGGCAATCCCGACACGCGCACGATCCGCATGGGGCAGGCGACGCCCAACACGGGCCTGTTCCGCAGCGAGTGGAAATGGGTGTTCGAGGGTGTCAAGACCTGCAATGTCTTTATGAATTTCGTGGACGAGGTGCCGGGCATGGACCCCGAACGGCTCGCCGGGATGAAGGCGCAGATCCGCTTTATCCGTGCGTTCCTCTATTTCCGTCTGGCCAATTTCTACGGCGACATTCCCTTCTTCCTGCAGGATATTTCGCTCGAAGAGTCGCGCCGCGTCTCCCGCACTCCCTATTCGGAGGTGATGAGTGCGCTGCACCGCGAACTCGACGAGATCGTCGGCGACCTGCCCACCCGCGACGAACTGAAAGCCGACGACAACGGCCGCATCACCAAAGCCGCCGCCATGGTGCTCAAGGCGCGTATGTATATGTACGAGAACGTGCAGCGCACCGGCAATTCGGTTTCGGACAACATGCGCAAGGCCGCCGATATCTGCGACAAGCTCATCCACGAGCAGGGCACCTACGGCACCTACAGTCTGCTGACCCAAGGGTCCGGCGACGGCATTCCGGCCTATGAATACCTCTTTACCTCGGCCGCCGAGTACAACAGCGAGGTGATCCTTGACTATGCCGCCGTCGAGCTGAACAAGCAGTGGTCCACGCTCTATTCGATGGTTCCCCTGACGATGGGCGCCAACCTCTGCCAGAAGGCTCCGACGCGCGCGCTGGTGGACAGCTACCTCAATGCCGACGGCTCGGTTCCCGCGGACAAGACCGTCTATGCGAACCGCGATCCGCGTCTGACCGCTACGGTCGTCTACAACGGCTATGTGTGGAAAGACCGCAACGACAAGGGCGAATACGTGACCAAAGGCACGATCAACGTGACTTCGGGCAACGACAAGGCCGGTACGGACAACGGTTCGCCCACGGGCTTCTACACCCGCAAGTATTTCGATACGACGCACGGCAAGAATCTCGAAATGTGGACCAATATCATCATGATGCGTTATGCCGACGTGCTGCTGATGTACGCCGAGGCGAAGGCGTACCTGAACGAGATGGACGCCGCGGTGTGGAACGAGACGATCAAGCCGATCCGCCAGCGTGCGGGGCTGAGCGGCACCGACTTCCCCTCGTCGGGCGATTACACCCAGATCGTACGCGACGAACGCCGTGTCGAGCTGGCGCTCGAAGGACTGCGCTACTTCGACCTGATCCGCTGGATCAATTACAAGGACTCCAAGTCGCAGGGCGTCATCGACCTTTTGAACGGTGCGGTCTACGGCGCCAAGGAGCTGAACGGAGGCCGTCAGATCGACGAATTCAAGTTCAATTCCAGCCGGGACATCCTCTGGTCGCTTCCGCTCTCCGAAACGCAGCTCGTGCCGACGCTGCTGCCCAACAATTCGGGTTATTAATCGTCAATCAAAAAAGTATCGAAAACAATGAAAAAGATATTGAACATACTGATGGCGGCCCTCGTCCTTACGGGCATCTCCTGCTCGGAAGACTTGGAGTACAAGCCCGGAGGCGTCACTCCGGTGCAGACGCTGCTGCTGCCGGCCGACAACTATTACGTGGAGCTGCAGAGCGCTTCGACGGCGACGCTCCGTTTTTCGTGGGAGCCGGCGCTGGCTGCCGACGGACAGCTTCCCCATTACGAGGTGGTCTTCTTCGGCAAGCCCGGCGGCGAGATCGTTTACCGTTGTGACGCCGGTTCCTCGACCAGCGTGGATATTGTCCACAAGGAGATCAACCGCATCGCCAATGCCGCGGGCATCGACGTCGGGGCCGACGGTGCCGTCTACTGGTCGGTCGTGTCGAGCCGGGGCGTGGATACCGCGCCTGTGGTTGCGACGCCCCGCCGGTTGGAACTGACGCGTCTGCTGGGCTTCAATGTGATTCCGGACCAGTTGTTCCTCACGGGCGAAGCCACCGAGGGCGGCAGCGATCTTGAGAATGCCTGTGTCGGCCGCAAGACCGGCGATGGCGAGTTTACCTTCTATCAGCAGCTCGAAGCCGGCAAGGGCTTTACGTTCGTCAGCTCGAAGGGCGCCGACCGCACGACCTATACGGTGGTGAACGGAGTGCTGAACGACCAGAGCGCCGAACCCGCCACGATCGACAGATCGGGTGTCTACCGCATCAAGCTCGACCTCAATGTCCGCGGAATCACCTTCGAGCATATAGACCGCGTGGAATTCAATTTCGCACCGCGCACCGAAGACAACGGCAATATGGAGTATATCGGCAACGGCTGCTGGAAGTTCTCCGATTACAACGTCAAATTCAGGGAAGAGAGCTGGGGACTCGACCAGCGTTACAACTTCCATCCGGTTTTTGACGGGGTTACGTATGTATGGGCCGGTACGAAAGGCAACGACAGCAGCCCCAGCGCGCTGAGCGGCGCGGAGTATTACATCCTGACCGAGAATCTGTTTACCGGGGATGCCTATGGTCCCGAAAAGTTTAAGTTCCACAGCGATTTTAACGGTAAGAAAGTCGATATCACCCTGATTATGTCCGGTGACGTGGAGAATTGTACGCATGTAATCGAGATCGTCGGCTAAAAAATAATTGAACCTATGAAAAACATACTGAATAAACTGGTTGTTCTGCTGCTCGCGGGTTTTGCACTGGCGGCCTGTACCGAGCATACGGAATATGACGATACCGGCTTCAGCGCGGTCGAAAAATTGCTCTATCCGTCGGACGGCTACGCCCTCGATCTGATCGAACAGGCCGATGCCAACCTTTATTTCGAGTGGGAGGTCTCCAAGGTCGGAACTCCCGTCTACACCGTGGTTTTCCTCGATGCGGCCAAAAAGGAGATCGGCCGTTATCTGGCCGACAACAATGGTCAGAAGTCCTCGCTGAAGATGCTCCACAGCCAGCTCAATGCGATTGCCGGCGACGCCGGCATCGAGCCTGACGCTGCGGGCGACCTCTATTGGACGGTCAGCGCCGGACTGGGCGGAGCCGAACAGCTTTCGCCGGCCGAGCCGCACAAACTCACCGTCAAGCGCTATGCTTCGATCGACGCCCCCTACCACCTCTACGTGACGGGCGAAGGCTCCGAGTTCGGCACGGATCCCGCCGCGGCTAAACAGATGCGCGAGCTGGGCGACGGCAAGTTCGAGATTTACACCCGATTCACCGGCTCGTTCAGCTTCATCAACCGCAATGCGGCGGGCAGCAAGCGTACGTTCGGCGTCGCCGAAGGCCGCCTGACCGAGGGCGCCGACGCCGCAGGCACGGGCGACGGCGTTTACCGCGTACTGGTCGATTTCAAGGCCGGTACCGTGAAGATGGAAAAGATCGAAAGCGTGAAATACCACTGGTGCTGGACGCCCGATCCCGATGCCGTGATGGAATATGCCGGCAACGGCGTCTGGAAGCGTCAGATCACTTGGGACGGCGACAACCGCTACCGTTTCGACGCGGTGATCGACGGCACGGATTACATCTGGGGCTACTCGTCGAGCGATATGAGCGATTCGGACATGCCCTCCGGCCTGACCGGGCCGCAGTACAGGCTGTCAATGCGCGAAACGGGCAATATCAATCAGTGGGACTACTCCTTCAAGCATATCGCCGTGCTGAGGAACGTCACCTGCACGATCGTCGTGGACTGCTCGCCCGAAGCCGAGGCGTACTACCACCGTTATGAATTCGACTTCGCGCCCGAAGCCACTCCCGTGACGCTGATCTCGCCCGATGACAATGCCTCCGTCGTGCTGAATGCGCAGGCGGGCGCCAAGCAGACCTTTGCGTGGAACAAGCTTCCCGATTCGGACCCTGCGGGCAAGCTGACGAGCTATACGCTGGTCTTCTATTCGGACGCTGCGCTGGAAAAGGCCGTCGGCCGCAAGGAGGCGCAGTATAACGGCTCCGTGGACGTCTCCTTCTCCGAGCTGGAGTCGATCGCCGATGCCGCGGGCATTGCCGCCGAAGGCACGGGCGACCTGTACTGGGCCGTGGAGAGCAAACTGCTTTCGTGGACGGCGCTCTCCTCCGGCCGTAAGCTCACGGTTACCCGCATGAAGGGTATTCCGACCGCCGCCTACATCACGGGCGCCGCTTCGGAGTTCGGTTCCGGCTATCAGGCCCTCAAGGCGCTGGGCGCTGGCAAGTTCGAGATTTTCACCAAGCTGACGACTGACGCCGCAGGGTACAACTTCACCGACGGCGATACGGCCGATGCGCGCAAGTTCGTCGTCGAAGGCGGTGCGATCCGGGAGAGCGACGCAAGCGTCGTTTCGTCCGAAGAGGCCATCTATTACATCCTGCTCGACTTCGGCGCAGGCACGGCGAAGCTCCAGAAGATCGAGAACATGCGTTACCTCTCGCCGAACGTCAAGACCCAGCATACCGAGAAGCAGATCAAGCTGCCTTATCAGGGCAACGGCATCTGGTATGCCGCAGGCGTGGTGCCCTACCTGAGGGACTGGGACGACGACCGCTACTTCTTCTGGGCTGAGGTGGACGGCGTGAAGACCAAGTTCGGCGCCAATCCCGGCATGACGGGCGACCTGAATTCCAAGCCTGCCGAGAACGATTCGCGCTTCCGCGTATTCTGGCCGATCGCCGATGTGAACGGCGACGATGCCGGCGCGTTCAAGATGCTCCACGCCTACCGCGGCAACGACTCCAAGCGGGTGAACATCAAGCTCAACATGAGTCCCGATACGGAGCACTACTACAACTATATCGAGTATCTGGATTAACCAACTCTCCGGGGGAGGCGCGCTCCGCAAGGCGTGCCCCCCCCCGGTAAAAAACGACAGACTTATGAAAAAATACATTTTAGCGCTTACCGCCGCGGCGACCCTGCTGGGAGCCTGCGAGGTGGACGACAAATACTACGGCAAAGAGGTGGTGGATCCGGCCGAGAAGCTCGAACCCGCTTACGGGGAGGACTGGACCGCCCATGCCGACAAGATCGACGAGAAGCTGATCGAGAATTTCATGAATACCGACCGCGGCACCTTCTGGTATACCGATCAGGACCGCACGAACGAATCGACCTACTGCTACTGGCCGCAGGCTCATGCGATGGACGTGCTCATCGACGCTTACCTGCGTATTCCCGAAGGCGACGCCCGACGGAGCACCTATGCCGGCTACATGTCCAAATGGTACGACAACAAGGGCAACAACTACGGCAACAGCTATTGGGGAACTTACGGTTTCGGCAATGCCTACACCGACGACTCGGAGTGGATCATCCTGACGCTGATCCGCATGTACGAGGCTACCGGAGTGCAGAAGTACCTCGACGCCGCTCGCAAGACCTACGAGGAGACAGTGATCGCCCGCTGGACCGAAGACGAGAACGGCGGCGGCATCCGCTGGAGCTTCGACGCCGAGAACAGCAAGAACGCCTGCTCGAACGGTCCGGGCGCCCTCTGCGCCATGCGCCTGTGGGCCAACAGCCCCGAAGGAGCCGAGAGGGATCAGTATCTGGCCGATGCGAAGAAGATTTACAACTGGCTCAGCTCGACGCTCTACAATCCGCTGACGGGCGCCGTGTCCGACAACATGAAGAACGGCGTGATCAACGGCGGCGCGCTGACCTATAATCAGGGTACGTTCATGGGCGCCGCGCACGAGCTTTACAAGGCCACGGGCGACGCCAAATACATGACCGACGCCGCGCGCGCCGCGCGTTACACCATGAAGTCGATGGTGACCAACGGGGTGCTGAACAACGAAGGTTCGGGCGACAACGCGCTTTTCAAGGGGATTTTCGTCCGCTATGCGATGAACGTCTGGAAGGACGCTTCGGTCGATAAGGCCGATGCGGGGCTGCGCCGGGAGATCGAGGAGTTCCTGATCTACAACGGGCTGGTCTGCTGGCGCGACGGTGTGGACAAGTCGGAGGGGTCGAAGTGGTTCTTCGGCGGATTCTGGGGCGAGCCGGGATCTTCGTGGGACGGCCGTCTGAACGAGCAGGTCAGCGCTTCGACGATGATCGAGGCCATGGCGCTGCTGATCGAGTAGGGCGCAAGGTCCTCAGGACAGGCAAAGAGAAAGAGCGGGTTTCGGCCCGCTCTTTCTTCGTTTGATCTGCTCCGCCGGATGTTATGCCGGATGTTATGCCGGATGCCGTGTCGTGGCTGTGGCGGCTGTTATGCCGGAGCCTCGCCGGATGTGATGTCGTGACTGTTGCGGCTGTCATGCCGGAACTTCGCTGGGGGCTATGCCGGACTCCGCCGGACGTTACGCCGACCGGTCTGCGGCATCTGCGCTCTCTTCGCCCACTTCCTGACGGATCTGCGAGAGTTTCTCCTTGCGGTAGACTTTGGGCGTGCAGCCGTATTTGGCGGAGAAGCATTTGAAGAAGGTGCCCCGGTTTACGAAGCCCGCCTTGTAGATGATCTCGTCGATCGAGAGCTTCGTGGTCGTGAGCAGCTGTTCGGCCTTGGCCAGCCGGTACTCCTTGATGATGTTGGTCGGCGTCTGGTTGAGGATGCCCTCCAGCCGTCGGTAGAGGTTGCGGATGCTCACGCCCAGTTCGTCGGCGATGAATTTGGTCGAGATTTCCGTGTTGGAGATGTTGTCGTTGATGATCTTCAGCATTCGGTCGATGAACTCCTTGTCGTCCTGATGGAGCATGCGCCCGTCGGAAAGCTCGAAGGCGCTGATCGAGGACTTGTAGTAGTCCTTGAGCGACCGGTTGCGGCGGAGCAGCTGCTCGGCCACGGCTTTGAGGTATTCGACGTTGAACGGAAGCGTCAGGCAGATGTCCGCGCCCGACTCCACGCCCTTGATGCGCTCGTCGATCTGCTGGGCCGTCGAGAGCAGGATGACCGGGATGTGCGAGGTCAGCTTGCCCTGCTTGATGAACTGGATGAGTGACAGGCAGTCGGACTGCTCGGAGAGGGCGTCGCAGATGACGATGTCGGGGTGCATCTGCTTGAGCAGCTCGATCATCTCGGTTTTGCCCGACGGCATCTTGATGTTGTAGTCCGCGGCGAAAAGCTCGGCCACGAAATTCATGATCTCCGAATTGTCGTTGACGATGAACACCGTCCTGCGGTTTTTGTCGAACGGGAATTCGCGCCGCGTCACGGTCGGCAGGGGCAGTCCGTATTCTTTGGACGCGGGTACGATGTTGTCTGCGGCCGGGGCGTTTTCGGCCGTGACTTTCAGCTGCGGCAGCAGTACGGTGAAGGTCGTCTGCGCGTTGGGAGTGCTTTCGACCTTGATTTCGCCCTGCATGCGGACCACGATGCTGTGGCAGATCGCCAGACGCAGGTCGCCCTGAAACGAGAGGCCGCGCTCGCTCTTGCGTTCGAAATAGTCGAGTACGCGGTAGCGGTCGAAAATCGCTTCGATGTCTTCGAGATTGACGCCCACGCTATCGTTGGAGGCCGAGATGAGGAGCTTGCCGTTGTCGCTGCGGATCGTGAGACTTACGGCGCCGTTGTAGGGCGTATGCTTGAAGGCATTGGACAGCAGTGTGTTGAGGATCGTCGAAAGTCCGTCGCGGTCGGTCGGCCACACGAGGTTGCGCTCGATGTCCAGCTGGCAGTGGATGCTGTTCTGCTGCGAATATTCGCCGAAGGTCTCGACCATGCTCTGCGCGATCTCGGCCACGGGAACCAGCTCGATGTTTTCGCTTTCGTCGTTCTGCCCCGTGCGGATGCCGCGGAACTCGTGGAGCATGTAGATCAGGTCGTGGAGCTTCGAGACGTTCTGCCGTATGGTCTGCGCGTATTTGAGCACATAGGGGTCCGCCTTGCGGTAGGCGAGTATCTGCTGACAGGGAGCGGAGATCATTGTCAGCGGCATTGACAGCTCCTGCGTGATGTTCGAGAAGAAGCGCATCTTCGATTCGTAAACCTCCTCCTTGCGGCGGATTTCGAGCCGCTGCAGCTTCTCGGCGCGTCTGCGTCGGTAGCGGAGCAGGTAATGGCGGATGACGCCCCCGACTACGGCCAGCAGCAACAGCACGTAGAGACATTTGGCCGCCGCGGTCGCATACCACGCCGGTTTGAGACGTATCGGCAGCGAATAGACCGGACTTTCGGCCCCGGTGATGTTGTTGCGGTAACGCACGTCGAGCCGGTAGGTGCCGGCCGGCAGATCGGCGAACGAGAGTTGCGACGACGCGCCGGTCCACTGGTCGTTGTAGCCGTCCAGACGGCTGTAATAGCTGTAGTTGCTGCCGTTCACGTAGTCGAGCGCCGAGACCGTGATCTCGAAGATGCGCTGTCCGTGTCTGAGCGTCAGCACGCCGTCGCGGGAGAGCATGTCGCCGATGTTGCGGATGCCGTCGTTGAGCCGGATGTCGCGGAACAGCATCGGGGGATTGTACTCCTGCTCGCGGAAGCCCGTATCTTCGATTGTCACCAGTCCGTCGATGCCGCCGAAGAAGAGGGTGCCCGTCCGGGGGTCGGCGAAACAGGCCCCGTCGCTGTATTCGATGGTGTTCAGTCCGTACGAATAGCCGTAGGTCACCACGTAGCCCGTGTGGGGCGAGTACTGCACCAGACCGCGGTTGGTGCTCAGCCAGAGGTCGCCCTTGCGGTCTTCGAGAATGCCGTGCACGGTGTTGCGGATGCCCGGAACGTGCGAGGTCGAATCCCGCCGGAATTCGATCAGCCCGCCGCTTGTGCCGAACCACATGGTGCCGTCGCCGCTGCGGTGGATGGCGAAGATGTCGTTGGCGATGGCGCTGCGCCCCGCGTCGAACTTGAAGACTTCGCTGCCGCCGCCGGCGATGTCGTAGCGGACTGCGCCGCCGCCGCGGTTGCCGAACCACATCGCCGAACCGTTTTCGGGGTAGAGCGTGAAGAAGAAGTTCTTGATCTCCAGTTCGTCGTTGAAATGCAGTTGCTCGACCCCGCGTATCGAGGGCTGCGACGCCGTGCCGCCCAGCGTCACGCGGAATATGCCGCAGCCCACCGTGGCCACCCACAGCGTGTCGGGCGAAGTCTCGTACAGGGCGTGTATGTATTTGAGCGGCGCCGGGGTGCGGAGCGTGCGGATGCGCCGGTCGCCGTACGAATAGTAGTTCAGTCCTTCGCCGTCGGTGCCGATCCAGAGCAGGTTGCGTCTGCTGCGGGCGAAGGCGTAGACCGAATTGTCGAGCAGCTCGCTGTTGTCGGCCGTGAGCTGCTGCACGTGCGCCGGGGTGAACTCCTTGCGGTCGTAGAAGTCGGCGATGCGCAGGATGCCTTCGCCTTTGGTTCCGACCCAGAGCGTCCGCTCGTCGTCGATGTAGAGCGCGCGGACGGGTTTCGAGAGGTTGTAGGGCAGTTGGTTGAAGGTGATCGAGCGGAACGCTGTGGCGTTGCGCGTATGCTGGTAGAGTCCCTGTCCGTCGGTGCCGATCCATACGATCTCCTGCCGGGCGTCGCGCAGCAGCGAAAAGACGCCGCAGGGGATGTTGATGTGCTCGGTGGCGTATTTCACGCTCTGTTCGGGCGTGGTGCGCAGCCGTATGACGCCGTTGGTGTAGAACGAGACGATGTAGTCGCCGCCGTCGCGGACGATGCTCGACACGCTGCCCATGCGCGCCATCTCGTCGCTCATCTCCTTGATGTAGATCAGACGGCGCTCCCGGATGTCGAATTCGTAGAATATGTGCTTTTCGTCGATGAAGAAGCCGCTGCCGTTTTCGGCGAACGCATATTCGGGATTCGAGACCGTGGGAAACCGTTCGGGACGTCCGATGCCGATCCGGTCGTTGTTTTTGTCCGGGAATGCGACCGGTATGCGGAAGATGCCTTTGCAGGAGAATACCCACAGGGCGCCGTCGTCGTCCAGCTGCATGTCGAGGATGTCGGCGTAGTCGATGCCGGGCATGGGCTGTACGGAGCTGAACCGGCGCGCCGCCGGGTCGTAACAGCTGAATTTGTTGTCCTGCGTGACGACGAGCACTTCGTCGCTGCGCCGTGTCACGATTTTGTACATCCCTTGGAAGTCCGCATGGCGTTCGACCCGCTTGCTGTCGGGGTCGAAGAGATCCAGTCCGTAGTTGGTGCGGATCCAGAAGAGCGAGTCCGTGGTGACGGCGATCTCCTCGATGAGATTTCCTGACAGCGGAGTCTCTCCGCCCCAGTCGTTCGGAAAGAGCCGCATCCGCTCTCCGTCCCACATATTCAGGCCGTCGCAGCTTCCGACCCAGATGAATCCGTGCTTGTCCTGAGCCAGCGAAAGTATGGCGTTGTTCGAGATGCCTTCGCGGCTCGATATCTGCCGCAGGTTGCTGGCGCGGACTGCCGTACAGAACAGCAGGAGCAGCCAGACGAGACCGGTTTTTCGTATCATGGGAACTTTCGGTTGTGTGGGTTTGAACTCTTTTGTGCAAATTTATGCAAAATACGGCTGAAATCGGATAAATATTGTGGCGAAACGACCTGAAAACAGACAAAAATCGTATTTTTGCGGTTGCAAAACCGGACCCGACGCCCCGATATGCGGGGGCGGAAGCGCGAAAATGCCTGCTCTGGGGTGTTTGGCACGTATCTGTACTATTTCTTCATGGATACGGACTGCCGATTCCCCGGCGTTTTCTAATTTTGTTAGCGAAAACCCGAAACCCGTATGACCTGCATGAAAAAAATCGTACTCTTGTCGCTGGCTCTTTTCTCCGTGGCGGCGCTTCGTGCCGAAGGACCGGCGGACTGGGCGCAGTACGGACGTTACGAACTTCAGAATGCCGTGTTGGACCGACCCGTCGAGGTGGTCTTCATGGGCAATTCCATCACCGACGGCTGGATTCGCGTCGATCCCGATTTCTTCGAACGGAACGGGTTCCTCGACCGCGGTATCAGCGGGCAGACGACCGTCCAGATGCTAGCCCGTTTCCGCAGCGACGTGATCGACCTGAAACCGCAGGTCGTGGTCATTCTGGCGGGCATCAACGACATCGCGCGGAACAACGGCCCGATAAAACTCGAAAACGTCTTCGGCAACATCGTCTCGATGTGCGATCTGGCCCGCTACAACGGGATCAAGGTGGTGCTTTGCTCGCTGCTGCCCTGCGACCGCTTCTCGTGGCGGCCCGAAATGGATCCTGCCGAGGAGGTCCGACGACTCAATACGATGCTGGAACGCTATGCCGCGGAGCAGAAGATTCCCTATGTGGATTACCATCGGGCGCTCGATAACGGCAGCGGCGGAATGTCCGAAGAGCTCTCCCAAGACGGCTGCCATCCGGTTCTTTCCGGCTATTTGCGGATGGAGCCGCTGGTCGTCGAAGGCATCAACCGGGCGCTCGGCGTTCAGAAAACATGGTATACAACCGTATTGCCTGCAAAATAACCGATAAATGATGAAGAAACTGCTTATTATGGCTTTTGCCGCGTCTGCTTTCGCGGCTTGCTGCAACAACGGAGGCGCGGCGTGCGACGCCCGCAACCTCGATCGCGCAAAGGCGACGCTCGATTCGATATATGCGCATTACGGCGTGGCCGAAAACCGTCTGCTGCGCGAGAACTATCCGTTCAATGTGGATTATACGGCGAGCTACCTCGCTTCGGCGGATCAGGCGCGCCCCAATCCCTATTCCTACCTCTGGCCCTTTTCGGGAACCCTCTCGGCCGTGAATACGATTCTCGAAGCCGACGCGTCGTACCGCAGCGTGCTCGACGGACGCGTACTGCCGGGGCTGGCCGAATACCTCGACACGACGCGCATGCCCGCGGCTTACGCCTCCTATATCAATACGGCTCCCGCTTCGGACCGCTTTTACGACGACAACGTCTGGCTGGGCATCGATTTCTGCGATATCTACGAAGCCACGGGCGACAAAAAGTACCTCGCCGAAGCCGAGATGATCTGGAAATTCATCGAGAGCGGCACGGACGACGTGCTGGGCGGCGGCATCTACTGGTGCGAACAGCAGAAACATTCGAAGAATACCTGCTCGAACGCGCCCGGTACGGTCTACGCGCTGAAACTCTACGCCGCCACGGGCGACGAACGTTATCTCGCGCAGGGCAAGGCGCTCTACGCTTGGACCAAGGAACACCTGCTCGATCCCGAAGACGGCCTTTATTTCGACAACATCGGCCTCGACGGCAAGATCGGCCGCGCGAAGTTCGCCTACAACAGCGGACAGATGGTGCAGGCCGGGGCGCTGCTTTACAAGGCGACGGGCGACGAAAGCTACCTGAAAGACGCCCAGCGTACGGCGGCGGCCTGCTACGACCGCTTCTTCGGGGAGTTCACGCCCGAAGGCGGCGAGACCTTCCGCATCATCAACAAGGGCAACGTGTGGTTCTCGGCGGTGATGGTGCGCGGACTGGCCGAACTCTACGCCATCGACGGCAATGCGGCTTACCTCGGCGACGTGCAGCGCACGCTCGACTATGCGTGGGAGCATGCCCGCGATGCGCAGGGGCTGTTCGAGACCGACTTTACGGGGGCGGACAAGCAGTCCGAGAAGTGGCTGCTGACGCAGGGCGCCATGGCCGAGATGTACGGACGCATGAGCGGCGTGAAACTGGATCAGACAAAATAACCATACTCAACTTACACATTGCAACAAAATGAAAATGAAGAAAATCCTTAACATCTGCCTTGCGGCCGCCGTGGTGTGCGCCGCAGAGGGCGTCTCGGCCCGCACGGTGAGCCTTTCCGCTCCCGCCGAAGCCCCGCAGCCCGCTGCGCGCGAAGCCGCAGCTCCGATGCCTGCCGACAATACGCGTATGGCCAAGCCCGGCAAGAAGACCAAAGCGCAGACGCCGGCCGCATATGCCGCGACGAACCGTCCCGCCGAAGCCGAACGTCTGTTCCGTTCGGAAGCCGTGGAACAGGAGATCGCCCGCATCAAGGGCGTGCTGACCAACGCCAAGCTGGCGTGGATGTTCGAGAACTGCTTCCCCAATACGCTCGACACGACGGTCCGCGCCCGCAAGGACGCCAACGGCAAGGACGATACGATCGTTTATACGGGCGATATCCATGCCATGTGGCTCCGCGACTCCGGTGCGCAGGTGTGGCCCTATCTCCAGCTGGCCAATAAGGACGAGCACCTGCGCAGCATGCTGGCGGGCGTTATCCGCCGCCAGTTCAAGTGCATCGAACTCGATCCCTACGCCAACGCATTCCTCGATCCCTACGATCCGAATCCCGACCACCAGTGGATGAGCGACCAGACCGAGATGCGCCCCGAACTCCACGAGCGCAAGTGGGAGATCGACTCGCTCTGCTACCCGCTGCGGCTGGCTTATCAGTACTGGCTGACGTCGGGCGACGCTTCGGTTTTCGACGAGCACTGGATGGCCGCCATCAAGAATATCCTGAAGACCTTCCGCGAGCAGCAGCGCAAGGAGGGACTGGGGCCCTACACCTTCATGCGTGTGACCGACCGTCAGCTCGACACGGTCTGCAATGCGGGCAAGGGCAATCCGGTGAACCCCGTGGGGCTGATCGCTTCGGTGTTCCGGCCTTCGGACGACGCCACGACGTTCCTGTTCCTCGTGCCGTCGAACTTCTTCGCCGTGACTTCGCTGCGCAAGGCCGCCGAGATTCTGACCGAGGTGAACGACGAGCCGGCGCTGGCCGCCGAGTGCACCGCGCTGGCCGCCGAGGTCGAGACCGCGCTCAAGAAGTATGCGACCTACAACCATCCCGAATTCGGCACGATCTACGCATTCGAGGTGGACGGTTTCGGCAACCGCTTCCTGATGGACGACGCCAACGTGCCGAGCCTGCTGGCGATGCCTTATCTGGGCGATATGGACGTGAACGATCCGATCTACCAGAATACGCGCCGTTTCGTGTGGAGCGAGGCGAATCCCTACTTCTTCCGCGGTACGGCGGGCGAGGGCATCGGCGGTCCGCATATCGGTTACGACATGGCATGGCCGATGAGCATCATGATGAAGGCTTTCACGTCGCAGGACGACGCCGAGATCAAACGCTGCGTCGAGATGCTGATGACCACCGACGCCGGAACGGGCTTCATGCACGAGTCGTTCAACGTGAACGATCCCGCGGACTTCACCCGCTCGTGGTTCGCATGGCAGAACACGCTGTTCGGCGAACTGATTCTCAAGCTGGTGAACGAGGGCAAGACCGATCTGCTGAATTCGATAGAGGTTAAATAGGTTAATTTCCGAAGGGCCGCGGTCTGACTGCGGCCCTCTTTTTTTATGGCGTTCCGCTAATCCCGAATGATGATGAAACGATTATTCACGCTGTTGTGCGCGCTGACGCTGGCCTGCGCCGCCGAAGCCAAAACCGTCGAGGCCGCGTCGCCCGGCGGAAATCTCCGACTTGCGGTCGATGTCTCGGACCGGATCACTTACGGCCTTTGGTCCGGGGAGGACAAGATATTGGAAAACTGTACGCTGTCACTGACGCTTGCCGACAGGACGCTGGGCGAAAAGCCCCGCCTGCGGAGCGTGAAGCGTTCGTCGGCCGACGAGGTGCTCGAACGGCGCAATCCGACCAAGAACGCTTCGGTGCGCAACCGTTACAATGCCGTGCGGCTCAATTTCGCAGGCGGTTACGCCGTGGAGTTCCGGCTGTTCGACGACGGTGCGGCCTACCGTTTCGTGACGTCGCTTCCGGGCGAGGTCGAGGTCATGGGCGAGGCGTGCCGGCTGGGATTTCCCGCCGGAAGCGAAGCGTGGCTTTCCGAGGTGGACGGTTTCCGGTCAATGTACGAGGAGCCTTATACCCGTGTGGCGACGGCGGAATACGATTCGGCGGACCGCATGAGCTACCTGCCTGTGCTGGTCGGAATGCCCGGCGGTAAGAAAGTGCTGCTGGCCGAATCCGATGTGCGCGATTACCCCTGCATGTTCGTCCGGGGCGACGGCGCGGACGGCTTCGAATCGCTGTTTCCGCGTGTGCCCAAGGAGTATGCCCCCGCCGGCGACCGCAGTCTGAAGATCGTCGCGGAGGAGCCGTATATCGCCCGCACCCAAGGGACGCGCACCTTCCCGTGGCGGGTGGCGGTCGTTGCGGAAAAGGACGCCGCCCTGATCGAGAACGAGCTGGTCTGGCTGCTCGCTGAACCTGCGGCCGACGCCGACTGGGATTGGGTGAAACCGGGACTGGTCAGCTGGGACTGGTGGAACGGCATGCGCCTGACGGGCGTCGATTTCCGGGCCGGGCGCAATACCGAATCCTACCGTTACTACATCGACTTCGCCGCCCGATACGGTATTCCCTACATCATCATGGACGAGGGCTGGTCGGCTTCGACGACCGACGTCTTCCATCCCAATCCCGATCTCGATCTGCAGGAGCTGATCGCCTACGGCCGGGAGCGCAACGTGCAGATCGTACTTTGGCTGACGTGGTTGGCGGTCGAGAAGGATATGGACCGGCTCTTTGCGACGCTGGAGGAGTGGGGGATTCCCGGAGTGAAGATCGACTTCATGGACCGCAGCGACCAGTGGATGGTCGGCTATTACGAACGGGTGATGAAGTGCGCAGCCCGGCATCGCCTTTTCGTCGATATGCACGGCTCCTATACACCCAAGGGGCTTTACCGCACCTATCCCAACCTGCTTACCTACGAGGGGGTGCTCGGCATGGAGCAGGGGGCCCGCTGCAAGCCCGAAAACAGCAACTGGCTGCCCTTTATCCGCAATGCCGTAGGACCGATGGACTTCACGCCCGGCTCGATGTTCTCGGCGCAGCCCGAAGACAACCGTTCGACGGGGGCCAATCCGATGGGGACGGGGACGCGCGCCTATCAGATGGCGCTGTACGTGGTTTTCGAAAGCCCGCTGCAGATGCTCGCCGACAATCCGGTGCTCTACCGCCGCGAGCATCCCTGCACGGAGTTTCTGGCCGCGGTTCCCACCACGTGGGACAGCCTGCGCGTCCTGCGCGCCGCATGCGGCCGGGAGGTCGTCGTGGCGCGCCGCAAGGGCGACAAGTGGTACGTCGGCGGCATTACGAACGACCGGCCCTATACGACCGAAATCGCGCTCGACTTCCTGCCTGCGGGCCGTACCTTTACGATGACTTCGTTCGAGGACGGGGTGAATGCCGACCTGCAGGCCACGGACTACAGAAAACGGGTGCGCGAGGTGGACGCTTCGACCGTCGTGAAGGTGGAGATGGTGCGCAACGGCGGCTGGGCGGCCGTGATCGAGTAGCGGGGCGGGATTTTTCAACTCTTTCCTGCACTTGGTCTTATGGCGGTTGCGGGGCTTTGGCTCCGTGTCCGGAGACGTGGATTATGAAAAAGGAGATGCTTTTCGGCATCTCCTTTCACTTTGCAGTGTGTGCGCGTTCTGTGGCGATTCGTTTCGTGGGCGTGCGTTGCCGCGGGACGCATTTTGCGGCGACTTGCAGATGCTGCGGGTGCGTGTACCGGATACGGCCGCATTGTGTAGCGGCCGTGGTCGTATAATAGTGCGGCTGTTGCCGTTGCGGTGGTGTATACTGCGCCGCGGCAGGTGCTTGGGCACTGCGGCGTGATGCGCCGTTAGGCGTCTTGAAGCGATGTCGCAAGCTCCCCGGTTTGCGGCGCATACTTCCGCATCCGGTAGAGCTGGTCCCGCAGGCGCGGGGTAAAGCCCGCTTCGCGGATGGCGGACTGAATGCCTTCGGCGTCGAAACTGTTGTGCGCCCCGGCCGACGAAACGACGTTCTCTTCGATCATGATCGACCCCATGTCGTTGGCCCCGCTGTGCAGGGCCGCCTGCGCCGTGGCTTTGCCTACGGTGAGCCACGAAGCCTGAATGTTGGGGATATTGTGCAGCATCAGCCGGCTCACGGCGATGATGCGCAGGTATTCGAGCGGCGAAAAGCGGGTTTCCACGCCCTGCCGTTCCAGCTCGGTGCCCGTCGAACGGAAAATCCACGGAATGAAGGCGATGAAGCCGTAATTGCCTTCGGGACAGCGGGTCTGCAGGTCGCGGATGCGCAACAGGTGGTCGATGCGCTGGTGCGGCGTCTCGACGTGCCCGTACATCATCGTCGCCGAGGTCGGCAGATTCAGGCAGTGGGCTTCGTGCATCACGTCGAGCCACTTCTCGACCGAGGGTTTGGCGGGGGAGATGGCCCGGCGCACGTCTGAATCGAGTATCTCGGCTCCTGCGCCCGGCAGCGAATCCAGTCCCGCGGCCATCAGGCGGCGCAGGGTTTCGAGCGTCGTCAGCCCGCTTATGCGGGCGATATGCGCCACTTCGGGCGCGCCCAGCGCATGCAGCCGCAGCGAAGGGTAGCGCGATTTCAACCCGCTGAACAGCCGTTCGTAGAAGTCGATTTTCAGTCCGGGGTGCAGGCCGCCCTGCAACAGCAGCTGGTCGCCGCCCAGACGGAGCGTGCGGTCGATTTTTTCGCAGTACTGCTCCATCGTGGTGATGAACGCCCGGTCGGTCTGGTGGGGTTTGCAGTGGAAGTTGCAGAACTTGCAGCCCGAAATGCAGACGTTGGTGATGTTGACGTTGCGGTCGATCTGCCACGTCACGACCTGAGGATCGGGAACCACGGCGCGGCGCACCTCGTCGGCCACCAGCGCCAGCTCCTGCAGCGGGGCTTCGTCGTAGAGCCGGTAGGCTTCTTCGCGCGAGAGCGGCTCCCGCCGCCGGCATTTGTCGTAGATGCGCTGCACGGCCTATCGGTTTTTGCGTCGGTTGCTGCGGCGCACCTGCGGCCCCTGCCCTTCGGCGGGCGCAGGGGTGCGGAGTCCGTCGAGCAGCACCTCGAAGTCGAGCTGGCGTTTCTGCAGGTCGGCGCGTTTGACGCGGATGCGCACGGCGTCACCCAGCGTCATGCGTCGGCCCGTCGAGCGGCCGATGATCTGGTAGTTGGCCTCGTCGAACTGGAAGAAGTCGCCGTCGATGTCGCGCAGGAACGACATGCCCTCGATATGGGTCTCGTCCAGCTCGACATAGATTCCCCACTCGGTGAGTCCCGAAATATGTCCTTCGAATTCTTCGCCGATGTGCTCCTTCATGAATTCGACCATCTTGTACTTGATCGACGCGCGTTCGGCTTCGGCGGCGATGACTTCGCGTTCCGAAGCGCGGAAGCACAAATCTTCGAGCATCGCCTTGTCGGCCGCCTTGCCGTCGGCGAGATAGCGCGCCAGCAGGCGGTGGACCATCATGTCGGGGTAGCGGCGGATGGGCGAGGTGAAGTGCGTGTAATAGGGGAATGCCAGTCCGTAGTGGCCGATGTTGTCGGTCGTGTAATACGCCTTGGCCATCGACCGTACGGCCATCGTCGATACGGCGTTCTCCTCGGTCGTGCCCTTGATCTGGGCGAAAAGCTTGTTCAGCTCCTTGGCCACGGCCCGGCCCTTGGTGGCCTTGAAGATATGCCCGAAGCGGAGGATGAACTGCCGGAAGCGGTCCAGCTTCTCCTCGCTCGGCGAGTCGTGGACGCGGTAAACCATCGGACGTTCGACGGTGCGGCCCTTGTCGGTCTTGCGTTTGCCGCAGAACTCCGCGACGCGGCGGTTGGCCAGCAGCATGAACTCCTCGATCATCTGGTTCGATTCCTTCTGCTCCTTGAAATAGACGCCCAGCGGTTTGCCTGTCTCGTCGAGTTTGAATTTCACCTCTTCGCGGTCGAAGCTGATCGCGCCGTTCTTGAACCGCTGCCGGCGAAGCGTCTGCGCCAGCCGGTTGAGCGTCAGTATCTCTTCGGCGTAGTCGCCGCGGCCCGTCTCGATCACCTCCTGCGCCTCGGCATAGGTGAAGCGGCGGTCGGAGTAGATCACCGTGCGGCCGAACCACTCTTCGAGGATGTCGAGGTTCTCATTGAGGGTGAAGACCGCCGAGAAACAGAGACTCGTTTCGTGCGGGCGGAGCGAACAAAGCTCGTTCGAAAGCCGTTCGGGCAGCATCGGCACGGTGCGGTCCACCAGATAGACCGAGGTGCCGCGTTCGACGGCTTCGTCGTCGATCGTCGATTGGGGGCGCACGTAGTGCGTCACGTCGGCGATATGCACGCCGATTTCCCAGACGCCGTCCCGGACCCTGCGCACCGAAAGCGCGTCGTCGAAGTCCTTGGCGTCGGCCGGGTCCACCGTGAAGGTCGTCACCTGCCTGAAGTCGCGGCGTGCGGCGATCTCCTTGGCGGTGATGCTGCCGTCGATGGCCTCTGCGGCCTGCTCGATTTCGGGGTCGAAACGGTAGGGCAGCTCGTATTCGGCCAGAATGGCGTGCATCTCCGTGTCGTTGTTGCCCGCCATGCCGAGCCGTTCGACCAGCTCGCCCACGGGGCTTTTGCTGCCTTCGGCCCAGTCGGCGATGCGGACCACGACCTTTTCGCCGTCCTTCACGTCGGGGTATTGCTTTTTCGAGAGGTAGATGTCCATCGGCATGCGGCGCGAGTCGGCCCGCACGAAGATCTGGTGTGCGCCCACCTCGGCCACGCCGACGTAGGGTTTGCGGCTGCGCTCGACGATGCGCGTGATTTCGCCTTCGAATTTCCCGTCGCGGCCGCGGTGGATGGCCACCACCTCCACGCGGTCGCCGTTCAGGGCGTTGGCCGTGTTGCGCTGATTGACGAAAATATCGTTCTCCTCGCCCTCGACCCGCACGTATACCGAACCGCTCGCCGTCATGTCGGCGATGCCTTCGAAGTGGGGCAGGTGCTTGTGCGTGAGCCTGTATTTCTCGCGGGCGCACTCCTCTACGATGCCTTCGTCGTGCAGGCGTCCCAGTATTTCGAACGTCTCGCGGCGTCCCTCTTTCGTCGCGCCGCCCGAAGCCGACGCGAGGTGTTTGAGCGAGAATTTATTATTGGGGAATTCACGGAAGAGACTCAGGATGACTGCCGCCCGGTCCGTGTTTTTCGCGCCCCTTGCGGGACGGTTCTTTTGTGATTGCTTTTTCATTTCTTCAGAATTTGGAGGGCAAGACGTTTCATATAGTCCATGCCCGTGTCGATGGCCCCTTCGTCGGGGTTGAACGTCGCCGTATGGGGCCGTCCGGCCGCGGCGCCCACGCCCAGCCGGTAGAACAGCGACGGATATTTGGTACAGTAGAAGCCGAAATCCTCCGCCGTGGTGCGCAGCGGCAGCATTTCGACCCGCAGCCCGGCTTCCGCGGCCAGCGCCGCCGCATGCTTGACCAGCGCGGCGTCGTTCACCACGCAGGGGTAGCCCCGGCTGATATCGACGTCGGTCCGCACGCCGTGGCGTTTGTCGATGTCCGCGGCGAAGTTGCGGATGCGTTTGTGGATGATTTCGCGCTCGCGTTCGTCGAAGGTGCGGAGCGTGCCTTCGAGATAGACCTGATCGGGCACGATGTTCGTGGCGCCCCCGGCCTCCACGCGGCCGATCGAGAGCACGCACTCTTCGTGGTTGAGCGCCACGAGCCGCGTCACGAACTCCGCGGCGGCCGCCACCGGATCCTTGAGCTGCGGGCGCATGGCCCCGTGACCGCCCGTCCCGTGCACCGTGAAGCGCAGTTCGTCGCTTGCGGCCATGTATTTGCCGGCGCGGAATCCGAGCGTCCCGACTTCGAGCTGCGGCTCGACGTGTTCGCCGACCACGGCCCGGACGTCGTAGCCTTCGAACGGATTTTCGGCCAGCACCAGCGACGCACCGCCCGGATTGCACTCCTCGCCCGGCTGGAACAGCCCGAAGATCGTGCCGCGGAAATCCGGCTCGGCGGCCAGCTGCTGCAACACGCCGAACAGCACCGCGGCGTGCATGTCGTGGCCGCAGGCGTGCATGACCCCTTGGTTGCGGGAGCGCCAGTCTGCGTCGTTCCGCTCGTCGATCGGCAGGGCGTCGATGTCGGCGCGCAGTACCACGGCCCGGCGTTTGGGGTCGGCTTTGCCGCGGCCTTCGATCTTCGCCAGCACGCCCGTTCCGGCTATGGGACGGTGCTCGATGCCCAGCTCCGAGAGCCGGGCGGAGATAAAGGCCGCCGTGTCGTGCTCCCTGAACGACAGTTCGGGATGCATGTGCAGGTGACGGCGGAATTGGATGGGATTCATTTGAGTTAAAATATCGCTTTTGCTATCTTGATGATATTGTCGGCCTTGCCCATCGGGTAGTAGTGCAGTACGGGGACTCCGGCCTGTTTCAGCTCCCGGCTCTGGGCGACGGCCCATTCGGTGCCGACTTCGCGGATCGCCTTGGGGTCCTCCCTATGGCGCAGGACTTCGCGTTCCAGCTCTTCGGGAATGCGGCAGCCGAAGGTCTGCGGCAGCAGCGTCAGGTGGCGCAGCGTCGAGAGGGGTTTGATGCCGGGGATGATCGGCACCGCGATGCCCGCTTCGCGGCAGCGGCGCACGAAGTCGAAAAAGCGGGCGTTGTCGTAGAAGAGCTGTGTGACGATGTACCCGGCTCCGGCGTCGATCTTCGCCTTGAGGGCGGCGATGTCGGCTTCGGGCGAGGGGGACTCTTCGTGCCCTTCGGGATAACCGGCCACGCCGATCGAGAATTTCGAGTGGTGGCACTCTTCGACCTCGCCGTCCACGAATTCGCCGCGGTTCATGGCCGCGATCTGCCGCACGAGGTCCACGGCGTGCGAATGGCCCTGCGGGTGGGGCATGAAGAACTTCTCGTTCTGCGACTTGTCGCCCCTGAGAGCCAGCACGTTGTGCAGGCCGAGGAAGTCGAGGTCGATCAGCGCGTCCTCGATGTCGTATTTCGACTGTCCGCCGCAGATCAGGTGCGGCACGACCTCGACGCCGTACTTCTTCTGAATGGCGGCCGAGATGCCCACCGTGCCGGGACGGCGGCGCACCACGTGCCAGTCGATGCCTCCGTCCGGACGCACGGACTGCTTGATTCCCTCGCGGTGGAAGGTGACGTTGATGTAGGCCGGGTCGAATCCGATGAGCCGGTCGATGGCTGCGAATACGCCGCCCATGCCGTCGCCCTTGAGGGGCGGGAGCAGTTCGAACGCGAAGCGCGTGCGGTGTTCGGCGATGGCCGTATTGATTATGTCCAGAACATTCATGGTTCGGTCTGTTGTTGCTTTGGTTCGGCGGGCGGGGCCGCCGGGGCGTTCCCGCGCGTTAAATATTATTGGGTATCAGTTTCTTGATCTCTTCGATCTCCATGCCGCGCCGCCGGGCGTAGTCGAGCAGCTGCTTGGTGTCGATCGTGCCTACGGAGAAGTAGTCGGCGTCGGCGAACATCAGTCCGCAGAGCGCTTCGCCGGGATCGATCATGTAATTCTCGGTGAGCTTCATGCCCGTCGTCATTTCGACCGACAGCAGGTCGAAGACCTCGCGCTTGAGCGAATGGTCGGGCGACGCGGGATAGCCGAAGGCCATGCGGCGGCCGCGGTACTGGCCGCGGACGGTCTGCTGCGGCGTGAGCGGCTCGCCCGTTTCGTAACCCCACATCTGCCGCCGCACGAACGTGTGCACGGCTTCGGCGAAGGCTTCGGTCAGCCGGTCGGCCAGCAGTTTGGCCATGATGGCGCCGTAGTCGTCGCCCTCGGCGCGGAATTTTTCGCAGAGTTCCCTGAGTCCGATGCCGGCGGTGACGGCGAAACAGCCGATCCAGTCGCTGTGCGGCGCGATGCAGTCCGCCAGCGAGCGGTTCTCCTCCCCGCGCGTCTGGTTGCGGAGCATCGCCAGACGCCGTTCGCGGCCTTTCTGGTCGGTGATCCAGATGTCGTCGCCCTCCGCGCGCGCCGGGAAGATCCCCACGGCGGCCTGTAGCGTGAGCAGCCGTTCGTCGCGGATGCGGGCCAGCAGGGTCTCGGCGTCGGCGAAGACCTTGCGGGCCTCGGCGCCTTTTTCGGGGTGGTCGAGGATTTCGGGATAGCGTCCCTTGAGACCCCATGCCGCGAAGAAGAAGCTCCAGTCGATATAGGGTTCGGCGTCGGCGACGTCGAAGTCGGGGAAGACCATGCGGCCGGGGTGCAGCGGCTCGACGGGCAGGTGCGGGGCGGCGCCTTTGCGGGCCTTGCGGACCTCGACGATCGGAATCAGGTTCCGGGTGCGTTCGGCGCGCAGGTAGTCGCTGCGCAGCGCCTGCTGGTCGGCGCGGACCTTGTCGGCGTACAGCTGGCCGTCGGGACCGAGCAGCTGCGCCAGAATCTGGCTGTTGCGGCTGGCGTTGGGCGAGTGTATCACCAATCCCGAATAGACCGGGGCGATCTTCACGGCGGTATGCAGGTCCGAGGTCGTCGCGCCGCCGATGATGACCGGAAGGCGCAGCGCGCGGCGTTCCAGCTCCTCGCAGACGTGGGCCATCTCGTCGAGCGACGGGGTGATCAGGCCGCTCAGGCAGATGCAGTCGGCGCCCCACGCCACGGCCTCTTCGACGATCCGCTGCGACTCGACCATCACGCCGAGGTCCTTTATCTCGTATCCGTTGCAGGCCATCACGACCGCCACGATATTCTTGCCGATGTCGTGTACGTCGCCTTTGACCGTGGCGATCAGCACCTTGCCCGCGTTGTGAGGGGGCTGGGCGCTGCCTTGCTCGATGTAGGGGGTCAGGGCCGCCACGGCGCGCTTCATCACGCGGGCGGTCTTCACGACCTGCGGCAGAAACATCTTGCCCTCGCCGAAGAGCGTGCCGACCCGCTCCATGGCGGGCATCAGCAGGGTGTCGATCACGGCCATCGGCGTTCCGAGGGCTTCGTAGCCCTCCAGCGCGTCCTGCTCGATGTAGTCCGCTACGCCCTTGAGCATGGCGTGGCCGATCCGTTCGGCGAGCGTTCTCGCGCGCCATGCGTCGGGGACCTGCGGCTCGGTCTGGGCCGTGGCGCGCACCTGCTGCGCATATTCGGTGAGCCGTTCGGCGGCGTCGGCCCGGCGGCAGAGGATCACGTCCTCGACGCGTTGGAGCAGTTCGGGTTCGATCTCGCTGTATATCTTCACCATTTGCGGGTTGACGATGCCCATGTCCATGCCCGCGCGGATGGCGTGGTAGAGGAACGCCGAGTGCATCGCTTCGCGCACGGCGTTGTTGCCGCGGAAGGCGAACGAGAGGTTCGACACGCCGCCCGACACCTTTGCGTAAGGCAGGTTTTCCTTGATCCAGCGCGTCGCGTCGATAAAGGCTTTGGCGTAGCCGTCGTGTTCGGGAATTCCCGTCGCCACGGCCAGTATGTTGGGGTCGAAGATGATGTCTTCGGCGGGGAATCCCGTGTCGGTCAGCAGGCGGTAGGCGCGTGAGGCCACCTCGATCTTGCGCTCGCAGGTGTCGGCCTGTCCCCGTTCGTCGAAGAGCATCACCACCGCGGCGGCTCCGTAGCGGTGTATCTCCCGTGCGCGGCGCAGGAATTCGGCTTCGCCCTCCTTGAGCGAGATCGAATTGACCACGGCCTTGCCCTGCGTGACCTCCAGACCCGCCGCGAGCACCTCCCACTTCGAGGAGTCGATCATCGTCGGCACGCGGGCGATTTCCGGCTCCGAGGCCATCAGGTTGAGGAACGTGCGCATGGCTTCGACGCCGTCGATCATGCCGTCGTCCATGCAGACGTCGACGATCTGCGCCCCCGCATCGACCTGCGCACGGGCTACCGACAGAGCCTCTTCGTAATTGCCCTCGCGGATCAGGCGGGCGAATTTGGCCGAGCCTGCGACGTTGGTGCGCTCGCCGACGTTGACGAAATTGGTTTCGGGTGCGATGCGCAGCGGCTCCAGTCCGCTCAGCGTCGTGACGCGGCGCGGCGCCGGAACGGGGCGCGGGGCATAGTTGCAGGCGATTTTCGAAAGTTCGAAGATATGCGCGGGCGTCGTGCCGCAGCATCCGCCGACGATATTGACCAGTCCGCGGCGCATGTATTCGCCCACGTCCTCGGCGAACATTTCCGGGGTCTCGTCGTAGCCGCCCATGACGTTGGGAAGTCCGGCGTTGGGATGCGCCGAGATGCGGAACGGGGCCGTTTCGGCCAGCCGTTCGAGGTAGGGCAGCAGCTGTTTGGCTCCGTAGGCGCAGTTAAGGCCGAGGGAGAGCAGCTGTGCGTGCGACAGCGAGGTGCAGAAGGCCTCGACGGTCTGTCCCGACAGGGTGCGGCCGCTGGCGTCGGCCAGCGTGCCCGACGCCATGACGCGGATCGTGCGGCCGAGTTTTTCGGCCAGCGCGTCGATCGCGTAGAGGGCCGCCTTGGCGTTGAGCGTGTCGAAGATGGTCTCGACCAGCAGGATGTCGGCTCCGCCGTCCAGCAGTCCCCGCGCCTGATCGGTGTAGGCTTCGACGAGTTGTGCGAAAGTCACTTCGCGGGCCGCGGGGTTCGCCACGTCGGCCGACATCGAGGCCGTGCGGTTGGTAGGCCCCATCGAACCCGCCACGAAGCGGGGTTTCTGCGGGTTGCGGGCCGTGAATTCGTCGGCCGCGCTGCGGGCCACGGCCGCCGCCGCTCGCGACATTTCGTAGGCGTACGCCTCCAGTCCGTAATCGGCCAGCGATACGGCGTTGGCGTTGAACGAGTCGGTTTCGATGATGTCGGCCCCCGCCTGCAGGTATTTGACGTGGATTTCGCGCACCGCTTCGGGCCGTGTCAGGGCCAGCAGGTCGTTGCACCCCTTGAGCAGCGCGGGCCACTCGCGGAACCGTTCGCCCCGGTAGTCCTCTTCGGTGAATCCGTACTGCTGGACCATGGTGCCGAAGCCGCCGTCGAGCAGCAGGATGCGGGATTCGAGTTGTTCGTATATGTCGGCCATTTATTTCTCTCTGATTTCGATTTCAAACAGTTTGTTCCAGTTCTTGCCCGTGACGAGGATGCGCCCTCCGGCCGCGTCGTAAGCGATGCCGTTGAGCACGTCGGTCGCCGGGGTCACGTCCTCTTCGGGCAGCAGCCCCGTCAGATCGACGATCCCCTCCACCGTGCCCGTCGCCGGGTCGATGATGACGATTTGGTCGGTGGTGTAGACGTTGGCCCATATCTTGCCGTCGATCCACTCCAGCTCGTTGAGGAAGTTGAGCGTCTCGCCCCGGAGCGTCACCGTGGTACGCTTTTCGCGTTTGAAGGTGGCCGGGTCGAGCGTGTAGATGTTTGCCGTGCCGTCCGACATGTAGAGCTTCTTCCCGTCGGTCGTGAGGCCCCAGCCTTCGCCGGGGTAGCGGAACTCCCTGAGTTTCTCTCCCGTCCGGGCGTCGTAGACATAGGCTTTGTTCGACTGCCACGTGAGCTGGTAGACCTTGCCGTCCAAGAGGGCGATCCCTTCGCCGAAGTCCTCCTTGGGAAGACGTGCGAAGACCTCCGCGCGGCCCGTCGCGAGGTCGAGCGTCTGCACGACCGATTCGCCGTGCTGGCCCGTGCCTTCCCACAAACGGCCGTCGGCGTATTGCAGGCCCTGCGTATAGCTGGTCGCCGGGTGCGGGTGGACCGCCCGGACGCCGTAGGTGTATTCCTTGGGTTCCGCCGGCGCCGCGGGGCGTTTGGCCCGGACCTGATTGCCGCCGCACGAAGCCAGCAGCAGTCCCGACAGCAGAACGGTAGCGAACTTTCTCATCTCTTTCTTGTGAATTCGTCAGCAAAGACAGCGCGAGCCGGAAGCGGAAGCGAATTTATTCGGCCGGGCCGGACGCCGCCTGTCTGAGCGGAGGTTTATCCTCCGCAAAGATAGGAAAAACCCGCCATATGACGAATTTTTTGACTATCTTTGCATTTACCCGCGTTTTCGGATGCCTGCGCATTTCCCGAAAACAGCCTTTGCGGAGTTTGCCGCCGCCGGCGGCAATACACTATATTTTAGAAAAAATATTGGTTTGTCCGCGAAAATCGCTATCTTTGCGGGCCGATTTCGGAAATAAGACAACAACAATATAGAAAGCATTCATTATGAAGATCGTAAGAGAACAACGCGAAGAGAACAATTCGCTGCTCAAGGTAACGGTGGGCGAAGAGGATTACGGCCAAGCCGTCGAGAAAGAGTTGCGCGAATACAGGCGCAAGGCCAATATTCCCGGTTTCCGCCCCGGCATGGTCCCCATGGGCCTCGTCAAGAAGATGTACGGCAAGGGCGTGCTGGCCGAGCAGGCCTACCGCACCGCCTCGAACTCGGTGTTCGAGTATCTCCAGAAGGAGAACATCGACTACTTGGGCGACGTGATTCCTTCGGAGGAGCAGGGCGATTTCGATTTCGAGAACGGCAAGGAGTTCGAATTCGTGTTCGAAATCGGCGAGGCTCCTGAGATAAAACTCGAACTTTCGGACAAGGATAAGCTGACCTACAGCAAGATCAAGGTGGACAAGAAGATGCACGACGACTACCGCGCCAACTACCTGCGTCAGTACGGCCGTCTGGTCGATGCCGACGAGGTGACTTCGGACGAGGCGTTGTCGGTCACGCTCGACAACGGCGAGATGAACGTGGCGGATGCTTACGTGGGTCTGATCTCGATGTCGGAGGAGGAGCGCAAGCCCTTCATCGGCAAGAAGGTGGGCTTTAAGACCGAAGTCAACGTCAACGAACTCTACAAGAACCCGTCGCAGCGCGCCGCCGTGCTGCAGGTCAAGGAGAACGAGCTGGAGGGCATCAAACCCGAATTCACGCTCGAAATCACCAAGATCCGCAAGTTCGCAGAACCTGAGCTGAACGAGGAGTTCTTCAAGACGGCATTCCCCGGCGGCGAGGTGAAGGACGAGGCCGGACTGGACAAGTTCATCGACGCGCGCATCGAGCCGGAGCTGCGCCGCGAAAGCGACTACCTCTTCACGCTCCAGCTGCGCGACTATCTGGTGCAGAAAGCCGGTCTGAAGATGCCCGAAGCGTTCCTCAAACGCTGGCTGTATACGATCAACGAAGGCAAGTTCTCGATGGAGGACATCGACAAGGACTTCGACCAGTTCCTGAAGATGTTCACGTGGAACTACCTGCAGAAGCACTTCATCAAGCAGGACAATATCACGGTGACCAAGGACGAGGCGCTCGCGGAAGCCAAGGCGCTGGCCGCCGCGCAGTTCGCGCAGTACGGCATGCCGTCGGCTCCCGAAGATATGCTGGCCGGCTATGCCGAGAAGATCCTCGCCGACAAGGATCAGGGACAGAAGATCTACGAGAAGCTGTACGAAGTGAAGGTCGTGGAGGATGTGAAGTCGAAGATCAAGGTGACGGAAAAAGCCGTATCTGCCGACGATTTCGCCAAATTGGCCAAGGCGCTTTAGTATTTGCCGAAAAAAGATTATCTTTGGACTTTGCAGGCGTGATGTTTGCAAAGTCCTTTTGTTTGACGATATACAGCTTTAAACGCCGTTTCGGCGACAGTCCGCCGCCCGCAGCTCCCGCCCGGAGCCGGCCGTGGGCCGCGAATAAGAGATGCCGGGCTGCCGGCCGGCGGTAAAAACGATAGCGATAGCGGCAAACGATAACGAACGATAACAATTACGATAATTTATTATGTCAGAATTTGAAAAATACGCACGGAAACACTGCGGGATCAGTTCGCTGAAACTGCACGATTTCCAGTCGGTCAGCGGCGCCTACGTGTCGCCTACGATCATCGAAGAGCGTCAGCTGAATATCGCCACGATGGACGTCTTCTCGCGGCTGATGATGGACCGCATCATCTTCCTCGGCGCGCCGATCTACGACGACGCGGCCAATATCATTCAGGCGCAGCTGCTGTTCCTCGAATCGGTCGATCCCGAAAAGGACATTCAGATCTATATCAACTCGCCCGGCGGTTCGGTTTCGGCCGGACTGGGCATTTACGACACGATGCAGCTGGTCAATTCCGACGTGGCGACCATCTGCACGGGACTGGCCGCTTCAATGGGCGCCGTGCTGCTCACGGCGGGCGCCAAGGGCAAGCGTTCGGCGCTGCCCCATTCGCGGGTGATGATCCACCAGCCGCTGGGCGGTGCGCAGGGGCAGGCCTCGGACATCGAAATCACGGCACGCGAGATCATGAAGACCAAACGCGAGCTGTACGAGATTCTCTCGGCCCATTCGGGCGTCGCGCTCAAGAAGATCGAGAAGGACGCCGACCGCGACTACTGGCTCTCGGCGCGCGAAGCCAAGGAGTACGGGCTGATCGACGAAGTGTTATCCAAACGCGGGAAATAATGGCATCGGGAAAAGGCAACAACCATAAGAACGGGGCGGGCGGCGACTGCTGCTCGTTCTGCGGCGCCAAGCGCAGCGACGTGGAGATCATGTTTCAGGGCATCGACGGCGCCAACATCTGCAACAAATGTATCGAAAACGGCTACCGGATCATCGTCGAGAACGACGTGGCTTCGGAGCGCGGCGGCAGCGCCGCCGCTGCACCGCTCAAGATGGAGGAGCTGCTCAAGCCGGCCCAGATCAAGGATTTCCTCGACCAGTACGTCATCGGTCAGGACGACGCCAAGCGTTATATGGCCGTGGCCGTTTACAACCACTACAAGCGGCTGCTCTACGCCCCCAAGGAGGACGAGGTGGAGATCGACAAGTCGAACATCGTGCTGGTGGGTCCCACGGGCACGGGCAAGACGCTGATGGCCCGCACGATCGCCAAACTGCTGAAGGTGCCCTTCACCATCGTGGACGCTACGGTGCTGACCGAGGCGGGCTACGTGGGCGAGGACGTCGAGAGCATCCTTTCGCGGCTGCTGCAGGTCGCCGACTACAACGTCGAGCAGGCCGAACGTGGCATCGTCTTCATCGACGAGATCGACAAGATCGCCCGCAAGGGCGACAACCCTTCGATCACGCGTGACGTTTCGGGCGAAGGCGTGCAGCAGGCCCTGCTGAAGATTCTCGAAGGAACCGTGGTCAACGTGCCCCCTCAGGGCGGGCGCAAGCACCCCGAACAGAAATTCATTCAGGTCGATACGCGCAACA
>ENA-UONV01000649-UONV01000649.1-human-gut-metagenome-genome-assembly--contig:-CS4-NODE-649-length-37315-cov-10.198417_pt1 | contig 37315 bp, 44 predicted proteins | sample MGYA00242461_ERZ724008 | MGnify/ENA metagenome assembly ERZ724008 | reverse complement strand
TCCCGGAAAAGACAACAACGGCGATAGTCGGCCCCTCTGGCGCTGGCAAAACAACGATGTGCAATCTGATTGCCCGCTTTTGGGATGTGAACGCCGGGAAGATCACCATTGGCGGTACAGATGTGCGGGATTTCAAACTGGACAGCCTGATGAAGAATATTTCTATGGTGTTCCAGAACGTGTACCTTTTTGCCGATTCGATTGAGAACAACATCAAGTTTGGCTGTCCGGACGCCACCCATGAGCAGGTGGTGGAGGCCGCAAAAAAGGCTTGCTGCCATGACTTTATTTCCGCTCTGCCGGATGGTTATAACACGGTGATCGGTGAGGGCGGCGGCACTCTTTCCGGCGGTGAAAAGCAGCGGATCTCCATCGCCCGCGCCATGCTGAAAAATGCACCTGTCATCATTTTGGACGAAGCAACCAGCAGCGTGGACCCGGAGAATGAGGACGAACTGCAGCGGGCGATTGAGGCATTGACCCATGACAAGACCATTATTATGATTGCCCACCGTCTGAAAACCGTTCGGAACGCCGACCAGATTCTCGTGCTGAATGACGCTCATATTGTCCAGCGCGGCACTCATGCGGAGCTGATCCAGCAGGATGGCTTGTATGCTGACTTTGTGACAGCCAGACAGGAGGCCATCGGCTGGAAACTGGCACAGTAACAGTAGTTTTGAGAGGAGGTGCTCCATTGACCTTAACATCATCCATGGAGGATTATCTGGAGGCGGTCCTGATCCTGCAGCAAAAACGAGGCAATGTCCGCTGCGTGGATGTATCTGTACACTTGGGCGTCACAAAGCCCTCTGTAAGCCGTGCTGTTAAAGAACTTTCCAAGATGGGATGCCTGATGAAAAAGGCCGATGGCACCATCTCCTTAACGGAATCAGGACTCCAGATCGCCAGTCGCGTTTACGAAAGGCATCAGTTCTTTACCGAGCGGCTTCTGGAAGCAGGCGTTCCGGAGGATATTGCAAAAGAGGATGCCTGCAGGCTGGAGCATGTTGTCAGTGAAACAACCTTTGCCCGATTAAAAGAAGCTGCCCGATCCACAGATCGGGAGGTGATAGCATCGGACGAGTGATCATTTTGGAACTTCAGGATCGTGATACCAAAGCCTTTGAAGAGATTTTTTCCATACTCCGCTGTCATCCTGAAATCCGGAAATATGAACTGAGTCCGGAACCGGTACTCTCCTTTCCCGGCCTTGAAATTTATCCCGGCCGCCGGAAAGTTTTTCTAAACCAGCAGGAAATAAGACTCACAGTAAAAGAATATGAGATTCTTCTTCTGTTGGCTGCCAATCAAGGCCGGGTGCTCAGCTACCGCCAGATTTACGAAAAGGTATGGGGCGATTTCACCAATGGCAATGAAAGCAACGTCATCGGTTATCATATCTGCAACCTGCGGGCAAAATTAAATACAGCTTCCGTGAATACCGCTTTCCGGATCTGCTCTGTCCGGGAAGTCGGATATTGTTTTGAGACACTGACAGAAAAATAAAGAACAGTGGTCTGATCTACTCAGGCTGCTGTTCTTCTTTTTCTGCCGTAAATCCCTCTTACAGTGGGAAGTTCACCTTCTCCTGTCATCATGCCAGGTGCCACCTTTCACCAAAAGGGCGCAGTTGCCCCTTGGCGGAAGGTGGTATTTTTGTATGGTCACGGTTTCCGGATCTGAAAAAGCAGGCTGCTCTTGCCGCCCCTGGCACGGTACCTTTGCTCAGTGACGAGAAGCTCCGCCTTTTTTAAATCTTGGATTGCTCGTCTCACAGTAGACTCTGACAGTTTCAGTTCACGGGCAATGGTCGGGATGGAGGGCCAGCATTCCCCATCCCGGTTGGCCCGGTCATAAAGATATAAATACACTGCCACTGCCCGGTGTGGCAGCTCCATGCGGTAGAGAAAATCAAGCCTGCCCATCTTCCTTTACCTCCGTAGATTTTGTCGGATGGAGCATCCGGCTCTCCCGTATGCTTTCATCCCCTCTACGCTCCGGTCTGGCGGCTCTTGGCGCAGTCCGCAGCCCTGTGCCGCCGCCTTTTCTTTTCTCCTTGGAGGATGGCTCATTTCGCTCTGTCATAGCCTGTGCCTGCCCTCCTACCGGTGGGATGGCCTCTGCTGGTGGTGCATCTTCCATCAGCCACTCTGGATGGTATTTCTTCACGATCCCGTCCAGAATCTCCTGCTTCTCTGCATAGGCCACCTTCCGGTTGCCCTTTTCCTCCACAGTATATTCTTGTTCAAATTGGATGCCCCATTTGAAAAACAGCTTCAGTTTGACCTTCATAGGATAAAAGCCTGTCTTCATCACAATAAACTGGCCCTTGGGCATACTCTTGAGTTCATCCGGAGTCATGAGCGCACGCTCCATCATCTGCAGGGACTGGGAAGGATCATTCTTCCCACGGCTCACTGATCCGGACATGACCGTCCGGCTCCCCAGGGCCTTGGACAGTACCTCTGCCGAGGAGCTGTTGGGTGCAAACCCGCCGAAGATGGTGAGCTGGGTATTGTCCACGATAATCTCCGCCCCTTCCTTGCCATAGTTCTTTTCAAGCTGGGCGAAAGACTGGATTACCGGCACAATCTGCAGGCGGCGGGATCGGGAAGCGGAGAACATCATCTCGGCACTCTCGATCTTGGGGAGAGTGCCGAATTCATCACAGTAAAATACACAGCGGTTTTCCAGTTTCCCGCCCATTTCGTCCGCCACGGCCAGGATCTCCCGGTAGAGCTGCTGGATGATCAGGGAGATCATGAAGAAGGTATTAGGATTTTCCTCCGGCATGATCAGAAAGATCGCGCACTTCTCCCGGCAGAATTTTTCCGCGTCAATCTCCGTGTCGAAGCACAGGAGCTGCTCCAGCTCCGAATCCAGAAAAGCATTCAGCCTGGACAATGCGGTACTCATGACGCTGGCCATGGACTGCTCGGCAGTATTGAGAGCAGCCCCGGCAAACCATTTCGCCTTGTGGTCATCCGGCAGAAGCTCCATGAGCTGCTGGAACTGATTTTTCCCTTTTTTCTGGGAGGGAGCCAAAAGCTCCTGAATGATCTTGAACACGGAAACGATGTGGCGTTTCTCAGGTTCGCAGAACTCTGCGACCAATAAGATGGTCGCAGTCAGCAGACCTTCCGCTGCGTCATAGAAGTATGCGTTCTGGCCGAAGCTGGCCGCATCCATCCCGGAAAGGATAATCGTCTTGCTGATGATCTTGGCATATTTCTCACAGCGGGCTTTATAAACCAACTCCCTTGGATTTGCCTTATACAGATCCATATACTTATTTACCAGATGGAGCAGATTATTGCCATTGCTCCGGGTGGGATTTCTCAGGTCGATGACCGATACCTGATAGCCATAATGCTCTTTGGCAATGGTTCCGTAATTCCGCATGACATCGCCCTTAGTATCCGTTGAGAGAAAGCTCATGCCGGAGGCGCAGGCGTATTCGATACAGGGATAGAGCCAATAGGCAGTTTTGCCGACACCGGCGGCGCCGATCATCAGGGCATGGACATCGCCGGTATCGACGAGGGCTGTGGTTCTGCCTTTGGAGTTGGTACATCCCACCACGATTCCCTGATTCTTTGGCAGATGCTTTCCTTGCCGCCACTGCTCCGGCTCAAAGGAGATGTGTTTGTAGGTTTTCCGGATCTCCGCTTTGGTAGCCCACCTTGCGGTTCCGTGCTGGCCATTGCCAACGGTCTTGCTCTTGATATTGAGGGTATACATGTGGGCAAGCAACGAGATGCCGCCCAGGACGCCCAGCATTACCACAGCCACAAGAATGAAAGCCCCGGTATTATCCATAGGACAACACGCTTTCCATGTTTCTTCATCACTCCTTTACATTCAGATTTTCATTGCTGCATTGCCATTGGTGAGGATTCGGTTTGGCACGACGATTCCCTCCTTTGCATTTCTATTTGCTCACGCTCCACATAAGTCTTCAGCCGCAGGCAGTCCACCGCCAGAGAGAGCGTATTCCTGATCTGTTCCATCTGTGCCGATTCCGGCAGAATCTCATTTTTCTGAAAAGCCTGCCCGATTGCCTCCAGGCGCTCCCCGATCTCAGCGATGCGGGCTTTGTAGCCGATCTTATCATGATGAGGTGCATAGAGACGGAACAGGATCTTCTCATATTGAGCTGCTGTATATGACTTTTCCATAGAGGCAAACTGTCTCTGTCCCAATAAAAAAGCAATCCCCGCCATTTCAGAGGATTGCATGATGATATCTCCGGGCTGCTTCATAGAGAGCTGCCTCAATTTCTGGTACTGCTCCCTTAACTCATCCAGCGGATACCTGGGACATCGGTCACCGGTAAAAGCGATGGCCAGCTCCTGACAGAGCGTTTTCATCCGCACCAGCCCCGGATGCTCGGTTCCTGGGATCGCCTCCAAACCATGGGCGCTTTTGAGGCCCTCGTTCCAGTCCTTAAACCTCGGCTGTTCCGCACTGACTGTATAAGCTCCAAGCCGAAGGATTTCTTCTTTCAGGCGATAGTTCCCCTCAATGCCTGCGCTGTCATGATCAAGGCAGGTAATGACTGTATCAATCTGCGGGTTCGTTTTCAGGATATGCACAGCTCCATAAGTGGCTGTGGAGCAAAGGGCCGCATAGCTGTGTTCCTGCCAGTTCTCCTTATGCAGGGAAATATAGGACAGCATATCGATAGGTGCCTCAAACACATACAGCCGGTTGCTTTTCCCGATGTAGTGAAAACTGTAATCGGGATCGCTGCTGTCCACGTTACCCTTGAAGCCGCTGTCCGAGTAGGTGCCTCGCTTATGGGCATGACGGGCAATTCCATTTTCATCGACGCCCACAAAGACCGCATTGTGATATTCCGCATCTTCATAGAGCAGGCCAGCCCGGACAAAAGCATTCACAACCTCCCGATCCAAAAACCGGGCTTTCAGAAGATACGCATAAACCCTCCGCATATCCTCATTCTTTTCTGGAAGGGCAAAGGGCTTTTTCTCCTTGGCTGGTGCATCCTTTTGTGGGAGGACAACAACGCCTTGCTGCTCCAGGAGAAACTTCACGGCCTCCGGAAAGTCCAGACCATAAAACGCTCTGGCAAATGCAATGGCATCGCCGCCTTCCGGATTGTATTGATTGAACCAGAGATTCCCCCGAATCGTGATCTTTTCTCCGCCATGATTCCATTTGTATTCCGATCCGGATCGCTCCACCTTCTCGCCTTGTCCGAGAAGGAAAGAACGCAGATCCGTGCGGTGGGCCTGATCTTTTTGTTCTTCTGTAAAGTGAATATAGGTTGTAGCCATGGAACCTCCTTTCTCAGCCTTGTTTCAGACCATGGGCCTGTTTCTTTTCATCAATTTTGCGCTTCAGCTTTCGGTCTATCCCGCCCTTACCTCCTTTGCGCTCGTCCCAGGTCCGGTTCTGGATGATCCGGGCCAGATGCTGCAACAGCCGCAGGCTGCCCAGGGCCGCCGACCAATTCCGGTTGCTGTGGATGCTTTGGAGAAGCTGGGCAGCATAGACATTTCCCTGATCGGCAGAGGCGGTCAGATAGGAAATGGCTTTTTCCATGTCCTGTTCCACCTCCCGGCCATACAGGAACAGCTTGCCGAGTTGATATTGAGCGAAAGCATTTCCCTGATCCGCTGCCCTGGTAAACCAATATAACGCCGCTTTCGTATCTTTGGGGATACCTTCATCGGCCAGATAGAGTTTTCCGAGAAGATACTGTGCGTACTCATGATCCTGCTCGGCGGCTCCCGTCAGATAACGGATGGCTCTGGGGATATCCTTCGGGAGCAGCTCTCCATTGGAGAAGACCTTACCCAGCAGATACTGTGCTGCGGAGAATCCTTGATCAGCAGAGAAAGCAAGCAGCTCCATGGCTCTCCAAAAATCCTGCAAAAGAACTGTTCCTTCCAGCAGCGCTTTTCCCAGGGCATACGCCGCATAGGGATTGTTCCGTGCCGCTGCTTTTTCCAGAAGGGAAACCGCACGGGGAATGTCCTGGGGAAGATTCACACCTTGCAGCAATGTTTTCCCCAAGAGGTATTCCGCATAGAGATTCTCTTTCTTCACGGCTTCTTCCAGCCAGCGCAGAGCATACGCTGGATTCTTAGGGATCTCTTTTCCTTCCAGGAACAGCTTGCCGAGAGTATACATGGCATAATCATGGTTTTTCCCCGCTGCGCCCATGAGATAGTCAATTGCCTTTTTCACATCCCTGCCAGAGAAATCTCTGCTCAGATACAGTTTTCCCAAGCCGTACATGGCATCAGTATTGCCAAGCTCCGCCGCCTTTTCAAAATACATTCTGGCCTGCTCCGGATCTTCCTTTGTTCCTGTGCCGGTAAGGTTCATCTGGCCCAGACGATAGTACAGCTTGTCATCGGCCATGTTTTGTTCAATTTCCAGGAATCCCTGATACGCCTGTTTGTACCATTGCTCTGATGCCGCCTGATCCGGTGCGGTACCAATCCCAGCCCGGCACATCCGGCCCAGCTCATACTGAGCATAGGCATTCGGTTTGCTCTCATCTGTGGCCGCCATGGTAAAGAGAGAAAATGCTTTTTCTTCATCCTGATCCACGCCTTGCCCCCGGTGATAGAGACTGCCCAAGGCATAAGCGGCAAAGGGATTTCCCTCCGCAACGGATTTTTCATACCACTCGGCAGCTTTCCGATAGTCCTGATCCACACCATAGCCGAAAGCATACATCTTTCCAATCCGGTATCGGAGGTACCCTGGCTTTTCCTCCTTTGGCTCTCTGGCGCAGAAAGCAGAGAATGCTTTCCGGAACCATTCCTGCGCCTGTTCTTCATTCTTCTCACATCCAAGACCGGCCAGAATCATTTTGCCAAGATCATGCATGGCAAAACCGTTGCCACGCAGAGCTTCTTTCTTCAGACCGGTCAGGGCCTGTTCAAAATCCGGTTTGGATGTCCTGGTGCCATAGAGGAAGACACGGGCCGCTTTATATTCATTCGTCCACCAGGTGTCTTTCTTCCATCCCCATCCACCAGAGTAAGAACGATAGCCGGGAGGCGGATCTGGCTCGATGGGATCGTCCGTCTGAAAATCTGATTCCGGAGCTTCTGTCATCTCCGGATCGGGAGCATCGGCCTGGGCCGGTTCCTCCACATCCTGCCGGTCAGCATGAAGGCCCAGAGCCTCCTGTATCACTGCGTTCTTGATCGGCTTAAATTCTTTATTCCGCGAGAGCGGCACTCGCTGTGGAAGTGCTTCTGTATAGACCTGGAGTGCTCCTTCTTTCTGTTCGTACCACAGATTATAAAGAGCAGCGATCTTTTCATCTGAAGCCAGCTCATCCACAATGGCATCCACCAGGGTTTTCACATCCGCTTTCAGATAGCCATAGACCTTTTCCCCTCTGGTTTTGGAAAGCCGGTCAGCCAAACACAGGAGCAGTTCCTCCACCTTGGGATTGTCATAGGTTCCGGTATTGACGCGGGAGACGATCTCCGCGATCAGTTCCTTGCTGTGCAGGCGCAGCTCATCCCTATGAACGGTCTGCCTTTCATAAATACAGAGCAGATCCTGTTCAAAGATATCCTTGGCCAGAGAAGACCGCATCTTCGCCACCCCCTGTTTGGTAAGGAAACCTTCATTCTCTACTGTGGAGTATGCCAGCAGATGGACATGGGGATGATGGCTCTCATTGTGAAAGGCGGCATACCATTTCAGATGATCCATGGGGATCTTCAGGCTGTCGGCCAGAGCCTGCGTCTGCGTCCGGAGCATATCTCTCCACCGGACGCCGGTATTGAAACCAAGCCGCTCCGCATCCTCCCGGCGCAGAGAAATAATGAGCGTCCACACATTTCCCTGATGAGCGTTCAGCTCCTGGGAAACCTCTTTCAGCTTTACCTGGACGCCGTCATCCGTAAACAGGCCATGGCTGCCGAACCGCTCCGCGCCGGGGCGGGTACCGATGTAGTCGGCATAAGTCTTCTGGTTCAGGATCTCATGGGCGTTGTCCTCAATGGCACGGGTGATAAATTCCGAGGCGGTTCCCACGGTCTTTTCTCTCTGATAGTCCTCATACTCCAGCATCGCAGCGCTGTCCGGAAAATCCCGCAGGATCTTTTCAATGAGCTTTTGCTGTTTCATTGTTGCGGGAGCCAGCTTAAAAGACTTATCGATCTTTTCCACACCTTCACGGGTGGCGATATAAGTGGCATATCCACCGATGGGCTTTTCCTGATCCGGCTTCAGGTACTTGAATTTGGTGACCAACCGAGCCATGGGAAACCTCCTTCCGTTTTTAGAGTAAAGAAAAAGCAGGAGACCTCATAAGAGATTTCCTACTTAAATCATACAATTATTTATCCGCTGATGCGTCATAACTCCATATCATAAAATCAATTTTTTTCGTTTCGCTAATCCAAGAATATTCAGGAAATGTTCGATCAAATAATATAAGATTGTTCTTGGCATCTTCCGTAGAAAGATAATTTTTATACCAAGTCTCGATTTCCATATAGACCTTTATAATAGACTCGATCCTTTCTACCTTCGTTACTCCCGTAGGCTGCAGCTTCAAAAAGTGAAGGACTCTGCTGTCCCAAATAGGTTTTTGAGAATTCAGTGTCGCAAGCATTTTACTGGAAAAGGACGCTTCTAATGATTGATCTGAAATCTTTTTTAAAATATCTTTAAATGTTATATATTCCCTTTCTTTTTTCATTTGTTCAAATACTTGATAGTACCTATCTCTCCAACTTTTCCCCCTCCTTATTCCATAAAACCCATTAAACATTCTTTTAAAATCCTCATTTTTAGAAACATCAACATTCAGTACATGTTCCATAATATACCTATATCTTTGAAGTCCCAATCCTTTTTCCATGGCAAACCATAAGGCCTTTTCTCCATCAATCTCTACCACTGCATGTCACCTCTAATTTTTCTCTTGAAACTATTAGTAATTTCCTCGCATACGATATCGACACTATCTGCGAATAAAATTTCTCTGCTGATTCCAAACAAACGCAACTTTTGAATAATTTTTGCCTTAATCTCTTTTGGAATAATAATCCGACCACAAATTTTCTCATGATCTTTTGGAATTGGATCAATCACTTTTTCAAAGCAGAATTCTTCAGAATTCCCATAAGGTGCAATTCGATTTGGGAAAAGTATATAACGCCCTCGCTGCATCTGTTGACGCAAATGCCTTGCAGGTGCATATACAAATAATAATTTCTCACAACATTCCTTAATCCATTGTCCTCCAGATTCAGATGATTTATGACAAATTTCATGTATCTGCTTCTGCTCAAGAAAATACGGCTGTGAAATAACTGCCCCATAAAAAAGGCTAAGTGTGCAGAAGGTTCCTCGTACAAAACGATAACTATCTGCTATTGCATTAATAACAGGGTAATTTGCTACATCCGTTTCATTATTTTTAAAAACGAATACTTCTCCATTCTTATCATTATCTGAACAGCATGCAAAATACAAAGCAACTAAAGCGTTCTCTGTAACATCCAAAAGCCGAGTCGGAATACCGTGATGCTGTAGTTCACTATGAAAAATCTCTGGCATCTTATATTTGGCCATTTCAATTAAATTACGTTCTTCGTCCAAAATAGAAATGTCAACAGAAAATTTCCGGTTTCTTCCTAAAGAGGGAAGCAATTCATATGCCATATTCGACTGTCCTCGAAAAAGCAGGTTTTCATTTTTATCTGCTCCGTTACGAATTAGTTTTCCGTCTAATTCGCAGATCGTTTGAATAAAATCTGATAAATTTTCTATTTGTCTTTCAGCCATTTTCCAACTCCGTTCTTTATAGAGAACATCCTGTTCCCTTTCTTATAAATATTTATTATATCACAAACTCTTTTTGAGGTGAAATGTACTTTCTTAGGTACTCAAACTTTTGGAACGATTGCGGTTAGCTTCCTTCCCATCCTTTCTGCCAGCTCACTGCGTCATCGAAAGAGAAGGAGCCATTCAGCCTTTTGACCTCTTTGACACATTCTCCCCGCAGGCGTTCCAGCGATACCGGATCGACGTTGTTATTCGCCGCCACCACATTCATCATGACCGCCAGCTCCACGGCCAGTTTGAAGAGCATCCGGTTCTGCCGGTGGTCACTTTCCGCCACAATGCTTTTCAGCGTAGAGGTGACGATATTGGGAAGATAGGTTTTGTTGTCCTCTGCGGAAAGATATCCGGCATAAAAAATCACAGCCTTTTCGATAAATTCACTCCGGCTGTCGCAGTTGTCTTTTTTATAGAGAGTGTCCGCAAGCTCCAGAGTGGATGGCCTGATCCAAAGCTGGAAGCGTCGTTTGATTTCTTTCTTTTCTGTCTCTGTATCCTTCATGTCTGAAATCCTCCTTCTTATGTTACAGGAACCTGCCAAAGCACCGCAACCTTCCTTGAACACTCTGATTTTCAGGGTACGGAAGCACCTTTCCAGGAACCTTTTGCTCAAACCCGGCACCGGAATGCCATTGCCCCCAGAAGCGGTGGAACGCCTTGAAGCGACCGGCTCTGCCGGACGCAGTGAGTTGGGGCGGAGCCGCTATGCGGCACCGGCCCTTTCTCCTGCTTGATTTTCGACCCTGTATCCGCACGAGGAACCGTTGCTTCTCTATGGGGAGGAGTCTGCCTTCACACGGGCCGCAAACGCCCCGCAAATCGTCGGGGAGGGATACTTCCTCGACCTCTCCCACAAAATCGCGACACGGGGCCGACAGGCGGTTCACAGGGGCGTTCTTTCTTGTATCACATTCCCTGAATCTGTGGCGTTGCTTCTTCTGGCTCCTTCTGCTGGATCTCTTGGTCATGGAGCGCATCTTCAAAAATCTGCTCTCTGGTCTGTAGGGAAAGGCCATTTCTCCTTTCTGCCCGGTAGATCGCTGTGGATACATCTTTCAGCCGATAGCTGCGCCACTCCGGATCGGCTTGCTCTTTCACACTGATGATGCCGGAATCAAAATCAAATTCCAGGAGAGCGGTGATGCGTTCATCATGCTCCATGGCATCACATAAGATCGAGAAGGTCAGGTCATCGATAGGCTGATGCTCTCCGAAGGCAACCGCCAGACTATCCAGAGTGAGTTTCCCTACATCCTCCTGCAGGAAGTTCCGGTAGCGATAGGCGGCACTATAAAACGTATTCCGTAGATCGGAAGTGAAATGAAAATCATCTCCGTCCTCATGGAAATGGATCACCGCAAACCGTCTGGCGGCTTCGGCCTCACGCTGTGCCTGTGCTTCTTCCTGACGGATCAGCGTTTCGATTTCCTCACGCTGTTCTTCCGGAACGAGAGATTCATACGTTTCCTCAAAACATTTTCGCAGCACGCCCTCGATGGTACGCCCCTCATTGTTCAGCACCTCATCCAGAGCTGCGAGTCGGTATTCGTTAAAATAAACCGTGACGTCAATATCATTCATGGATCATGCCTCCAATCTGTACTTCATTTTTTCTGTTTCTCCGCAAACTCTCTTTCAATAATCAGGGCAATTCCACGCAGAACAAAAGTAACACACGGGATTGCCACACTATTGCCCAGCGCTTTGTATCTTGCCGAATCAGACGCACCTTCGGTCAAAGTCCAGCCATCCGGGAACCCCTGCAGCCTTTCGCACTCCAGAGGCGTGAGTCTGCGGATCAGATTTCTATTCGATTCAGGCTGACAGACCAAATCGGTGGCGTCCTTATGCTGACGTGCGCTCTGCGTGCTGGCGATGCATTTTTCACTGAATGCATCTACCCGTTGTCTGGTATAAACCGCATGACGGTCAGCCGTATTCAGGGTATAGCAAATATTTTCTTGATAACCAAACCCGTTTCCGCCGTTTTGAGTCTGCCGGTCAATGATATTTCCGGCAATGCAATAGCTGTCAGGTTCTTTTGCAACCAGCGGAAGATTATTTCCTCCTGTGCCGCTCCGGGCAGAAAGAGTTGGAGATACCGGAAGCGGTCCTGTATATCGTCCATCAATCCCATGATTTTCAAACAGGACAAGGGATTGCGTGTTTCCGCCCATTCCGTAAGACGCGGTTACCGCCTGCGCTTTTTCTACCGGGCCGCTGAAGCGGAGATCCTGCCCATGATTATCAAAGACCAGCGGCGGATGGCCTGACATCTGTGCCCGGAGTGTTCCCGTAACATTTTCACTGCAGTCCATGATCTGACCACCCTGATCGTTCAGGCATAGTATATTTTCTTTATTCTTTTCCGGCAGTCCAGCAATAAAAGTTTGCATCTGCATATTGCGAGTTGCCATGAGTGCGCCGGAAACATGTCCAAGGTCTATCGTTTCTTCCCGTTGGTTGATGTGAAACGCCATGACATCCTTTTTGCCTATTTGAGCCCCGCCTGGATCTCCAGTGCTTCTTTGAGCATCACTGGAAGTTTCTTGTTCCGTTCCGCCGATCTGCGAAGGATTCCCAGACAGGCTTTCCTGCTTAAATAATATTTCTGGTGCGGATGCTCCTCCAAAATCTGCGACAAGAAAGATTCTCTTACGGCGCTGGGGGACTCCCCAGTACTGAGCGTCCAGGACTCGCCAAGCGATGGAGAACCCAGATCCCAATATGGCCCCAGCAGATTTCCACCGCCCGGACGGAGGTCGAGGAACAGATAGGGAACCGTCCGCGATCCTGCATGTTTCTTCCAGGACTGCCCGGAAGTCTTCCCCGTCTGAGGATGAGAACGCTCCGGGGACGTTTTCCCACACCATGAATCGGGGAATAATTCCGCAAGGGTTAACTGTCTCATTTCCTCGTTTTCTTTCTTCATCCGCCTGCCTCATCTCCTTAATGATCCGGATCTGCTCCATAAAAAGACCGGATCTCTCACCAGCAAGGCCTGCCCGTTTTCCGGCGATGCTGAGATCCTGGCAGGGAGAACCGCCCGCAATGATATCCACGGGCGGTAGTTCTGCGCCTTTCAGCTTTGTAATATCTCCCACATGGAGCATGTCTGGAAAATGTTTTTTCGTTACCTCAATAGGGAATGGCTCGATCTCACTGGCCCATACCGGCTGAATCCCATTCCGGACAGCGGCAAGCGAGAATCCTCCGATCCCGTCAAACAGGCTGCCAAGACGCAGCCCTCCTTTCGTTTCCCCAATTACAGAACTTTTCGCATGTCAGGTCACCTCTCTATCCGTTTTCAGAATGATTGGGAGGCGTTTCCTGCTTAACGGGCAGAGGATCTTTCCTTTCCGGTCTGGGCCGCCTTGCCCTGGGCGCAGGATCTGCCGGTTCGCCGGAGCGCATCTCAATAAATTCCCGCACATTTGCCGGGACATATTTCCCATAGAATCCTTCTACGGCTTTGGTCAGCTCATCTTCAAGCTGCAAATCTTTCTGCTCCATATAGAGCCGAAGCGCAGCCAGCTTTTCCTCATCAAAGGAAATGGTAACGTTGGTTTTCTTCATGGCTTTCCTCCTTCACATGGAAAGAGCAGGCCCGGAGTCCTGGCTCCAGTCCTGCTCGTTATCGCTTACATGATTCATTTTTGCCTGTCCCATGGGTGTCTGATGGAACACTGTACTGTCTGTACAGCAGTGCGTCCAGTCCGTCTGCTCCATGCGGCAGCTCTGGATCAACGCGCCGGAAAAATTGCTGTGGGTAAAGATGGCTCCCCGGAAAGTACAGCCATCAGCCATCATCTTTTTGAAGCATGTTTCTTCAGCAGTGATGCCCCGGAGGTCACAGGAGAGCAAGGCTGCGTCCGTAAAATCAGAAAAGCACAGCTCCGACTGAGACAGATCCGTTTCATACATTCTGGTTCCTGCGAAGACGGCACTGTTCAGATTCCGATGGCTCAGATCCAGGCCGGACAGATCGTATCCGGAGAAGTCAGCCTGCCCGCCGCCCGCATCATGAAGCCAGAGGACATGTTTGGCACATATCACATCCGCATCCTCCTGACTGAGCCGGGGAAGTTCCTTTTCTTCATGGACATATTCCGGGTTCAGCTTGATGCATAGCTCATCGTCCAGGTCATCCAGATACGCGATCTCCGGGCGTTCCTCCAGCATCTGGGCGAGAAGCCGGGCTTCCGTTTTATCCAATGCCAGCTCATCTGTCAGTATCCGGTACATTCCGCCCTGCTGACCAGCGATGGCTTTCTGTACATATTGCGCCGCCATGTCAGCCATCTCCCGGTTGAATTTCGCTATCGAAGGGTACTGATCCAGGAGATAAAGCTGGCGGGCTTTGGGAAGCAAAGCATGGTAGCGGGCATAGCCATAGCCTTCCGCGTCAACGAGGATGCCATCCTCCTGGTTTTCCCCAAGCACCAACAGACAGTGCCGGGTTCCGTCCGCATTCTGACGCATGAGATCCCGATGGTCTGCGATGAAATCATACTCCGCCAGCGGTGATTGATAGAAGCGGGCATACTCGCTTTCAGACAGCTCCAACACCTTCTCTACCACACAATGCTGAGAGCGGATTTTTTCATCTTTACGATGGAAAAATGCATAGAGTTCCATTGCTGTCACCTCCCTTACCGCATAACAAGATCCGATGTCATGCCCTCAGTCTGCTCCTTGGCTGCGTCCGGTTCTGATGGATTCTCTGGCACGCCAGTATTCTCCTGGTGGAAATGGTCATCGTAGAGATTACAGCCCAGCAGCGAGAACACACTCTCCATGCCGGATGCGCCGCCCTGATTACAGGCCGGACAGTATTCCAAGTGATAGGTCATCTCGATGTTGTCCTCCGTCATGATCAGTTCATTGATCTTTTCTTCCTGCTGTAGTTCTATCAGAAGCAGCCTTCCGGCATCGCTGTCAGCAGAGAGATCCAGCCCAAATCGTTCTCGGATATCCCGGAAACTTACTGACCACGTTCCTGTGGTGGTACTCCGAGTTCCTTCCCGGACGAGTTCCTCCGCGATCTCTCCAGGCGTGAATTGTTTTTTCTTATTCATGTGTTTGCTCCATTTCATAAAAATAAGGCGGCTCATTTTGACCGCCCGTCTTGTTACATCCGTACTCGAAGCCCCGCAAGCTGATCTGTTTTTACGCCAACCAGATACCAGCGCTCACTCATTTCAATGCGGGTAGGCACCCACCGGCTGCCGATGAGGACATCAAAGCATTCCCCGCAGTGCAGGCCGCCATAGTAATGTTCCAGGGAGAAGCGGATATCATATCGTCCGCTTGCCTCATCGTAAACCAGAGTTCCTTGTCTTTTCCGTTCCATAGCATCCTCCTATTGTGTTGGTGTTTCATTGTTACTGTTGTCCGTTTCGCCGCCCACCTGCAGGACGCCATAGCCCAGGATCTCATAATAGCCCACGCTGTAGGAGCGCTCCCGGCAGGCATCCCCGGAGTTTCCTTCGATGGTATGGACGGTTCCATTCTCTACGCTGGCTACAATCCCCACATGGTCGGACACACCATCCTGCCCGTTGTCCGCCCAATCAAAGAAGATAATCATGCCGGGGGAAGGTGTTTCTGTTCCCGCCAGCCATTGATTTTTCTGCTGGAACCAATTGACGCCATCCGAACAGAGGGAGAACTTCGGGCAGATGCCACGGTCAATGTAGCCGCACTGATCGGCGCACCAGCTTACGAAACAGGCGCACCATTCGACACGGGATTCAAATCCGTACCAGCTCCAGTAAGGCTGCCCGCCTTCATTGCCGAGCTGAGACTGTGCCACAGAGACAATCTCCTGATTTACTCCCACCATAAGCTGGGTAAACTCTGTCACATCGATGTCCGTTCCGAAGGCGGCGTTCACGGCGGCGATGAGCTGTTCATCCGTCTGATCCGGCGCAAAGCAGGCCACCAGCTTACTCACAAAATCCGGATCGGAAGCAAATTCTGATAGAGCAGTTACATATAGCACCTGTGCCTCCCGTACTGTCTGCCAGTCATAACCGGCGGCGGTCATGGCGTCCTCAATAGCGTACATGGTATCTTCCACGCCCTGGAGTTTGGCGAGTTCCTCATCAGAAAGATTCTGCTCTACCATCTGCTGAAGCTCTGCGGTATCGAATTCAATGGTACCGTTGAAGATGGAGACGATAGCCACGATGGGCATCACAATGATGATAATGATGCCCAGGACGATCCCGCCCACCACCTTGAGTACCTTTTTATCTGTAAGAAGGGATACGGCAATCTTTTTGAGCGCCGCACCCACAGTGGCGCTCATCGGCCTCCGGCCTTTCCGAAGATGGCCGATTTATAGTCCGGCGCAATGACCTGTAAAAGATACCGCTCAATCCCGCACCGGTACAGGCAGGTGCCTCGCTCCGGATATTTGATCAGTTCAAACTCTGATGGCTCCACCTGGAGGGCGTCCATAAACTCTGCCGGATTGATCTGGCCGGGGTTAAAGAGGAACTGATGCGTGGGGATGGAAAACAGTGGTTTTGTCATCTCGCAGACCTCCGGCATCAGGAAGTCATTGATGTTCTGGCTGGCGATGATGATCGCCGACTCTTTCTTCCGGACACGCTTCATGGCGTTCCGGATATACTCGATGGACGTCAGGTTGGTCAGATACATATACAGCTCGTCAATGGCGGCTGCGGTATTCCCTTTGCCCAGGAGCTGGTTGGACATAAAGGAGAGCAGATTGAAGAGCATGGCGTCCTTCAGCCTGCGGTTGGTGTCCATCAGCCCTTTCACGCCGAAGCACAGGAAGGCATCGTCCGTGATGTTGGTGTAGCCATTGAAATACTTACTTTCCGATCCCACGCACATGGAATGGATGCCGAGGCATACCTGCTGGAGGGTTTCCTCTGTGTACAGGTATTTCCGCTGCTTATCATAGGTCATGAATTCTTCCTCGCACAGCTTATAGAAATCTTCCATGATGGGGAAATCCGTAGGCTTTTTGGCGCTGTAGTCCGTGCTGTCGGTAATACCGAACCGGGCATACAGCTTTGCCAGAAGGATCTCAATGGTATCGATCTGCACATCCGTGAAATCCTTATAGGCCCGGAAAAAGTCCTTCAGGTAGGCGATGTGCTGGGAGAGCCTGGTCACTTTCCGGAAGGCCAGCGGTGTGGCGGCATCGATCTCGCCCTCCGTGCCATCGCCCCATGCTTTTGGTTCCAGGGGATTGACGATGTACTCACCGGACATAAAATCGATGTAGCAGCCGCCCAGGGCCTCTGTCAGTTCTTCATATTCCGCCTCTACATCCAGGGCGATGACCAGCTTTCCCGCCTCCCTTAAGTTGGTCAGGATCAGCTTTAAGAGATAGGATTTCCCCTGGCCGGAGTTGCCCAGGATCAGGATGTTGCTGGTGGTCTTATCCTCGCTGCGCCGGTCAAAGTCTACCAGGATATTGGTGCCATACTTATCCCGGCCCAGATAGATGCCGCGGGGATCGGTCTTGCCGGAAAAGTTAAAGGGATACAGGTTGGCCACAGAACTGGCTGGCAGCACACGCTCGAACTGCGCCCCGAACTGATTGGCCCCCACAGGCAGAACAGAAAGATAGCCTTCCTTCTGCCGGAGGGTAAGCCGGTCAACCGTGATCTTGGAGCGAGTCAGCTCCATGGCGATCTCCGATTGCAGCTCTTTTAAGGCATCCATACCCTTAGCTTTCAGCTCGATAAACACGGAGCAATGGAGAAGCGGCTCCTTATTCTTCCGAAGATTGGCCAGAAGCTCCACCACATCCTGCAGATTTCCTTCCGCTTCGATGGTTTCATTCACATCGTTTCCGGTACTCATCAGCTTGTTCTTCCGGGTGGCGTTCTGCAGGATCTTCCTCTGTTCCATGGCCTCCACCAGCCGGTGGTAGATCCGAAGCGTCACACCATTACGGTCAGCAAGCTGGGAAAGGATGGCCTGTTCCTCGGTGGAGGGCGGGTACTCCCGGATGGCCCACACGCAGCGGTAACTGTCCCCCACGATATAATGGTCGGAAAGGAACTTGATGGTACCCGGCAGGATGCAGTCGAAGAAGTCCTTGGTGCGGATTTCCTCCATCTGTTCCGGTGTCAGCACCTTGGGTTTTCGTTTAAACATTTCTTACCTCCTTGCCGCCGCTTTGCATTGGCAAGAGGATACGAAAGGCCGCTTTGCCAGATGCAAAACGACCGATAGTTGATTGGTTATTCCGTTTTCGCAGCCACAATGAGCAGCCGCCCATCCCCGCCGGACGAACCATAACAGGTGGACAGGGTGAGGAGCTGCTGGCCATACGTTGGGATGATTCCGGTGTCATAAAGGGAGCATTCCCTGGCGTAGCGGATCTGGTGCAGAAAATCCGTTTCCGTATCCACCGCAAGGAAACGATACCAGGCATCATCCTTTTCCACAGTCATGACAGAAAAAATGGTATAGAGGGCTTTGCCTGCGGCGGTTTCCAGCTCAATGGCGGGATGCTCGGCATAATAGCTGGCATCCGTATAGTTTTTCAGGCTCCCGAACATAGTGCCATTCTTCATGTTGTGGCCGTAAATAATTAAGTTTGCGCTCTCCAGGCTGCACCGGCCATCCAGGAAGGGGACGCCATTGATACTGTACGCCCCATAAAAATCCTTCCGAAGATATTTCTCAGAATCCTCCGGGGTGTGCATCAGCGGATAGTCCACCGCTGTACCGGGGATGCAGATCCAGCCGATGCAGTCTGTGTTCTGCTCGAACAGCAGAGCCAGATTCCGTTGTTCCTCCGGCTGTTCCTGGGCTTCTGCGGATTCCTCCGGCGCGGAGGATTCCGTCTGCGATTCCTCCGGATCTTCCGGCGCGGTTACCAGATCCGCCAGATCCTCAAAGGTATCCTGCGCCTGTTTCTGTCGCCACAGGTCATGGCCTGCCATGAAAACCGACAGCAGAACAAGAAAAACCAGGACAGTTCCGATCACCGCCCTTGGGATTTTAGGTTTCTTCTTCATCGGAATCCTCCCCGTCAAAGAACTGTTCGCCATCCGTATCCGGCATCTGATCCCCGTTCATGGACGCCTCAAAGTAGACCGCCAAAAATCGTTTAATCTCTGCTTTCTTCATACGATGGGTTTCAAAGCCCTGCTCAGAGACCACCTTTTCAATCCGGTTGGCGGTATTAAATACCTGTTCCGGCTTTAAATTCCGGCAGCGGCCAATGAGCAGGAACTGTCTGGCGGTAGCCATTTCCGTCTGGATATCATCCAGGAAATCAATGTCCTTTTTGATGATCCTGCGCACCTTGGGATTGGCTTCTTCCTCCATGCGGGACTGCAGATAGGTCTTATTGTCATCGAAGCACTCGCAGGAGTCGGTGCATGTGATCTCAATATCCGGTACGGCGGACAGCACCATCATCAGGTGATGGATCTTGATCTCGATATTAGCCCTGGACAGCACGGAAATATTGGTGGGCGCGATCATATAAAATAAAAGCTCATATTTCCCCACGGCAAGCCCATACTTGGTAAAGGTCTTGATACCGAGAAGTTCCTGGGTGGAGCGGCCCTTCTTCTTTTTCTGACGGGTTCCTTTTTCCTTCTTCGCCACAGGGATCACCTCCATTCAAAGTATTGCTGGGTAGAAATAAAGTAACGTACCGCATACCGCATAAAATCCAGGACAGTGGTGTCATCCATCCGGATGCTTAAGAATCCAAAGCACAGGGTAACCGCAGCCGGGACAAAAAAGCCGAGCTGCACCAGGGCCAGCACCGACAGCAGTGTTGCAATACACAGGATGGCAAAATCCCGCAGCCCCCACAGCCACAGGTTGGCGGTAGCTTTTAAGTTTTGCGGGTAAAGATACGTTGTCATGAGATTCCTCCATTCCTTGATAAATTTTCAGCCCGTTCCAGCAGATCGTCCTGTAAACTTCCAGGCGGCACATAGCCCGCCATTTCTTTTAGGGCTTCTTCATCCTCCCACAGATGGAAGATGGTCAGATATCCTTGTACGAAGCGATCCAGTCCAGCCTGTTTGGTGGACAGATGTTTCCCCTGGCAGACCGCCGCCATCTTTCGGATGCTGGCCACAGCTTCTGGTTTGATTTTCATACTCATACGATTCCCTCCTTATCTTACGGAGCGGGCCAGCCCCCTGGTCAGGTTGACTGCCGTGGTGGTGGCATGAACCACGCTCATTACATTGACACGCACCGAACTGTCCAGGCCGAACTGCTGGGCAATCCGAGGTACCTCGTTGGCCGCCAGCATGATGCCAAGCCCCAAGAGCATATTTCCGGGGAAGGTCAAAAGCCCTAAGAACAGAAGTGTGGTCTGCATAAAGGAGGTCAGGCAAAGGGCTGCCACCTGCCGCATCCATTGTACAAAGCCATCCGTATAGCCTCTGGGAACGCTGAACATATACAATGCGCCCACGGACATCTGGATCAGCAGGATGCCGCCGCGTTTGATGTTGGCGAAAAAAATCTTGATCACACAGTAGGCAAATGCGATCAAGGCCAAAATATTAAACAGATTGAAGCTGATATTGTTTGCTACAGAAAAACTCCCTTCCAGCACGCTGGTGCTTTCCCCAGCCAGCCCAAGGCTCTGCTGTCCGGCAAAAATCCGGGTAAGATCCCCGGCGAACGTATTCTGCAGGCTGATGCAGAACTTGTATAGTTCAATGGGTACCACTCCGATGAGGGAGCAGGCAAAGAAGCCTTTCAGCACGTTGATGGCGGCGGATTTGATGTCGGCCCGACCATGCTGGTACTCGATGGCCACATCGAAAACTGCCACCACCACGCCTGCCACAAAGAGCGCCCATCCGAACAGGGTAAACAGTTCTACGGTAGCTTTTACCCAATCCAGATCGAAGATCTCGGCTCCCATATTTCCCATCATGGTAAAGAACTGCGCCACCGCATCATAGATGGTGGTGTAGAACCACTGGAGCATGGTATCCCAGATTACATTGGAGATCTGCTCACCGAGGAAACTGAACACGCTGCCAATGGCATCGCCAATCCCGCCGATGAGGTCACCTAACCAATCAAATATTATAATCACCTCCAAAGGGGAAGGCCGCTTTTACTCTCATAGCAGCCTTCCCGCCATGTTGTCATTTTTGAACTTACATTCCCGGCCCAGCCATACCGATGGATTCATCCTGATACATTCCCACATAGTCAAGAATCGTATCTGCGATCTGTGTCCGGTTTGCCTGGGTGATGGGAAGATACCAGGAGGGCTTGCCATCATATTCCCATATGTGCGGCTCGATAGCATCCCTTCCGTTTCGGCGTTGTCTCCCGATGATGTCAGAGAATCGGAAAAGCTGCTGATCCACCACACCCTCCGTCCGGTTGATGATGGACAGTTTGATGGCATCATATTGGTCTGCTATACCGGTGGTTGTAAGCTGCAGCTTTACCCTCAGATCCTCATCCAGCCGGGCCAGACAGGTTCTCCCGCAGAAGCAGGCTTCCTGTAAAAGTTCGCTGTTTCCAAAGAAATCCCGCATTTCCTTTTCGTAAAAATTCATGCTGTTTCCTTTCTTCCTTTTCACTGGTTCATGACAGGGCCAGGTTCTTCCGGTTCCATATCAGTCACGATATCCTCCTTGTCCGGGAGAGCCAAGATTGCCGGATTGACAACGCCTTCGCCGCTGTAGTCAAACATTTGGTTATGCCATTGCCGCAGTTCCTCGCCATGCTCCCAATAGTTACACAATAGATTGACCGCCTGTCCGTACATAAAGCCTGTAATGCCCTCCGTATCCGCTGGATGGTTGGTGCGTTCAGCGGCCTCCGCTACCGAAGCCCCGGCTTTTATTTCCTGTTCCATCATCTGGCTCCAGCGCTCGGCATAGCGGACGATTCCATCTCTGCCTCTTTCTGTTCTCAGTTCCAGATAGTTTTTCTCCATTCCATCCCTGATACGGAAAGACGGAGCAGAGCCGTTTTCCTGATCCATGAAAGTTTCCTGATCGGATGGCATATCCCTTCGAGTAAAAAGTTCCCGGTTCCCAAATATGCCCCAGGGATCGTCTTCCGGGACAATATTCGGATATAGCCGTGGCAGGATCTGGCTGATTTCATCCAGGCTCATTTCATATAAAACTCGCTCTCCAATCATCCAGTCCTGATTTTCCTGCATCGGTTCTTCGAATTGTGCCATCAGATCCAGGCTGCTGGCTGGATATTGGTCCTTCTCAAACCGGAAGGTCTGATAAAACTGCCGGAACGTATACATTTCAACAGCATGATCTAACGCTCCGTCAAAATCCAGGGACGACCATTGCTGCTCCAGACCGGCATATTCCTGATCCAGATGGGCATCCAAAAGTTCCATAAGGGCAGCATGATCGCTCATTCCGGCTGCGGCTTTGTCCAGCTTATAATACTCCGCCAGTTTCTCCCGGTTCATTTCCACGTCTTCTAATAGAACGCTTGCGTTAGGGCCGATTTCAAAAAATCCGCCCTGTTCATACGCTTGCGCCAATGTTGCCAAAGGAGTTTCTTCTTCTGCCAGGGCCGCTAAATATCCCTGATCGTAGCTGGAACTGCATTGCTCCAGGTTTCGATAAACGGTCTGAACCGCACAAATCTCAGGAAGTTTTTCATAGAAGGCATCTTTCCCTTGCGAAAAAGCAGCATTCCACTGGCTCCGATAGGCTTCGTATTCCTCCTGCAGTTTTGGATGCAAGGTATCCCATACTTCCTGATTGCCAAAGTAGCGGTAATACTGAGTCGGCGGCAAAACGGTCATCCCCGGCATGTATAGATAAGCACGATCCTTCGTCCATGCGGTGATTTCCTCCATAGTAGCGTTCCGATTTTGCTCTCCGTTTTGATACCAACAGGGATGATCTATGATCTGGAAGCTGCGGGGCTGCTCTCTGGCAAGCAGATCCTGAATCGCCGGATGCTGATCTAATTCCTCCCGATCAGACACGAATAGATCCAACACTGTTTCGCCAGGTTTTAATCGGATCTCACATCGATGGAATATGACCATTGGTTAATTGCCCCCTTTCATCAGAGAATCGACCAGATGTACATGGGCGCGGTCAAGGTAAAGATCAGGCAGGCAAACAGAATACATGGGGCTGCGAATTCAAACTGCCCGTGCTTTCTGTAATCAAAGTAGGCGGTGCCGACCTTCACGAAGAACAGGATGGCCAGGATCATATCCACCACCGGGAAGACCACGTTGTTGACCACTGTCTTGATCTGCGTCTGGGCCTGCGTCCAGGTCTGCTCAATAGCTCCGGCCACGTCACCGGCAGCGAAAGCGGGCATGGCGCTGGCTGCCACCAGCAGCGTGACCATGGCCGCAGACAGAAGAATCTTCGTCGTTTTCTTCTTCATAAGTTGCATTATCCTCCTATCAAAATGGGGAGGAATGTCTGGCGGCAGACGCTTTCGGCATACAGGAACCGCTTAATACGTCTGCCGCACAAAACGATTCCTCTGTGTCGAAGTTACTTTTTTACGGCGCTTTGCCGCTTAATAATTGTTTCTCAGTGATTGTCCGGATCTTCAGACCTAAGTTCTGGCAAAAGCGGATTTCCTCCCGCATGCCTGCCGAAACAGAATCCCCAAAGATCCACATCTCATCGCACAGCCAAAGCAGGCTTCTTCCGGCCTGCATACCAAGCTGCCTTTCCTCTGGATTGCCATCCTCCAGAACGAGAGCATAAAAATGGGGGACAACCGGAGCCGCCCCACAGAAAAACACATATCTGGCATATTGCTTGGCCCGTTCCAGGTTAGCGGAAACATTGCCGCTAAACGGGGAGCAGATATACACCTTCTTCATCTTACTCATCATCCTTGTTCTTTTTACGGATAATCAGAAGGGCAACCAGACCGCCCAGGGCGATGGCGCCCAAGCCGATCCAGAAACCAGTCATACTGCTGTCTCCGGTCTGCGGCACATCCACAGTCGGGATCTTTTCATTCGTCATCTCCACTTTCACAATCTCACCATCCTCTCTGATTTCAAACGCATGAGGTGTCGTGTCGATCTGGTAGCCATCCGGCGCGTCGAATTCCTCGTAGGTGTATTTTCCATACTCCAGAGTGAAGCGGGCGATCCCGTTCTCATCGGTATAGCCCTCAGCTACCACGTTGCCATCCTCATCCTTGATGCGGAAGCCCGCATTCGGCAGGAGCTTGCCATCCGCGATGTCCGTCTTGGTGATTTCCAGTTCACCGGTAATCGGTTTGTTCTCGATGTTGCCCAGCTCAATCACCTGTCCGTCCTCATCGATCTGTACTTCAAAGATTTCATCGGAAAGGACATAGCCCTCCACGGTCGAGATTTCTTTGATCTGCCAGATTCCATAAGGCACATCCGCAAAGGAGAAGCTGCCATCCTCCGCAGATTCCGCGGTCAGGATTGCGTTTTCCTCTGTAAACTCCGTACAGTCCGCCTTAAACAGCCCGAAGACTGCGCCAGGGAGCGGTTCCCCGTTTTCATCTACCTTGATGCCGCTGATGCTGCCCCGGATGATCTCGTTGAGGATCGCATCGCCGTCATTGACCACGATCTCCACAACTGCGGTATCCTCGCCGCCATACTCAAAGACCACCGGATAGGTTTCCTCAGAGATCAGGTAATGCTCGTTTGTGGAGTATTCCTTCACATAGTAGGAGCCAATAGGCAGGTCTGCCGAAAAGGTCAGGGTGCCGTCCGCCTGGACGCCGGCGATCTCAATCAGGCCATCCTTCGGGATGATCGTGCCATCGGCGGCAGTCAGGTCTTCGGATGCGTAGAGGGCGAAGTAAACATTGAGGATCTCATCGCCGGTGCCGATCTCGAACAGTTCATCCTTCTCCAGATCCTTATAGAGTTTTACCAGGATTTTCTGGCGCTCATTGTAGATAGAGACGGAGGTGCTGGTCACCGCCACTTCCTGTCCGGCGTATGCAAGCTCCACAGAAACAGGTTCCTCATTCAGTACCATGCCATAAGGCGCTTTGGTTTCCACGATTTCGTATTTGCCCAGATACATCTCCGTGCTGGTGGCAGTGCCATCCGCCGAAGTGGTCAGGCTATCCACAACCTCGCCTGCGCTGTAACGGAGGGTGCCATCCGGCGTATAAATGTCTTCCGCGGCCCGGATCTCAAACTCGGCTCCTTCCAGACCGGCTTCTGCGTAGATTGGTTTATAGCGATCCTGCAGCTTTCCTTCCTGGATCTCTACAGAGGAGAATGTCTCGCCGGTTTTTTCGATGGTAATGGTTCCCTTCTGCGGGGCGTTTTCTTTCTCCGCAATGACCAGGACAATACCATCCTCGCTGACCGCGTTCTCCGGCGTCACATCAAAGAACACAGGATCAGAATTCAGCACATAGCCATAGGGTGCTTCCTTTTCAACGATGGAGTAGCCCTCGCCAAAGGGAAGTACCTCCGGCGTGATGAGCCAGCCTTCCTCATTGGTGGTAAACTGTGTATGCTCCTGCACCTCCGGATAGGTGGTGGTCATGGTAACCAGGTTGCCATCGGGATCGTAGATTTCAAAGGCAGCTCCGGCGTAGGGAATCGTTTCTCCCGTTTCCCCATCCACCTTGACAATCTTCAGATAGGCTTCAAACTCATCGTTGTTGATGAGATACTTATAGGTCTTTCCGTTCTCATCGATATTCACAGTAAAGGCAGGCATATACTCGGTGCCATCCCAGCCCTTGGTCTGCTCCACAACATATTCCCCGTAGGGGAGTTTCTTACTCTGTGCGAAGCCATCAGCATCACAGGTCAGGATATCCCTCTCATCCGGATCGGCGGCATCGTAGCTGCCTGCGGACTTCAGATAAATCTGGAATTCAGCGCCTTCCTCCGGTGTCTCGATCTGGGTGCTGCCATCGTCTGTGTGCTTGATGATGGCAATATCGCCCTTGATCACATTTTCGCCTACGCCTACCGGGATGGTGTTATGCTCGATGGTGAAGTTCCCGGCATCGGCGCCAACCTCATGGACGGTTTCATCCAGCAGATAGCCGGGACTTGGCTCAATTTCACGGATCGTCCAGTCAGGGCCGCAAATGTACTCCGCTGTCGTAAAGGAGCCATTTTCATCGGTGGTATAGGTGTCCACAAGTTCCTCTCCATTGTAAAGGCCGTACTTGGCTCCGGCGAGGGTTGCATCCCCCTGGGCATCGCCCTTTTCACTGTCGCTCTTGGTAAGCTCAACTGTGAATTTCTTCAGGATATTGGAGAATTCCACAGTAGCCACCTGACCGGCATAAACCGTCACGGTCTGAGAATCCTGCGGCACGTAGCGGTCTTCCGACAACTCAGTGATGGTATAATCCCCAGGCTTCAGATTATCGATCTGGATCTCTCCATTCGGGCCGGTCTGGACAGTCTGGTCTACGCCATTCCCTGTGATCTGGAAGGAGAGGTCCTCCACGATGCCATCCTCAGAGGTCTTAATGATCTTGGCGGAACCATAGCTTACCTTCAGGTTCACAAAACCCTGTACGGAATCACTGACGGTTTCTGCAAAGGTGGCTACGTCCTGAACGCCGCCGCCCACATTTCCGTCTGTCCAGGTAATCACGCCATAACGGGTGGCCTCCTTATAGGCGGTGATGGTCATGAACTCACTGGGTGCTTCGGCTGCCGTGATGACGAGCTGGTTGCCCTCCACAGAGCAGTTAACGCCGGATTCACTGGCAGAGAAGCTGAACGATCCTACTACGTTGTTCGCATCGGTGAGAACTGCCTTATACTGGCTGCCATCCCATTCAAACTCAAAAGTCTGGGCGCTGTCCGCGCCCTTGCTCATAAAGCTGGGCAGCTTGGTGTGATTCTGTACGTTTGCAGCCATGCTGTTGTAGTAGCTCATGATCTGGTTATACAGAGGGTGGCCGGTGCTGATCTGATCCAGCACTGCGTCATAGCCGCCGGTGTCCACCTTCTGGAAATTGGAATCCCGTTCTCCGACTACAGTTTCCCAAACGAGGAGCTGGGTAGCGATCAGGTGGGACAGGTTATCCGCGCCTGCATTCTGGCTGCGCCAGTCCAGGGAGATGTTGCCGGTATAGCCATACTGAAAAATCCGGCCAATAAAGGTCTTGATCTCATCCGGCGAGATGGTGCTGTTGAGATTTGAAGGATAGTTATCCCAAAAGTTCTCATCCCACTTAGTCAGCACATCCCCGGTATTCTGTGTGATACCAGGCTCGATGCAGTAGCAGGCGATTCCCGTATAGGAGCCCATAGCCCGGATCGTTGTCTTATTAGAACTTCCACTGGTCCAGCCATTCATATAGTGGAGGTTCGGATGGCCCCAATCGCCGCCATAGTTGGCATCCCCGTCACGGGGGAAGGAGATCATATAGACTTCTGCCTGTTCACCGGCGGCATAGGCAGTGGTCGTTCCAAGACCGATAAAACTGGAAAGGCACAGAAGCATCGCCATGAATGCGGTAAGGCCCCTCTTGAAAACGCTTGTTTTCGACATTGATTTTTCCTCCTTGTTGGCAAACAAAAAAGGACGCATCCGCAGATGTATCCCTTCATGCTGCCTGATTCAGTTTTCGTTACGCACTTTGCCGGAATGCTCCGGCCACTTTACATCTGAGGAGTCATCCCTTCGGATGCGTCCTCGCCCTCGTCCAATTCTTCCGCATCGCTCTGTTCCAGCTCCTGCTGATAAGCGGACAGAACCGCCTCATTGATAGCCGTGCGGTCACCTGCGTTCAGCGGAAAGAAGGTGTCCGAATAGTGGGTATTTCCATGCCTGTCCTGGTAGGATCGGCACGGCATCCGGGCAAAAAGTCCGTTCTTGCCCTCCATCACCGCAATGTCACGGACAACAAAGCGCCCGGAAATGCAGACACTGGCAAACGCCTTGGTACTGGAGCCGGTGTCGCACAAGGCTTCGATCTTGGCGCTGAAGGCCGGGGCTTTTTTCTTCTGCCCGTTTTCTGATTGTTTCGTTGCCATAGTTTTCCTCCTGTTTGATTTATTCCCGCGTGCAACGAGCCAAGCAGCCATGCTTGCATGGATATTTGGCGACTGCCGCGAGGGTAAAAGCATTGTTTACAATGTTTTTTACTGCAAAGTCATGCCATCGGACGGGGTTTCCTCCGCCTCCGGCACCTCCATTGCCTCAAGTTTTTCCTTTGCCCAATCCGGCAGATATGCCGCGTTCAGGACTCCAATAAAATCGGAGCGGTTGAAAAAGGTAATCTGATCCTTTTCCCCGCTTAAAAATCTCCCGAACACAGTCTGCCTGGGAGCGCCGGGAATGCATCCCCATCCGTCCTTAGCAAGAAAGAGCTGACGCTCCGGTGTCTGGTAGGCGCTGCCCAGAATATGAGGGTTCAGCACCAGCAGCTTTCCTGTATAATCCTGATTCTGACTGTTTTCCACGCAGTGGGCGGCGGTAAACAGGCCCAGGGCCTGCCATGCCTTCCTCACATCGCCTATGAACAGATCCGTCAGCCCAGGATGGGAACTTACCACGAACTGCCAGTTATGATCCTCCTGGGGAATCGGGAATGTTTCTGCCCATTGCCGGTTTTCCGGGGAGATACGGCCATCTCCTTTTTTCTGCTGTACTGTATTGGCCAACACCCAGTTCACACGGTTGAAGCCATACTGCTCAATGATCGGCTCCGCCAGATCCGCTCCCAGCCTCTCGCCATCATAGTTTTCAGCAATAGCCCGCTCAATGGCTCTGGCGCAGTCGCAGTTGATCTTATAACTTTCTCTCCAGAGATCTTTTTCCTCATGCCGGACAGCCTCCTTCAGAGAATGTCGGTAGAGGGGCTTTCGGCTATCCATAGAAATCACCGCCTTTTTTCTCCGCCCATTTGACGGACAGATGGATCAGGGCCGCATGCTGTTCTTCCGGAGTAAGGCTGTTTAGGAATTCCAACAGCGATACCTCGTCATCCCTGGCCCGTTCCTTCGCCTTGCACTCATCGCAGATCTTTTCCCGTTTTACCACCACGGTGCGATCATCCTGCTCGGTAAAGGACAAAATGTCATTGTAAGCAAAGCCCACACGCTTGCGGATTTCAAAGGGGATCGTAATGCGTCCCCGTTTACCGAGGACACGGTACATCGGCCCCATCAGAACACCTCGCTTTCCTCGCAAGTATCCGCATGAGGGCAGTTCTCACAATCGCCATCACAGGCGATATCTTCTTCCATGCCATCCATCGCTTCGATGACGATCCGGCCTTCCGAAGCGGAATAACGGAGCAGCGACAGCGGCTCGATGCCGGAGGCCATAAACAGATCGGCGGGTACAGGCATGAAAAGAAACCCCTTTACGATTTTTTCTTGCATGATATGATACACTCCTTTAAGGTTTTTTCGTAATCAAAGCTGGGATCGGAAAACAGCGTCATCTGATGCGGTTTCCGGCGCTCCCTCTCATACAGGTCATAGTTGCCGATGAGCAGTTCCGGGAATTCCTTGCCCGCCTCGTATTTCTGCACCATGGAATGGATGCGCTTAAAATCAAAGAATTCCGATCCCCGGTACAGATCCCGGATCTGTGGGCAGTCGTTGTAGGACACCAGCCATTTGCCTTTCGCATCCGCCAGGGCGCTTTGAAGCCGTACATGATCCTCCCAGGTAAATCCGCACTCATACACATATTCGCTGCTGTAGTAGGGCGGATCACAATAAAAAAAGGCATCCGGGCGGTCATAATGGCTGATCAGCACTTCAAAATCCTGATTTTCAATGACAGCGTTCTCCATCCGGATACTGAAATCCTGGATCAGCCCGAACAGGCTCCGGACGGAAAAGGGCTGGCAGGCGAAGCTCTTTCCCGAACTGGAATAGCTGTAGCGGATCAGCTTTAGGAACATCACCGCACGGCGCAGGTCATAATCGTGCATAGCCTTTTTATACAGTTCCCGGATTTCCTCCGCCTTGATTTCCGGCAGGGTAATCGTGGTCAGTTCCAGCTCCTGATTCAGGAATTCATCGGTGAATTCTTCCTTCTGGAAGAACTTCTTTAAGACCAGGAAGTCATCCCTGGCGTTTAAAGGCAGAAAGCCCAGCTCCCGGATAAACGACAGAGGCCGGTCACGCATACATCGGAACAGATTTACAAGGTTCCCATTATAGTCATTGTAAACCTCAAATTTATCCGGCTCGGCCTTGCCTAACAGCACTGCGCCGGAGCCGCCGAAGGGTTCGATATACCGCTCGTAGCGGATCGGGAACAGCGCATAGAGAATGTGGAGGATGGACGTTTTATTGCCCACCCAGCTCACAGGTGTTTTGATATTCACCACCTCCTTGGTGGCACCAACCGTCTTAAAGGGCGACTGATACCGGCGTAATTTTAGCGATACTTAAAGTTTTGGCATATCCCGGTCAGCACGGGATGCCGCTTGGCAGAGGCATAAAACCACGATACCCATGATCCCTCCAACCACGGTTCCAGATAAAAATGCAGCCATCTTCCTTCACCTCTCCTTCCTTTCAAATGGTTTATAAGTCCATGTCCATCCCTTCCTCGAAATCCTCATCCGTCTCGTCTACAGAAGTGATGTTGACATAGTCTCCGATGATTACCAGGGCCTTATCATAGCTGCCGGATTCCATAATGCGGCTTCGCATTTCTTTGGCTTGTTCCTCCATGCCATGTTCCTTAAGCGTCCGGCTGGCAATCCCCATCAGGTTAAAGATGTTTCCGTTCTGCCCAATGAGAGGGCAATCCGGCTTCTGTGCCGGGGCGTTTTCTTCCAAAGGGCCGCCCAGCCGGTTATCCACGTAGTCGGAACACCACATGCTCCCGAACTGCTCACGGGTGTTCAAGCGCCAGATCGCCAGCTTTCCCATGTCCAGCTTGACATCGTCAAAGGGGAGATACAGGTTGGTCAGGCCCTGATGCAAAAAGACAGAAGCCCGTTCAAACCGGCTCCCGTCCAGCAGAATATTTTCCTCGGTCAGTATGTCATTGATGCCGGTTACCCATTCCTGCAGATCCCCGCCGCAGCCCTGAAGGATCAGTCCTTCCGGAGTATCCGGACGCCGGAGCTGTCCGGCTTTGATTTCAGTAATTGTCGCCATGAATCCTTCTCTCCATTTCTGTTTGGTTCATCATCGCCTGTGTTTCATTCAGACGCTTACTCAGCTTTTCAATTTCCGCAGCGGTTTCCCGCTGATATTCCCGATAACTGAACAGGGCCATCGCTGCCAGGGCGGCAATCGCCGCTCCCAGCATCAGCCCCAGGACAAAATCCAGCGCAAACATCATTACTGTATTCCTCCCATCTGCGGGGCGGAGCCTTCCTCCTGGACATCCGTCTGGGTAAAATCCGTTTGCAGGAATTCCTCCGGTGTCAGGTCGTATCCCAGGAAATTCGGGCTGGTATCCTCATCAAAGACGAGATATTCCTGACCGCCAAAATCCAGCGGCGCTTTCGTCAGGATCGTACCGGCATGATCTACAACCACGTTCCTTTCGATGGTGGCAAAATCCAGATTTTCTCCTTCCCGCAGGTCATAGCGGTAAAGCCCATCTGGAAGTTCCTGCTCGGTCACCCGGCCATTGGTAAACAGGGCGGTCTGTCCAAGCACTTCCACCACCTCCAGCTTTTCATCCGTCAGGGCCTGGGCGGATAGCTCCCTGGACGGCTCCCCATAGGAAACCAATTCATACAGGGAATGTCCACGGGCCGATAGGATTCCGTATTCTGTCTGTGTTGCGCCCAGCCTCTGCAGCAATCTGGCGCCTTCGGCCTGCGTTGCAATGGTGGACAGCCACCTCCGATCCATGCGGGTGTCCAGATGATGAGCCAGATACTCTTTGAAAAAGTCCGCCTCATCACAAGGCAAAGGCGTGAATTCATACTCCGGAAGATGGGCGGCAAGCTCCAGGGCCTTTTTCATCGTCAGGTGCGGCTCAGCCTCCAGTACCGCCTTGTATTTGATCTGATCCGTTTCGTCCATGGCCTGATACTGCATGGCAATCTGGTTCAACCGGGCAAAGTGATCCATGTTGCTGTAGACCTGCTTATCAATCTGCGGAATGGCGGAATCCATGTCATAATAAACGCAGTCCTCCATACATATCTCGTTTTGAGCATGTGCGATTTCCTCCGCCTTTTCCGGCGGGATGGGCAGGCTGATCCACTCGGCACTTCCAATGGTTTCCTCCGGATCATCCATGGGAGTCTGAGCGACCAAAAGCCGGAATACCGCATCCTCCGGTTCTTCTTTTGTTTCCGGCAGATGAGTTCCATCATAAATCTCAGCCATCTCATATGCCCCGGCTACCACGTAGCAGCCATCCACAAATACGCCGCCATCATTTTTTCTCTGCATTTTCCCGATCTGCACCTGATCCAGCAGATAGAGGGAAGACTCCGGGATGGCGTTTACATCTTCATTCAACTCATTCTCAACAACAAACCGCCCCAGCGCTTCATCGTTGCCTACATTTGAAGCGATCATGACCGCATCCAGGCCATAGGTCAGGTTGATCAGTTCCTTCATGGTAATCCCGTTCTCATACCGGCCAGACTCCATCCGATGGAGAAATACACCCTTTAGAAGCAGAATATCCTCATCCGGCATATCCGCCAATCGACGGGCAAAGAAGTTCAGTTCCGGGAGCGTGGGAGCGATCAGGGTAATATCAGCCAGCTCCGGGAGCTTTGGGCTTTCCCGGATGCTCACATCAAAAAGGCGATCCGGATTCGCTGTGGCCCGGAGCCTCTGAAGGGCATCCTGAATCTGTCCACGCATGGCCGGAAGATCTAACTCCGTGAAATAGACACCGCTTCGGTCAGCATTTTCTGTGACCACTTCAAGCTGCAAGGTTTTTCTATCGGGTTCCATTGTTCCATCTCCATTTCTTTTTTTCTTATAACTGCATCTCCGGCGTCTCATCCTGCCCATCCGAGAGCGCACGGTTTACCATTTCCTGAAGCTGATCCGGATCATCGCAGATGGCCTTGAACGCCAACCCCATGCGCTCCAGCAGAGCGGAATCCGGGCAATAGCAGTAAAATCCTCCGGCCTCGCTGTCAAACAAAATCCTCCCCAATCCGTCGTCATCCTGAAAGGCTGTCTGGAAGACTTTCTCCCATTCATAACCGCTCCCGTGGGTATACAGGCCAAGGGAATCCTTTGCTTCTTCGCCATGTTCTTCTGCGAACCGGTTAAACGCCGCCTGCCCGTAATCTTCATAAGGTTCCCTCAGAAAAGAAAAAGGAAGGCACAATCCATATTCCCCGTTACCGCATTGATACAGTTCAAATGGCTCCAACTGCTTATTAACTTCCTTCAGGCGCTCATCCTCCGGGCTGGGTTCCTCATCTGCCGCCATGGTGCCATCCAGTTCCATCTGCATGGGGATCAGCACCTTCAGCAGCGCCTCCCGATATTCCATGTCGGCAATCCGGTCAATATAGATGCCAAAGGTATTCAGAAAATAAGAGCCATCCTCCTGGGTGATCAACAAATCGCTTTCCAGTCCTTTGGTGCAGATGAAATCCGCCACCTCCTGAATGCTGTGCAGCTCCTGATTTCCCTGGCTGGAATGCCCAATGAGGAGAGGGTATTTTTCTTCGATGCTCATATTTCACATTCCTCCTTTTTTTCTGCCGGTTCTACCGCTTGCAGACCGAATCTGCGGATCGCCATGGCATTGCAGATGGCGGCAAACTGTTTCGGGGAGATCAACTCCCGGTCAGCCAGATCCCGGATGGTAAGATGCCGGGTTCCCATATACAGGTCTTTGGCGGCACAGTAGAGGGGATAGGTGTATTCATTCAGACCATACAGTTTCCTGCGGTCAAACCGGATGAGGTTCCCATCCACCTGATGCCTCATGATGCGCCAAAGCCTCGGATCTGCAGTAAAAAGATAGAGTGCCGACAGCAGGGCATAATTTTTCCTGTCCTTTTTCTGGATGGCCATCTTGAAAAGGTTCTGATGGTGACTGCTTAGATAGTTCATGGGCCTTATCTCGCTTTCGATTAGAAGTTCCTCCACTCTTTGCAGAAAAGGGCGGTATCGGACAGCATGCATGGTATCCGCAATCATATCCTGATAAGTGGGCGGGGACGGTTCCTGCAGACAGATATAAATCTGATCCGGCATGACCATGCTCCCATAGCCCTTTGGCTGGAAACCGGGGATCATCTGCATGAGGATCTCCAACTCACGGAGGGCTTCGGTTTCGGTAAAATACATCATTCATGGTTCCTTTCATAAAAAAAGCCCTCGCTTCATTAATAAAGCAAGGGTGTCATTTGAGTTACAGATTCAGTTGTGGGCCATCCTCCGGTTCAAAAGTGGGAGGATTTTTTTCAATCTCCGGATAGCCAAACGATAGCTTTTCCGCCAACGCATCCAGCGCTTTCGACTGCTCGAAGGTAAGGGATGCGCAGTTGTTTCTGGCATAATCCACACAGCGATAGAGGTTTTCCGCTTCTTTCGGCTGGAACAAACGTTGTTCTTGGATCAGCCCGGAGCGTCGGACAAAAGATTCTTTTGCATATTCATAATCTGGGGAATAATCGCCGCCGGATACATAGCATCGCTTTTTATCCTGATCCCATGTGGTAAACATGAAACCATGATGTTCGCTATACTTTCCAGCCAGAACGACATTCCCATACTCCGCCAGTTTCCGGTAATCTTGGACGCCATCCGCCTCCATCTGTGGGGCTGCTTCATAAAGTCCTACATACTCACGGATTGTTCTGGCTTCTTGCTGGATCTTTTCACAGATATCTCTGAATCCGTTAGCCTCAAGCTGCTCCCGGTCAAATCGGAGGAATCCATTCGGCTCCTGGCGGCAGAGAGGAATATGCCCCTGAAAAACATGCAGCAGTTCATCCTGAGCGTGATAGGCTCCGGTGCAGTTCAGCATCGGCAGGCGGCGGAGCAGTTCTTCCTGATAAATTGTCATAGACTGCAGCCACCTCACATTCCCATGGAGAAACCTACATTTTCATCCTCCGATTCATCCTCATCCATGTCTTCGTCCTCAGTATCGGATTCATTTTCATCTTCGTCCTCCAGGTCGGCTTCCGTTTCTTCCTCGTCCTCATCCTCCAGAGCATCTTCTGACATATCCTCATCGTCCTGATAGTCTGATTCGCCGGTTTCCTCCGATATGGGCATCTCATCATCCAGTTCCTCCGCAGAAAGAGCAGTTTCCGGATCTCCCGGTAACTCCTGATCAGCGTCCAACTGCTCTGTATCCTCCAGTTCCTCCGTATCCTCGAAGTCACCCTGGGCCTCGCCGGTTTCCTGACTCTCAGCTAGATCCCGATCCAGCTCCTGCTCAATCAGGCCGATGACAAAATCCTTTTGCGTCATGTTATTGCGGTGCAGATAGTCTTTGATCCGCTGGAACAGGCTTTCCGGTACCTGAAACGCCAGTGTCCTCATTTTCTCCATGTCTTTCCCTTCCTTTTCATCGATTTTAGGATGCAGTTCATCCTGCAGAGCCAACGTGACAAACTCCGTCATCGTCATCCCGTGGTCTTGCAGATATTCTGTAATCTCGGCATGCAAAGCCGCATCGACTTTGACTGTAATGCCTTTCTTCCCGTCAGCAGCCACTGTGTTCACCTCTTTCCATGAATTTTTGAATTGCCCTTGTTACAATTTCCTCTACAGGCACTTCCTCAATGGCAGCCTGGATCAAAAGCGGCTCCACCAGCGCCTCTGGAATCTCAATTTCAATTTCCAAATGATTTACCTCCTACATCCCCATGACGGGGCCTTGATCCTCAGTCATGCCGGATTCCTGTTCCTCTGCCAGTTCTTCTTCCGTCAGCTTACGAAATGAGTCCTCACCAGGCACAACGCCAAGATATCTTCCGTTGTCAAACGAGCAGTGCAGTGTTCCGATATCATCCACTACTTTTACAGTGCCTCTCGTCTGATCCTCGACAGGGCAGGGATCTCTGCCCATGCTCAGTAACAAGATTCGGGTACCGGGAGGATACTCTGCCTGGTACCGCTTTGCCTGCTGATGCAGGCGTTCCCATTCATTCATAGCTTACATCTCCTTCCAAATAAAAAAAGCAGAAAGTCTTAACTCTCTGCTTTCTTAAATCATGTATTGAGTTTTTTACTGTTCCAGGCTTTCTACCCAGGCTACCACATCTTCATCTGATACACCGGAGGAAAATCTCATGCCTTCCTGCCAGTCTCCTGTTCCTGCTAATTCCGCTAAAACCTCGCCGCTGTCGCCTAATCCAGAACTGGACGAGGTGCAAAACGGAATCACTGTCTTGCCTGTGAAATCATTGGCTTCTACAAAAGTATTGACCGGCCATGCCGCACGAGACCACCACAAGGGATAACCCAGATAAATTCTTTCCACACCTGACCAGTCATCCACAGTGTCAGCGACCAGTTCCACATTCTGCAAGCTCTCATCTTCATGCTCACGGGATACCCGGCTGTCATCATTTGTCCAGTCCAGATCCTCATCGGTATAAGGCTCAACCGGCTCCAGCTCGAATAATTCTCCGCCAGTGGTTTCCGCAATCACTTCTGCGACACGCTCTGTATTACCGGTGGCTGAAAAATACACCACAAGGGTTTTCCCCTGGGTTCCATCGCCATCTGTTTGTGTCTCGCTGCCTGCTTCGGTGCTGCCTTCTTCTGTTGTCGCTGCTGTGGACTCGTTTTCCGTTTCTGCGGTTGTGTTTGCCTGTGATTGACTTTCCTCCTGTCCACTTCCATTTCCACATCCGGCCAGCATACTGACTGCCAGGATACACGCTGTTATCAATAAAAATCCACGTTTCTTCATAGGGCTTGACCTCCTTCATTCCATATGATCTATACTCAACGCAATACACAAATCTTCTCTTTCTTTGTGTACACAGTTCTTTTCACTCTTAAAAATGGTACTTCATACACGCTATACACTCAAAAAACCATACTGTATTTTAGGATAACCGATAAACACAGTATCATAGCTGTCCCAGTTCTCCACCATGTCGCTCACCAGTTCCACATCCCGCAAAGACTCATCCGCATATTCCTGAGAAACCCGGCTGTCCTCATTGTTGTAGTTCAAATCTTCGTCCGTATAAGGATCAGCAGGTTCCAGTTCAAACAGGTCGCCGCCGGTAATATCTGCAATGTAAGTAGCTGCCTGTTCGGTATTGCCAGTAGCAGAGAAATAGACTACCAGTGTGTTACCACCAGCCTCCACTTCGGTTTCCTCCTGGGAAGCCGGTTCCTGACTGGCAGCGGTGGACGATGTGTCGCTTGCTTCACTGGATGCAGGGGGAACGGAGGATTCCGGCGCACTGGATTCACTTGTGGAAGATGTGGTGTTTCCACAGGCAGCGAGGCTCAACGCCATTGCAAAACACAAGAAAATTGCAGTCAGTTTTTTCATAATGGTCATTCCTTTTCTGTATTAATCGGGGGCTCTTATTCATAGCATTCATGGAAAATTTCCAGAATCTCTTCATGGGTCAT
>ENA-UONV01000638-UONV01000638.1-human-gut-metagenome-genome-assembly--contig:-CS4-NODE-638-length-37763-cov-23.505171_pt1 | contig 37763 bp, 27 predicted proteins | sample MGYA00242461_ERZ724008 | MGnify/ENA metagenome assembly ERZ724008 | reverse complement strand
TGCGCCCGCAAACGGCTTTCGTCGGGCAATATGCCCGAACTAATTGTATTTAATGCGGCAAAATAAATAAAGTATTTGCATTATACGCTTTTGTTTCGTGCGGCAATATTGCCGCACGAATGCTATTTTTATAAAATTTTTAACCGCAATTGAACACATTAATATTTAAGCAATAAATAATGAAGCCCCGCGGCTGAAAGCCGCGGGGCGTAAAATTTTTAAGTTATCTGCCAGACCGCATTACGTCGTTTTTGAACCTCGCCATTTTATTGCGCGAGGGCATTTCCGTCAGGCGGAATTGCCAGTTTTCTTCCTTTGTGGAGGGTGTGTTCATGCGCGAAGCGTTGTCGAGGCACATTATGTCCTGCACGGGAATGACGGCTATGTCCGAACGGGCGTTGAGCGCGCAGAGAACGAGCGCGCGGACCGCGTCCGACCTGTCGCAAACCGGGGTATAAACACCTTCGTACTTCATTGCGGCGCGCATGCGCTTTTTGATTGCGGAGAACTGTTCGTCGTCCTGCTTGAGCATGAAACCGAGGGCGGTATCGTTATCGTGCGTGCCCGTGTAAACTACCGAATGACTTTCTATGTTCTGCGGAAGATAAGCGTTATCTTCTTCGCCGTCGAAGGCGAACATCATGACCTTCATAGAGGGCAGACCGCATTCTTCCCTTAAAGCCGTAACGCCCTCGTCTATGATGCCGAGGTCTTCGGCTATAATATTGAGCTTGCCGAGCCGTCTTTCCGCTTCCTCGAAAAGTTGCGCCTTGGGACCTTCCTCCCACTCGCCGTCTATAGCGGTTGTCGCGTCGGCGGGAATGGAATAATATCTGTCCAGACCGCGGAAGTGGTCTATGCGCACAATGTCGTACATCTTCTGCGCGGCGGCTATGCGGTTTACCCACCAGTCGTAATTCTGCGCCTTCATTGCGTCCCAGTTATATAAAGGATTTCCCCACAGCTGACCTTCCTTGGAAAAGTAGTCGGGGGGAACGCCCGCGACGTCGGTGGGGTGCAAATCTTCGTCCAGCTTGAAAAGTTCGGGGTGCGCCCAAACATCCGCAGAATCGTACGCCACATAGAGCGGAATGTCGCCTATTATGCTTATCCCCTTGGAATTTGCATAAGTCTTTAGCGCCGTCCACTGTTTTTTGAATTCGTACTGCAAAAACAGCCAGAAGCAGTATTCCTCGCGGTAGACCGAATTTCTGAATTCGAACATTGCGAGGTGTTCATTGTATTTGTAAGCCTCGGGAAAGGCGTCGAAAGTAACGCCGTAGCGCGACTTGAGCGACATGAAGAGCGCGTAATCTTCCGCCTCGCCGCTCTCGATAAAATCGACGAAGTTTTTGTTTTTTATGTTGAAGCGGGCAAACGCTCTGCGCAGAAGCGCATACCTCGACGAATACAAATCGCCGTAGTCGACAAAGTTTTTGAGCTTGCGCTCGGCGCTTTTAAGCTCTTCGTCGTCTAAAAGCCCCTGCTTGCGCAGGCTGACGAGGTCGATGAAATAAGGGTTGCCCGAGTTGCAGCTTACCGACTGGTAGGGCGAATCGCCGAAACCCGTCTGCTGCAGCGGAAGTATCTGCCAGTATTTTACTCCGTACTTTGAAAGAATATCGACAAATTCGTACGCTTCGGCGCCGAGAGAGCCGATACCATATTTATTGGGAAGGGACGAAATGTGGCAGAGCACGCCCGCTCCCCTTTTTGCCGTAAATTTTTCCATAATCCCCCGATTATTTTACTTTGAAAGCAATTTTTTTATGCGCGCTACAGCCTCTTGGGTAGACTGTCTGCTGCCGAACGCCGTCAGGCGGAAGTAGCCTTCGCCGTTTGCGCCGAAGCCCGCTCCGGGCGTACCGACGACCTGCGCGTTCTCTAAAAGGTAGTCGAAGAACTCCCAGCTCGACATGCCGTTCGGACACTTGAGCCATATATAGGGCGAGTGCTTGCCGCCCGTGTACCATATTCCCAGCTCGTCGAGGCAATCTGCAATTATCCTCGCGTTTTCGCGGTAGAAGGAAAGGCTTTCGCTTATCTGCTTTTCGCCCTCTTCGGTGAATACCGCAGCCGCGCCCATCTGGGTTATATATGATACGCCGTTGAACTTTGTGGACTGGCGTCTTGCCCACAGTTTGTTGAGGTGAACGCCCTCGCGCACGAGCGCCTGAGGAACTATCGTATAGCCGCAGCGAACGCCCGTAAAGCCCGCCGTCTTTGAGAAAGAGCAAAGCTCTATGGCGCATTGCTTTGCGCCCTCAACCTGATATATGCTGCGCGCAACCGCGCTGTCCTGAACGAAATATTCGTATGCAGCGTCGTATAAAATTACGGCGTTCTGCTCCAAAGCGTAATCCACCCACGCCTTGAGCTGTTCCTTTGTGTAAGCCGCGCCCGTGGGGTTGTTGGGCGAGCAGATATATATTATGTCCGCCTTTACGCTTTCATCGGGCATGGGCAGGAAATGGTTGCCCTCGTTGGCGTCGGCAAAAATTATCTTTCTGCCCGCCATTACGTTTGTATCGACGTATACGGGATATACGGGATCTGGTACGAGAACGGTGTTGTCCTGCGAGAAAATATCGAGTATGTTGCCGCAGTCCGACTTTGCGCCGTCGGATATGAAAACTTCGGAAGGTTCAAGCTCCACTCCCTTTCTCTTATAGCTGCCGAGAATGGAATTTATAAGATTTTCGTAGCCGTAGCAATACTGGTCGGGACCGTAGCCTTTGAAAGTTTCCTTTCTGGACATATCGTCCACCGCGTCGTGCATAGCCTTTATGACTACGGGCGCGAGTGGCAGGGTTACGTCGCCTATGCTCAGGCGGATGACGTCCTTGTCGGGATGAGCTTTTTTGTATTCAGTCGTCTTTCTGCCTACCGTGGCGAAGAGATAACTGTCCTTCAAATCGAGAAAATGTCCGTTGATTTTCATATTTTATATCCTTAAAGGTTTACTTTTTCTGCATATACTTTACCGCATAGCGTATGAACTCGCGGAAGAGAGGATGAGCATTGTTGGGACGCGACTTGAATTCGGGATGGAACTGAACGCCGACATAGAAGTCGTTTGCAGGCACTTCCACCGCCTCAACGAGCAAGCCGTTTGGCGAAGTTCCCGCTATAACCATGCCCGCGTCCTCTATCTGTTTGCGGAAATCGTTGTTGAATTCGTATCTGTGGCGGTGTCTTTCGGAAATGTTGTCCGACTTGTAAGCCTGCTTCATCATCTTGCCGATGACCTTGCAGGGATATGCGCCGAGGCGCATAGTTCCGCCCATCTTGACGCCGTGCTGGTCGGGCATGAGGTCTATTACGGGATGTTCGCTCTTCGCGTCGAATTCGGAAGAGTTTGCGTCCTTATATCCGAGAACGTTTCTCGCGTATTCGATGACAGCCGTCTGCATGCCGAGGCAAATGCCGAGGTAAGGTATGTTGTTTTCGCGCGCGAACTTTGCGCACAGCACCTTGCCCTCTATGCCGCGGTTGCCGAAACCGCCGGGAACGAGTATGCCGTCTGCCTCGCCGAGAACTGACTGTATGTTATTTTCGTTTAAAGTTTCGGTGTCTACCCACTTTATATCGACTTTCGCGCCGTTTTCATAGCCTGCGTGAGCGAGAGCTTCCGCAACCGAAAGGTATGCGTCGTGCAGCTGAACGTACTTGCCGCAGAGAGCTATGGTAACCTTTTTGTCTCGCGCGGCGATGCGGTCGAGCATGCTCTGCCATTCCCTTAAATCTATCGTGCGGGGGTCGAGTTTGAGCCTTCTGCACACGATTTCGGAAAAATTGCTCTTTTCGAGCATGGTGGGGCATTGATAGAGCACGGGCAGCGTTCTGTTCTCTATGCAGCATTCGGGTTCGACGTTGCAGAACATGGCAATCTTGTCCTTGACTTCCTTGGGCATGGGAGCGTCAACGCGGGCGATGATAATATCGGGGTTTATGCCCATTCCCTGAAGTTCCTTGACCGAGTGCTGGGTAGGTTTGGATTTGAACTCCTCCGAACCGGAAATGTAAGGCACGAGGGTTACGTGAATGAAACAGCAGTTGTCCCTGCCCACTTCGCGCGCAACCTGACGGATAGCCTCGATGAAAGGCTGGCTCTCTATGTCGCCTATCGTGCCGCCTATTTCGGTTATGACCACGTCGGCGGACGTTGTGCTGCCGACGGAATATATGAACGATTTGATTTCGTTTGTTATATGGGGAATAATCTGAACGGTCTGACCGAGGTATTCGCCGTTGCGCTCCTTGTTGAGGACGTTCCAGTACACTTTGCCCGTGGTCAGGTTGGAATACTTATTCAGATTTTCGTCTATGAACCTTTCGTAATGACCGAGGTCGAGGTCGGTTTCCGCGCCGTCGTCGGTAACGAAAACTTCGCCGTGCTGATAGGGGCTCATCGTGCCGGGGTCGATATTGATATAGGGGTCGAGTTTCTGGGACGCAACCTTATAACCTCTGCACTTGAGCAGTCTGCCGAGCGAAGCCGCGGTGATACCCTTGCCGAGACCCGATACTACGCCGCCCGTAACAAAAATGTACTTTGTCATGATTACTCTCCTGTATGGCTGATTTTTCAGCATATTGTGCGGCAAAGCCGCCTTAAACAGATATTTCTGTAGGAATTGTCTGTTTGTCCGCGCCGCCCTTCAAAGGCGCACAGTTTTAAATTATAAGCGCCGAAAGCGCATTTTTGCCGTCCGAAAAATTTTTTTCGGTTAAATTTCTATTTCGCCAACGAAGACGAGCGTTGCGCCGCCTTCCATGAAGACCGTATCGTCGGTATAAGTTATAGTCAGGTTTCCGCCGCGAAGATGTACGGTTATGGGCGTATTTTTATCGGCATAGCCGTTTAAAACCGCAGCTACAGCCGTGGCGCACGCGCCCGTGCCGCATGCCCAGGTTTCGCCGCTGCCGCGCTCCCACACGCGCATTTTGAGTTCGTTGCGGCGTATTACGCGCACGAATTCGGTATTTATCCTCTTGGGGAAGAGCGGGCTGTTTTCATACAGCGGACCTATCTTTTCGAGGTCGAGTTCTTCGGGATTTTCAAACACCACGCAGTGGGGATTGCCCATGGAAACGAGCGTTACTTTGTGCTTTTCGCCTCCTATTTCCACCTCGCGGTCTATAACGCTTTCGCCGCCTAAAGTGCAGGGTATAAGCTCTGGCGCGAGAACCGCCGCGCCCATATCAACCTTTGCAGAGGACACCTTGCCGTCCGAACCTATGTTGAACTCGAGCGTCTTTATGCCCGAGAGAGTTTCTATTGTGCAGCTTTCGCCCTTGACATAACCGAGGTCATGGGCAAGTTTGCCCACGCAGCGTATGCCGTTGCCGCACATCATGCCTTCGGAGCCGTCGGCGTTAAACATGGACATTCTGCAGTCCGCAACGGTCGAGGGACGCAGAAGAATGACGCCGTCGCCGCCTATCGAAAAGTGTCTGTCCGACAGTCTTTTGGCAAGTTCGGAGGGATTGGGAACGTCCTCTTTCATGCAATCGAAGTAGATGTAATCGTTGCCTATGCCGTGCATTTTGTAAAACTTTCTGAGCATTTAAACACCAATAAAAATTTATTCCTTTATACTATATCACACCGCAGTTAATTTTGCAAGTAAAAGCCGCGGCGAAAACGCCGCGGCGGTTAATTTGTATTTTCAGTTATCCGTGTACATCTGTTTGTAGGGATTTGCGCTGTCGGGCGTCAGCACCGTAAAGTCGGCTTTGAGCAGCTTTTCGGCGTCAAATTCGGGGAAATAAGAGCAATAATCCCTGATTATCTCTGCAAGTTCGGGAATGTCTTCGCCGTAGCACACCTTTGCGGCTATCTGCGAAGGAATTTTGTGCGGAAGCGAAGAACAGCGCAGATACATTACCCCGCCGTGCATGCCCGTGCCGCAGAAGTTGTTTATGATGGGCAGACCGTCCTCGTTCTGACCTAACACGACTATTATTCCGCCCGCCTGATACTCGCCGAGGAAAGAACCCGCTCTGCCGCCGACGACTATTACGGGGCGAAGGTCCTTGTAAGCCTTCATGTGAATGCCCGCGCGGTAACCCGTGTTGCCCTTTATATAAATCGCTCCGCCGCGCATTGCATAGCCCGTGGCGTCGCCCGAGTTGCCGTGAATTATAATTCTTCCGCAGTTCATCGTGTCGCCCGTGGCGTCCTGCGCGTTGCCGTTTATTATTACGTCGCAACCGTTGAGATATGCGCCGAGGGCGTTGCCGGGAGTGCCGTTTACAATTAGTTTTTTGCCCGAAAGTCCCGTGGCTATATAGCGCTGACCTATGCAGCCGTTGACGACGACTTCGTCGTCCGCGCTGTCGCGTATTTTTTTGTTAAGCGCCTGAAAATGCACGTTTTCGTCTATATCGATGACCATAATTCAAACCTTTTTTGCAAGTTTAGTTTTGCGCGCCGCAAGGGGATACGCTATGAGCTGAGGTGCGTTCTTGAGAATGTCAAAATCAACCGTTCCGAGGTCGATTTTGTCGCGCACGAGCTGGGTATATATTCCAGCGCGAAGGAAATCGTTGATGAGTATGAAGCCGCAGAGCTTTCCGTCTTTTACGAACAGCTTTTTGTACTTATCCCCCGCAATATGGCTTATGCACTGACCTTCGTACACGCCTGCAGTGAGTATGTGAGAACCGAAAAAACCTATGGCGTTCATGGGTATTGCGTTAGTCTGTTCGGCGTTGCCGCCCGCCATGTTTATGCCCGCAACTTTGCCCTGAAAATATGCGTTGGGCAGAAGCGCGAGTATTCTTTTCGTTCCCGTAGAACTGTCAAACCCCTCTGCGCAGTCGCCCGCGCTGTATATGTCTTTGAGCGAGGTGTGCATACCCGTATCCACGACTATTCCGCGGTTGACTTCGCCGCCCGCCTCCTTTACAAGTTCGGTGTTTGGTCTTACGCCCACGGCTATGACGAGTATGTCGAAAGCTATCTGCAGTCCGCTGTTTTTAAGTACAGCCATCTTGCCTTCGAAGCGCGAAACGCAGTCGTTGAGAATAAACCTTACGCCCTCCGCCTCGAGCTGTTTCTGTATGATCGAAGCGCCCTCCGCGTCGAGAATGGACGGGAGAATTCTGTCTGCGAGGTCGACCACCGTTACGCTGCCGACGCGCTTCAAAATTCCTTCGACGCACTTGAGTCCTATAAGTCCCGCGCCGATAACTAACACTTTTTTCTTGGGGGAAATGGCTTTATCGAGCGCGTCCATGTCGTCTTAAGTCATGAACGAGTAGGCGTTTTTGACGCTTTCCAACCCCTCCATGGGGGGAACGAAGGGGCGGGACCCGGTGGCGACGAGCAACTTGTCGTAATGCACTTTTTTGCCGCTTTTAAGCAGCACCGTTTTGCCCTCCGCGTCTATCTTAACCGCCCTCTCGCCGAGCATGAGGGAAACGTTGTTCTTTTCGTAAAAGTCGTCCGGGCGATACTTCATGTTCTCGCGCGAAGTCGCGCCCATCAGGCAGTAAGAAATAGTCGGTCTGCCGTAGCAGTGGTGCTTTTCGTCCGAAATTATCGTTATTTTGCCTTCGACGTCCGCGGTGCGAATGCCTTCGACGCAGGCGACGGCGGCAGTAGAATTACCTATTATAACATATTCCATATCAGTCGCGCTCCTCGCAAACTATGGCTTTGTTGGGGCAATGCTTTACGCAGTTAGGCTCGCCGAAGGAGTTATCCGTGCAGAGCATGCACTTCTGCGCCGTCTTGCCGTCGGGTGCGGGCATTATTGCGCCGAACGGGCAGACAAGCACGCAGGTATAGCAGCCCACGCATTTGTTTTTATCTATGCAAACCATTCCGTCGCCGTCGCGGGTAAGAGCGCCCGCTATACAGCTCTGAACGCATATCGCGCCCGTGCAGTGGCGACAGTTGACGGCAAAATGTACGGGCGAATTGTCGTCGCCTTCCACTCTTATTCTGGGAACGAACTCCTTGGTTCTTCCCTTGAGTTTGAACATCTCGTCCAGCCCGGAATTGGCATACATGCATTCGTATTCGCACAGATGACACCCGAGGCACCATTCTTCGTTTACATAAATTCTCTTCATTTCTGCTCCGCGCGCAGCTTTGCAAAAAGCGCGTTTTTATATGAAATTATTTTTTAGTCCATTATTATGCAGGCATCGCGCTCGGCGCCGACCGAGACGTACTTGATCTTGCATCCGCACAGCTTTTCGAGCAGGTGAATGTAGTCGATTGCCTCCTTGGGAAGGTCGGAAGCCTTGCGGCAACCCGATATGTCGCAGTGCCAGCCCTTTACTTTTTCAAATACGGGTTCGCACATGTCGAGGACGTCCGTGAAGGGGAAATCGTCTATTATTTTGCCGTTGAGCTTGTAATGCGTGCAGATTTCAATCTCTTCGTAGTCGTCGAGAATATCCAGCTTTGTGAGGGCGATTTCGTCCGCGCCCTGGCACATTATGCCGTAGCGCGAAGCGACGACGTCGAAGGGACCTACTCTTCTCGGTCTGCCAGTCGCAGCGCCGTATTCGCCGCCGAGTTCTCTCAGTCTTTCGGCGTCCTTGCCGAAATATTCGCAGGTGAAAGGTCCTGCGCCCACGCAGCTCGAATAAGCCTTCATTATGCCTATGGACTTATCGAGTTTGAGGTTGGGAACGCCCGCGCCGATGGGAGCGTACGCCGCTATCGTAGAGGACGACGAGGTATAGGGAACTATGCCGTAGTCTATATCTCTGAGCGCGCCGAGCTGGGCTTCGAACATAATCTTTTTGCCCTCGGCGTGAGCCTTGTTGAGATAGAGACCCGTATCTATGATATAGTCCTTGAAAACCAGACCGTACTCTTCGAAGTAAGCCTTCATGTCCTCGACCTTTACGGGTTCGAAGCCGTAAGCTTTGATTGTCATGTTCTTCCAGTCCACGATGTCGGGAAGACGCTTATATAAAAGTTCGGGGTTTAAAAGTTCGCCCATGCGGAAGGCTTTTTTGAGATATTTGTCCGCATATACGGGCGCAATGCCGCGGCGGGTAGAACCGTAAGGTTTGCCCGTAGCCTTGGTAAGTCTGTCCTCCTCCATAACGTCCTGAAGAACGTTATAGGGCATGGTGATAATCGCCTTATCGGAAATTTTAAGGTTTTCGGGCGTAATTTTAATGCCGCCTTCCCTCAGCTTGGCAATTTCGCCGCAGAGGTGCTTTATGTCGATTACCATGCCGGGTCCCAGCACGTTTACTACGTTTTCGCGCAGTATGCCCGAAGGAAGCAGGTTGAGGATGAATTTACCCTTGTCGTTGATGACGGTATGACCTGCATTGTTACCGCCCTGATAGCGGCAGACGATGTCGTAGTCGCGCGAAAGCAGGTCAACCATCCTGCCCTTGCCTTCGTCGCCCCAGTTGATACCACAGATACTTGTTAACATAGGCTTTTATTTCCTTAAAAAAATTATATTATAGCCCGGCAGCGGCTCTCTTTCGCGCCGGAATATTTGCTTTTATTACATGCTCTCCCCGGCATGATGTATGCCGAGTATTTTAAGTTCGGTTTCGTTAAGTCCCACTCCGCGGAGCATAAGTCTGTTGCCGCGAAGAGCTTCTATCGAGTTGATGCCCATTCCGCCCATCATCTCCTGAATTTCGTGCGTCCACGCCGTAACGAGATTGACGAGCCTCCTCGCGCCCTCGTCGGGGTTGAGCCTCTTTACGAGGTCGGCGCGCTGGGTTGCTATGCCCCAGTTGCACTTGCCCGTATGACAGCTTCTGCAGAGATGACATCCGAGCGCGAGCAGCGCCGCCGTGCCGATATAGCACGCGTCCGCGCCGAGCGCGATTGCCTTTACCACGTCTGCAGCAGAATGAATTGAACCCGCAACGACTACGGACACGCTGTCGCGTATTCCTTCCTGACGAAGGCGTTCGTCGACCTGCGCGAGCGCAAGTTCTATGGGAATGCCGACGTTGTCGCGTATTCTCGTGGGAGCGGCGCCCGTGCCGCCGCGGAAACCGTCTATCGCGATGATATCCGCGCCCGAACGTGCTATGCCCGAAGCTATTGCCGCAACGTTGTGAACGGCGGCGACCTTAACTATTACGGGCTTTGTGTATGCCGTTGCCTCCTTGAGCGTATATATGAGCTGACGGAGGTCTTCAATGGAGTAAATGTCGTGATGGGGTGCGGGCGAAATCGCGTCTATGCCCTTGGGTATCATGCGGGTTGCAGATACCTCGTCCGAAATTTTCATTCCGGGCAGATGTCCGCCTATGCCGGGCTTTGCGCCCTGACCCATCTTGATTTCTATCGCCGAGGCAGCCTTGAGGTATTCCTCGTGAACGCCGAAACGCCCCGAAGCGACCTGAACTATCGTGTTTTTGCTGTATTTGTAGAAGTCGCGGTGCAGACCGCCCTCGCCCGTGTTGTAGAATATTCCCAGCTCTTCCGCCGCGCGGGCAAGGCTCGCGTGCGCGTTATAGGATATAGAGCCGTAGCTCATTGCCGAAAACATTATGGGCGTAGTAAGTTTGAGCTGCGGGGGCAGGGTGTCGATAAGTCTGCCCTGCTTGTCCCTCTTTATCTCCACATCCTTTTTGCCGAGATAAACGGTGGTTTCCATAGGCTCTCTGAGGGGGTCTATGGGAGGGTTTGTAACCTGCGACGCGTTGACTAAAATTTTGTTGAAATATATGGGGTAATCGTTGGGGTTACCCATGGACGACAACAGCACGCCGCCCGAATTTGCCTGGCGGTAAACTTCGTTCATCGTCTGCACCGACCAGTTTGCGTTGATGCGGTAGGTGTCGTCGCTCTTTACAATCTTGAGCGCATGCGTGGGGCAAAGGCACACGCAGCGGTGGCAGTTTACGCACTTTGTGGAATCGGCAATCATTTTGCCGAGGTCTGCGTCGTATTTATGAACGCCGTTCGCGCACTGCCTTTCGCACACGCGGCAACCTATGCACAACTCGGGAGTGCGCACTACTTCGTATTCCGCTGGAATAAAAGTATCCATCAGAGCGAGCCTCCTTCGTTGAGCGTATAAATTACGGGCTGTCCGCCCGCGGGCGAGTAAATTTTGTCAAGTTCGGGCGCTATTACCCTTATGCCGCATTCCTCGGAAGAAACGAAGGCGAGATCACCCTTTTCCGCGCACACCATGGAGCGCAGTTTAAGCCTGTCGTTGAGCGCCATTATTCCGCCGCTGAAGCCGAAAATTATGGAGAAAGGACCGTTTATGAGCAGGGACGGAAAAGCCTTGCGCAGGAAAATTTCCTGCTGTCTTTCTTCCTCGCTCTTTTCCTCTATCGTCGACCAGAAGGATGCGGAAATGACCTTTGCAATCTCCTGCAAAGTCAGCTTTTTTACCCTTATGAGGTAATCGATTATGTAGGTTATTACCTCGGTGTCAGTCTGGAGCGAACACTTGTAGCCGAACATTTCTATATAGCGCCTGTTGGCGTCGTAGGAAGAAATTTCTCCGTTGTGAACTATGGAATAGTCGAGCAGCCCGAAAGGATGCGCGCCGCCCCACCAGCCGGGGGTGTTAGTGGGGTATCTGCCGTGGCTCGTCCAGGCATAGCCTTCGTATTCCTCGTCGAGGAGATAGAACCTGCCTATATCCTCGGGATAACCTACGCCCTTGAATATACCCATATTTTTGCCGCTAGAAAAGACGAAAGCGCCGTTAATTTCTGCATTGATTTTGTTTACGCACTTTACGACGTACTGCTCCTCGTCGAGCAGCGAATTTGCCAGCCTCTTGGAAAGGGGATACAAAAAGTAACGGTAAATTACGGGCTCGTTGGTTATGCCCTTTGTCTTGCGCGTCTTCATTTCCGAAGAGTAGACAATTTCAAAGTGAGTTAAAAGGAATTCTTCCGTATCTTTCTTGCTCTGATAGTCGTTGTAGAACATGTGAAAGGCGTAATATTCCTTGTAGTCGGGATAAATTCCGTAACCCGCGAAACCGCCGCCCAGTCCGTTTGAACGGTCGTGCATGGTGGCAATCGAACGGATGATTTTTTCGCCCGTCATCCTCTTGCCGCTTCTGTCTATTATCGCGCTGACCGCACAGCCAGAAGGTATTCTCACCTCGCCTTCGAGAGGCGCTCTTTTTACATTCATGTCGTTAAAATACATTGCTCGTCTCCATAGTGCGCGCACGCTCTTGGGCACACCCGGCAAACCGTTCGTGCGCCGTCCGCCGCGATTGGGCTTTTGACTTCATTATTATAGAATAAATGCCCACTTTAGTCAAGCGTAAAGAAAGCCGCGCCGTAAGGTTATGCCCCCTTTTCGCTTTCGTATATATGATATAAAATATAAGCTGAGCTTATAAATTGCTCGGTTGCGCATATAACCCACCGAACAACCGAACCGCGCAAACAAAAAAAGGCGCAACCGAGCGGTTGCACCTTTTTATTTCCTTTTGAATTTTTAAGTTGTTTTACTATTGATTTTCTTGCTGTTCGGCGCATAGCGCAGCCCCTTCGGGCTGTTTGCCCGCTATTTCGTTGAGGCTAACCATGACCTCCTCCCTGTCCGAAGTTTCGCACTCGAAAACTATCGTCTGACCTGCGTGAAGCACGGTATTTCCGCCGGGGACAACCACGTTGCCTTCCGCGTCCGTTACCGAAACGACCAGACCGTTGGACGGCCAGATCATTTTGTTTATTTTTCCGCCGTCGGCTAAAGAACCTTCCATAATCTTTACCGTAGCTGTTATTTTTCTGTTTCTGGTGTTGAAACCTTCGTCCCTGACGAACTGGTTGAGCAATCTTTCGTAGCCGGGTTCGAGGCGGAACACTTCGGCTATGAGCGAAGCTATTACCGTGCCGAGAAGTGCTGGCAGAAGATTTGTGAACTGACCCGTAAGCTCAAACACGAGCGCAATGCCCGTTATCGGCGCGCGCACGAAAGTTGTGAAGAATACCGACATGCAGACGATTATTAGGTAGTCGCTGTCGGCGGGGTTCATGCCCGTCTGCACGAAGAGTACGGAAAGTATCGCGCCGAAGCCCGCGCCCACGGCGAGCATGGGAACGAATACGCCGCAAGGTACGCCGCAGCTCATGTAAAGCACCATGGAAATAAAGCGCAGAGCGACGATTATTATGAGGGAAACGAGCAAGCCCGCGCCCCAGACGGAAAGCCCCTCCATCGCTCCGCCCGAAGAGCCGAGCGAAACTATAAAGGAATGTCCGCCGCCCATGGCATAGACGGTAATAAGTCCGAACGCGCCCGAAAGCAGGAAAGGAATGAGATATTTGCCCGTTCCGCGCCAGAATTTTATCTTTTTGAAGAGTTTTTTCGCCGCGAATACGAGGTAATAGAACGCTACGGCGAAGAGCGCGACTATTACCGCCGCGAGAGCCATGTAGCCGTAACCCGCGATGTCCGTTTCGCCGAAGGTGAAACCTTCGAAGGCATAGCCGACTTTAAGTCCAAGCGAATACCTTATGCCGTTGCGCACGCCGAGAGCCGTTATTACCGACACCGCCGCGCTTATGAATACCTGGGGAGAAAACGACTTGAACGCCTCCTCCATAGCAAAGACCATGCCCGTTACGGGGGCGTTGAACGCCACGGCAAAACCTGCCGACGCGCCGCCCGCAACCTGCAGCCTTCTTATCATGTATGAACGGCGAAGCACTCTGCCCGTACCCTCGCCGACGCAGCAGCCTATCTCCACGGAAGGACCTTCGCTGCCCGCGGCAAGTCCCATAAACACGCACGCGAGCGACGCGGCGAACATGGAACAGAGCGTAACATACCACTTGAAAATTACTTTGCCGCGGCATGCGCCCTCCGCCTGGGGAAGTCCGCTTCCGCGTATCATGGGTACAAATCTGACCAGCGTGCCGATAACTATCGCTCCCGCCGCAAGTCCGACGAAAAGCAGGGGAATAAATGCGGGATATTCCAAAAGCAATTTGTATAATTCCACAGAATATTCTTCGCCGTAACCCGTGCTGATTGTATAAAAAGTTACTATCACGCCCGCAAACAGACCGGTAACCACCGACAGCAGAATTACATTCAATCCGTAATATCTGAACGCTTTAAGCGCCCTCGAATAAGTCTTTTTGTTAATCATAATTCAGTATTATATTCTCGCGATAATGCAATGTCAAACCGCTTTGTCGTTACACATTATAAATTTTTTCATAAATGTGCCGCGCATATGCGCCTGCGACGTTCACGCCGGCAACCTTTTCTATGCCGCCGAAAAACGCGTTGGAATTGACCTCGCAAACGAGGTATCCCTCCTCGCCGAGCAGCACGTCTATGCCGCAGTAGTCAAGCCCGAGCGTCTCCGCCGTACGCACGCAAAGCGAACAAAGTTCCTCGTCCGCCAGGTAGGGCGAACCGCTTCCGCCCAGCTCTATGTTGGAACGGAAATCGCCTTCCGAAGAACGCAGCATGGCGGCGACGACCTTTCCGCCGATGACTATAACCCTTACGTCCCTGCCCGCGCTGGCGGCGACGAAACGCTGAAAAAGATGGGGCGTACACTTGAGCTGACGCGCTACGGAAAGAAGCGCAGAATAATCGTCTGCCTTGAAAACGCCGCTTCCCAGCGAACCGTAACTCGACTTGACGATTAAAGGATAACCCAGCTCGCCCGCAACGAAGCGAAGAGCGTCTTGGTTGACGTCCTCCTGCGGGTCGTAGCAGAGAAGTCCGGCAAAAGTGCGCGGCATGGCAATTCCCCTTCCCGAAAGCGCGATCGAAGTGAGCATTTTATCGTCGCAGAGCTGTATTGCTTCGTGGCGGTTGAACAGCCTCATGCCGCTCTTTTCGAGCATGGCGGATATATATTTATCCTTGTCGAGGTAAACGCAGAAGTCGTACTCTTCCGCGCGCGAACAAAGTCCGCCGCCCTCGGCTATTGCGCAGGCGAAAAAGTCGTTGCGCTTTACCTCCGCCCGCACGCCAAGTTTTTTGAATTCTTCCGCCAGCCTCGCCGACTGATTTAAACTGCTTTTAAGCCGCGAGTAGGCATTGACGAGTATAAGACACTTTTTCATAGCCGCATTATACCAAAGCCGCGCTGAAATTGCAAGAAAAGCCGACATACGCGCCTTTTACTTTATTTAAATTGCGCCTACCGCCGTACCTTTAAATTAGCAAAACCTTTTTGAATTTGAGCGTCATGGAATTTTTAATGAAAGGGGCGCCCGCTTGCGCGGACGCCCCTTCCAAAGTATCTATGAGAGAGCAGGATGTGCAATTTTAAGTAAATTATTTTACGCTGTTGTCGAGAGCGGCAACGCCCGTTTCGCCCGTTCTTACCCTCATGACGTTTTCGACGTCGGTAACGAAAATCTTGCCCGCGCCGACCTTGCCGTCGTCGAGTACTTTCTTGGCAACCGCCACAACCAGCTTGGGATCTACCGTGGATACCACTATATCAACCTGAACCTTGGGAAGAAGGTGCATAGTCGTCTTAACGCCGCGGTACTGACCCGTCTTGCCTGCCTGAACGCCGCAGCCCATTACGTTGGACACCGTCATGCCTGTTACGCCGATCTGAGCCATTGCGTCCTTGAGCATGAGGAATTTATCCTGATTTGCAATTATAGTAACCTTGGTATACTTGCCTGCGGCAGCCTTTGCGCCCAGCTCTATGTCTGCGGGAGCGACATCCGAAACATCCACTTCGGGAGCTTCGCCGTCGTAGGAAGGTATGGTGGGCATAAAGTCTGCATATGCCGAAGGAAGCGCGTGTTCGGAGATGTCGAGACCGTTGATTTCGTCCTCTGCCGAGCAGCGAAGTCCGTTCCAGTTGTTTTCCTTAGCGACCTTTACTGCCTTTATGGGACCGCAACGGAACTTAATCATTACGGGAACATACTTTATGCAGAAGAACACAACCGTCATGCAAGCAATAGTCCAGGCAAGTATTGTAAGAATGCCTGCCGCCTGCCAGCCGAGAAGAGTGCCGTTGCCGCCGTAGAACACGCCGAGTTCATCGGGGTTGGTCAGCTTGCCGACAGCGCCATCCTGATAGTTAGCGGTTGCAAAGAAACCTACCGCGAGAGTACCCCATATGCCGTTTGCAAAGTGAACGCCGATTGCGCCGACGGGGTCATCGATATGAAGCTTTTTATCAATAAATTCGCAAACTACAACGACGAGTATGCCGGCAACTATGCCTATGACAAGCGCGCCGAGAGCATCGACTATGTAGCAACCTGCAGTTATGGCAACCAGACCTGCAAGCGAAGCGTTGAGGCACATGCCTACGTCGGGTTTACCGTTCTTGACCCAGGTATAAATCATAGCCGCGCAGGTTGCGACTGCGGGAGCTATAGTGGTGTTAACAAAGATTACCGCGAGCGAAGTTTCGGTATTTGCAGCCGCGCCGTTGAAGCCGTACCAGCCGAACCAGAGTATGAAGCAGCCGAGCGCGCCGAGGGTTATTGAATGTCCCTGAATGGCGTTTACCTTTACCACTTTACCCTTTTCGTCGCGTTCATACTTGCCGATGCGCGCGCCGAGAAAAATTGCGCCGATAAGCGCTGCCGTACCGCCGACGGTATGTATTGCGGCAGAGCCCGCAAAGTCGATAAATCCGTTTGCCGTCAGCCATGCGTTTTCGCCAAGTCCCCATACCCAGCCCGCTTCGATGGGATATACCACGAGGGAAATCAGAGCCGAATATACGCAGTAAGCGATAAATCTCGTTCTTTCAGCCATGGCGCCCGAAACTATCGTTGCGGCGGTGGCGCAGAACACGAGGTTGAACACGAACGAGCTTGCAAGCCCGTTTTCGTTTGTTACAAAAGCGTTCCAGTTAGTCAGAATGTCGAGATTGGGCACGCCGCAGAAACCCGCCGCGCTGTCTATGCCCACCAAAAGTCCGAACCCCAGGAAAATAAACACGACCGTGCCTATGCAGAAGTCGATAAGGTTCTTCATTATGATGTTTCCGGCACTCTTGGCTCTCGTGAAACCTGTTTCTACCATTGCGAAGCCCGCCTGCATGAAGAAGACGAACGCCGCGCCTATGAGAAACCAGATAGTAAAACTCATAATAAGCCTCCAATATTAAATTGAAAAAATTTAATCAAAAAACGGCCTATTTTTTGAATTGACGCTTCTTTGACCTCGTCGGTCGGCGAAGTGATGCGCGAACGGGGAATTTCACCCCGTTCGTCTGTCCGCTTTAAGGGCGCGGGCAGCCCGTGAGCTTTATATTATTTATGCGCGGCATTTTCCTGCCATGCACAAGTTATGCGTTATTATTTTACGCTGTAGAGCAAATCGTAGTATGTGGGGAAAGGCCAATAGTCGGAAGAAGTTATCCTTTCCATAGCGTCAATGGATTTGCGCATTTCTTCCATGATGGGAATGACTTTATGCGCCATAGCCTGCGACGAAGGAATGATTTCTTCGGGCACGATTTTATCGAGCGTTTCTTCCAGCCTTACGACGAGCGAAGAGAGCTTGTCGTTGTGTTCCGAAAGTTTTAAAATGAGATCCTTTTCGGTGTTGCAGGGAATGCTGTCGTTGACTGCCTGCTTTGCTGCTACGTTCGTGCAGAGGTCTGCCACGTAGTCGGAAACCGCGGGAATGATGTCCTGTTTTACCATCTCGAGCAGCGTGAGCGCTTCGATATTGATAATCTTGGTGTAATTTTCAAGCTGAATGTCTGCGCGGGCGATAGCTTCCGCCTTTGTATATACGCCCTGTCTGACAAATACCTGAATGTTTTTGTCCTCGAAGCATACGGGAACGGCGTCCGCCGTCGTCTTGTTGTTGAGAAGTCCCCTTCTCGCAGCTTCGGGTTCCCATTCGGGACCGTAACCGTCGAGGTTGAATATAATTCTGTAATGCGCCTTGAGTTCGCGCTGAATGAGCTTTGCGCAAGCCGCCTCCAAATCTTTTGCACCCTCGAGTTCGTCAGCGAACTGTTCGAAAGCGTCGGCGACAATCGTATTGAGCACGATGTTGGGGTCGGAGACGTTAGCCTGAGAACCGAGCATGCGGAACTCGAATTTATTGCCCGTGAATGCGAATGGCGAAGTCCTGTTTCTGTCCGTCGCGTCCTTGGGGAAGATGGGCGATTCGGGAACACCTATCGAGCCTTCGAGCGATACCTTATGCACATAATTTTCGCCCTTGACTATGGCGTCGACGAGCGCGCCTATCTGGTCGCCGAGATACACGGAAATTATTGCGGGAGGAGCTTCGTTTGCGCCCAGTCTGTGGTCGTTTGCGGCAGATGCCACCGACGCCCTGAGAATGCCCTGATAATCGTCTACGGCTTTGACTATTGCCGTGAGAACGAGTTTGAACAGAGTGTTGTTTTCGGGCTCTGCGCCGGGGTCGAGAAGGTTGAGACCGTCGTCCGTCGACATCGACCAGTTGTTGTGTTTGCCCGAACCGTTTATGCCCTCGAAAGGCTTTTCGTGAAGCAGGCAGACAAGACCGTGGCGCTTTGCAACCTTCTTCATGATTTCCATCGTCAGCATATTCATGTCTACCGCCACGTTCGTGGTTGAGAAGACGGGAGCCATCTCGTGCTGAGCGGGAGCGACTTCGTTGTGCTTTGTCTTGGAAGGAATGCCGTACGACCAGAGCTCTTTGTCGAGGTCAGCCATGAATTCGGCAATCTTGGGTTTGAGTACGCCGAAATAGTGGTCTTCAAGCTCCTGTCCGCGGCTGACGGGAGCGCCGAAAAGCGTCCTGCCGCACAGTCTTAAATCCTTTCTCTTTTCATATTCCTCTTCGGAAATGATGAAATATTCCTGCTCGGGTCCTACGGTTGTGGAAACCTTATTGCATGTCTTGCCGAAGAGTGCGAGAACTCGTTTTGCCTGCTTGTCGATGGCGTTCATCGAACGGAGCAGAGGCGACTTTTTATCGAGCGTTTCGCCCGTGTAGGATACGAATACCGTGGGGATATACAGCGTGCCTTCCTTAACGAATGCGGGAGACGTGGGGTCCCAAGCCGTGTATCCGCGAGCCATGAACGTTGCCCTCGAACCGCCCGAAGGGAAGCTCGACGCGTCGGGTTCGCCGACAATTAAGCTCTTGCCCGTCAGGCGCATTATAACTTTATCGCCCTCGGGTTCGATGAAGCTGTCGTGCTTTTCTGCGGTCAGTCCCGTGAGGGGCTGGAACCAGTGAGTATAGTGCGTTGCGCCCTTGGATACCGCCCAGTCCTTCATGGCTGCGGCAACTGCGCCGGCTATCGATACGTCGAGCTGCTTGCCCGACTCGATCGTCGCCCTCAGCGCCTTGTATACTTCCTTGGGCAACGTCTCTTTCTGGACGGCGTCGTTGAATACGTTTTCACCGAACATTTGAGGTACATTCATTGTCTTTCTACTCCTGAATTATTATATTTTTAAGCGGCTCTCTCACAGCTGCACTTAATTTGCTTTTTCGCTTCAGCCTCATCCGCATGCCGCGGTTGCCTGAGCTGTTTTACGTTTTTGATTATAAGATAAATATTTTAATAAGTCAATCGATAAACAACTCATCGTTTTTCACAACTTTTTATATGAATTATAAGCTGAACTTATATATTTTTAATTTTTGAAAATAACTGACTTGCCGTGTTAATTTTTATCGTCTTCGGCGGGGTCGTCAAACTTTGCCGGCTTTATAAGGTGGGAATTTTTAATGTCGTTGCGCATATTTTCGGGGTCGTGAATTAAAAGTCCGCGCTGAACGGAGGCATAGCCGTGTTTTTTTCGGATTTCGTCCACCGCCCTTTCGGCGCGTTCGCGCTTTTTGTAATTGCCGTAAGCTTCGTCCATGGTTACCTGAGAAATGCCTCTGTCGAAGCCGGAAACGGTAACGCCGAGCGAGCGTATGGCAAAGGGTTCGCGGAAGTTTTGCTTAAACAGCGAAAAAGCCGCTTCGGCGATCTCGCCGCACAGCGCGGTGTGGCGCACTTTTTTCTGGAACTGAAAGTTTTCAAGCGAGCCGTCGCGCACCCACAGATGCACGGTGTCGGCATAGCCCCTTTGCGACTGTCTGAGCCTCGCAGCGACGCTTTCCGCAAGGACGTAAATATTGCGCTCCACCTGTCCGAGATAGTTAAGGTCGTAGGCATAAGTCTGCGAATTGCCGATAGATTTCAGCGTGCGGGCGTCGTCCATATGCGCGACTTCGCTCTCGTCCTGTCCGCGGGCGTATGTCAAAAGGGTATGCCCGGGTTTGCCCAGCGCGCGCACTATTTTATCGTCGTTCGCCGCGGCGAGCGAACCTATCGTGGTTATGCCGAGCGAGCGCAGCTTTTCGCCCGTCGCTCTGCCGACCATGAGAAGGTCGCCGACGGGCAGACCGTATATTACATTTTTATAATTTCTCTGCGATATAACCGAAGTGCCGTCAGGCTTTTTTAGGTCTGAACCGAGTTTTGCAAAAATTTTGTTGAACGACACGCCCACCGATACGGTAAGCCCCAGCTCCTCCTTGACCGCAAAGCGCACGGTATCGCCCAGAAAGCGCAGAAAGTCGTCGTCGAAGTTCTTACCGTCCGAGGCGTAAACGCTGCCCTCATAGCGCGGAAAAACGGCGAGAGAAGCCGTTACGTCCAGCCAGCACTCGTCTATGCCGTAACTTTCAATTAGGTCGGTATAGCGAGCATAAATAGCCCTTACTTTGCGAGAATACTCCATATACTTGTCGAAGCGGGGCGGAACGATGACAATGTCGGGACATTTGCGCTTTGCCTGCCAGATAGTGTCGCCCGTCTTAACGCCGCATTTCTTCGCCTCTTCGCTCTTGGCGAGCACTATGCCGTGCCGCTCTTCCTGACTGCCGCAGACGGCGAGAGGCACGCCCTTAAGTTCGGGATTTAAAATGCGTTCCACCGAGGCATAAAAATTATTGAGGTCGCTGTGCATGACTATGCGTTCCATACATACAGTTTACCACATATTCCCCCCTTTATCAAGACAAAAACAAGCCCCCGTTCCGCGGAAAAGTTTTCTCTCTTCCTGCAGAACGGGGGTTGACGTTTAATTTACTTTATTTTCTTAACTATCAGTCAAGGAAATTGAGGGTTACGTAAGGATCCTGAACTCTGGTGCCTTCCTGGTTGAGGATGAGCGTCCATCTGTCGGAAGTAATGCCCATGTTAGCTTCCCAGAACGTAATCTGGTTTGCATTGCCGAGCACGAGAGCGTCGGTATCTACATTGTAGTTGCTGTTGTACTCTTCAAACTTAGCGTAGCACTGGGTAATGGTAGCTCTTGCGTTAGCCGAGTAGTAACCCATAATGCCGGAGCAGTTCTTGAGCGCGGTGGTAATTTTGTCTACGAGGTTTGCACCGTAGTACATCGTACCCGTGAACATTGCATATTTGATTACAAGCACGCCCGCACCCGACTGACCGCCTATGATACCGCCCTGATACTTGGTGCACATAAGCGTGGAGTTGCTGAAGCAGGTCTGGATGCTGAGGTAATCGTTAGCGTTTCTGTCGTCGTATCTGCCTACGATGGAGCCTACATACTGGTTAGGCCCGCTGCCGATTACTGCATTTACGTAGCAGTTGGTGATGTACGTTCTGCTGTATTCGGCGGTGCTGCTTGCCTGAATGAAACCTACGATACCGGAAATTCTGTCGCCGGTAATATCGCTGTCAAGCGTGTAGTACTGGGTGCCTTCAACGAATTCGGTTGCCTGAACGTATGCTTCGCCGTCGAGGACATAGAACGTATTCTTGTCGAAGTTATCGGCCGTAACGTTTGCATCGAGGCTGTAAGTCCTTTCGTTTGTTACGGATACCTGGTCGATGTAAGTATCGTTGAGCATTACCTGACCTACGAGCAAGCCGCCGCGCTGACCGCCGCTTACCTGAATTTCGGTGAGTGCTACGTTGTAGATATAGCCGCCGTAGGAAGTTGCGATGAGACCGAACTTCTGGGTTGAATTGCCGTTGATGGTGATGTTATGGAACTTAACGTTTTCGATCGTACCACCATCGAGCTTATAGAACATCGCCGCCTGCTCGTTGGTGGTGGAGCTGACCGTTAGGTTGGATATGGTGTGTCCGTTACCGTTGAGAAGTCCCTTGAAGCCTACCTTCTTGGAAGTGATGTCGCCTTCCCAATTTGCTTCGCCGCTAAGATCTATGTCTGCCGTGAGCAGGTAAATCGTAGAGGAGTTGTTATTGAGGAGAACGTCCTTGAATTCTGCAACAGTGGAGATGTTTACGGTCGTTACCTGGTTGGTGTAAATTTCCGAAGTTACGTCGCCGTAAGTGTTGGTCATTACGCTGTAGATGTAATAATTGCCGTTGTTTGCGTTGGTGAACTGAGCCGCAACCGTTTCGCCGCGGAACTCGTGAGATTCGCCCTGAGCAATAATCTGCTCTGCCGTAATATTATTTACAGCGGTTGCGCTCGAATAGGAGTAAAGAACGCCGGTTACGCTGCTGGGTTCGCCGCTGACGATATAGCCTTCCTTATTTACCGTAATGGTAGGATCTGCGGTAAACTGTACGTCTGCGAACGAGCTTGCCATGTTGATGGTGTAAGTGAAGCTCTTGCTTATATTGCCGAGGGTAACCGTCTTGGTGATGTTGTATATACCTGCTACGCCTGCGGTGAAGTGATGAATTTCAACGGGAGCAACGGTCTTGTCGGGAGCGTACATATAGACGGTTTCAACCGTGTACTGATCTTCCTTGAGCGCCTTGCCGTTGTAGTCAGCCGCATTGAGAACGGTGATTGCGGGTTCGGTCATGCCGCTGTACTGGTCGCCTATCATGGAGGAGCTGTCGATACCTTCGACCACTACGTCGCCGATTGTGGGAACGTCAGCCTTTACGGTTATAACGAAATCCTTCTTTACGGTCTTGGTAGCGTCAGTTCTGCTCGTTATAGTCGCGGTAAGCGTAACCTGCTGGTCCTCTGCGCCGCGATAAACGATAGCTCTCGCATCGTGCGTGCCGGAATAAGACGTTTCTGTATCGGTATTGATAGAGATAATGGAAGTATCGCTCGACTGCCAGGTTATGTCAACATTTTCCATGCGGGTAATGAGGTCGAAATCCTGGAAGGTTGCGGCTGCTTCGGTGTTGATGTAGAGGGTTGCGTGTGCGGAAGCCACTTCTGCCTCTGCCTTGGTTGCATAGCCGGAAGCGTTTACGTAGTCGCAGTGGGTGTAATCTTCCCAGCTCGTGCCGGTGAGGTCTGCACCTATTCTGCGGTCTGCGCCGAACATGTCTGCATAAGCGCTTTCCTTAATCGCGAGCATAGCGCCCATGTTGATGGAATTGTCCGCATTTCTGTACATTGCGTCCACGCCAACATTGCCCTTGCCCGTAAGGTTGTAAACGTAATTGCTGTAGGTCGTACCTTCGAGCGTCCATGTTATGGGAAGCTGTTCGAATACGTCAGCCGTAACAGCGTTCACGGAAGTACCCTTCTGCGCGTATGCTTCGGTGGAGCTAGATGCGTCTATCCATTCGGTAACTTTGTTTGCCTTTCCGCTGCCCATATCGAAGATGGAATATTCGGCTGCGCCTCTGTATTCGTCTGCGGTGAGCGTCGTAGAGCCGTTGTTTACGGACAGAACGTCGGAGAAGATGTTGTAGCTGTAAGTCTGTCTCGACATATTGATGTTACCGCACTTGTCGCCTCCGCCTGCAGTGCCGCCCATAACGATGTTACCGTTGGCATCAACCGTTGCCGAGTTGTTGTAGGAGGTTATGTTCTTTATATCGAGAACGCCGGGGTTGGAGTTATCCGTTACGCCGTGCATGCGGTTGTTGAAAGCCATGCAGTTGTAAAGGAATACGTCGCCTTCCATTACGGAGCCGCCGAGTTTGAAGCCGTTGCCGTCGCCGTCGCGGGTGGTGTAAACGCTTCTGTCAACTTCGTTGAATTCCGTTCTGTAGTTGGGGAATTTAGCGTTGAATTCCTCCTGGCTTTCCATAATGTAGCCGTTTTCGAACGCAACGCAGTTATAAATCATAACGGCGCCGATGTTGCCCGAGTCAACCTTTGCATAAAGGTCCCAGCCGTCGTCCGAGTTGCGGTATGCGATACATCCGTCGAAGATGTTGCCGTAACCTACGGTAAGTTTTGCAGCGAAACCGTCGGCGTTTTCGCCGTAAGTTTCGTTGTCGTAGTTGTTGTACGACGTGCAGTTTTTGATGAGGTTGTAGCTGGGCCAGTCGTTAATGTCGTTATATTCGGAATAGCTTCTGCCGAGCTGGAGACCGCTGTCGCGGTTGTCGTAGAATTCGCAGTTTTCAACTACGTTGAAGCTGCCTCCGATATACATGCCGTTGTCGCCCGCGCCGCGGATGTCAACGCTGTCCCAATGCCAGTAGTCGCCCGTTATTTCAACGCCGCGGTTGGTACTTGCAAATACCATGTCGTAGAAGCTGAACACAGCTTCGCCTTCGGCGTCTTCTTTCTTTACGGTTATGTAACCCTGAGGCGAACCGCTTGCCGTCGCCTTCATGGGATAGGTGAAGGTGTAAACGCCGTTCTTGACGATTACCGTATCGCCGGGCTGAAGGAGCGTGGCGCTTGCGATAACCTCTTCCACGGTGTAAGGATTGGCTTCGCTGCCGTCGCCCTCGCCCTTTACGGCGTCTGGAGCGACATAGTAAGTTTTGCCCTGAATAGTATTGTTAATTTCGTAATTGCTGACGACGGGCGTTGCACCTGTATCAGCGAGAGCCATAATACCGCTGCTTGCGGAAAGCGCGCCGCCGAGAATGAGCGAAACTGAAAGACCCGCTGCGGCAGCAGCCGTCAAAATTTTTCTGTTAATTGCTTTTTTCATTGATTTTACACTCCTTAAGCACCGTAATCAACAACAATGTTGTATATACCTATGCCACCACTGAGGCTTCCGAAATAATAAGTACCTGCAGCGTCAACGGTAAATGTTACTTCGTACACGAGACCGTCCAGTGCCTCATTCATGTTTACGGCCTCACCTATCTGAGCATAATCTTCGCCAAACATTGCAATCTGTCTGGCTGCACTGTCGGAGCTGCTGCGTATATAGAGTTTAACGGTTGCCGCATCGGAAGTAACTATTTTGAGAGCATTAGTTCCGGCAACAAAGTCTGCCGCGCCACCTAACTTAAGTCTTACAGTGGGCTTTTCTGTAGATCCGGAAACCTGTTTAGCGCTGTATTCAACAGTATAATCAGCAGTACCAATTACAGACACGCCGCTGCCTGCCACAATTTCAGTGTTAGGCGCAAGCGTTGAAGTTTTATTTGTTGTGCTGAGACCGCTGTATGCTTCGAGAGTTCCGAAATTGATATTTACATTCTCAACCGTAGGAGCAGTGTCATCCCCTCCTTCGCCTTCACCGCCGAAAACATCAACCATATCGATTGCGCCGATACGAGTATTTCTTCCGGTAGCAACGGGAGAGCCGTTTACGGTTACACTCGAAAGCGTGCAGAACGTGTATGTGCCGGGTTGGCTGATTATGAATGAAATTTCGTTCATTGCGCCCGTTACGGTATAAACGTTGAGCGTATCGTCTTTCTGTACGTTTGCAGAAGTGAACGTGCCTTCGATATAATTGCCGTCAGGTCCCTTGATAGCTATGGATGAAGTGTTGCTGTTACTTGTGGATCTTGCCTGGATTACGAGTGTACCCGTACCCTGGAACGTTACGCTGAGAGCTTCGTTCTTAATTTCGAGAACGTTGTTTGAAGGTCCTCTGTAGTTTACGGTACCGCCGGCAACAACAGTTATGAAGGAGTTAACGCCCGTGAAATCATCCTGTGTAAGCGGAAGGCTTCCCGCTGCAGGATCAGAAACAACGGCAGCAAGCGCATCGAAGCTGTAGTGATTTTCTACAGTCTGCTGACCGCCGGCCTCGGTTACGGTATAGTTAACCTGAGTGGTAACAGGCTCGCTTTCCTCGCCCTTTGCGTTGGTATATACGAAGGATACGTTTGCAACGCCGTTATCGGTAACGGTTCCGGGAACGACGCCCGTAATAGTTACGTCGTCAGCGGTGAGATTTTCCTGTCTGCCGCTGGAATAAGTAGCCGTGAAATTCCAGGTGGAGGACATCTTGTCTACCGCGCCTGCCTGCTGGGTTACAACAGTGCCTGCGGCGTCAGAGTTGAAAGTTATGCTTTCGATCGCGTCAACAACGTAAACGATGACGAAACTTTCTGCTTTTTCGTCAAGTCCTTCTACCTGCGCGCTTGCCCATATATTGTATGCTCCGGGTTCTGCCTCAGCCATTTTGGCTTCGGTAAGTTCAACCTGTCCCTTGTAGCACTTTATTTCGTAATCGGTAATTACTGCTCCGTCCGTGCCGTCGCTGCGGACGATGTTGACCGAGATGTCGTCGAGGGCGATATTAGCCGTAAGCGAACCGTCAAGGACATATTCCGTGGTGGTCTTGGTCATCTCTATACCGACGTTGTGAACGGGAATGCCCATTTCATAACCGCAAACGTCGCAGAAGCCGTCTACGTCTTCGTCAACGTGGTTGCCGACGTCATTTTTAAGGTCCGTGTGTTCGCAGGTAGCGGCATGCCAATGCTGATTTTCATCGTATGACCACTGCGTCGAGTAGGTATGCGTGTGGGGAGTTCCTGCTGAACCGCCGTCATCACCCTTACAGCCCGACGTTATGCCGACGCCTACACATACAGCACTCGCGAGGGCGAATACCGAAATGAGTTTTGTGAGCTTTTTCATTGTTTCCTCCAATTTTTGTCGCAACAGAAACGCTTAATTTTAATATAACCCGCTATCATAGGCTGAATTTAAGCATACTGCCACATTTTTTTGCATTATTTATTCTATCATTGATAATTTAGTTTGTCAATAGTTCTGTGTAAACAATTATCTTAAGTTGTTATAAGTTAACATCGACTACTTTTTTCATAGAAAAAGAAAAAATGCGCGGCAACACTGTGCCGCGCATTTTTTAAGCGCTTATTTTATTTATTAAATGTTATGTGCGCGCGTGCGCATATGTACCAATTGTATTAATTGACCTAACTGTATTATTAATTGCTGCCTGTCGGCAGCCAATTATTCCGTAAGAGCAGCGCAAACGTCGTCCAACACCGAAAAAAAGTTTTCAAAAGTCTTTGCACAGACTTCGCAGTTTTGTATTACTACGCCTTCGCACCTTAAACCAGTTATAGCGAACGACATTGCCACGCGGTGGTCGCCGAATGTATCGATTTTCCCGCCGACGGGAAGCGAGGGATAAATTATAAGTCCGTCCTGCGTTTCTTCGGCGCGGACGCCCAAAGCTTTGAGGTTGGTAACTGCGGCGGCAATTCTGTCGCATTCCTGCCCGCGTATGTGAGCCACGCCCTTTATGCGCGTGGGGCGAGAAAAGTAGGGCGCGATTGCCGCGAGAGTTAAAACCTGGTCGGAATACGACGACATATCGACCTCGCCGCCGTCGAAATTTTTAATAAGCTCGATAAATTTATAATCGCCCTGCATGGTGTGAGGCATGACGCCGCCCACCCTTATGTTTGTGCCCAGAATTGCGTTTGCGGCATAAAAGTAGCACGCGGCAGAGACGTCGGGTTCGATTTCGTACCTTTTAGGCTGATATGCGCCGCACACGGTGTAGCGGCAACCCTCCGCCTGAACGTTTACGCCGAACGACCACATCATGTCGATAGTCATGTTGACGTAGTCCATGCCGTGACTGCCGACAACGTTGACTGTTAAAGGCTTGCCCGCGCAGACGGCGCTTGCGAGTATGCCCGAAAGATACTGACTGCTCTTGTCGATATTTACGGTAACGCTGTCCGCGGGATTTTTCGCTCCGCGCATGATAAAGGGGAAACTGTCCTTTTCGCCGAGGAAGGTAAAACTCGCGCCAAGCTCTTCGAGCGCGGCAATCAGCGGACCGACTGGGCGCTTTTTCATCTGTTCGGAACAGTCAAAGGTGTATTCGCCGTCGGAAAAGGCGAGCATGGCGGGAATAAACCTTGCCGCAGTTCCCGCAGAGCCGACGTAAATTTTCGCCTCGCGCCTGTTGATTTTTCCGCCGCAGCCGTAAACGTTCACCGTACTGTCGTCGCACTGCTCGACGTTTATGCCCAAAGAGCGCAGAGCCTCGGCAAACACGCGGCAATCTTCGGAAAACTGCGCGCCGTACAGCGTGGATTTGCCGTCCGCGAGCGCGGCGATGAGCAGAGCGCGCGCCGTTATGCTTTTAGAGCCTGGAACGCGCACCGAAGCGACGGGATTTTTGATTGCGCCGTATATATTTTTTACCTTATAATCCATTAAAAACCTCTTTTACATCGGCAATCTCTATGGCGACGACGCCGTATTTCTTTTCGTCTTCCGCTGAATAATACTTAAGCATATCCTCCGCGCGGGCAGTTTCGCCATCTGCGTAGCCGAGGTCTGCGGGAGAATATGCCGCATACAAATGCTTAAAATCTTCAAAATGTCTGACAGCCGCTACGCGGGTTTGAAGCTTTCCATGCCCGAGGCAATCGAAAATTATGCAGTCGCCCGACCTGACGGTTCGCCTTTTTTCGTCGCAGAGGCGCATTTCTACCCGCTTTGCGCCCTCAACGAACGCCTTGAAAGCCGAGGGCGAAAGTTTCATGAAATGCGTCATTTTCTTCTTCTTAAAATGTCGCCCGCAGAGAGATTGTACGGACAGTCGAAAGCGTATATTCCCTGCACGAGCTTGCAGTCGTCAACGACCGTTCCGTCGGGAAGACAGGCATCTCCCACAACAAAACTTTTATTGAAATTTTCCGAGGGCGAAAGCACTTCCAGCACATCTCCCTTTTTGAACCTGCCGCGCATTTCAACTCGCACTTTGCCGCCTTCACAGCCGAGAACGTTGGCGATATAGTCGCAATCGCCCTTGGTCTGACTGTCGGTATAGTTGACCGTTTCGTGGTTTTCGCCGAGTGCGTACGCCGTTGTGTAATCGCGGTGGGCGGCGGTTAAAAGTTCCTTTTCTACCGTATCCGAAAAACCTCCGTCTATGCAGCGGCGGTAGGCGTTTATTACGGTGGCGAGGTAATATTCGCTCTTCATTCTGCCCTCTATCTTGAAAGAGCATACGCCCGCATCGGCAAGCTCCTTTAAGTGCGCAGACATGTTCAGGTCCTTGGAATTGAATATATATGTGCCTCTGTCGTCCTCCTCGACGTCCATCCAGCCGCTTTCCGAACCGCTCTTTTTGACGCTGTAATTCCAGCGGCAAGCCTGCACGCACTCGCCGCGGTTGGAAGGTCTGCCCGTAAGATAGTCCGAAAGAAGACACCTGCCCGAGTACGAAATGCACATTGCGCCGTGAACGAAGGCTTCAAGCTCTATGTCCGGCACGAATTCGTGCATTTCCGCTATTTCCTTTACGGAAAGTTCCCTCGCGAGAATGACGCGCGATGCCCCCAGTTCCTTCCAGAATTTGACGGCGTACTTATTGGTTACGTTCGCCTGCGTGGAAACGTGCACGCAAAGATCGGGCGCGCTCTTTTTAGCGGCGTAGAATACGCCCGGGTCGGAAATGATAGCCGCGTCCGCGCCCGCTGCATAGAGCGCGGCAAAGTAATCTTCCATAGCCGCCATGTCGCCGTTGCGGGCGAATATGTTGGCGGTAACGTAAATCTTTTTGCCCAGAGAGTGCGCGAAAGCTATCGCGCTTTTGAGTTCTTCGCTGTCGAAATTGTCGGCAAAAGAGCGGAGAGAAAAGCTCTTTCCTCCGATATATGCCGCGTCCGCGCCGAAATAGAGCGCGGTATTTAGTTTTGCCCTGTTGCCCGCAGGGGCTAAAAGTTCAACCTTCATATTTATCCTTTGAGTTTGACCGAAAGGGCAATTCCGTCGCCCACGTCGGCTATATAAGTAAGTAAATCTTCGTCGCTCTGCACGGCGGCAAGATATTCGCGGATGTGATTTACGAGCATGGCTCGCTTTTTGGGAACGGGCTGTTCGCCGTTTACCCAGCCGTACAAAAGCACGTCGTCCGCGAGCAGCAGTCCGCCGACGGACATGAGCTTTTTGAGCGCGGGAAGATATTTTATGTACTGGACTTTAGGTCCGTCTAAAAATACAAAATCGTACTCTGCGCAAATCTTTTCGCTGAGGGAGGCAAGCACATCCGCGGCGTCGCCCTCTATGAGCGTTATTCTTTCGGAAAGTCCAGCTCTTTCAAAATTTTCCCTCGCCTCGCCGGCGAAAGAGGGATTTTTTTCTATAGTGGTCAGGTGCGCATGCGCGCACGTCTGTAACAGCGCAATGCCCGATGCGCCCGTTGCCGAGCCTATTTCGAGTATGTTTTTTGCGCCCGTTGCCGCCGCCTGCAGGCAGACGAACTGCAGCGTTTCGTCCGAAGATACGGGAACGGAACGCGCGAAAGCGCGCTCTCTTATTTCCTGCACGAGCGGACTTACCTTAAGTTTGTTTACGTTCGCCGTGCGCGAGGGACGCTCGGGCGAGGACGTATCGTTGTGAGCGTAATCGTAATCCATTAAAGTTCCACCACTACGGGAACGACCATGGGCGACTGCTTGGTCTTGCGCACGAGGTAGTTCCTCAAAGCCTTTTTTATCACCCTTTTAAGCTCGTCCACCGTACCAGACGAAAGGTCGTAGCCGCCAATCGCCTTGTTTATTACTTCGCGCATTTCCTTGTTGTAATCGCGGTGGAAATCGAAGACGAAGCCGCGGGAATTTATGACGGGTTCGCCAATGACTTCGCCGCCCGACACGCAGACGGATACTATGAATATGCCCTCCTGCGCAAGCTGGCGCCTGTCCTGCATGACGAGCGAGGCCTTTTCGTCCTCTATGCCCTCGCCGTCGATAAGGCGCGAACCTGCGGGAATATCTGCAAGCTTTTTGATGCTCTTGGACGTTACTTCGAGGCAGTTGCCGAGGTCGGGAATGAAGATGTTGCGCTCGTTCATGCCCAGGCTCTGCGCGAGCTGAGAATGCTTCATGAGGTGTCTGTACTCGCCGTGAACGGGCACGAAGAACTTGGGATGAAGCAGATTGTGCATTATTTTATGCTCTTCCTGGCAGGCATGCCCCGACACGTGAATGTTCTGTATGCGCTCGTACACCACGTCCGCGCCGAGGTGATAGAGGTTGTTTATTACGCTGTAAACGCCGCGCTCGTTGCCCGGTATGGGCGAGGCGGAAATTATGATAGTATCGTTGTTGCCGACGGAAAGATTGGGGTTTTCGCCGTTAGCCATGCGGTGAAGAGCGCTCATGGGTTCGCCCTGACTGCCCGTGCAGACGATCAGAACTTCGCTGTCGCGCATATTCTTTGTGCGGGAAATATCTATGATTGCGCCGTCGGGAATGTGCAGTTCGCCTATTTTTTCCGCCGCTTCCACGACGTTGAGCATAGACCTGCCGTTCAAGGCGACCTTTCTTCCGTGGCGGGCGGCGAGGTCGATTATCTGCTGAAGCCTGTGAACGTTGGAAGCGAAAGTCGCTATTATTATGCGCCTTTCGGCGTTCTCTTCGACCAGCCTGTCGAGCGTGCTGCCTACCACCGTTTCGCTCATGGTATAGCCGGGGCGCTCTATGTTGGTGCTTTCGCCCATATATAAAAGCACGCCCTTTGCGCCCAGCTCGGAAATTGTTTTGAGGTCAATCGGCTCTCCCGCGACGGGGGTTAAGTCTATCTTGAAGTCGCCGCTGTGGAAAATGATGCCCTGGGGCGTGTGAATGGCGAGAGCCAGCGCGCCGGCTATGGAATGGTTGACGTTGATAAAGTCTACTTTAAAGCAGCCGAATTGAAGGTGTCCGCCGGGCGCGACGATAATCGTCTTTACATTGTTGAGGCGGTGTTCGCGCAGCTTGTTGTCCACGAGCGCAAGCGTGAGCTGCGTACCTGCGACGGGGATGTCCAGATCCTTGAGAAGATAGGGTACGCCGCCTATGTGGTCCTCGTGCCCGTGAGTGAGAATAAGTCCGCGCACCTTCTTTTTGTTTTCTATAAGGTAAGTGAGGTCGGGTACGACGAGGTCAATTCCCGGCATTTCTTCCGTGGGGAAGATTGCGCCGGCGTCTATTATTATAATGTCGTCGCCGCACTCGAGCGCGGTCATATTCTTGCCTATTTCGCCCACGCCGCCGAGGAAAATTATTCTGACGGCATTTTTTACCCTGCGCTCCTTTTTCGCCTTTTTGGTTACGGGCAGAATAACTTCTTCCTGTTCCCTCGCAATCGAAGCCGAGGGGGGCAAAATGACCTTTCCGCGCGCCTTTACGGGCGCTTTTTTAAGTTGGAAAGGCTTCTTTTCCTTTACCTTTTTTTCCTTTGCGCGTTCGGGATTAATTTTTTTGCGGGGCTTTCTTTCGCCCGCTTTTACGTTGTTCTCTTTCAAAATTATGTCCTTTCTTGTCTTAATATGTAATATTTTGCGGCGCATTATGAAAGGGGGTTGCAAAGAACCCCCTTTTTTCGCAAGGTCGATTTACTTTTTGCTTACGTCCTTTACAAGACCTTCTTCGATGAGTTCTTCCATGGTTTCGTAAGGATACATCGCCGCGTAATCGCGCTCTGCAATCGGGCGCTTGATGCCGTCGCGCCTTTCGAGCATTATGTCGATAAGCCTTATAGCCTTCTTGCAACCGCGGGGGCTCTTGATCTTTACCATCATGGGCGTGCCGTGCATGGACTTGTTGTCCGATACGTCTACTTGATGGTAAACCGAAGTTTCAAATTCGTTGGGGTCAAGCGCGAGATAGAGGCAGAGCGTCTTGCCGCGTATCTTGAAGCGGGCAATCGTTTCGCGTCCCTTATTGAAACGCTCGTTGCTCCAGGAAATGTTGGAGTTTACTTTCTTGTAGGAAAGCAGAGCGTTCTTGACGTTGCCGTAATACCTCTTCTGGTCGTCCGTACCCTGAATAATTCTCGCTATGAACGAGCGGTTGTACTTCATCATGTTGGCGAAGTCCACGCCGCCTGCCATACCGTCCATTCCGTCGGGCATAACCTCGCCCTCGGAAGGATTTTCGTCTATGTCGTCGACAAGCTCTTCTATGCCGTCTTCATCCTCTTCGTCGCTCTCTTCGGCGGGTTCGTTTTCGACTATGTCGCTTACCGTAACGAGCATCTGACCGTCGTCGGGTTCTTCTGCAGGGGTTTCCTCTTCTGCGGGTTCTTCTTCGACTTCCTCTTCTGCGGGTTCTTCTTCGACTTCCTCTTCAACCGCTTCGGCGGGAGCTATTTCGTCGGAAGCGGCGACAACCATGCCCGCCGCGAGCATTGCCTTTATTCTGTCGAGATCGCGCTGTATCTCTTCGAGGCGGTCGCCGCATGCGGGCTGAACTTCTTCGTCCTCTGCGGAGAGCATGGCTTTGAGTTCCTCTATATCCTGCTGAATTTTATCGAGCGGGCTTTCGTATCTTTCGGCTATGCTCGTAGAAATTCTGTCCACGCCCTCTTCGTCGATGACGATGTCGAAATCCTGGTCTTCCTGCTTTTCGATTATCTTTTCGACTACCGAGTTAGCTATAGCCTCTTCGTCAACCTGCGTTGCGGGAATGGCGGAAACGACCTTTTCGGCAATCTCGTCCGTATCGATTTCGGGCATATAGTTGGAAAGAACCGCCGCGGCTCTGTCCGCAAGGGTATCTTCGTTTACCTGAGCCGTTACGCTGAGCTTTTCCGAAAGCACGCGCGCAAGTTCTTCGGCGTCCACGTCCGCGCCCGAGCCGACGTTGATCCTTGAGGAAACCGCTTCGGCAAGAGCGTCGTAGTCGAGCTTGCTTTCCACAGCTTTAGCGAGCGAATCGCAACCGTCGTCGTCCACCATGACGTCGAACTGTTCGGGAGAAATAGTTCCGACCTGCTTTGCAATTCTGTCGGCGATTTCGTCGCCGTCGATATTTGAAGCAACGGCGGAAGCAACCTTTTGAGCGAGCGCGTCCTCGTCCACGGTAACCGAAGAAGGATTGAGTTTTTCTATAACTTTGTCCGCAATGGACTGTTCGTCAACCGAAACGCCTACAGTGTCGGGCACTACTATGCAGCTTGCAATTCTTTCGGAAATGGCGTCCGTGTCAACCGAGGGGCTGACGAGCTGTTCGGCAACCTTGGAAGCGATGTAATCTGCCGAAACGACTTCCTGAGCGGGAAGATTTTCGGAAAGTTTTTTGGCGAGGGCGTCGTAATCGAGGTCCTCGGTTACAGCCGTGGGAATATACATTTTCTCGACGACTTTCGTGCCGAGGGCGTCGTAGTCGACGACGGGGTCGGACACGGAAATTTTTTCCGCGAGTTTGTCTGCGAGAGCGTCGTAATCGAGCTCTTCGACGACTGCGGAAGGAATGTACATGTTTTCGACCACTCTCGAGCCGAGTTCGTCGTAGTCGAGGTCCGAAGTGCGCGCGGGCAATCTTTCCGCAACCTTTTCGGCGAGCAGATCATAATCTATGCCTGCGGGTTCGGATGTCATTTTTTCGGCAACCTTGTCTGCAAGGGCGTCGTAATCGACGTCGTTCATGGGAATGACAATCTTATCCGCAACCTTTGCCGCAAGCTCGTCAAGGTCGATGCCTGCCGCACCCACGGTGCGGACGCCGCCCTTCATTATGCTGTTATAGCTACTCTCCAGCTGCATGGACAGATACTCGAATTCGCGCATGACTTCCTTTTTGTCATACTCCATCTTCTGCATGATGGCTTCCCTGTCCATCTCCCTGTCGACGGCGGAATCGATTACTTCCTGTACCTTCGCCTCGACATCTTTGTTTTTCTGAGCGAGCTGCTCGACTTTGGTCAGAATGACGTCGGCTTTAGTCTGACCCGAACCGTTGTTGTTTACACCCATAATGACACCTCGAAAAAAATTGCGCGAACCAACGCGCCGCCCTGCGCCGTGCGCGCGGACTGAATGGCATTTGCTTGTTTTAAACACTATTACTAATATAGTTCCTTTTCAAGTTTACACTAAAAAAATCAAAAAGTAAATACTTCAAAGCAACTTTTTTGCCCGTTGAAACAATTTTTTTATCGATACGTGGCGATATATGCGCCGACTAACGCATATTTTGCCCCCTCGGCGCGTCCCGCCCGCCGCCGCGGGCGGGGCGCACACAAAAATATTATAGGCAAATTTATGCAAAAACACTTGTATATTATTTTGATTTGTTGTATAATTATCCTATCATTTTCAATTTATAGGGAATTTTTTATAATTTTTATAAATTATATATGAATAATTTCAATCTGCCCGCAGCCACATGCTGCAATCGCGGATAAAAGGAGAATTATGAGAGTTTACAATTTCGCAGCAGGTCCTTCCACCCTTCCCCTCGAAGTTCTGGAAGAAGCGCAGAAGGAGTTCCTCGATTTTGCAGGAACAGGCATGTCGGTTACTGAAATTTCGCACAGAGACAAGGCTTACGACGCTATCGTAAAGGAAGCCGAAGCCCTTACGCGCGAACTTTTGAACGTTCCCGACGATTATGCGGTTATATTTGTGCAGGGCGGCGCGTCCACGCAGTTTGCCGCAATTCCCTTAAACCTCATGCACAACGGCAAAGCCGACTACATAGTTACGGGCAACTTCGCAAAGAAAGCTTGGCAGGAAGGTCAGATTTACGGCGAAGCGGTTAAAATAGGCGACAGCTCCGACAAGGTTTACACCTATATACCCGACGTTGACAAACTCAACTACAGCCCCGACGCAGACTATGTTCACATTACCTCGAACAATACGATTTTCGGCTCGCGCTATTCCAAATTCCCCAAGTGCAAAGCTCCCCTCGTTGCGGATATGTCGTCAGAAATATTCTCAAGAGAGGTAAACGTTGCCGACTTCGGCGTAATTTACGCAGGCGCGCAGAAAAACCTCGCTCCCGCGGGCGTTACGATAGTCATCGCAAAGCGCGACCTTATACAGAACCCCCTCAAAATCTGCCCCACCATGCTCAAATGGAAGGTGCAGGACGAGAACGGCTCGCTCTACAATACTCCCCCCGCTTTCTCCATCTACATGGCAAACCTCGTTCTGCGCAACCTCAAAAAGAAGGGCGGCGTCAAGGCGATGAACGAAATAGACACCTACAAGGCGGGACTTTTGTACGACTTTATCGACAACTCCTCCTTCTACACCAACAACGTCCTTCCCGAATTCCGTTCGATAATGAACGTTCCCTTCGTAACGGGCAACGCAGACATGGACGCAAAGTTCGTTGCGGAAGCAAAGAAAAACGGTCTCGTATCACTGAAAGGTCATCGCCTCGTCGGCGGCATGAGAGCTTCGATATACAACGCTATGCCCGTAGAGGGCGTAAAGGCGCTCATTGAATTCATGAAGAAATTTGAAATGGAGAACAAGTAATGGCAGGCATACTCAAATTAAACGCAATAAGCCCCCTCGCAGACGAAATATTCGCAAACTATGAATATTCCGACGCGGTTGAAAATCCTCAGGGCATAATGGTGCGCTCGGCGGCAATGGCTGATTACGCCGTCGGCGACGAACTTCTTGCAGTCGCGCGCGCAGGCGCAGGCACAAACAATATTCCTTCCGCAGAATATGCGAAAAAGGGCATAGTAGTCTTCAACACCCCAGGCGCTAACGCGAACGCCGTGAAAGAGCTTGTAATTTGCGAACTCTTCCTCGGCGGAAGAAAGATAACAGACGCAATCGACTGGGTTAAAACCATCAAGGGCGAGGGCGAAAACGTAGGCAAACTCGTAGAAAAAGGCAAGTCCAAGTTTGTCGGCTGCGAAATCGCAGGCAAGACGCTGGGCGTCATAGGTCTGGGCGCGATAGGCATCATGGTTGCCAACGCCGCAGCCGCTCTGGGCATGAATGTAATAGGCGTAGACCCCTTCCTTTCCACCCAGAACGCAATAATGCTCAACTCATCCGTAAAAGTATATGCCGACCGCGCAGAAATTTACAAGCGCGCAGACTTCATTACCGTGCATGTTCCCCTCACGAACGACACGCGCGGCATGTTCAACGACGAAACGCTTGCCCAGTGCAAGGACGGCGTAGTAATAATAAATAACTCCCGCGGCGAACTCGTGGATAACAAGGCGATAATTTCCGCGCTTGGAAGCGGAAAGGTTGCCCGCTACATAACCGACTTCCCCAACGCAGAAATTATAGGCGTTCCCAACGCCATATGCGTGCCTCATCTCGGCGCAAGCACGCCCGAAGCGGAGGATAACTGCGCGGTTATGGCGGCAAGACAGCTCGTAGATTACATCGAAAACGGCAACATAACCAACAGCGTAAACTATCCCGCGGTTTCCGCTCCCAGAGAGGGCGAAGCGCGCATATGCGTCTGCCACATGAACGTGGCTAACATGATTGCTCAGCTGACGGCAGCCGTTTCGGCAAAGGGCATAAACATTGCCAACATGACCGACAAGAGCAAGGGCGAATACGCTTACTGCATTATCGACATAGACGGCAAGGCGGACGAAAGCCTGCTCAAGTCGATAGCGGCGGTGGACGGCGTTCTGCGCGTGAGAGCAGTCTGATTTAAAGATAAAATGCGCCAGAGCGCATACGAATAAAAAAATTCCTCCGTGTGCATAATTATGTTGATACATATTTTACACGGAGGTTTTTTATGTCCAAAAAGAGAAAAGTGAAAAAACTGACTGACGAGCAGTACAACGCATATATCGCCTCGCTCAGGTATGACGCGGCGTCGTACAACGCCGACGGAAGCAGAGTTGTTCCGCCCGAGCTTGGAGGCGATGAAAAGGGGAGCGGACGCGACTGACTTCACGCATATGTGCCGCGGCGCACGTGCGCGCAAAACAAATTATCTGCGGCTGATATGAATGAAAAATGAAATGCGCCGCCGCGCAGT
>ENA-UONV01000636-UONV01000636.1-human-gut-metagenome-genome-assembly--contig:-CS4-NODE-636-length-37821-cov-8.727003_pt1 | contig 37821 bp, 32 predicted proteins | sample MGYA00242461_ERZ724008 | MGnify/ENA metagenome assembly ERZ724008 | reverse complement strand
CAAAAAGGACGATCAACGCCGGAAGCACAATCGCCGCCATCCCCAGATAATCCCATGTAATGTGTGGCGTTCCGATCAGTCCGGAAAAGATTGTCAGATACCTTTTCCCGTCAAAGAACCATAAATTTCCAGGATTCACGGCACTGTCATTTCGGCTACTGGAAAGAAATGACAGTATCACCGGAAGGAACAAGCTCGCTGCCATCGCTGTCCCCGCCACATATCTAAGGGCAAAGCCACAGAAAACTTTTATTTTTCCCTGCATTTTACCGGCAAATACCAAGATCAATGCGGACAGACACACAAAGATGCTGTTCATATAGAAAAAGTAAAACCCATTGAGCGCACACAAAAACACGCTTCCGATCAACAGACCGCTTCTTTTTTTCTCCCGATACCGGTCCACCCCCGTCAGCATAAGGGGAAGCAGGATCATCGGCGAGATAAAAAAGGGATGTTTTACTGCGACATGAAGAACATAACCGGAAAATACGTACAGCCACGCACCGGCTAAACTCACTGCCCGCCCTTTTCCTCTGTTGCGGCAGTAAAAAATAAAAGTAAGTCCTGCCAGATACATGCGGAAAGCAACGAGAAAATCGTAAAACATTTCCATATGCTGTTTCGGCACAAAAACAGAAAGCAGCGTCAGCGGATCTCCCAAACCGTAAAAATTCAATGTCGTCAGGATATCTTCTCCCATACCGATGGAAAAATCGAACATCGGCAGGGTAAAATGACCGGAAAAGAGATTTCCTGCCACTTTGAGATAATAGTCACGCAGATAAAGGAGGGCCGGAAAATGCTGTTTATTTCCGTCATAAAACCAAATAAACGAATGATGATTCAAAATAAATCCAAGATAGATCAACAGAAAAAGCACTGCAAACGACGCAGTGTATTCTAGGATAAACCGGATATGTTTCTTTTTCTGTCCGTTCATTCTGACCTCCTACATAACATGACAAGGGGCACCAATTCAAGTTCATCAAATTGGTGCCTCATTATTTCCATTCTTACAATTATTTACAAACCTCTGTGAAATAAGATTCGAGAGCAGCTACAATCTCTGCACCAGCCTGTTCGCTGCTTCCCTTTACCAGATAATACATCTTGATCTTTGGCTCTGTTCCGGATGGACGAACCAAAACATTGATGTCATCTTCCATATTGAACTCCAACACGTTGGATTTTGGAAGATTTCCAATTCCGGCCTTATAATCTTTCACATCGATCACTTTATAACCAGCCACTTCTTTTGGTGCATTCGTACGAAGGCTTTCCATCAGATCTGCCATCTTCTTCGCACCGCTGGCTCCTTCAAAAGTAATGGACTGAAGAGCTTCTTTGAAATAACCATATTTTTCATACAGCTGATTTAACATCTGTACCAGGGAAATTCCCAGGGCTTTGTAATGTGCAAACATCTCACAGATCAAAAGGGAAGCATTCACTCCATCTTTGTCACGAACATGTCCGCCGCTCAGATAACCATAACTCTCTTCAAATCCGAAGATATAACGGTCTACTTCTCCGTCTGCTTCCAAAAATCCGATCTGCTCGCCGATAAATTTGAATCCGGTAAGCACACGTCTTACCTCTACGCCATAATCTGCAGCGATCTTGTCAATCATTTTCGTCGATACGATTGTCGTTACAACCACCGGATTTTCCGGCATTGTTCCATTTGCTTTATACGTCTTGCAAATATAGTCAAAGAGAAGGATTCCCATCTGATTTCCGGAAATCAACTGATAATCGTCACCTTCTTTTACGGCTACGCCGACACGGTCACAGTCCGGATCCGTTGCCAGAAGGAGGTCGCTTCCTACTTCTTTTGCCTTTTTCAAACCAACTTCCAATGCCTCACGAATCTCAGGATTTGGATATGGACAAGTGGTAAAGTTTCCATCCGGCATTTCCTGCTCTTTTGGAATCGTGATCTGTGTATAACCATTTTCTTTCAGACATCTCGTCACACAGTAACGACCGGTTCCGTTGAGTGGCGTGTATACGATGGATACATTTTTGTCAATCTCTTTCGGATTCAATGCGCGCTCGGAAACGGCATCAATAAATCCGGTAATTACGTCATCTTCAATATATTTGATCTTTCCTTCGGAAAGTCCGGCTTCAAAGTCCATGATCCTTACATCATCAAACACATCTACCGCTTCAATCTCCGCCAGGATAGCGTCTGCCACTTCCAAAGTAATCTGACATCCATCGGCTCCATATACTTTGTAACCATTGTATTTTGCAGGGTTATGGCTTGCTGTCACTACGATACCGCCATCACAGTTCAATGCACGCACAGCATAGGAAAGAGATGGGGTAGGCATCAATTCTTTGTAAATATTTACCAATATCCCATTGGCTGCAAATACACTTGCCGCCGTTTTTGCGAAAATGTCGGATTTATTACGGCTGTCATAAGCGATCGATACCGAAGGGTTTTTAGCAGCTTTGTTCAAATAATTGCTGTATCCCTGGGTCGCTCTGGCTACCGTATGCTCATTCATGCGATACGTTCCTGCCCCGATCACACCACGAAGTCCGCCGGTACCAAATTCCAGATCGCGGTAAAAGCGATCGTTAATTTCTTCTTCCTTTCCCTCGATGGCTTTCAATTCTGTCAAAAGATCTTCTTCTGTCACTTTTCCAAGCCATCTTTTATAATTTTCCATCATATCCATTTTTATAATCCTCCTTTATGCTTCTACATTGGCACGCCAATAGTCTAACGTGTCTTTCAAAGTCTGCTCCAGACTGATCTTACGTTTCCAGTCCGTCTGCTCTGTAATCTTCGTAATATCCGCTTCAATGATCGGCACATCGATCGGACGAAGTCTCGCCTGTTCCACCTCTACATTGATCTCACGGCCCGAAAGTTCTATGATCTTATCTAAAACTTCCTGAATCTCATAAGCTTTTCCGGAACCTACATTGTACGTCTCTCCGCTCTTTCCCTGACGAATCAGGCACTCATACGCGGCGATCACATCACGCACATCGGTAAAGTCTCGTTTTGCCTTCAGATTTCCGACATGGATCACCGGCTCACGCAGTTCTTTTTCCACTTCAACAACCTGCTTACAAAAGTCAGACACAACGAACTGCGGTGACTGTCTCGGTCCTACGTGCGTAAATGCGCGAACCATCACAAGTTCCAGCTGATATGCCTGCGCATAGATCGTACCAAGCATATTCTGGCAGCTTTTTGTCGCTGCATATATATTTCCTGGGCGAAGTACCGTATCTTCGACGATAGGCACCTGATCCGGGTGAATTCTTCCGTATTCTTCTCCGGAACCGATCAGCAATACTCTGCCCTTATATTCCATTTCTTTTAATACATCCAATAAATTCAATGCACCTTTGATATTTACATCGACAGTCAATTGTGGATTTGACCAGGATACTGCAACAGAGCTCTGTGCTGCCAGATGAAATATGTAATCCGGCGCAAAATTCTCGATTACGTCAACCACTTCCTGTTTTTCCAAAAGATTCATATCCACGACATCGTAGCCTTCCGGCTCAAGTGTCTCCTGTTTCATCTTGGTAGAGCGCACCTGATATCCGCACTCTCCACTCAAATATTCGGCCAGATACTTCCCTACAAATCCGGCTCCACCGATAATTAATGCTTTTTTCATGCCTTCATTCACTTTCATTGATAATGATCCAATATGTGAAAAAGGCGCTGGCATCGCCCACATATGCGGTTAATCCCGGCGCCGTTTTCATATAAAAGATTAGATTGCTTTTACTTTAATTTCTTTTTCTACTAAAGCTAAGTCATTCTTAACCATTCTCTCAACTAACTGGCTGAAAGAGATCTCACGTTTCCATCCAAGCTCTTTTTCTGCTTTGGCAGGATTTCCAAGAAGGATATCTACTTCTGCCGGGCGGAAGAACTGCGGATTTACTTTTACGATGGTCTTTCCGGTTGCCTTATCTTTTCCGATTTCGTCAACGCCGGTTCCTTCCCATTCGATCTCGATTCCAACATGTCCAAATGCAACTTCTACAAACTCACGTACTGTACGTGTCTCGTTGGTAGCGATGACATAATCATCTGCGTGATCCTGCTGAAGAAGAAGCCACATTGCTTTTACATAATCCTTGGAATGACCCCAGTCTCTCTTAGAGTCCATATTTCCAAGTTCCAAATGATCCTGTACACCAAGTTTGATACGTGCTACCGCATCTGTGATCTTACGAGTAACGAACTCTTTACCACGACGCTCGGATTCATGATTGAAAAGAATTCCGGAGCATGCATACAGATCATAACTCTCTCTGTAATTCTTTGTGATCCAGTGTCCATACAATTTTGCTACTCCGTATGGAGAACGTGGATAGAATGGAGTTGTCTCTGTCTGAGGAATTGCCTGAACCAGACCAAACATCTCACTTGTAGAAGCCTGATAAAATCTTGCTTCCGGTTTTACTGTACGAATTGCTTCGAGCATATTGGTAACACCAAGAGCATCGATATCTGCTGTTGCCAGAGGCTGCTCCCAGCTTGTAGCTACAAAAGACTGAGCAGCAAGGTTGTAAACTTCATCTGCCTGAGAAATCTTCATTGCTGTGATCAAAGAAATCGGGTCCGTCATATCTGCATAGATAAAATGAATTTTATCTTTGATATGCTCTACGTTTCCATAATCTACAACGCTCTTACGGCGCATGATTCCATATACTTCATAGCCCTTCTCCAACAAAAGTTCTGCAAGATAAGAACCGTCCTGTCCTGTAATACCTGTTATTAATGCGTGTTTCATGATATCTCCTTTCAAACCTAAACATTGCTATTCATTTTATTTATTGTAAAATCTTAGATGTACTCATTGCGGTTGCAAATTCTAAGATTTTCAAGTACCTTTTTGATATCTCCGGCATGGCCTTTGTCGCAGATCAGCAGAGCATCTTCGGTGTCTACTACGATGATGTCCTCCAGTCCTACGGCTGCGATCAGCTTGTCCGAACCTTCGATGATCGAATTCTTTGTCTCTACTGTGATAACATTTCCCTGAACGGCATTTCCAAATTCATTGGTGGAGCGGATACGTCCCACTGCCAGCCAGGATCCTACATCATCCCATCCGAATGTACCAGGCAGTACAAAGATATTCTCTGCCTTTTCCATGATACCGTAATCGATGGATTCCGAATCCATCTTTTCAAATTCAGCCTCAAGAACACTTTCCTGTTCCTCGGTTCCGATCGCATCCTGGATCTTCACAAGTCCTTCATAGGTCTTTGGCATAAATTCTTTCATATTATTTAAGATGGTAGAAATCTTCCAGACAAACATTCCGCTGTTCCACAGATAGGATTCATCTGCAAGATATTCTTTTGCCTTTTTCAGATTTGGCTTCTCTACAAAGCACTCGACGCCATACGCACGTCCCTCGCTCTGATCCGGATCAAATTTGATGTAACCATATCCGGTCTCCGGATAGTTTGGTGTAATACCGATCGTCGTCAGGTTGCTTCCTTTTTCTGCCACCTGGCAGGCATCTTTCAATACATCAACAAACATCGAATTGTATTTGATCAAATGATCGGATGGAAGCACGATCATAAGAGCATCGTCATACTTTTTGTTAATGTGCATGGCAGCAAGTCCTACACAAGGAGCCGTATTTCTTCCAACCGGTTCGCACAAAATGTTCTCCTCCGGAAGATCCGGCAACTGTTCCTTTGCCAATGCTTTATAATCGCGGTTTGTCACAATGTAAATATCTTCCATATCTACCAGTGGCAGAATACGATTTACCGTATGCTGGATCATGGTAATTCCATCATCCGTCAGACTCAAAAACTGTTTTGGCAGATTCTTACGGCTTTTTGGCCAAAAACGCTCGCCACGTCCACCTGCCATGATCATTGCTGTAACTTTCATAGTTTTTCCTTTCCTCTTAAATTTGTATTTATAATTTTGACATTAAGATTTCATTGTTACCATGGATATAATACTCGCCAAATCCGGCCGGCACAAAAATACTGTCTCCTGCCTTAAAATCATAACGGCGTCCTTTATATTCCAAATATCCGTTTCCTTTTACGATAAGCAGCGACTGGAACGAGGACTTATCGCACCAAAGTTTGATCTTTCCATTCTCGCAGTCAATCTTATTGACACAGAAATAATCACACTCAAACAATCTTCGGATCCTTCCATGCTTCAGGCTTACTTCGTTGTTATCGAACACCTGCGAAGGTACGATCGGAGTACGGTCAATCACTTCTACCCCTCGTTCGACATGGAGTTCACGGTAATTTCCGTTTTTATCCTTTCGAAGATAGTCATACACGCGGAATGTCGTATTGGAACTCTGCTGAATCTCCGCAATCACAACGCCCGCACCAATCGCATGGATCGTTCCCGGATGAATGAAAAAGCAGTCCCCCTCATTCACCTCTACTTTATTTAAAATCTGCGGAATCGAACCGTCCTGCATCTTCTGCTCCAACTCTTCTTTGGAAACTTCCCGGTTCAACCCATAATACAAAAAGGCATGCGGTTTTGCGGCAAGTACATACCACATCTCGGCTTTCCCCTGCTCGCCCAGCTCACTCTTTGCCGTCTCATCCGACGGATGAACCTGTATAGAAAGATTTTCCTTTGCATCAATAAATTTGATCAAAATCGGAAATTTATCTTCTGGTTGAAATTTGTGGGAAACATATTCTGGAAACTGATCCAATACTTCTTCCAATGTTTTCCCCTTAAATGCTCCATTTCGGACCGTACTTTTTCCATCCGGATGACAGCTGAGTTCCCAGCTTTCTGCCGTACAATCGCCATCACCGGCTTTTCCAAACAGGCGCTCCAGTTCATGACCGCCCCAAAGATAATCCTTGTACGCCGGAGCCAATTTCATTGGATACATATTATCACTCTTTGTCCTTTAACCTATTTTCCGGCAATTCTCTTTGCCGTCAATTTAAACAGTGTCTTAATATAACTCATGATAAACGGAATCAATTGTCTCTTCGATTCCCCATAAATTCTCTTATCAAACTCGATCGGCACTTCCCCGATCTTTAACTTCTTATCGGCTTTGTTGAGGCGCAGACACAGAAGAACTTCCTGAAGCACATCATAATTGTGGCAGGTAAGTTTTACTTCTTTCAGCTGTGCTGTCTCATACATACGATAGTCGGTAGAAATGTCTTTTGCCTTGATTCCAAGGAAAAAGCGGAACATACCGTTTAAGATATGTGACATCACGATGGATGATTTGGCATCGTTTGTCTTACCGCCCTCTACGTAACGGGAGCCGATAACAACATCACATTTGTCATCCACAAACTTCTTATATAAATCAGGAATATACTTAGGGTTGTGAGATCCGTCGCTGTCTAAGATCAGGAACTTGTCCTTCTCAGCATATTTGATTCCGGTCTTAAACGCACCTGCAAATGCTGGTTCTTCCTGATTGATATAACGAGCACCAAACTCCTCGCATACTCCTTTCGTGTTATCCAAAGGTTCTGCGGTATCAATAACTAATATCTCGAACTCTTCTCCGGTTTTCTCAACATTTTCAATAATTTGCGGCAATAATACTTTCAGGTTTTCTTCTTCCTTATATGCCAGCAAAACTACGCTGATTCCCATGATTCTTCCTCCATCATTCTAGTAATTCATTATTCAACAATTTATTTTACCATACAAAAAGGCATTTGAAAAGGGTTTTTTTTATTCTTCTGCCTTAAAGGCCCACAATTTGTTCATCAGGAAATTAATCGGAATGGCAATAACCAAACTGATAAGTGGTGCGATTCGATCAGAAATATGGCAAACACTTACCCATACGGTATTCAAAACCGGATTCAGCACAATTCCGGTCACTCCATAAGAAAGATAGGTCTTTAATAAGGCTTTTCCAAAACTTCTTGACTTTCCTTCTTCTAATTTGAATACAAAACGGCTGTTAAGCAGGAACGAAACAAATACACTGATCAAAAATCCGATTGCGGTTGCAATCCAAACTGCAACAGGCGCATTGTCAAATCCTAACACTGTCATCTTATCAATGCCGGCTCCCTGCAGAGCAATCAAACTCACCAAATAGATCACATAGTTAAAGATGGTGTTCCACACACCGACCAAACCAAATTTCACAAATTGAAACAAGGTTTCCCACTGCTCTTCGTTCAGTTCTTTGTGTGCAATCTTCAATATAACACCGAACACTGCACGGACGATTGTTTCAATCAAATTCCATAATACTTCTGCTATCTTATTCATAATCGTATCTCCTGTCTACGTTCTCTTTTTATTGTTCTATCTTATCAAGAGATAAAACAAATTGCAAATGAATAAAGTATAAATAACATCATCGGAAGGCTTCGGAGTAATACAGGTCCACGCTCAAATGTCATCTCTTTTTTCCCCATTTTCATGTCCTTTCGGTTCCGGTATAAATCAAATCCAACTGCTGCCATCCACGCTGCCAATACTGCGGATAATAATGAAATATAAAGGTCCACCGGAATTCCTGCCATTTTTTGTACAAGAATCGGATAAATGGTACCAAACTCTCCGCCTTCCGTATGAATTCCCAAAAGCTGCGAAAAAACACCGCCGTTTATCAAATCATTATCATAATTAAACAGCCACCCCAGCGCACATACAGCCAGCCAGCATACACTAAATACACACTCAATCAGACACAACAGTTTTTTACGGTAACTAAAACCTAACATCATAACTGCAAACGGTACCATATAGAAAAGCCAGTTTGGATGCCACTGAACAAATAAAATAAATGACAGCCAGCTAAGCATCGGCAAGCCAAAAGCAAGCTGCATTGTCATATTATGAATACTGTAAGCCACAATGCAGATCAATATAAACAAAATGATAAAATAACTGCTATTTGCCGTATAAACATTTCGCGTCGTCGGAATTCCCGCATTGAATAAACGTTCCCAAAAACTATACAATCCACTCATATACTTCTGCACCCGTTGATATCCCGGATCTGATCCATAAAAAATCTGTTGCAAAAGCAAACCAAGCACCGACACAATACAATCTCGTAAAATATAGCTGATCCTTTTTTCACGAAGTAAAAATAATGGAATCAAACCAATCAAAACAAGCGGTTTGTAAAATACCGCTATGGCAAAAAACGCCAATTCCCATATCTTTTTCTTTTGTAACCAAGCACGCAGTCCTAAAACCATAAATAATACGGCAAAGATATCCATCTGAGAGATCATCAAAAATCCATACCATAAAATCGGTGAAGTAAGGAAGCAGAACGTTACCCACTTTTTCGTCTCTTCTTTCATTGAAACTGCTGTACAAATATCTGCAAGAACCTTTGTAAGATAAAGAACAGCCACAGCAAATAACAATTTCAATTCCAATTCATAAACAACAAAAGGAATTGTAATATGTGCTAATTTCTCTATCACATAAATCGGAAGACATAACACTCCCAGTGTCGCGTAATTAATGATGGAATAATTCGCACCGGCACTTAAATTTTTGCCCCAGACAGCATCGTAGTACCCAGACAATGCCTGTTTGTTTACAATAGTATAAAAATCCTTCAATCTTCCATTAAACAAACAAGAATCAAACGTTAATGACTGCGTCACCGTAAGTTTGAAATCCTTCAAAAAGCAAAAAAACAACGTCAAAATCGCAACGATAGCAAGAGCTGCCATCCAATCTCCTTTTCTTGGACCTCCCTTTCCATCATTCCAAGCATTTAACCGTTTACGTAATTTTTCCATCCTTTCATCCTCCTCATTACCTCTACCGCAGATACGTTACCGTAATCTTCTTAACGTAGATTCCGCAAGTAATATCATCATCATTATGTTTTGATTTAAATACACTATCTGTGTTAAAGAACAGCCAGTTAACGCCTTCACCCTTATGCTCATTTGTCGTAGTCTTAAGCGTTGTATCAAACTCGACGATGCCGGATTCGTTATTTTTCAGTTTGGCTCGTTCCTTTCCATTAACCTTAATTTTTGTTGTTCCTTTCTTCTTTCCGGCTTCATATTCAACCGTAACATGCGCTTTCTTAGCACCTCCTGACAAAAGACGAACAACGCTCTGACCGGAAGTCCAAGTTCCATCATCTCCGAAATCTGTCTCATTCCATCCGCTGTGTGCAAATTTCTTTCCAAGCCCCTGATCTGAAAAATCAAGTTCTACATAAGGACTTTCTGCACTCAAATATACATCCCGGTAAACCGGAACATCTGCAATTGGTTTTTTCGAAGCTAAAATTTTATTGTCTACTTCATAAAAATTGGCCACATTTTTATATTTATGTGCACTACGGTAATCTACAATATAAAGGGTATCTTCATCTAGTGCATTACCCATAAACTTCTTTTTAATCTCTTTATTTTCTTTTTCAATCAAACTATATTTAATAAAACGAGACATGTAAAAATAATTTACATCCATCCCCTCTACCATAGAAGCCTTTGTTCCGACCTGCATCATCTGATACAAACCGTATCCTGCTACCGGATAATATACAATATGCTTATAATTTTTTAGCTGCGTATCCCAAAAAGCATTTTTTACCATATCCTCTTCCGCCACAGGTTCTGATGTATACTGTTTATGAATCTGGGAAATTGGTTTTGCCAGATCCATAAGTTGAAGACAAAGGCACACTGCGACAATGATCATACAAACTTTTTTATTGCGAATCATTCTTGCTGCCATATATAAGCCAAAAATCATCGCCATATACATGATCACCCAGATAAAACGTCCGGAAGAACGTACAATAGCAAGAACATCATAACAAAATTGCGGAAGGTATACCTGTAAAATAATATGTTTTCCAATATATACCCAGGTTGTAAGTGCCAAAGTCCCAAATACAATGACAACAATCGACAGGGAAACCAGTCCACTGGCATGCTTTTTAATAAACTGTTTCATCCGAATCCACAGTTTCTTTTCTTTGTGCATTTGAATCATACGACGAATCAATAATCCGATACCAATAGCACACAATACGATCATACCAAGTCCCAGATAAGCAAATCCCTCGTACTGGCCGCTTCGCATTCCCATTCCAGGGAAGAACGAAGAATATTCATATGGATTGATTAACGCATTCAGATTGGCGGAATACAGTCCAAATCCGTTACTTCCTGAATCCAGTACATCGGTAAATCCACCAACCACAAAGAAGGTTACCAAAAAAGCTGCCACAAAACTTCCAAATACAATAAATACACGTTTCCATTTACGCTCTTCCAACAAACTATGAAGCAGATAGCCACACATCAGTCCACCTACAATAAAAATAATGTACATCTGAATCAAAACACAGAGAGCTCCCAGAATTGCAAATGCAGCTGCGGCTTTCCAAATTTTCTGAAAACGATCACGGTACATCCAGATTGCAATCGGCGCCAGAATCAAAAAGTGTGCTGCCAGTGAAGTATGACGAGAATTTTGTGTCAACAATCCAAACATACGCTGCAATACAGGTGTAGAAAGGATAAAGAACACACTTCCCATAGCACAGTACAATTTATTCTTCCGAATTTTTGCCACAATCAATGCCGCAAAACCACCGTTCAACATATAACACATCAAGCCAAACAATCCAAAGTACTGAAACGTCTCCGGCAACAGGGGAGACAGTGCTTTAAAGAAAATGGCAAATAATGGAATCGAGTCTGTATAAAGAACACTTACCATATATGGATGTGTTAAACCATCATGTAAACCAATCGGAAAAGTCCATGCTGCATCGCGGTAATACTTCCAGCCAATGTAATGCTGCTGAAGATCTTTTCCCGTCAAAAGCCAGGCATCGTTTGTCACATTCAAAACACCAAATCCATAGATCAGCACAAACAACACGGCTCCGATCAGCGCGCCGATCAAAAAATACCATTTTAAACTGTCCGGATTTTTCATATTCCATCTCATTTTTTTTACATTGTTCTCTTTTTTCATACCTTATTCCTCATCTCCTGCTTTATCAAAATTTACTCTTTCTTCCTCAATTACAAGCGGACGGTGTGTCACTCGGGAATTAATATTCATTATATATTCGCCAAGCAGTCCGATAAAAAACAACTGAATCGATCCAAATATAAATATTCCCAAAAGAATTGGTGTCATACCTGCCACGAAACGATCCCAAAAAATCAATTTCAAGATCAGATATATCAAGGCAACTACAACACTGATCCCAGACAATATGAAGCCTGCGATCGTAGCGATCCGCATCCCCACTTTTGTATAGGATGTAAACCCAAGCATCGCCGCGTCATATAAACTATACCAATTATTGTGTGTCTTTCCGGCACGTCGTTTTTCCTGCTGATATTCTATATCTTTTCTCTTATATCCGAGTTCTGCTACAATTCCGCGAAGAAACGGAGTCGGGTCATCCAGCTCTTTCAATACTTCGATAAACCCTCTGTCATATAAGCCAAACCCGGTAAAATGTTCAATCTGCTCTACACTCGACATCTTTTTGATGAGCTTATAATAACAGCTTCGCAAGAAATACATAATTTTATTTTCTTTACTTTTTGATTTAATTCCGATCACAATTTTATTGCCCGCTTCCCATTCTTCAACAAATTTGGGAATCATATCAATCGGATCCTGGAAATCCGCACACATAAGGATTACGCATTCTCCCGTAGTCTGCATCAAACCATAATATGGTGAATTAAATTGTCCAAAATTCTTTGCATTAAAGATAGCCTTGATCTGCGGATCTTTCTTGCAGATCATACGAATTTTATCCCTTGTAGTATCGGTAGAGTCATTGTCTATAAAAACAATTTCATACTCATATTGCGGAAGACTTTTTTGAAACTCTGCCACAATTGCTTCGCTTAATGGCACGACGTTTTCTTCTTCGTTGTACGTTGGTATCAATACACTAATTCGCTTTTTCATTATTATCTCCATTTCTTCTTAAGGATTTCTTCAATTCCTTCATCAAATTTTGTTTTTGCCTGCCACTTAAGTTGTCTTTTTATTTTACTGACATCCGGGCAAAGATTTACCGGACCTGCCGAGCCATAAGGCACCGCACCAAATTGAATCTCTGACTCCGAATGTAAAATTTCTTTCATTTCCAACACAAATTCTTTCAATGGTCGCACCCGGCCGGATGCCACATTGTAAATGCCTGCTTCTGCCTGTCCTGCCAAAAAGCCAGCCAGCGCATCTGCCACATCTCGTATATAGATATAGTCCCATTTTTGAATGCACTCGGTCAATTGCAATGGTTCATTTTTCTGCATTTTATCGAGTGATGACATGATAAGCGTTCCTTCATAATCTTCCGGTCCAAATACACTAAAAATACGAACCCAGTACAATTTCACAGAAGTATTGGCAAAATACTCTTTCAAAGCATCATACGTCTGCTTTTTCATTTTTCCGTAAGCAGTTGTCGGCTTCGCTTCATCGGCTTCTGAAACAACCTCTTTCACAATCCCGTATTCTGCCTGAGAACCGCTTCCCAAAAACATCTTTGCCTGCAGTTTTTCTGCCGTTTTTGCTGCAAGAAGGGAAGCCTCATAATTCTCCTTTTGCTTTTTCTCATCATCCCTGGTCTCTCCACGAGTTCCGTTCCAGGCAAGGTGATAAAACCCTTCCACCTGTCCCGGTACATAGGACGGCAGTTCTTCTATCTGAGCCATATCCAATTCTACAATCTTCACTCTGTCATCCTGAGGCACCCGGTCACGATTTGACGAATTCGGCCGGATCACCGCATAAATTTCATTTTCTGTATCTTTTAGCAATTCCTGTATCAGATAGGCTCCAATAAAACTGGAAGCTCCCGTCACTACTACTCGTTTCATCCAACAATCTCCCTTACTTTATTTACAATATCTTCTGCTACCATATGATAATATTCTCTTAAAAACCTCTGGCTTCCTACAATTGTAGTATACTCATCCTGCAGTCCCATGCGGATAACACTTGCACGTTCCCCTGACATTCCGGCAACCACTTCACAAACCGCTCCTCCGAAGCCTCCGACTATAGTATGCTCTTCAATTGTGACAATTACTTGGTATTTTTTAGCAATGTCACGAACTTTTTCTTCGGAAAGTGGTTTCACGCTGACAAAATCATAAAGTCCCGCATGAACGCCTTCCTCCGCAAGTTGTTCGCAAGCTGTCTTTGCTTCTTCCAAAAGAGATCCGGTAGCCAAAAGCGCGACTTTCTCTCCCTCCTGCAGCGTGATCACCGGCTGAAATCCTTTTTGGATCTCATGGTCGTAGAGTTCATTTTCGCCACCTTTTCCGAGACGAATATATCCCGGTCCTTCTGTCGCGTAAGCCTCACGGATCACATCCACAGCTTCCAGCGGATCCGAAGGGGAATACACTGTCATATTTGGCAGGGAGCGCATAATAGACAGATCTTCTGTCGCATGATGGCTCATTCCGAGCTGTCCATAGGCAAATCCGCCTCCCACAACAATAATCTTTACATTGGCATTGTGGTAGCAGATGTCATTTCTTACCTGCTCCAAGCATCGGATTCCCGGAAAGTTTCCTATGGAATACACGTATACTTTCTTTCCTTCCAACGCAAGACCGGCAGCCACACTTGCCATATTTTGCTCGCAGATTCCCGCATTGATAAACTGATCCGGCAGCGTCTCCATAAATTCATTCAACACTCCAAAGCCAAGATCTCCGGCAATCAGCATCACGTCTTTATCTTTTTTTGCGATTGCGGTCAATTCATTAATCAAATGATTTCTCACAAGGATTCACCTCCCAGTTCCTGCATTGCCTGTTCGTAAGCTTCTCCCTGTGGATCACGGTAATGCCACAAAAGAGTATCTTCCATAAAGGAAACCCCTTTTCCTTTTATCGTATTGGCAACGATCACATTTGGTTTTTCTTCTGACAAGTGCGAGAACGCATCCCTCAACTGATCATGATCGTTTCCATCTTTTACATCAATGACATTCCAGCCAAAGGCTTCCCAGCGGCGTGGCAGATCCGTAAAAGCGATAACATCTTCGCATCTTCCTAAAGCCTGCCATTTGTTATGATCAATAATAACTGTAAAATTTCCCAGTTTCTGTTTATTTGCCAGCAGTGCCATTTCCCAGATTTCTCCTTCTTCACACTCACCGTCTCCGATAATTGCGAAGACACGGCTTGGGCTGCCATTCCGTTTGAGCGCAATTGCCATACCACACGCCATACCAGCTCCATGTCCGAGACTTCCGGTAGAAACTTCGACTCCCGGCACCCCTTTACTGGATACATGGCCGGAATACACACTGCCGTCTGTATAATATTTTTTCAATTCCGAACGATCAAAAAAACCGCATTCTGCAAGAGCCGTATAAATGGCTACACCTGCATGTCCTTTACTAAGCACAAGACGGTCTCTTGTCTCCATTTTCGGATTTTTACAATCATAATTCATCACATCATGATAAAGCACTGCCACAATATCGATAACAGACAATACGGCACCAATATGTGCCGCATGACTGTTATGAATCATCTGAACAGTGTCTTTTCGCATTGCTAAAGCAAGTTCTTCACTGGTCATCTGCTTCTTCCTTCCTTTTATTGTAAAGCTTCTTTGATCACTTTTGCCATATAATCAATCTTTTCATCGGTCATACCCGGATATACACCAAGCCAGAATGTATCTTTCATGATACGGTCTGTCACAGCAAGATTTCCGACTATGCGGTATCCTTTTCCGGATGCACGCATTTCATCGAAACAAGGCTGTTTTACGATATTTCCTGCAAACAGCATACGGGTCTGTACGCCATGATCTTCGATATACTGAACCACTTTATTCTTATCTACGCCCTCGCGACAGGTAAGAAGGAATCCGAACCAGCTTGGTTTTGAATTTGGACATGGTTCCGGAAGAATGAGTTTATCTTCTACTTCTTCCAAAGCAGCACGAAGACGGTCAAAGTTATGTCTTCTCTTTTCTACAAATGTAGGGAACTTAGCAAGCTGAGCACATCCTACTGCTGCCTGCATATCGGTTGCTTTCAAATTGTATCCAAAATGAGAATATACATATTTGTGGTCATATCCAAGTGGAAGTTCTCCATACTGCTTGTCAAAACGATGTCCGCACAAGTTGTCTCTTCCGGATGGACATACGCAGTCTCTTCCCCAGTCTCTCAAAGAGCGGACTGCCTTATGGATCAATGGATTGTCGGTATAAACCGCTCCACCTTCACCCATTGTCATGTGGTGTGGCGGATAAAAACTGGAAGTACCGATGTCACCGATCGTACCGGTGAATTTTTCTTCGCCGTTGATCGTATATTTGGATCCCAGTGCATCACAGTTATCTTCTACAAGCCATAAATTATGTTTGTCACAAAATTCTTTGATTGCTCCAAGATCCCATGGATTTCCCAATGTATGAGCGATCATGATCGCTTTTGTCTTATCGGAAAGGGCATCTTCCAGCATGGAAGCATCCATATTGTACTGTGGAATGGTCATATCAACAAATACCGGAACCGCACCATACTGAATGATCGGCGCAATCGTAGTCGGGAATCCGGCAGCCACAGTGATCACTTCGTCTCCCGGCATAATACGGCGGTCTCCCATCAACGGAGAAGTCAGTGCCATAAATGCGAGCAGGTTTGCGGAAGAACCGGAGTTTACCAAAGAACAGTATTTAATTCCAAGGTACTCTGCAAATTCCTTTTCAAACTGATCGGTATATCTTCCGGAAGTAAGCCAAAACTCGAGGGAACTGTCTACCAGATTTACCATCTCTTCATGTCCATAATAACGGGAAGCATATGGGATACGGTCGCCTTCTTTAAAAGGTTTTTCCTGATTGTGGTATTTGTCACAATACTCTTTTACCATCTCCAAAATACTTTCTCTTGCCTGTTTTTCATTCTGATTTTCAAACATAATATTAATCCTTTCTGATTTTAGTAATTATTATCGATTTAAAAATTCTCTAATCTGCTTGTCCATAATGTCTGCCACACTTTCGCCGGCAAAATATACCTTTGTCCATTCTACCGTCTTATCCAAAGCTTCGGATACGGTCCAGCGTGGTTTCCATCCAAATGTTGTCTTTAATTTGGAGCAGTCCAGTTTCAGGAAATTTGCCTCATGAGGACCTCCGTCATACTGATTGACCCATTTCATGCCTTCGCCCCATTTTTCCACAAACAGATCGACCAGATCACCGGTTGTCACGCAGTCTGTCTCATCCGGTCCTACATTGTAATATCCCTGGTATTTGGCATCCTCATACTGCTCTTTGGCAATCATCAGATACGCAATGACCGGCTCCAGAACGTGCTGGTAAGGACGCGTGGAAAATGGATTACGGATCACGATATCTTTCTTTTCTTTTGCCGCGCGCACGCAGTCCGGGATAATACGGTCGTTGGCAAAATCACCGCCGCCGATGACATTACCCGCTCTCGCTGTCGATACCGCAACACCGGTTTCATTGAAAAATGAATTTTTGTAACTATGTGTCACCAATTCGGAACAGGATTTACTGTTGGAATATGGATCGTAGCCATCCAGCGGCTCATTTTCACGGTATCCCCATTCCCATTCTTTATTTTCATATACCTTATCCGTTGTGACATTGAGAAAACTCTTCACACACGGATTCCGGCGTACGCATTCACATATATTTACGGTTCCCATCACATTGGTCTCATACGTGTAAACCGGATCCTTATAGGAATCTCTTACAATCGGCTGTGCAGCAAGGTGAATCACGATCTCCGGCTGTACTTTCCGGAAAACATTGGATAATTTTTCCAAATCACGGATATCTCCGATTACGGAATTCATCTTATCCTCAATCTCTGCCATAGAAAACAGATTGGGATCCGTCGGAGGCTTGAGGGAATATCCTGTCACCTCTGCCCCTGCCTGAATCAATGTACGGCACATCCAGCTTCCTTTAAAACCGGTATGTCCTGTAATAAGTACTTTTTTCCCCTTATAAAATGTCAAATCCATCGTGGTCTTCCTCCATTTTTTCGATTAGTCTTCCCAGACTTTCCAAGGTGCTTTTCCGGAAGCCCAAAGTTCTTCCAGTTTTTCTTTTTCACGCTTGGTGTCCATACACTGCCAGAACCCATCATGTTTATAAGCTTTCAGTTCGCCCATCTTGGCAACTTTTTCCAATGGTTCTTTTTCAAATACGGTAGAATCGCCTTCGATCAGATCAAAAATTCCCGGCTCCAATACCATATAACCCGCATTGATACGGTTTCCATCCATCTTCGATTTTTCACGGAAATTCTCGATAAATCCATCTTCCGTAATATCAAGCACACCAAATCTCTGTTCCACATTAATCGCAGTCAATGTAGCCATTTTCCCGTGTGCCTTATGGAATTCAAGCAATTTTGCAATATCTACATCCGAAACTCCGTCACCGTATGTAAGCATAAAGGTTTCATCACCTACATATTTCTGAACACGTTTCACGCGGCCGCCCGTCATCGTATCCAGACCGGTATCCACCAATGTTACTTTCCATGGTTCTGCCACATTATTATGAACCGTCATTTTATTTCCATCGGTAAAATCAAAGGTAATATCACTATTGTGCAGATAATAGTCATTAAAGTATTCTTTAATAATGTGCTGTTTATATCCGCAGCAAATGATAAACTCATTAATCCCATAGTGTGAGTATTCTTTCATAATGTGCCACAAAATTGGTTTCTCGCCGATTTCAATCATCGGTTTCGGTTTCAAATGGCTTTCCTCACTAATTCTTGTTCCATATCCTCCTGCTAAAATAACTGCTTTCATTTTTCTCTCCTTTTCCGCGTTGATGTACGCATATATTACTTAAAATTCATAAAAATATAAATTTCCGTTTGCACTGTTGATCGGTTCACAATCAAGTTCTGCTTTTAGTGATGCATCCAGAGAAGCAAAACTCTCCTCATCATAAGCACGCTTGTCCACATAAATTCCGGCAAATCCTTTTTTCTTCAATTCGTCTATCATCTGTTTTACCGGCATTCCTGCAGTCTGCTGATACCAAAGATCGCCCTCGCGTCCTTTGCCTCCACCGTAACTCCACCGTAACTGCTCGGAATACATAAATCCAATAAACAAATGATAATCCTGCATTTGATTCACGGGACCTCCCTCCGGATACGGATGATACGGGAGCTGAAAAATCATAGATTTTTCCGGTACACTTGCTTCTATCTTTTCTATAAACTGGCTGTCCGAATTCTTTTCTTCTTGTAATTGCGCCGCTGCTCCTGTCACACTCGCCGGAACCTGATCATACAAGCTAAATATTGCCAGTGCACAAAAAAGAACTTCACAAATCGGCTTCCATATTTTAGAATACTTATTCTGTTTTTTCATCCATCGTGTCATTAATATCCCCAATGTCGAAAGCGACATAAAGGCGATAAAAATAGAGATACGGTTAGTTCCTCGCACAAGGCTGGTTACAAAATTGGCAAAGATTCCACCAAAGCCGCCCATCGTAGCAAAAAGAACTGCAAATACATTTAATTCCACAAACAAGGCAAGCGGTTCTCTCCGCCTGGCAATTTCCCGTCTACGCATCAAACCAATAATCAATGCCAAAAAACCAATGCCCGCCATAATACCAAGGTACGAGGTCATTGACTCCGTCTTGATAAATATCTGATAATACTCCTGATTATATTCCTGTAACTTTTGTATTCCATAATCTTTATACGGAATCAGCAACTGTACAATCTTCAATGCATACAATTCAGAATCCGCAAGGGAACGTTCTGTAAGATTAGCTCCATTTTGAATTTGGTATATGATACACGGAATCAATGCAATTACCATAAACAAAACATTCGAAACCACCATGCAAATCATTTGAAATACTGCTTTCCAGCTACGATGCTTCATTGCCTTGGAAATCCCGGTAATAGCAAGAAACATACAAGTGAAAAATGTGTAATATCCAATTCCATTGTTTGCAATCATAAAAAAGAAAAGTAATACAAGATAGTTTTTCTTATATTTAAAGAATCCTTTTCCGAATTCAAACAATTTATCATCTTTCCACAGCCATACACAGATTAAAATCGACAATGGTACAAATTCATACGAACTTAAGCAAAAATGACTTACCAGCCGCATAAAATGATAATACATAAAATCAAAAAGCAAAGTTCCTATCACTGCAAAATCCTGCCGAATCCCCAGCTGTCTCATTACAAAATAAGATATCAACGCAATTAAAAAGAACAAAAATATAATGGTCATATTTACAATCGCAACCGGATCCTCGGAAAACAGCCCAAAAAACTTCAGGAACAATACATCTGCATTCATTAACGAATCCGGCATAAAATCATAATATTCTGCTCCATATGGGGCACCTAGCCGCTCCGTCTCATAAATCCACGTACTTTGACTATCCGAAACCACTTTCGCATGCTTATAAGCAGTTCCAAAATCATCTCCGCCTTGGTAAGCAATAGGCATAGAAACGTCATAATTTTTAAAATCGAAAGAAATCGCCAATGAAGCATATACCAACAACATTAATACTGCCACAGCGACAAATTCCCATTTGTACTTTTTCAGTACGTTTTTCATCGTGGGGTTACCACCTTTCCCTTTTACTGCCTAAAAAAGGCATATCTTATATAAGTATAAAGCACTTTTTCTACCTTGTCAACCTCTATAAATGATGTCCAAAAGCGCCTGATACCCTTTCTCGTAAAATTCTTTTTCATAATGCACCATGAATGCACCAGACACGCACAGATCATCTGCATCATAGTCTTTCGCATAATCGATTACGTGACAGTCCATCTGTTTTTCGAAATAATCCTGCCATTTCTGCAAAAAGGCTTTTTTCTTCTTTAACGTCGCCTGTTTATATCCGCGGATATTCTTTTTACGACGCTGATAATCTAAAAATTTGAGTTTTACATCCGCTTTAATGAAAATAATCTGCTTTCCATAGCGGCGTTTTAAAAACTCGATAAACGTATCAAAACGTGCTTTGATCTCCTCATCACTCAGCACATCCTCTACGGTTGTCAATTCACAGTCGTCTTTGATCTCTTTATAAAAGCCAAGTCCACGCACTTCGCTGTCTGCCGTAAGATAGCCGCCCCGGTATTTTACGACATCACAGATCAGGTCGTAAAAATCAAGAAGCAGCCACTTGGAACCGGTCGCTTCCAGCTGTCCCGGCAGATCCTTGTGGAACGCACTTTTGATATATCCGACACGCCAATTGCTGTTTTCAAATAACGACAGATTCTCAAATTTCGTATCGTCATAAGGGATCGGTTCGTCAAAGGCAAATAAAAAGCTGTTACGGTATGCGTATTTGCCAATCTTAAAACGCCCGGTATCTTCGTTCAAAATCTCGCGAGTAATGCAAGATCCCCAAAGATCCACCTGAACCGGCTCATAAAAGGCATTGAGTGCACGGATTGGCGCAAGCTGCTTGTCCACTTCCAGTTCTTTATGATAGCACTCTTTTATGCGGTCGTGTTCAAAATCTTCTTCGGCTGCCGCAAACAATATCTTTTTGGCTTCTTTCCCTTTTCCGGCATCCAGTGCACGCAGAATGGCATCAAAAGTTCCGGCATGCACTTCATTGATATACATCGGGCCTTCCAGCCAGCCTCGTTTTTCCAGTTCTTTCTTGACAAGTTCCGTATAAGTTTTCACAATCTTCATCTTATACTCATAGATTGCTTCATACTGCACGCCTTCGCAAAACAAATCGCCTTCTTCCACAGCCTGTACCACTTTCAGGCAGGTGCGGAGTCCTTCGGAAAAACGGAAATCATATTTGTCAAGGATCTCCTGTATACTTGCATACCCTTCCTGCTGTATTTTTACGATATCATACTCAAATTCTACCAAAACCGGTCTTCCCAGACTCAGGATCAGATGATCGATAAATTTGCTGTCATCCATAAAAAGGGCCGTGTTATTTTTGGCAAACAAATTATCATAATATTTGATAAAACGCCCAAAACGAATATAAAATTCATCTTCCGTAAATACCCGTTTTTCCGGCTGATAGCGGATAATATAAGAAATCAGCCGTCTCGCATGATGATAAAACGGCTTCTCGTAAGAAGACATGGTATATCCCTTTTTGTGATTAAAGTCCAAAAAATAATGGGAATAAATGTCAATCACATACGGATCCGTTTTTTCCACAAAGTAGTCTTCCAATTCTTTGATGCGGCGGTTGTATGCTTTGCTGCTCTTCTTTTGCACTTTCCGCACATGGGTATGGGTTGCAAACCACTTCGGGCATCTGGATTTGATAAGGATAATGTGATCCTTGTCAAAATATTTTGAAATCAGCTCCAGGTAACGGTCCATATATGGTTTCCAATCAAAATTCCGGTCTCGCATCACATCAATCTCTTCCATCTCGTCCTGATGCTCCGCATAAAAACGGCTTTCTTCGAATTTTGGATTTTTCGTAAACACCTGGTCCTTCCACACACACAGGCGGTGTCCCGCCGTATAACACATATCTACCACAAGAAAATCTGCCGGGGCTTCTTCCAATGCGGTTTTCAACCGTTTTTCCAAATCCATCGTCAAAAGCGGCGATACCGGTTCATCTACCGTAACGATTGCTCCGTCCGGGTTTCCCACCAAAGACAGAAGGGAGATCCAGCAGCTGTCATTATATACTTTATATCTTTCTTTTAACTCCATATCATTGATATAAGAGGAACCATTCAAACGTATAATTGGCATTTCCATGATATTTTTCATTCTCCATTCTCAAGGTATAATTGACATAATTATAACACATCTTTGACACGATGTAAACAGCAGTCACATCTTTCTTGTCCTTTCCATATACTAAAACAAAAGGGTAAAAGGCGGGATTTCGTATGAATCGTGTCCGTGAAATCGTCAAAGCCTCTTATGCACATGGGGCGCATATCTATGGGGCAGGGAGCTGCATCGCCATACTCGACAGCGGAATCTCCCCACATCCGGACTTTAGCGGGCGCATCGTCGGATGGCATGACGTCCTTTCTTCCACCCGCCAGCCTTACGATGACTACGGCCACGGAACCCACGTCGCCGGGATTGCTGCCGGAAGCGGCCAGGCAAGCCGGGGATTGTACCGCGGTATCGCTCCCCGGGCGGATCTCGTCGCAGTCAAAGTGTTGAACCGCTACGGAGAAGGAACCGTCGAAAACATCTGCACCGGCATCGACTGGGTTCTCCGAAACCGAATGCACTATGGCATCAACATCGTAAATATTTCCGCCGGCACCGCCAAAGAAAAGCAATTTGATGAATCCTCTCCTCTCGTGCGGAAAGTAGAGGAACTTTGGGATGCCGGTCTTGTCGTCGTGGTTTCTGCCGGAAACCGCGGTCCGGAAGCCGGTACGATCAGTGCTCCCGGAAACAGCCGCAAAGTCATTACCGTCGGTTATTATGGCAGAGAGGGAAATTCCGGCACCGGCCCCACCATCCATTGCATCAAAAAGCCCGATGTCATCACGCCGGGAAGCCATATCGTCAGCTGTCATCATACGAACATCGAAAAGGTTCCGTATACGAAAAAAAGCGGCACCTCCATGGCAACTCCGGTTGTCAGTGGAGGCATCGCCTTACTTTTAAGTTTACCAAAATACCGGTTTTATGAACCGAAAGAAGTCAAAATCCGGTTAAAAAACAGCTGTACCGATCTCGGTCTGCCCCACAACAAACAAGGCTGGGGACTTTTCGATCTGAAACGGTTCTTGTCCTGAACACGCCTTATTCGGATGGCAGGTGCCAGATCTCATCATTATACTGCGCGATCGTACGGTCGGAAGAGAAAAATCCTGCATTCGCAATATTTACCAGCATTTTCTTCGCCCATGCCGTGCGGTCATTGTAGGCTGCATACGCACGTTCTTTCGTCTCGACATACGCATCAAAATCCGGGAACGTCATAAACCAGTCTTTGTTCAGCAGTTCATTGTACAAACGCTGCAGCGACTTTTTCTTTCCAATTTTTAACATTTTCGGGCTGACGATAAAATCGACTGCTGCCTTCAATGTATCATTCTTCTTATAATAATCCTTAGAGCAATAATCGCCTCTCTCATACCGTGCGATCACCGTATCACTGTCCTCGCCGAATACGAAGATATTGTCTTCGCCTACCAGCTCATGAATCTCTACATTGGCTCCGTCCTCGGTTCCCAGCGTAATGGCACCGTTTAACATAAATTTCATGTTACCGGTTCCGCTCGCTTCCTTCGATGCCAGCGAGATCTGCTCGGAAATATCACACGCAGGGATCAGTTTCTCCGCCAATGTCACATTGTAATTTTCTACCATAACAAGATTCAGATAGGGTTTTACATCTTTATCTTTATGAATCAGCTTCTGCAGGCAGAGGATCAAATGAATGATATCTTTGGCAATGACATACGCCGGTGCTGCTTTGGCTCCAAAAATAAGCGTGATCGGATGATCCGGAATCTTACCGGATTTGATCTCCAGATATTTATGGATCGCATACAGGGCATTTAACTGCTGGCGTTTGTACTCATGCAGACGCTTGATCTGAATATCATAGATGGACTCTTCGTTCAGCTTGATTCCCTGCGTCTCTTTCAGGTATTTGGCAAGTTGATGCTTATTCTTTTTCTTGATCTCCAGAAGGCGTTCCAAAACTGCCTCGTCATTTTCATAAGCAAGCAGTTTTTTCAATTCCATGGCATCCTTTTTAAATCCGTCACCGATGCATTTTTCCAGCAATTCCACCAGACGCGGATTGCTGTGCAGGAGCCAGCGGCGGAATGTGATACCGTTGGTCTTATTGTTAAATTTTTCCGGATAAATCTTATAAAATGCATTTAATTCATTGTTTTTCAAAATCTCTGTATGAAGATATGCCACTCCATTGACACTATGTCCATAATGGATGTCCATATGTGCCATATGCACGCGGTCGTCCTCGTCAATGATGTACACGGATTCATCGTCGTATTTATCTTTTACGCACAGATCCAGTTCATGAATGATCGGCACGATCTGCGGTGCCACTTTTTCAATAAACGCAAGCGGCCATTTTTCCAACGCTTCCGCCAAAATCGTATGATTGGTGTACGCGCACGTATTTGTCGTAATTTCAATGGCCTCGTCCAGTTCAATCCCTTTCTGCATCAGCAGACGGATCAATTCCGGAATGACCATCGACGGATGTGTGTCGTTGATCTGAATGGCCACATAATCTGCCAGATCATGGAAATTCGATCCCCGCTCCTCTGCTTCATCCAAGATCAACTGTGCCGCGTTGCTGACCATGAAATACTGCTGGTATACGCGCAGCAGACGGCCATCTTCGTCACTGTCATCCGGGTACAGGAACAACGTAAGATTTTTCTGAATGTCCTTCTTGTCAAAATCAATTCCTTTATCCACGATCTTTTCATCGACGGAATTGATGTCAAACAAATGCAGAACATTGGTGCGGTTATCGTATCCTGTCACAAGAATGTCGTACATTGTCGAAACTACGTTATATTTTCCCAGCGAAACGGAATATTTGCGGTCACTTTTGATGAGCCAGCTGTCGTCTTCCATCCAGGGATTCGGCAATTCTTTCTGCATCCGTTTTTTGAATACCTGGCGGAAAAGTCCAAAATGATAATTCAGACCGATTCCGTCTCCCGGCAGCCCCAGTGTCGCAATGGAATCCAGAAAGCAGGCTGCCAGTCTTCCCAGCCCCCCATTTTCAAGGGATGGTTCCGGTTCCATTTCTTCCAGATCACTCAGTTTCTTTCCTGCCTTTTTCAATTCCTGACGCACCTCATCGTAAATTCCAAGGTTGATCAGATTGTTACTCAGCAGTTTTCCGATCAGAAATTCTGCGGAAATATAATAAAGTTTTTTCTTTCCTTCTGTCTTCTCCTTCTTTGCAGCCATTTCATTGACCATTTTCAATAAAGCCGCATACAGTTGTTTATCGGAACAACGTTCGATATCTTTTCCGTATTTCTCTTTTACATACTCTGCAAACATGCTCTTTCCTCCACTTAAAAGCTTAGTTTATACTCTCCTACTCATCATAGCATACAAGAGATGGCATGTCAAAGAATTCAAATGTCATTCCTATATTTTAACGTTTGTTAATGTTTTGTTTGACGTATACTATATTTCGTGATAACATGTTATTAAACAGGAATTAAAAAAGGGGACTTTTATGTTTATTGAAGAAAGACACAAAAAATACTGGAACTGTTGAATGAAAAACAAAGCATCACCAATCAGGAAATCCAAGAACGGTTTGGAATCAGCTATGATACTGCCAAGCGTGACCTGCGCCTTTTAGAAGAACAAGGTTTGCTAAAGCGGACACATGGTGGTGCTATTCCACTACGCAATATCGGTTTTCAACCCGGCATCGGCAACCTGTCTTCCAAGGAACGTGCCCAAAAGGTACTCCCAAACTATCTCGCCATTGCAAAACGCGCCGTACAATGCATCGAAGAAAATGACGTAATTTATATCACTTCTGCAAGCATCGGTTATCTTATGGTACAAAACCTTCCTCAGAAACTTTCTTGTACTGTGGTGACAAATTCCATTTCTATCGCTTTATACCACTCTTCTCACCTCTGCACAAAAAGTATATGGCCTATATCCATCAGGCAAACTCGGCATAAATTCCACGCTCAGCATTTGCCCTGTTACTGCTCTGGATGTCCTTATCACAGATGAAGAGGCTTTGGAAGAAGATTTAAATAGCATCGACGAACAGGGGGTGAAAATATGGCTTCCAAAATGATTCACTATATCGTCGGCACTTATGTCAGCCAAGAACTTTCCCTTCAAAGTCCGACGCGATTTCTGGCTGGAAATCTATATCCGGATTGCGTAGAAGGCAGTGGACGCAAAGGGCGCAAAGGACGTTCCCACTTTTGCACCTCTGTTGACAGTTCTCTCTGGCGTGACCAGAACTGCCCTCTCTTTCTGAAAAAATATGGAAATCGCGTTTGGGAAGATGATCTCTACCTCGGCTATTTATGTCATCTGGAAACCGATAGCATCTGGCACGATGACATTTTTCCTTATATAAAACAGGCAAGTGAAGGCCAATCATTTGAGACATATAAAGAGCCTTTGTACCGCGACTATCATCGTCTCAACGAAATGCTGCGCAATACTTTCCCCATTGCCTTCACACGCCTTCCTAAAATTTCTTGTGATATCGAAGAAGTGCAACCAGAGTTATGGGAACATTATATGGACGATCTCGCTTACGAATTTACTGAAGTCCACGATGCTTGCCCAGAGCACTGGGAAATCTTAAAATGGGAACCAATTCTCGCTTATATCAACTGGGTAATCCCTTATTGTGTAGAAAAATTAAAGGAGTTTCGGACTTGATGTGGCTTTTTCTTTTCTGGCGTGTGCATACCCCCTTCCTGCCACGGCTCCGCACACGCCAGTTTTCACTTTTTCCTTTCTGGCGTGCGCATACCCCCTTCCTGCCACAGCTCCGCACACGCCAGTTTTCACTTTTTCCTTTCTGGCGTGTGCATAACCTCTTCCTGCCACAGCTCCGCACACGCCAGTTTTCACTTTTCCCTTTTTGACGTGTACGTACCCCTTCAGTCCCCCCTTCTCCCCAGCCGCTCCGCACACTCCATTTCCTGTTTTCACGTCTTTTATTCCCGTTTATTCATTTTTATTCACGTTTTTTCTTTTTTATATTGACAATCGTTAATATTTGTGATAATATGTGTGCAAACAAGAACGAAAGGAGATGTTTTTATGTTTATTGAAGAAAGACACCAAAAAATACTCGAAGTATTAAAGCAGAAACAGAGTATTACAAACCAAGAGATTCAGGAAATGTTTGGGATCAGCTACGATTCTGCCAAACGCGACCTGCGTCTTTTGGAAGAACAAGGATTACTGAAGCGGACTCACGGCGGTGCTATTCCCTTGCGGAATGTCGGATTTCAAACCGAAGTCGGTAATTTAACTGCCCGGGAAAGAGTTTCGAAGGTACTGCCAAATTATCTTGCGATTGCAAAACGTGCCGTGGCCTGTATTGAAAAAAATGATGTGATCTATATCACGTCCGCAAGCATTGGATATCTTATGACACAAAATCTGCCACAGGATCTCTCCTGTACCGTGGTAACAAATTCTATTTCGATTGCCGATAACCTGCGTCAATATCCAAATATTACCATTCTTCTTTTAGGGGGAGAACTTCAACAAAACGGTGTAGTGTATGACGGTTTTGCCTTAGAGATGTTACGCCGTCTCCGCTTTGACAAAGTATTTGTCACTTCCGCCTGTGTCAGTGCAGAATTCGGCTTGTCGATTCAGCGCACTCGAAATATGTCCATTTATACGATCCTCTCGTCTGCAAGAAAGGTCTACGGACTGTATCCATCCGCCAAAATTGGCATGGACTCCATCCTCAGTCTTTGTCCTGTTGATACATTGGATGTCCTTATCACCGATGAAGATGCTTCCGAAGAAGATTTAAAGAAAATAGATGAAAAGGGCGTTGAAATATGGCTTGCCAAATAAACGAGCCGCGCCACTGATATGAACTCCGGAACAGATACGCACACGTCATTTCTCTCTTCTTTCTTTTTGGCGTGTGCGCCCCCTTTTTCTTTCTCCACTATTTTCCCCCGGTCAGGCACTATTTTCCCCTTCTTTTCATACATTATCTATAACGCTAGTTTCTGAGGTGTCGCCATTGCAATCTTTTCCTACCCCCTTGTCCGCCAAAGAGGAAGAACACTATCTCAAGCTTCATGAGCAAGGAGATAAGGAGGCTCGCCGAATCCTGATCGAACGAAATCTGCGGCTGGTGGCTTATCTGGTAAAAAAATACACTACCAGCGACCTGCCACAGGAAGATCTGATCTCCATCGGCACCATCGGTCTGATCAAGGCTGTGGACAGTTACAAATCCGGCAAAGGTGTCCGCCTTGCAACCTACGCCTCCCGCTGTATCGACAATGAACTTCTCATGACTTTCCGCAGTGCGAAAAAACAAGCGAAAGAAATTTCTCTCTCGGAACCGATCAATGGAGAAGACAGCGATGGAAATACACTGCAGTTACTGGATCTTTTAGAAACCAACGATGAAGATGTCGCAGAGCGGCTCGAATTCGAGGAAAACGCCAGAAAAATATACCAGTATTTGGAAACTGTTCTCACAAAGCGGGAACGTGATATCATTCGTATGCGTTATGGCCTTCCCACTCACCATCACAGTCAGGAGCGGACGGAGGTCACGCAACGGAAAATAGCCAAAAAATACGGCATCAGCCGCAGTTACGTAAGCCGGATTGAAAAACGGGCATTGGAAAAACTTCGTGAGGCCTATGAAAATGACAAACCAAAAACTTGAAACTGCTTTGGAGCTTGCTCTGTCTGTTCCGTCTTCCGTGCGCGCCAAAAGTCCCTCTCTGGGAACCGGCTATTCACCGGAAACACAGTCGTGGGAATTAATCATCCGCTATTCCGGCGACCTGGTTTTGCCGGAGGATGTCACTCTCGTCTCCTTATTTGGCGGCTATGGAATCCTGTATCTGCCCGAAAACCGGATTGACGAAATTTCTGCTCTTCCCCAGATTGAATACATCGAAAAACCAAAACGGCTGTCGTTTTCTCTCGCGGGAGCCAAAGCGGCAGCGTGCATCCCTCCCGTCACAAGACCCCCGAAAAATCTGACGGGAGAAAATGTCCTGATCGGTATCATCGACAGCGGCATCGACATCTATCACCCGGACTTTCGCAATGATGATGGGACGACGCGCATTGTAAATCTTTGGGATCAGACTCTTGGACAGGTATTTTCCGAAGAAGAGATCAATGCCGCCCTGCTTGCAGACGATGGAACGTTTCCGAGCAGGGATCTTTCGGGACACGGCACTCACGTCGCCGGCATCGCCGCGGGAAATGGGCGTGCCAGCGGCGGTCTCTACGCCGGCGTTGCGACAAAAAGCCGGCTGGTCGTGGTAAAACTTGGAAATCTTCTTCCGGATGCCTTTCCACGTACTACGGAACTGATGACCGCTCTGGATTATTGTGTCAGACGGTCTTTGGAACTTCAGATGCCGCTCGCCCTCAATCTCAGTTTTGGAAATAATTATGGCAGCCACACCGGATTTTCGCTATTGGAAACCTATCTCGATACCGTTGCCACGATCGGGCGTACGACAATTGCAGTCGGCACCGGAAACGAAGGAAATCTCGGGCGGCATGCTTCGGATACACTGTCGCAGATGCCCATTTCCAGAGAACTTTCCGTCGCTCCCGGCGAAACTTCATTAAATATCCAGCTTTGGAAAGACTTTTCCGATGAATTTCAGATCCGCCTCACTGCCCCTTCCGGCGAATCGATATTTCTCAACGAAAACTACATCGGCGCCTATCAGGCACGCCTCGACAATACCGATCTTTACTGGTTCTTCGGCGAACCCTCGCCCTACCAGATCTTTCAGGAAATTTATGTGGAAATGCTTCCTCCCGCCGGCCGGCAGAGCATTGCGGAAGGTCTCTGGACCTGGCAGCTGATTCCGGTCAACATTCGAAATGGACGTTTCGATCTTTGGCTGCCTTCTTCCTCCAGCATCAATCCGCAGACGCGCTTTCTCGTCGCGGATCCGGAAACCTCTCTCACCATCCCCTCCACTGCCTTCCGTCCAATCACAGTCGCGGCCTACGACAGCAATGCCAATCAGCTTGCTTCCTTTTCCGGGCAGGGATTTACCGCCCTTTCGCTTACCAAACCGGATCTGGCCGCCCCCGGTGTCAATATCACAAGCACTTCCGTCGGCGGCGGTTACAACGCCCGCTCCGGTACCTCGATGGCAACTCCGTTTGTAACCGGAAGCGCCGCCCTTCTGATGCAGTACGGCATCATTCAGGGAAATGACCCGTTTCTTTACGGACAAAAAATAAAAGCCTGGCTCATCCGCGGAGCCAGACCACTTCCTGCACTGCGCACTTACCCCAATCCGCAGATCGGCTGGGGTGTCCTGTGCCTCAATGATTCGATCTTTTAATTTTTTCTGTAACTAGTTACTGGTTTCTTTCATACGTTACAAAAGCAAAACCATCGCGGTTATTTTCTTCCATTTTTTTCCATTCACCACCCGATAAAAAATCCGGAAAATAAGCATCCGCGTCACATTTTTCTGCCACTTCAGTAAGATACAGTTTGGATGCCAGTGGAAGAAACTCTCGGTAAACCTGCTCGCCCCCGGTGACATAAACGTCTCCGGGCAGTTTCTCCATCTTGGCAAGCGCCTCTTCGACCGAGGTTACCCAGATAACATTTTCCGTATTTTCATGTTTTTCGTGGCTGAGTACAATGTGTGTCCGCTCCGGGAGCGGTCTGCCTCCGGGAAAACTTTCCAGTGTCTTACGCCCCATCACAACCACATTGTGAAGCGTATGGCTGCGAAACCACGCCATATCTTCCTTGATATGAAACAGCAGTTTTCCGTCCTTTCCAATGCCAAGATCCGATGCCACCGCCGCGATCATCCGTATTTCCTTTGCCATCCGGTCACCCCATCACTTTGCCGACGTAGGCAGCCGGCACTGCTGCTTCAACGTAGATACCGTCTTCCCGGTATTCTTCCGTATCCAGTCTGCCATATTCACGTATGATTTGAATCTTGCCCGCTTCCTGATAGGAAAATGTCTTCTCGATGCGAACAAAATCCTCATTCAGAATCTTTTCAATCTTTTCGAGAAGTTTGTCAAATCCCTGCTGCCTTTTGGCGGAAAGAAGCTGGACATCCTTGCTTTTTGCATCTTTAAATAACAGCGGATCCACACTCTTTCCTTCCGCCTGCAGCCGGTCAATTTTGTTAAATACTGTCAAAACCGGTTTGTCCTGTACCTCCAGATTTTTCAACGTCTCATAAACGACATTCATATGCGTCTCATAATGTTCATCCGAGCAGTCCACGACATGCAGTATCATATCTGCGTATCTTGCTTCTTCCAACGTACTTCGGAATGCCTGAATCAGATGATGCGGCAGTTTATTGATAAATCCGACCGTGTCCGTAAACAAAATCTTTTGTCCATTTTCCAATTCATAACTTCTCGTCGTCGGATCCAGTGTCGCAAAAAGCATGTCCTCTTCCAGCACATCCGAATGCGTCAAAGCATTCAAAAGCGTTGATTTTCCGGCATTTGTGTATCCAACGATCGCCACGACTTTACTTCCATTGTTAAGACGCTGTTTGCGCATTGTCTCGCGGGTTGCCACGACACTTTTTAACTGCCGGTTGAGCATTGAGATCCGTTCACGGATGAGACGGCGGTCCAGTTCCAGTTTTTTCTCTCCGGGTCCTCTGGTGCCGATACCGCCGCTGCTGCCCGCCGCACCACCGCCGATCCTAGACAGCGATTTTCCAAGTCCGGTCAGTCGGGAAGCACGATAGCGAAGCTGGGCAAGTTCCACCTGTAATTTCCCCTCACTCGTACTCGCATGCGCGGCAAAAATATCCAAAATCAATACCGTCCGGTCAATGACCTTACAGCCAAGTTCTTCCTGCAGATTTCCAATCTGTGCCGGCGACAGCTCATCGTCACTGATCACCGTATCCGCCTCATACAGATGGATCAACTCCCGCAATTCCTCAATTTTTCCCTTTCCAATATAGGTTCCCGCATGAACCGCTTCCCGGTTCTGAATCAGGGTTCCCACCGTCTCCGCGCCGGCGGTATCCGCAAGTTCCGCAAGCTCGGCAAGCGAAGCCTCAACCTCCGTGCCATCCCCGAGGTCTACTGCGATCAAAATAACCCGTTCTTTTCGTTCTCTCGTCTCTATCATAAACATTTCCTCATTTCTGCCAGTCTTCTATACCCATTGTGCCGTTTTCCGCGGGAAATGTCAAGCGCATTTACAAAAACAGCAGCAAACTTACCGCCATCACACCCATTCCGGAGATCAATCCATACAGCGACAGATGGTGCTCGCCGTATTCCTGCGCCGCCGGAAGCAGTTCATCAAACGAGATAAACACCATGATACCGGCTACACCGGCGAATATAACACCATATACAATATCATTCATAATCGGAAGTAAGATCAGCCATCCGATCAGCGCTCCAAGTGGTTCCGCAAGCCCCGATAAAAAGGAGTAGTTAAATGCTTTGCATTTGGAACCGGTCGCCTGATAGATGGGAACCGACACCGCGATCCCTTCCGGTATATTATGGATTGCGATCGCGACAACGATGGGAAGTGCTACACTTGGTTCCTGCAATGCCGAGACAAACGTCGCCAGTCCTTCCGGAAAATTGTGGATTCCAATTGCCAGTGCCGTAAACACTCCCATCCGCATCAACTTCCCGGATTTCTTCTTCTCTTTCTCCAGACATCTGACCTCATGCGGATTTTCCTCCGATGGGATCCATTTATCAATGACTGCGATCACCAGCATTCCGCCAAAAAATGCCAGAATAGTGCTCCAGTTTCCTCCCCTCTCCCCCAGCTCTGCCGCAAGCGATGTCTTTGCCTTCGCAAGAATTTCCACCAAAGATACATAAATCATCACACCTGCAGAAAATCCCAGACTGACAGAGAGAAATTTTTTATTCGTATGTTTTGCCACAAACGCGATGCAGCTGCCGATCCCGGTACTAAGCCCGGCAAGCGTTGTAAGTAAAAAAGCCGTAATGACTGAATTCATATATTTTCTCCTGACTCTCTTTTTTTATCTTTATGCATTCTCTCCCGAAAATGCTACTATCATCACATAACACCGCTATCATAATGGGAAATTCCCTGTTTGTCAATGACCGTAAATCGTGCTTTTTTCTCGTTAATATTGACCTTTACCGTCGAACTTGCTATAATACAGTTCGAAGAAAGAAGGATGATATTTATGATGAAAATAACTCAAATTTCAGAATCCATCCGCCTGGGAGCCCTTCTTGCAATATCCGGCGGAATGATGGATGCGTATTCATATATTATGAGAGGCCATGTATTTGCCAATGCCCAGACCGGCAATATGCTCCTTTTCGGAGTCAACCTTTCCGAAGGAAATTTTGAAAAAGCACTGACCTATTTCTGCCCGATCCTTGCCTTTACGATTGGAATCATGCTGGCCGATGTTTTCCGCATGAAATCCATCGAAATGCTTCACTGGCGGCAGATTTCCGTATTGATCGAGGCGGTCATCCTGTTTGGTGTCGCTTTTATCCCCCTGCCGCTCAATCTGCTGGCAAACAGCCTGACTTCTCTTGCCTGCGGCATTCAGGTCGAAAGTTTTCGAAAGATTCACGGACGCGGCATCGCCACGACAATGTGCATCGGAAACCTGCGAAGCGCCACACAGAATATGTGTGATTTTTTCCATACCAAAGAGAAGAAAAATCTGCGAAACGGATTTTTGTATTTTGGAATCATTACCTGTTTTATCGTAGGGGCAATACTGGGTAATCTCTGCATTGTCCTGTTGCATGAAAAGGCAATTCTTGTCAGCGCCGGGCTCTTGTTTATAGCCTTTATGATCATGTTTATTGATCTGGAGGAGAAGGGAGAAGAAATTTGACATTACAGCAATTAAAATACATCGCCTTAGTGGCAGAAAAAGGAAATATTACAGATGCGGCGAAAGCTCTGTACATCTCCCAGCCAAGTCTGACGGCTGCCATCAAAGAATTGGAAAAGGAAATGAATATTCAGATCTTTGACCGCACGAATAAGGGCGTTCATGTCTCCAAAGAGGGGGAACTTTTCTTGGGCTATGCGCGACAGATTCTGGAGCAGGTCTATCTTTTGGAGGACCACTATAAAAACGAGGGAACACGAAAACAGGAATTTTGCATCTCGACACAGCACTATTCTTTTGCCGTCAATGCCTTTGTCGATCTGATCAAAGAATACGGGCAGAACGAATACGATTTTTCTCTCCGGGAGACACAGACTTACGAGATCATTGAGGATGTTGCGCGAATGAAAAGTGAGATCGGTGTATTGTATCTGGATTCTTTTAACGAGCCTGTCATCCGCAAATTATTGAAGACCAGCCAGCTGCAATTTGAACCTTTGTTTACAGCCAGACCACATATTTTTATCAGCAGCAGTCATCCGCTGGCACAGAAGAAAGAAATTTCATTACATGAATTATCGCCCTATCCATATCTTTCGTTTGAACAGGGCGACCATAATTCATTTTATTTTTCGGAAGAGTTATTTAGTACCGAAGTACGCGAAAAAAATATTCGCGTCCGGGACCGTGCGACTCTTTTTAATCTACTGATCGGGTTAAATGGATATACGATCTGCAGCGGTGTCATTGATTCAGAGCTCAATGGCAGCAACATCGTCGCCGTTCCTCTGCGGGAATCCGGCGAGATGCACATTGGCTATATCACGCACCGAAACAGCTCGCGAAGTCCGCTTGGTGCGTTTTATCTGGAAGCCTTAAAAAAATATATCAGCCATTAACCTGCTCTTCGCGCAGTTTCTTCGCTGCTAAAACCATGTTGCAAAGACTTGGTTTTGTTTCTTTGGTTCCTCTTGTCTTCAAACCGCAGTCCGGGTTTACCCACAATTTTTCCACTTTTACCTTTTGCGTCATCTTCCGCAGTGCCGCAACAATCTCTTCCTCGGATGGGATTCGCGGAGAGTGGATATCATATACACCCGGTCCGACTTCTGTGCGGAAATTATTTTCCTGCAGGGAATCTAATATCGTCAGATCCGACCGGGAGGCCTCAAAGGTGATCACATCAGCATCCATCTGATCGATAGCCGGGATAATGTCCGTAAATTCACTGTAGCACATATGCGTATGGATCTGGGTTTCTGCCTTGGCACCACTATGTACCAGACGGAAGGCACGGATTGCCCAATCCAGATATTCCGTATACCAGTCAGAACGACGCAATGGCAGTTTTTCGCGAAGCGCCGCCTCATCTACCTGGATCACAGATATTCCGTTTTTTTCCAAATCAAGCACTTCATCGCGGATTGCCAGCGCAATCTGATAGGCACTTTCTTTCAAAGAAATATCCTCTCTCGGGAAAGACCAATTGAGTATCGTAACCGGACCTGTAAGCATGCCCTTCATCGGCTTATCCGTAAGGCTCTGTGCATATACAGACCAAGCTACCGTCATCGCTTTTTCCCTCGAAATATCGCCCCAGATGATTGGCGGTTTTACACATCTTGTTCCATAGGACTGCACCCATGCTTTCTCTGTAAACAAATATCCTTTGAGATTTTCTCCAAAATATTCCACCATATCATTTCGCTCATATTCGCCGTGAACCAGCACATCCACCCCAATTTCTTCCTGCAAAGCGACGCATTCTGCAATCTTTTTGCGGTTAAATGCGACATATTCTTCTTCGGAAATTTCTTTTTTGCGATATGCTGTTCTCGTTGCTTTTACATCCGCTGTCTGCGGGAAAGATCCAATCGTAGTTGTTGGAAACAATGGCAGCGAAAATCTTTCTTTTTGTATCTTTTCGCGTTCTTCAAACGCCGGCAATCTGGTAAAATCTTCCTCTTTTATCTCAGAAACACGCTTCTGAACCGCCGGATCACTGCAGTCTCTTGTTTGTGCAAACAATCTTGTGTTTTCCTGCAACGTATCGCTTTCTTTTCCCTCTGCCAATGCTTTCAGTTCTTCCAGTTCCTGAAGTTTTTCGAGCGCAAACGCAAAATGTTTCCCTACATTTTCCGGCAGTTTCCCCTCATTTTGCAGCGTATAAGGCACATGAAGGAGCGAACACGACGTGCTGATCACAACAGAAATGTTTTTTGCTTGCAATCCCTCTAACAGATCCAAAGTTTTCTGATAATGATTACGCCAGATATTTTTTCCATTAACAACACCGGCGAACAAAAGCTTATCTTCCGGAAAACCATATTTTTCCACAAGTGCCGCTGTCTCTTTTCCCTCGATAAAATCCAGTCCGATTCCATCAAAATCCATCGCTACAACGGTCTCATAGATATCACGAACATCCCCAAAATACGTCTGAAGAAGTATTTTCACGCCTTTTTTCTGTGACAATATCTTGTCATATAATTCTACAAACAATTCCTGATCTTCTTTCGTCAGATCATGTACAAGATATGGTTCATCAAACTGAATCCACGCAGCCCCTGCCTTTTCCAATTTCCCAACCAGTTCACAATATGCCCCGCAAAGCTGTCCTGCAAAATCCCGAGTCCCTTTTTCACCGACAAAACGGATCAATTTCAAAAGTGTAAATGGTCCTGCGATAACCGGTTTTGTTTCAAATCCGTTTTCCTTGGCTTCCAGATATTCATCTACCAATTTATTTCCTGCCAGAGAAATCGTCGTATCGTCCTCGATTTCCGGAACCATATAATGATAGTTGGTATTAAACCATTTTTTCATCGCCAGCGCTTTTACATCCCCCTGCGCTCCCTGATAACCGCGCGCCATCGCAAAATAGGTATCCTGCTCCGATAATCCCAGTGTTTTATACCGCTTTGGAATGATATTAAACAAAACTGCCGCATCCAAAATCGTATCGTAAAATGAAAAATCCCCTGACGGAATAAAATCAATCCGGCTGTCCTTCTGCCATTTCCACTGTTCTAAGCGGATTTCTTTCCCTGTTTTTTCCAATTCTGCCGCATCTGCTTCCCCGCGGAAAAACTTTTCTGTCACAAATTTTAACTCTCTCAATTTCCCCACACGCGGGAATCCGATCACTGATGTTTTCATAAAAAACCCTCCTTTTTTTGATATCACCGTAACTATTCAGGATCCAATGTATGGAAATCAATGAATCGTCGTGCTTGCACGT
>ENA-UONV01000635-UONV01000635.1-human-gut-metagenome-genome-assembly--contig:-CS4-NODE-635-length-37858-cov-9.516626_pt1 | contig 37858 bp, 27 predicted proteins | sample MGYA00242461_ERZ724008 | MGnify/ENA metagenome assembly ERZ724008 | reverse complement strand
GCGCACTCGGCGCAGCAGAGTATGCACGCCAGAAGGGTCTTGCAAAGAAGTAATTATTCAAAATCAATATTGCTCTACAAGAAGCAGGTCAATTTTGCCTGCTTCTTGTCTATTTTGGACACTTGCATTGTAATTTTTGAAATCAGGGGATATACTGATAAAGCCAAATTTATCTTGGTAATGGAATACAATGCTTGCTCACACAGGTATAAATTAAGAGATGGCATTTTATAAAGTAAGTTTTATAAAGTAAGTTTGGCGACTATTGGAGTTTGCTTTTTCTGCGGTTACTTCGGTAGCCGCACTTTTTTATTTATGGGAGAAAAAATATGAGAGAGAAAACAATTACGGGTTACCCGTCTGTCGACAAACCGTGGCTGAAGTATTATTCTGAAGAAGAGGTCAATATCAAACTTCCTGAGCGAACAATGTATGAGCATATTTTAGTGAAAAATGCCGATAACCTTGATAGAGTTGCCATCAATTATTACGGCAGTAATATCAGCTACAAGGTATTCTTTGAGCGTATTGATACCATTGCAAGTGCACTTGAGCGCATTGGCGTTGGAGAAGGCGACATAGTAACGGTGTGCATGATTAATTCACCGGAGACGATTTGCCTGATGTTTGCGCTGAACAAAATCGGAGCTGTTGCCAACATGGTGTATGGCGTGAGCACGGAGGCTGAGCTGAAAAAGTACATTGAGGATACAAAGTCTACCGCTATTTTTGCACTTGATATTTTTCAAGAAAAGTTCCTGAACATTGCTGATGAGTGTGGGATAGAAAAAGTTGTTGTTGCAAATATCATGTGCTCGATGTCTTTGCTTAACCGCTTCGGCGCAAGGTTGTTTAAGAAGATGAAGCCTCAAAAGCTCCCGCAGAATAAAAAAATTTGCTCGTGGGATGAATTTTTGACATATTCAAACGGACACTCGGCAACGGCTCATTCGCCCGAGGCTATTGCACTGATCACATATACCGGAGGTACAACGGGCGGGTCTAAGGGCGTTGCATTGAGTAATAAAGCTGTCATTGCAGTAGCGGAGCAATACATCATTGGCGAGAGGGAGCTGTCACGACAAAGCAAATGGGCGCAGGTATTGCCGTTGTTCATCGCTTATGGAGTTACCTGCTCGTTGATGATACCTCTTTGCGTCGGAATGACATTAATAGTTCGTATCCCGATGGCCGATTCAATAGCACAGCTTTGCAAAAAGTTTAAACCCAATCACATCATGTATGGACCTGCGTTCTGGGAAGCGTTTGCTGATGACGATCAGGAGCTTGACCTTTCATACTTGATCGCACCAATTACAGGCGGGGATACGCTTAGAACCACCACGGAAGCAAAAATCAATAGTTATCTTAAAAAGTGCGGAAGCCCTTACATGCTTATGAACGGATATGGAATGACAGAGGTGGGTGCTGCCGTTTCAGTTAACTATAAAGATAAATATGAGTTTGGAAGTGTCGGTCTGCCGTTTGTTAAGAATATTGTCTCCGCATTTGACATTGAAACCGGAGAGGAGCTTAAAATTGGCGAGGAAGGCGAGATATGTATCTGTACGCCATCGACCATGTCATATTATATAAACAACAAAGCGGAAACCGATAATATATTGAGAAAACACGCTGACGGCAAAATGTGGATTCACTCAGGCGACTTGGGCTATATATCCGAAAATGGCTTTATCCACATCAGCGGAAGGCTCAAACGTTATATGCTTTGCATAAAAAACGGTGTTCAAAAGAAAGTGTTTAGCCTTGATATAGAGAAGACCTTGCTGAAATGTCCGGAGGTTGAAAACTGCGCAGTCGTTCCTGTTGACGACCCCCAAATTAATCAAGCGCCCGTAGCTTTTGTTATCTTAAAGAAAGATTGCAGAGAGGGCTATAGTACGCAAGAGCTCAAAGAATATTGCGAACAAAACCTAGAAGATGTATATCGCCCGATTGAATTTTATTTTGTGACAAAGTTTCCGCTTACTAAGGTTGGCAAGGTCGACTATCGAGCACTCGAAAAAGAGGCTGCAAAGCTGAAAGTTTAATATACGCAAAAACCGCCGCCCATTGGGCGGCGGTTTCGATTTGTATTAGTTTGAGTGCATAAGCTTGGTCTTTGATTTACTTTCGCTGAAGTGCTTGAGCAGGGGCTTGAATGCGATGCCGAGTATCAGCGACAGCGGGATGAGTATCGCCGCCATCAGCAGCAGGATCAAAATGCTCTTAAGATACACATTGCCGTAGCTGCCGGCGATGGTCTCACGCATTGCGGTCATTGCGTAGTTAAATGGCATGAACTTGTATAGGTCTTGGAATATCTTCGGGAGCATCTCCAAGGGGTAGGTGCCGCCGGAGCCAGCGACCTGAATTACAAGTATGATAATTGCAATAGCCTCGCCGATGTTGCCGAAGGCAAACACCATACCGTAGTTGAGCAGCGTGAACACAAGGCTCGTGATTGCGGCTGCCAGCCAGAACTGGAACGGAGCATAACACTGGATGCCGATGTAGAAGAGATTGCCGAGCACGGTGATGAGCGCCGTGAACTGGCCGATTGCGAAGAACACAAAGTATCTGCCGAAGAACGCCTCGGTGGTGCTGAGTGTCGGAATATCGCTTCTACGCTTGATGTGGGTGTGCATAAGGCTGACGCTCAGCAGTGCGCTTGCGTACAGAGCAAGAGTCGTGTAGAACGGTGTCATGCCTGAACCAAAGTTTTCAAGTGCGTACACACGGACAACTTCGAGGTTAGCGGGGGAGGCAAGGTACTCGACCAGTCCGCCGACATCGTCCTTGAGGAGATCTATAAGCTTCGTGAAGCTCTCGCTCGTTCGCAGCTCGTTTACGCTCGACTGGAGGTTAGAGACCATGCTGACCATGTAGTTGAGCACATCCTCGGTGCTTTCAATGCTGACGGTGCAGGAGTTAAGAGCGTCGGTGTACTGCTGCAGGGTCATCGACTGAGCGTCAATGTCGCCCTCAACCTTAGCCAGCAGTGTATCAAGATTTCTGAGCGAATCCTGAAGCGTGGTCATCGAAGAAACAAGGTTTTTATCAATATTGGTCTTTTGAATTATATCGTCAAACGCAATTACGCTCTCGTGCAGTTGCTTGTTTACATCCGAGTACAGATCGTCGAGTATCTCGCCCTCGTAATCGGTGATACCGCCCTCACCGAACACGGAGTCCCAGTCGATATAGGAACCTCCAGCCTCGGCGGGATCGCCGTCAACGGCGTTATCGAGCCGCTCAACGGTGTTTCGCATCTCCTCGGAGGTATTCCGAATAGCGTCGGATGCGTAGACCACATCCTGCTTGCTGTTTGTGAGCCTGTCTTGAATGTCGACGATGGTATTTCTGCTGTTGATAAGCATATCCGTCACATCGGGCAACAGATCATTGGTCATGCTTGTGACGGTGGCTGCGGACTTCGTAACGGTTGCCATGGAGTTCATTATCGCAGCGTATGTCTTGAGATCGGAATTAATGCTGCCAAGCTTGGTATCAAGCGATTGCAGCGCATCCTCTGCGCTCAGACCCATGCCGTTAAATACGGATGTGAAATTTGAAAGCTCGTCAACGATGGTGGAAACGAAAATGCTGTTTATCTCATCACGGACAAGAGACTGCGCTCTATCAGTGATTCGTGAAGCAACGGCGTTCATCTTCTGATTGTCGTAGTAAATAATCTCCGGCTGATCCATCTCACCGTCTGTAAAACCGAGAATGGAAGCACTGAAATCCTCGGGAATAATGAGGCCTGCGTAATAATCACCGGCGTACAGGCCATCCATAACACCCTGCACGGAGTCGGGGAACTGCCAGTTTATCTGGTCGTTTGCCTTGAGCTTATCGATGATTATATCGCCGACATTGAGCTTCATCCCGACAAAATCGGTGCCCGCATCAGCGGAGGCAACGGCAATCTTGAGGTTCTGCGTGGAGTCTGGAGTATACGGATCCCAGTTTGACATGATATTGAACCATGCGTACAAGCAGGGTACAAGAGCGAGGCCAAACACACAAATAACGGTGACGACACTCCTGCTCAATCGCCTGATATCAGAGCGAATGACGGCCGAAATATTAGAAGTTGTTCTTTTAAAATTCTTCATATTCAATACATCGTTTCTTCCGTAGATTTGTTATGCTTGCTCAGACAGTAGTCTTTTCCTTACTCTCTTGGACGGCTGCTTTCTCGGTAACGGGAGCGTCTTCGACTTCGGCTTTGTTGACTGTGATTTCCTCGGCAGGGGCTTCATCGGCGTCGGAGGCAGGAGCTTTACCGTCAGTTTCTTCGGTCACGGCATCAAACTCAGGGGAGCGCTGCTGTATCGACTGGCGGATCTGCTCTGCCAGCACCAAAGCCTCATCCTTGGAGCGCTCGTCCGTCGGGAGCACATCCTCGGCCTGCTCAAAGTCCGGCTCGTCCATATCGACTTGAGTGAACATCTGCCGCAGCAGGTAATCCTGATACTCGATAACGATGAGTATACCCGCTATGACAAACATCGAGGCTATCCAAAGTACGAGGAATATCGTCTTTGAGCCTTGGGTCATGAACAGCATGATAAGGAAGAAGGTCGGGATAATGAGAAGACTTTTCAAGGCCGAGCTCGTTCTCTTGACATTTCTCCGATGCATTTTTTCAAGACCGGCAACGAGGTCGTTATACATTTTTTCGTACTGGGATTCTGTATTCATAATACATAACTCCTGTAGAGAGAATAATTACATCATTTCAGACTTATCAAGCTGATCGTTCATGTAGCGGTTTATGCCGTCGAGAGGACGCTTGAGCACGAGGCCGACAAACAGACCAACGCCGAAGAACAGCAGAAGCTGAAGCAGGTATATAAGGTAATTGTTGTGATACAGACCTGCGATAGCCTCACGCATGGCATTGATGGCATAGGGGAAGGGGAAAAACAGGTATACCTGCTGGAAGAAGTCGGGCAGAAGCTCAATTGGGTAAGAGCCGCCGGAGCCTGCGATCTGAATGATGAGGAAGACGACGAACAGAGCCTTGCCGATGTTGCCGAATGCGATTGCCATGGAGTAAGCGACCATGGAGCATGTCAGCGAGGTCACAACGCCCGAGAGTATGAACAGACCCGGATGAGCGCAGTCCATGCCGAAAATCACAAGGTCTCCCGTCATGATGACCATTGTCTGGATAAGACTGAGCAGGGCAAATATCAGGTAGCGTCCGAAGAACTTCTGACCGGTCGTTGCACCGATAAGCTCAATGGGCGTATCCACCTTCAAAATCGCATTAAGTATGATGCAGCCGACCCAAATGGCGAGCATCGTATAGAACGGAGCCATTGCGGCACCGTAGGACTCAACGGGGTAAACAGACTCCGACCTGATGGTGACGGGGCTTGCAAAGAATTCCGCAATAGACTGCGGGTCTACATTCATAAAGTCGAGTACCTGCTGCAGGCGGGTATCATCCGTGTCGCCGTTCAAAACGCCGAGAGCATCAGCAATTCTGGTTCTGTAATTGCCGATGAGTTCCTTGACCTGCACGAGCGCATTATTGACAGCCCCGAATGTGTTGCCCAGCTCGTTAACGATGGGGGGCACCTTGCCCATAACATCGCTGAGGTCGAGAAGGATGGAGGACAGATCGCCGAGACTGTCCTGAAGATTGGTCAGCAGAGTGTCGATAGAGGGGTAAACTATCTCGGTGAGAGCAACTCTTGCGTTGCCGAGCAGGTCGCTGATGACCTGCAGGTATTCGATCAAATCAATATCCCTGTTGCCTTTTAAAATATCGTCGAAAATATCGCCTGCATCCTTGGTGTTGTCGGCAGCCTGAGCTGCGGCCTTGGAGGCTTTCTTATCCGTTGTGCCAGCAGCATCCTCAACCGCATCCATTGCGGTGCCGAGAGCCGAAAGCTCCTGCGTAACAACTGCGGTATCGTCCCTTGCAGCTGTGAGCGCCTGCTCACGGGCATCGGCATCGTCGGTAGTTTTAGCTATCTTGACATTTTTCTGAATATTCGCAATGCGTTGCTTAGCATCGTCCGCCATGAAGGTCATCATGGTGTCCATGCTCTGCTCAGTGGTCTGTGCCTGCTTGAGGTCATCGTAGTCATAGCCTGTCACGGCAGTGTATACCGTGGGCACGGTTATCTCGTTGTAGTCGGCCTTGAGTTGGTCGGCGGCATTTGCATCGACCTGCGTGTTCATGCCGAGCTGCTCACGAAGCTGAGTGATCTTATCCTTGACCTTGTTGAGCGCCGACAGTGCATCCTCGGCCTCACTGCCGGAAATGCCCGAGTGGGTGAGGTAATCTATAAGCTCCTGATACTGTCTTTCAAGCTCCTTGAGCGTCTCCTTCACGGTATCGGGATCCTCACCGCCGTTATAGAGCCTGTCGAGCTTATAAATTGCCTTTTGTACGGAGTCCTGCAAATTGGTCAGCAGGGTATTGACCTCCTCATTTATGAGAGCAAGGTCATTTTTTGTGCTCTCAAGATAGGAAATCTGCTTGGAAATATTTATCCTCTCGTTGCCGAGCAGGTGGATGGTGTAATCAATGGTGCTGTTGGAATTGTTCAGCGTGCCGACGAGCGAATTGTTCGCAGCGACAAACTGATCGATGGTATCGTCATACTGCGCAAGGTTCCTGTCAATCTTGGCAAGCGTATTTTTGAGCATGCTGACGGTGTTGTCGCCCTGAACGCCCTCGGAGAAGGTATTGAACTTGTCAAACAGCGTCTCGACAACGGCCTGTATATACGCTTTGTTGACCAACTGTTTTACATTGTCGCCCGCCGCCTCGACGACCTTGACGGCGATGGGATTCGTTTTCTCGTTCTGATAGAAATTGATGGTGGGGCTAAACATGTCCTCGTTTAGGAAGTTGTACATGTTATATGTAAAGTCCGGCTCAATTATAACGGCAGCGTAGTATTTGCCTGCGTACAGGTCATCGACCGCCTTATCGGCATCGTCGAGAAAAACATAGCCGATTTTCTTGTCCGCCTTAAGCTGTTCAACGAGCTGGTTACCGATGTTGATTATCTTGCCGTCCTCGTCCATGTAGTCACGGTCGTTGCAGACAACGGCGATATTTACATCCTTGGTCTTACCGTAGGGATCCCAGAAGGCATAAATATTGAACCAAGCATACAGAGCGGGCAGAAACAGTATCGCCAAAATGATAAGGAAGGCGAGAAAGTGCCTCGTCAATGCTCGAAAGTCGTTTTTGAAAATAGTAAATACATTACGCATACCGGGTAATACTCCTATCGTGATCAGAAGTAATTATAACGCAGTTATCCTACGGGAAAGTGTCAAATGCCGTGGTTACAAAATATATCGATAGAGATACAAAATTATTGTACCGTCAATCTATTCCAAAGTCAAGTAAACATAACATCCAAACACAAATTATTTTTTTATAATTGTGTCCGCCAAATATTTAAACACTAAATGTTGTGTGTTCAACTTCCGCCTGCTTAGCAGTTTTTACATAGAGGTAAAAAGAATATATGTCGAATGAATGGCAATGATAAGTTACGGGTTCATAAACAACAAAAACCCAATTCAAAAAAGGAGATGTAAAACTATGTCTAACAATTCAAGCAATCGTCTTGTCATTCCCGCAGCACGCGAGGCAATGGATAAGTTCAAGATGGAGGCGGCAAGTGAAGTCGGAGTTAACCTGAAGAACGGCTATAACGGCGAGCTTACTGCACGCCAGGCAGGCTCCATCGGCGGCCAGATGGTCAAGAAAATGATCGAGGCATACGAAAACGGCCTTAAGTAAGAGCACAAATAGAAACGATGCCCATTATATGTGGGCATCGTTTTTCAACATCATTATATGTTGTATTAATTATATGCTGTATTATTTTTTCTCGGCGAGCATGTGGAAAAAGGTCTCCTTGGCATTGGCCTTCTGCGCACGGCTTATCGGGACGAGCGCACCGCTGACGAGCTTAAAGCCGTTTGTCTCCAGCGTTGCAACATTTCGCACATTTACCCAGTAGCTCTGGTGGCAGTGAATAAAAGCGTTATTGCCGCCAATGCCGGACAAAAGCTCCGCCGGAGATTGCGTTGTCATGAGGCGCTCCGTTCCTGTCACGACCTTCGTCTTGTGCAGAGCACGCTCAAGGTACATAACGCTTTCGGCAGGCAGCCTCGTGACCGAAGCGCCGGACTTCACTAGCATGAAGCTTCTAGGCTTTGCGATGCTTGCGACCGCCTTGTTAAGTGCCAGAGGAAGCCGTTCGTCTATCTGTGACTTGAGAACAAAATAGATATGCTCAGTGTCGTACACCTCGGGCGCATAGAATATGTAGCTTGAGATGAAAACTATCTTGCACTCCGGCGCAATACGGTTTATTTCGCCTGCAAGCTCAATGCCGCCAATGCCCGGCATCTGGATATCCAGCAGTGCAATATCCGGCGCATACGCAGTGGCCTCCATCTTGAAAAGCAGCTCGTTTGCGCCGTCAAATTCCGAAAAAACCGGCGAATGCCCGTCCAGGATGCCCTCGGCAAGCTTCCGTGTATGTTTTAGGTGCAGCCTATCGTCATCGCAAATGGCAATTTGAAGCATACCTTATCCCTCTGACCCTTTTAACTGAAATAATAACTATTATACAACGAAATTATAAAACACTTTTGCAAATTATGCAAGAAAAGTGACTGATTATGTCACATGCCCGCCCAAGTAAGCGTATAGGTGTTATTTTTACTTATCATAACAAAGATATAATTTACATACAGGGGGGAGAAGGTTTGATTAAGATATGTCTTGTTGACAACAACAGAGAACAAGCCGAGGGTGTAAAGCTGATGGTCGATGCCTACTTTGCCGGTTTTACCGTAAAGCACGAGGTCGACATTGTGGACTGCAAGGAACTCATTTCGCCGCAGCTTTGGCTGGACCGCGGATATGATCTTGCCGTGTTTAATATCTCCGACAGGTGCGGCCGCAGTCAGCTTATGGAGTATTCCGTGGAGGTGCGCAGACTATGCCGCAAGACGAAGGTCATCTTCGTTTCCGATGAGCTGCGCAGTGTGCTCGACACCTTTGACTATGACCCGGATTATTTCATACATATGCCGCAGTCGGACGAGCGGTTTTCCGCCGCAATGGAGCATCTTTTGAAGCTCGATGCGAATAAGGGCGCAAACGGGCTGGTGCTGAACACCAAGCAGGCAAAGCACATAATCCCGCATAGCTCTATCGTGTATATCGAGCACTATCAGCACAAATCGAAGATAGTGTGCGAGGACAAAGAGGTGACCTGTCACGAGAAGCTGAGCACGCTCCTCGAGCAGCTCGACAGCGCCACGTTCGTGCGCTGCCACTGCAGCTTTGTCGCAAATTTGGAGCATGTGCGCAAGTATACCCGCACGCAGCTTTTCATGAGCAACGGCGATATCCTCCCGTGCAGCCGCAGCAGCCAGTCCACCGTCCGCCAAGCGGTGGAAACAAACCGCAAAGTCAAGGTGTGATGCTGCAAATTATGCTCATAACTTTGCCGATTATGCGCACCTGCCCGCCATACCCTGCAAAACATGGTACAATCGTGCAGTAGATGAATATACACATGGAAATACAATTTGAGAGAACAAATATATAAGGAGAAGATGATGAAAAAGAGAATACTGAGCATATTCTTGGCAGTGTGTCTAATATTCACCCTGCTGCCGGTCGGGGCACTGGCGGAGGGTAATAGCGTGGAAACAGAGCCAACGCTGGCGGTCAGCGGCACAAACTCTGTCGGCAAGCTAATATCAAAAGAGGTGTCGCAGGGAACTGATGAGACCACCGGCGGAAACAAAATTTCCGACCTGACCGTCGACGGCAATACCGCTGCCGTACAATTTACGACCGATACGAATGAGTGCGACATCGTTGTTGCCATCTATGACGAGAGCAATGGGACGCACATGCTCGCCTCGGGTACGGTGACCGTATACTCGGGCGACAGTGAGGTAAGCATTGAACTCTCCGGCGATATCCCCGAGAGCTTTGTTGCGACCGCTTATATGCTCGAGCGGGAGTCTCATTCGCCGTTGTGCACCGCATATACGACGAAGATGTACACCTCGGAGATGCAGGCGTTTCTCGCAACGACCGTCAACGACTATGATGAGAAACTGGTTTTTAACCTTGACGACAGCAAGGAGACTAACTTTGCTGTTTTCAATGAGGACACGCTTAGAGCCGACGAGAGCAGCGGAATGAGCATAGAGGACAAAGGCAACGGAATCTATATTGTCACTAACGCAGATTCCGATGTTAAGGCTCTTTCCGAGGGCGATCAGTTCGCCTATACATACGATGACGGCACGGTACTGCTCGTTGCGGTTGCGTCCATCACCATTGACGGTGACACGGTCACGATAACCGAGGCTGCGGATGCAGACCTACAGGACTTCTTCGACTATGTAAAAATCGAGGGCACGAACGATGAAAACACCGAGACGACCATAGACACAAGCGACATGGACGATTGTGTCACACTTGTTGATGAGGCTACCCCTAGGCGCGCCCGAGCAAGAAGCGTTGATACAGAAGGTTCGTTCGGCAGTTCAATCTCAGCTAAGATAGATAATGATAGCATTGAAGGCTCTGTGACATTCAGTTACAAGGTGTCGTTGAAAGTTTATATCAACAACGGCTATAAATCGGTCTCGCTCACAAATAATGCCAAACTTGAGCTGTCTGTAGCACTTGAACCCGTTAAAGGGGAACTTGGAATAAAGTTGTGCAGTATAAATGTTCCGATGGTTCCCGGTGTAAAGGTTCAGATAGCGCCCTCAATCGTTGCTCAGATCAGTGTGAAATTGCAGTGGAAGGCCAGCATCGAGGCAACGATCGGCTTTGGATATGACAGCGATATCGGCTTCGTTAACAAGTGTTCAGGCCCCAAGTGCGACAGCAAGGTCGAACTATCGGGAAAGCTGTTCATCGGTTTAAAAGTCTCTGCTTCTGTGGATATAATATCCGATAAAATCGCCTCTTTGGGGTTAGAATCCAAAGCGGGTGCGGAGGTATCAGCAAAAGAAAGGCTGGATAACGACAGCACAGGCAGCAAGAAGCACGAGTGCGAAAGATGCATCACCGGAGAGATAAACGGCGTATCTTTGCTGACGGCAAAAGCAAACTTTATCAAGTTTAAAACTGAAAAAACCTTTGCAGAGACCAAAATTAAAGTCGCAGATTTCTACGCTTCTATCACTTTCAGAGACTCCGGTTGGGGCACATGCCCGCATATCAGTTATAAAGTTACCGTAAAAGCCTTGGACAAAGAAGGAAACCCATTGCCGAATGCAACGGTGACATGCAGCGCACTGACTGATACGCTTACGACCGACAACGAAGGAAAAGCAAGTTTTTTCGCTCCGAACGGCGAGTACACTTTGAATATTGAATCAAATGATTTAAAGGCAGACAGAAAGTTCACCGTTCACAGCAGCAAAAAGGAGATGAGCGTCCGACTGACCCCACCGCCCAAGGTCGTGGCCAGCGGCAAATGCGGCGACGATATAACATGGCAGCTTGACGAAGCAGGTACTCTCACCATCAGCGGCACGGGGGAAATGTATAATTACAACGGAAACCTTAGCAATTATGCACCTTGGAATGACAAACGGCAGGATGTAAAAAAGGTCGTTGTTAAAGGCGATGTGACAAACATCGGAGATTGGGCATTTTGGGGCTGCGGTAACCTTGCAAGCGTCAGTTTGCCTGACAGCGCAACACGCATTGGAAGCTATGCATTTTGTTCTGGACTCTCTCAAATTGTTTTACCTAAAAATTTAACCACTATTGAGAGCAGAGCGTTTGAGGGTTGTAGTAATCTAAAAAAAATTATATTGCCCGATAGTGTAACAAGCATCGGCAAACATGCGTTCTCAAACTGTAGTAGTTTAGAGACTGTTGTTTTGTCGGATAGTTTGATTAGTATTGGAGATTATGCGTTTTATGGTGATTTTTTACTATCAAACATCGAAATTCCAAGGAATGTAGCACAAATAGGTAACCTCGCTTTTGCATACTGCAACAAGTTGAAAAGTATTCCGGTCGAAGAAGGAAATATTCACTTTTGCTCAAAGAATGGCATTCTTTACGACAAAGACATGACAAAAATTGTTTGTTATCCAGCCGGGAAAACAGACATATCACAATTTGATATTCCAGACGGAATTACAGAAATTGGCGTCTCAGCTTTTGAAAACTGTATGGCTCTTAGGACTATTGAAATACCAAGTACTGTAACTACGATTGGGGCAACTGCGTTTTCAAATTGCAGGAATCTTTATAGTATTAATATTCCTCAAAGTGTGACAAGTATAGGGTCGAGTGCATTTTGGTACTGCAATAATATAAGGAGTCTAGTAATACCAGAGGGCGTGGAGAGCATCGAGTATAGTACCTTCAGAGAGTGCCACAATCTTGCTGAAATATGGCTCCCGAGCAGCTTGAAAAAAGTTGGACAAGCCGCATTTTCGTGGTGCAACAAACTGAAAGATATATACTATTCGGGCAGCGAGGAGCAGTGGAACGAGATAGAATTTGACAAAGATGCCGATTTGCCCAATGCAACCATCCACTACAACAGCCCCTATATTGATTGGGCTTCGCCCTCTAACCTAAAAGTATACGATAATACAAATCCGGCGGTGACTACCGGCTTGGAAAATTCTGTGCCTGATAAAGCAGCGACAACGCAGAGTGCAGACAGCGAATCTCAGGTAAAGACGAGCAGCTTCGGTGAGCTACAGTCGGGCGCACAGTATGTCTTCGTTGTTGTGCTTGACCCTAACGCAGAAGAATTCCTTGCAAGCGATAATCTGTGCTACATAGCTCAAAATGCTGCTGACGAGCAAGGGAACCTCAGCTTCTCGTATTACTCCGATGCTGACACTGCGAGTGAAAACCTTTATGTAATGCATGCTCATGCTTATGTAGACGGTGTGTGTACAATCTGCGGAATAGCTGACCCAACTTATGAACCGCCTCACGAACATAGCTTCGGAGAGTGGACGGTAACGACCCAGCCCACCTGCACCGAAAAGGGAATGGAGACCAGAACTTGTACCCGCTGCAATGCAAGCGAGACGAGAGATATCACAAGCCTCGGCCATGCAATAGTTCATCATGCTGCGAAGGCGGCCACTTGCACAGAAAAGGGCTGGGCAGCATATGATACTTGCTCCCGCTGCGACTACTCGACTTATAAAGAAATAGCGGCAACAGGACATCATCACAATGCGGTTGTGACCGCACCGACCTGCACGGCAAAGGGCTATACCACCCACACTTGCGCATGCGGCGACAGTTATAAGGATAGCTATACCAACGCACTCGGTCACAGCTACGCAAGCGGCAAGTGCACACGCTGCGGTGCGGCTGACCCCAATTATAAGCCTGCACCCAAGGCTCCCGCACTCAAGATAACCACCGTATCGGGCAAACCGAAAATCTCTTGGAACGCAGTTGACGGTGCGGTGAAGTACTGGGTGTACCGTTCGACTGACGGCAAGAATTTCAAATATTACGACAGAACGAATAATACAAGCTACACCAATAAATCGACCGAGATCGGTACGACCTACTACTACAAGGTCAAGGCAGTGAACGCAAACAATGCTGCCTCGGATTACAGCGTGTCCCAGGGCATCCGGTGCAAGCCCGCAGCTCCGACCGTGAGCATTTACCGCACAAACGGCAAGCCGAAGCTGAGCTGGAAGGCAGTTTTCGGTGCAAAGAAGTACTGGATATACCGCTCGACCGACGGCAAGAACTTCAAATATTGGGACAGCACTACGAAGCTGAGCTACACAAACTCCGGTGCGGCATCGGGTACGAAGTATTACTACCGTGTCAAGACCGTTGCAGTCGTGAACGGCAAGAATGTCGCCTCCGCCAACAGCAGCAAAAAGAGCCTGCTGACCTCGCTTGCAAAGCCGAGTGTCATCATCACGACCTCGAACGGCAAGCCGAAGCTGACTTGGAAAGCGGTCACGGGTGCGGACAAATACTATGTCTACCGCTCCACCGACGGTAAGACCTTCAGCTACTGGGACAGCACGACTAAAACCACCTACATAAACAGCGGTGCAAAGAAGAACACCAAATACTACTACAAGGTCAAGGCGGTCTGCGCATCAAACTCCAACGCAAACTCCGCCCAGAGCTCGACCGTCAGCATCAAGGCAACCAAGTAGCAGACAACGGTTTTTAAAAAATAAAAAATTTTTTAAAAACCGTGTCCCCAAATGTCCGCTTGAGGACATATATATAATAGAGGCCTGCATTGCAATTGCAGGCTCCGTATACCTCCGGTATATGAAACATCGGGAACAGCGGCAGGTAACTCCTGCCGCTGTTTTCCGCTTAAAAAACTGCCCCACGGCTGCGGGCTGGGGTGCCTGCGGCTGTGGGGGCGTCTAACATTATTTACTTGAGACGCTTGTCGCTGCGCTTGGCGAGGTAGGTGCCGAGGCTCTGGAAGAGCTGAACGAGCAGAATGAGAATGATGACCGCAACGAACATGACGAGGTACTTGTAGCGATAGTAGCCGTAGTCGATGGCGATCTTGCCCAAGCCGCCGCCGCCGATGATGCCGCTCATCGCCGAATATCCCAAAATGGTGGTCAGCGCAATGGTAACATTCTGAATAAGCGAGGGGATGCTCTCGGGGATCATGACCTTCCAGATTATCTGCGAGGGAGTCGCACCCATGCTCTGAGCAGCCTCAATGATGTTGCTGTCAAGCTCACGCAGACTGCTTTCTACAAGGCGGGCAACGAACGGGAACGCCGCAGCAACGAGCGGTACGATAGTCGCCGTCGTGCCGACTGCAGTGCCGATGATCGCACGGGAAAGCGGCAGCACCATGATCATGAGGATAAGAAACGGAATCGAGCGCAAGAGGTTAATGACTGCATTGAGCACATGCATCAGCCACGCCGGTAACGGCAGTACGCCGTTTTTTTCGCCGGTCACGAGCAGTACGCCGAGCGGCAGGCCGATCAGCAGCGAAAGTGCGGTGCTGAGCACCGTGACATAGAAGGTCTCCCACAGAGCGGTGGGCATGCCCGGCAGAGCGGAGATGAGATCCTGTATGGATTGTTCGGAAAACAAATTATTGTACATCGCCGTCAACCTCCTGAGCCGTGACATTCGCTACGGTCGAAATAAACTTTATCGCACGGTCGTACTGTGCGCTGGGGATGCCTATGAGCAGGCTTCCGTACACTTCCTCGGAAAGCTTCTGAGTAGAAGCGGAAATGACATTGCAGAAAATGTTCTCCTCGGCTGCAAGGCGTGCAACGAGCGGGATGCCGGTCGTGCGACTGTCACGGAAGATAAGCCGCACACGGCGCTCGGCCGCAGGGTCGGAGACCATTGTGTCCACCCCGCCGGGAAACACCAGCCTGCGTCCGGCGGCGGACTTGGGAGCGGCAAAGACAGCGGCGACGAGGCCTTCCTCGGCAACGCAGCCGTCATCTAAGATGGCAACATGGTTGCACACCTCTTTGACGACGCTCATCTGGTGGGTGATGATGACCACGGTGATACCGAGCTTGGCGTTAATATCCTTGATAAGCTCGAGTATCTGACGGGTGGTCTTGGGGTCGAGCGCGCTGGTCGCCTCGTCGCACAGCAGGACCTTGGGGTTCGTTGCCAGTGCACGGGCGATCGCAATACGCTGCTTCTGACCGCCGGAAAGCTGCGCAGGGTACGCATCGGCTTTGTCGGGCAAACCGACAAGCTCCAAAAGCTCACGAGCCTTTTTCTCGGCATCCGTCTTCTTTACGCCCGATATCTCCATCGGGAAGCAGATGTTCTTAAGGCAGGTGCGCTGCATGAGCAGGTTAAAGTGCTGGAATATCATCGTGATATCACGACGGGCTGCACGAAGCTGAGACGGAGACATGGTGTCAAGGTGCTCACCGTTGACGATGACCTCGCCGCTGGTGGGGCGCTCGAGCAGGTTGATGCATCTGACAAGTGTTGACTTGCCGGCGCCGGACATGCCGATGATACCGTAAATGTCCCCGTCCTCGATTGTAAGGGAAACATTCTTGAGTGCGTCCACCTCTCCTGTTCCGGAGTCAAAGGTCTTGCTTACATTTTTAAGTTCTATCATGAATATTTCCCTCCAAAAATACTGCTTACTTTCCGCTTACTGCATCCAGAGTTTTCTGAGTGCCGCCGTACAGGCCCATGGGCTCGACATGGATGGAAGCAACGGAAACGATGTGAGTGTTCTGCTGAGCGTTGAAGTCGTCGAGGTAAGGAGTGTGCTGGAAGTAGTTTGCGATGCAGGTACCGTCCTCGACAACGGTGTTGGGGACAACATAATCGTTGTAGGTCTGGATGTCAAGGGTAATGTCCTTCTCGGCGAGGATCTGCTTTGCGACCTCAAGGATCTCTGCGTGGGGAGTGGGAGATGCTGCGACGGAGATGGTGCTGCCCTTCAGTGCTGCGTAATCGACGCTGCTGTCAAAACCGTCGGTGGGGTTATCAACGGTGGAAACGACGCTGCCTGCGTACTTCTCGTTGATGAAGTCTGCGACCTTCTTGCTCTCTAAAGCTGCCTTGAGTGCCTTAACTGCATCGGAATTTTCATTGCCGGACTTAACTGCGAGGATGTTTGCGTATGCAGAGGAGGAGCCTTCCTTGAACAGGGAGTCCTTAACGGGGTTGAGACCTGCATTGATTGCATAGTTGGAGTTGATGACTGCGTAGGAAACATCGGGGAGCAGGCTGGGAATAGCAGCGGCCTCGGCCTCGACTATCTCAACATTGTACGGGTTCTCGACGATGTCGTTCTTGGTAGCGGTGATGCCTGCGCCGTCCTTGAGCTTGATGATACCGGCTTCCTGCAGCAGGAGCAGTGCACGGGCTTCGTTGGTGGTGTCGTTGGGAACTGCGATCTTTATTACTTCGTCCTTGGCATCATCGCCGCCGTTATTAGAGCAGGCCGCCAGAGCAAAGGTGAGGACGATTGCGAGTGCGAGAGCGATTATCTTAGTAAACTTTTTCATTTTTAAATACTCCTTTAGAAATTTTGAAATAATGAGCCGTTATATCGTCTGTGTAGTTTAAAATTTTCTGTGCCTCGGGGACACATTCGTTCTCTCAGCCATTTCATACGGCGCATCTCCTTTCTAAAACAAACAAAAAACAGCGGCCGGTCAGTGACCTTCCGCTGTTTGTTTACCTTGGTAGTGGCTCAAGCCGTCAAACAGATTCAGAAAGCAGTGGACCGTTTTGGACACGACGAAACATGCACATGCGGCACATGCACATCGACATCATCATGCTGTTCACGGTAAGCTTTTTCATGAATGCTTTCTGTCCTTTCTCAAGATTGACGGGCTAAGCCCTGTTGACGGTGTCATATTAGTCCCTATTATCGATTTTGTCAAGAGCTAATTATCTATTTTAACAATATGCATAAAGCCTGCACACCCAATTGCAGTCGTATTGTGCGCTTTGCTTGAAAACGGGGCGCAGTCGTGCTAAAATTGCAGTGTTAAAAGCGTTTGAAAGGGAACGATATGACGGATCTAATAAAAATCGAGCATCTGCAAAAGCATTTCGGCGATGTTTTTGCTGTCAATGACATTAGCTTCAAGGTCAAAAAAGGCGAGCTGTTTGCGTTTTTGGGCGTGAACGGAGCGGGAAAGTCGACGACTATAAATATAATCTGCGGCCAGCTCAAGCGTGACGGCGGCAGCGTCGAGATATGCGGCACGGACATTGAACATGACCCCGACAAGGTCAAACGCAGCCTCGGCGTTGTGTTCCAAAGCTCTGTTTTGGATAAAGAGCTGTCGGTAAGAGACAACCTCGAAAGCCGTGCGGCGCTTTACGGTATCAGCGGCACGGCATTCAAAAGTCGCCTATCTGAGCTTGCACAGCTCTTAAGCTTTGAAGATATCCTCCGCCGCCCCGTCGGCAAGCTGTCCGGCGGGCAGAGACGGCGCATCGACATCGCCCGTGCGCTGTTCCACGAGCCGGAGATACTCATACTCGACGAGCCGACAACGGGGCTTGACCCGCAGACACGAAGTCTCTTGTGGAGCGTTGTCGAGCAGCTGCGCCGTGACAAGGGCATGACGGTGTTCCTCACGACCCACTACATGGAGGAGGCTGCCGATGCCGACTATGTTGTTATTCTCGACCACGGCGAAATTGCCGCCGAGGGTACGCCGCTTGAACTCAAAAACGGTTACACCGGCGATTTTATCACACTCTACGGTGTACCCGAGGACAGCGTCAAGGCTCTCGGCGCACCGTATACGCCTATGCGGGATGCATTCCGCATCATGGTACCAGATACGGCCGTCGCTACCGAGCTTATCATAAAGCACCCCGAAATTTTCCGTGACTATGAGATAACCAAGGGTAAGATGGACGATGTTTTCCTTGCCGTTACAGGCAAGGCGCTGGAGGGGGGCGAAGGCAGATGACCGGACTTTTTGCACTCGTAAAGCGAAACACGAAGCTTTATTTTAAGGATAAGGGCATGTTCTTTTCATCCCTCATCACGCCGATAATTCTGCTTGTGCTGTATGCAGCGTTTCTCAAAAGTGTTTACGATGACTCATTCCGCTCGGCACTCGATGCTGCAGGCGTGACCATTTCCGACAGCGTCATAAACGCCTGCGTCGGCGGTCAGCTCATATCTTCGATTTTAGCCGTCAGCTGCATCACCGTTGCGTTCTGCTCAAATCTTCTAATGATAAAGGACAAGACCTCGGGCGCACGGCACGATCTGACCATCTCGCCGATAAGCCTCGGTACACTGGGACTGAGCTACTATCTTTCGACGCTTCTGTCGACGCTCATCATAAGCGTCACGGCGCTTGCGGTGTGTCTCGGCTACCTCGCCGCGGTCGGCTGGTTTATGACGGCAGGCGATGTGCTGCTGATGCTTTTAGATGTGTTCCTGCTCACCATGTTCGGCACGGCTCTATCCTCGTGCGTGAACTTCTTCCTCTCCACCGACGGGCAGGCATCCGCAGTCGGAACGATAGTCAGCGCAGGGTACGGCTTTATATGCGGAGCGTATATGCCCATGTCGTCGTTCGGTGCGGGGCTGCAAAAGGTGCTGAGCTTTCTCCCGGGCACCTATGGCACGAGCCTAATCCGCAACCACGCCATGCAGGGCAGCTTCGCCGAGATGGAGCATCTCGGCTTCCCTGCGGAGGTCATCTCCGCCATTCGTGACAGCGTTGACTGTAACCTCTACTTCTTCGGTGACAAGGTCGAGATCACTACGATGTACCTTGTCCTGTGCGCAAGCATTTTGATTTTTATCGGCATATATATCGCAATGAACAATTTTGCGGGCAAAGCCGCAAAATAAAAAAGGAGTGTGGATATTTCCACACTCCTTTTTGCTTACTCCAATCCGTACGGCCAGCCGATAAGGCTGCCGACATCGTATAGCTGCGTGTAGCCAAGCTCGTCGAGCTTGTGTGCAGCCTCGGCGCTGCGCCTGCCGGAGCGGCAGTAGAGGATATACGGCCTGTCCTTGTCGGGGATGAGCATCATTGCGCTCACATCGTTTATCTCGTCGACAGGAAACAGCAGCGCACCCACGGCGTGGCCGGTGATGTATTCCTCCTCCTCACGCACATCGACGATAATGCAGTCGGGCTTTGTGTCGAGTATCTGCTTTGCCTCGGTAAAGTCTATCTTTTTGATTGCCATATTGTCACCTCACGAAAAAATGTGCGGTTTTACCCTGTCAACTAATTTGCAGGCAATGAACATTTTGATAAGATCGGGGATAATAAACGGGAACACGCACATCGACAGTGCCTTCAGGTAGTTCATGTCGCCGGTATAGACATGTACAAACCACAGCGTGCCAAAGGTGTAGCAGCCGACAAGTCCCACCGTCAGGGCAATGAAATCAGAAAACTTTGCCTTGCCCAAAAGCTTTTTCACGATGCCGTAAATTAACGCCGCCAGCAAAAAGCCCCAGATATACCCTGCCGTCGGTCCGACTAAATGTCCCATGCCGCCGACGAAGCCGGAGAACACCGGCAGTCCGAATGCGCCGAGCAGGATGTACACCGAGATGGACAGCGCACCCCAGCTCCAGCCCAAAAGTCCGAGTGCGCAGAACACCGCAAAGGTCTGCAGCGTAAACGGCACGACCGCCGGTATGCTGATCCACGAGCAGGCGGCGATTATAGCCGTCATCATTGCTGTATATATAAGTTTTCTGGTATTTTTCATAATTGCTCCGTTTTTATAGAATGGAGCGATTATATCACAAGTACGAAGGCAATAAAAGTCCTTTGACATCATTTTTCCCATGTAGTAAAATCGGTTTGCAAATTATTATTTCCGAGGTAATTATGAATTTTGACAGGATGCTTGCGTACACCGATGCGCTGAGTAAAAATAATAACAGAGTGTGGTTTCACGATAACCACGCTGATTACGACGACGCAAAGGAGGATTTCCTTACGCTTCTGGATGTCGTGAAGCTTGAAATTGCCCAGCAGGTGCCCGAGCTCGGCGATAGGCTGCTTTTTGAAAACTCGAAGAATTTCATGTACCGCATCCCCCGTGACATGCGCTACAGCAAGGCAAAGGAGCCGTATAATCCGGCGTTCAGGGCATATTTCTCGCCGAAAAAGAGCAACTTCCTGCCCCTGAGCTACTACCTGCACATTTCGCACGAGGGCTGCTATATAGAAACGGGCGCATACCCGTGGGAGACGAAAAATTTGAATATCCTGCGCAGCTACATCGCCACGAATTTTGAGGAGCTTGATGAAATCGTGTTTGAAAACGGCCTTGCCGTGTACGGTGAAAAGCTCAAGCGAGTTCCGGCGGGCTTCACCGCTGACCACCCCGCCGCCGATTGGCTCAAGTACAAGTTCTGGCTCGTTGAGTACACCTTCAATCCCGAAGATCTAACGGACTTCACAACCTTCGCCTCCGCGGCATCCACCGCCATCCGCCGCTTCGAGCCCCTGCGCAAATTTCTCTCCGCCGCATTTGAGATATCGGCAGATGAAGATTATGAGTAGAAAATGCAGTTAACAGCCTAGACTGTTAACTGCATTTTCAGCGTGTCAAAAAAAGTCTTGTGACTTTTTTGCACGCTTCAAAAAACACGCCACATTTTTTGTGAAGCAAAGCTTCACGAAAAATCTCGCTACGCTCGTCAAAAAGCCTTAACAGGCGTTTTTGATGGCTATAATCCAATTTGAGGCGGGACCTTTCTCGCTGCGGCTCTGACATGCCCCCGGCATGTCATTCACTACCGCACCTACACTTCGTTACCCCCTCACACTCCCCCTGCTGCGTATTGGATTTTACCTGTTGCGCCTATTTTTCCTAGTTCTTTGACAGACTGAAAAACTCCGCAGTCTGCTGACTGCGGAGTTTTGAATTTCTATTGACTTATGCCTTGCGGACGGAGTCGATGTGGCGGGTGAGGTCGAGCATCTTGCAGCTGAAGCCCCACTCGTTGTCGTACCAAGCCATGAGCTTAACGAAGTTATCGTTAAGAGCGAGACCGGCCTTTGCATCGAAAATGCTGGTGTGGGGATCGGTGATGAAGTCGGCGGAGACGACATCCTCGTCGACATACTCGATAACGCCCTTCATCGGGCCTTCGGAGGCTGCCTTGACGGCGGCGCAGATCTCATCGTAGCTTGCGCCCTTTTCGAGGCGGCAGGTGAGGTCAACGATGGAGACATCGGCGCTGGGGATGCGCATGGAGGTGCCGGTCAGCTTGCCGTTGAGCTCGGGGATGACCTTGCCGACAGCCTTGGCTGCGCCGGTGGAGGTGGGAATGATGTTGCCGTGAACGCCACGACCCAGGCGCCAATTCTTCTTGGAGAAGCCGTCAACAACTTCCTGAGTCGCGGTGTCGGCGTGTACGGTGGTCATGAGACCCTCAACGATGCCGAAGTTGTCATTAATGACTTTGGCGAGGGGAGCGAGGCAGTTGGTGGTGCACGATGCGTTGGAAACGACCTTTATGTCGGGAGTGTAGCTGTCAAGATTGACACCGCAAACGAACATCGGGGTATCGTCCTTGGAAGGACCGGACAGCACGACGACCTGTGCGCCTGCATCGATGTGAGCCTGGGCTTTCTCGGTGGTGAGGAAAGCACCGGTGCACTCGAGGACATACTCAACGCCCATCTCGCCCCAAGGCAGCTCTGCGGGGTTGCGGTTGCCGACGATGGGAACACGCTTGCCGTTTACGGTGATGGAGCTGTCGTCGGACTCGACGGTGCCGTTAAAGCGGCCGTGCACGGAGTCGTACTTTACGGTGTAGGCCAGCTGAGCGGGGGTCTTATCGGGAGCGTTGATCGCAACGACCTCGATATCGTCCGAGACGATAGCTGCTCTGAAAACGAGACGACCGATGCGGCCGAAACCATTGATTGCTACTTTGATCATAATCTATTCCTCCATTATAATATTAAGCGGAAAAATTTCCTTGTGATTTAAGTTCATTGTAACATATACTATTGACAAAAATCAATGCGGAGATACATCCAAATGTTTCGCAAAAAATAAGCTTTTTTTGAGCGGCTATTGTATAATTTGCTCGTTTCTGATAAAATCATGCCGAAAAATGCTGATATATGCAAGGGAGGACTTGCCATGCATGATACGATGCTGCTTACTGCGGCGCTTTCGATGGTCGACCAGCCTGTGGCCGTGTCGAGGAAGGAGCGTATAGCCTTTATGAATACCGCTGCGATCACGCTTGCCGGCAGGAACCTGACGGGAAAGCCGACGGCACTTTTGATACCCAGTCACATTATGAATACCCAGGCGCAGAACTTCACCGCAACTGCGTTTATCGGTACGAAAAACTGCTCCGTCAAGGTGAGCACTTATGAAGGAACACGCATCTTTGTAATGGTATGCAACGAGCAAAGCCCCGATGACCGTGAGGCACTGTACGCCAATCTGCGCACGACGCTGTCAAATATCAAGTTTGCGACCTCGTGCATGTCTATCATTGCCGAGGATGAAGGCAATATAAAGCTGTTGGAGTATGGAAGATCCATAAACCGCAGCTATTACAGGATGAAAAGGACGCTGGCCAATGTCACGATGCTTAACGCTATGGCAAGAGGGGAAATGCCGTTTAATCCGGAAGCCGTCGATGTGACGGCGCTGTGCAAGAACATGATAGATGAGGTCATGTCGATGGACAACATGGGCGTGACGATACGCTTCAATGCACCGGAGAAGATAAGGGTAGTCGCCGACAGAACGCTTTTGCAGCAGCTTCTGCTCAATTTGCTGGCAAACAGCATCAGCCATTGCCAGCATAACGGCAGGATATATGTCTCTCTCTTGCGGACGGATAAAAATCTAATCCTTTCCGTTGATGACAACGGCGACGGCATACGGCAGGATGATCTGGCCTACGCCTTTGAGAGGTATAAGCACGAGATAGACTTCACAAAGCCGCAGGGAGCGGGCATGGGCCTTGCGGTCGTGCGCGGAATCGCCGAGCTGCACAAGGGCGCTGTGATAATCGAGAGCCGTGGCGAAAGCATGGGCACCTCAGTCAGAGTAATGCTGTCGCTCGATATTCCGTTAAGTGAAAAAATGAATTCCCCTCGCCCGGATTACGAACGGGAGGATATGAGACTCATCCTGTCCGAACTGTCGTACTGCCTGCCGTTAAAGAGCTTTTCCGAGGTTATGGAGGACTGAAAAAAGCACCCCGAGGGGTGCTTTTTTGCTTTATTTAGTTGCTTTGATGCTTACGGCATCGCTCTGGGCGGAGTTTGCATTGGAGTTTGATGCGCAAACAGCCTTGACCCTGTAATAATATTTGGTATTTTTCTTTGCACCGCTGTTTATGTAGCTTGTTTTTGTGGTGCTGTCCCAGTAGCTGAAAGTCTTACCGTCGGTGGAGCGGTAGATGTAGTACTTATCTGCACCCGTGACCGCTTTCCAAGTCAGCTTCGGCTTGCCGTTTGAGGTCGTGATGCTCACCGAGGGCTTTGCAAGCGAGGTCAGCAGGCTCTTCGTGCCGCTGTTGGCGGAAGCGACATTCCTACCGTTCACGACCGCAACCGCCTTGACACGGTAGTAATACTTCGTGCCGGATGCCGCACCGGAGTTGGTGTAGCTGGTCTTGGTCGTGCTGTCAAAATACTTGAACTTCTTGCCGTCGGTCGAGCGGTATATCCAATACTTCTTTGCACCGGAAACTGCCTTCCAGCTCAGCTTCGGCTTGCCGTTTGTGCGGTAAATGCTCACGGTCGGAGCTGCCGGCTTGCACAGGATGCTCTTAGTAGTACTAAAGTCGGAGGCGTAGTTTTTGCCGTCAACCACAGCAACCGCTTTCACTTTGTAGTAGTAGGTAGTACCAACGCTCGTTGATTTATTGGTGTAGCTCGTTTTTGTCGTGCTGTCGTAGTAACTGAACTTCTTACCATCGGTACTGCGATACACCCAGTACTTCACCGCACCGTCAACTGCGTTCCAATAGATCTTCGGCTTGCCCGCCGAGGTGGTTATCTTAAGCTCGGGAGCCTTGGGTGCAGGCTTATATTTGGGGTCAGCTGCGCCGCATCGTGTGCATTTACCGTTTGCGTAGCTGTGGCCGGTCGCAGCTATCGCTTCCGTTCTTTTTGCGCTGCAAACCGAGCAGGTGTAGGTCATTTCCCCGACGGTCTCGCATCCGGCAGCTTTCGTGACCTTGCCGCTGTCCCACTTGTGCCCGTTGGCGGGGACGGCCTCATATTTTGTCTGGTGACACGCCGAGCAGATATAATACGCTCTGCCGCCGACTGTGCAGCTCGGCTCGGTGCGCAGGGAGGTCTGCTCGACCCAGTAGTGGCCGCTTGCGTCGGGCTTTATGACGCCGAGGTCGGACTTATCGCCGCAGTAAACGAGCGTAACGGTGAAGTTCTCGGCACCGTCCGAACCGAAGCTTTTGTCGATGGTGACCGTGTACGGGAACACGGCATTTCCCGAAGCGACCTGCGATGCGCCATAAACCGCATTGATGCTCAGATCATAGGTGATCTTGTTGCCGTCGGCATCGTAGATATCCACGCAGTCAAAGCTCTCCGAGGTCTGGTCACGCTCGATAAGACGCTTGTGCAGGACGCTCGAATTGTCGCTGGCTTTGAGCTCGGCAACGAGGTAATCCGGCCGTACGGGCAGGTAGCCTTCGTCGCCGACCCAGTTAACAGTCACATCGATCTTCTTCTGCGTCTCGGGATCGGTGCGCACGAGCCAAAGCGCCTGCACCTCGCCGGTTGCCGGAACATTGATGTGCTCGGCCTTCTCGGGGTCAGGCGTAGCGTAGACGTTGCCGTTTGCATTCGTGAAAGAGCAGTTTACATAATATTGACCATACGGTACATCGTAGAACCAAGTGACATCGTTGCCGGTGGTTTTGGCGCTGAGCTTTATGTAGCGGCCGTCGGTCGTCATGCCGTACATATTGACGGCAACGCCCGCACCGGGACGCTTGTAGTCGTCCTTATCGCCGGCGGTGTTGAAATAGCGGATATCGAGTCCGACATCGTCGACAAGTGACTTGAGGACTACGGTAGGCTGTTCGTCGTTTATCGTTTCGTAGGACTCGTAGGGAATAAACACGGACTGGTCACGGTGCACGATGACGATATCCGTGCCTTGCGTGAGCCCTAACATACCGCTTGTCGTGACCTCAAGATGGCGCAGGCGAGTGCGCAGGTATACCGGCGTGTCCGAGCCCTTGGTCACCTTGAATTTGCAGGTAACGAGGACATTTGTATTCTGGAACACGGTCTGGTCGTTCATGTCGTTGACCTTGCCCGTCCAGAATCCGAGGTCGGAATTTGTGAAATCGAGAACGCCGGAGTCGACGAGCGAGCCTGCCAAAGCATCGGTTTTCTTCACGGTGTAGCCCTTTTTTGTGTTGGGCATGCTTGCCGAAACAAGTGTCAGGCAGTCAGTGTCGTACTTGATGTTGCCGCCTGCGGACTTTAGCTTCATCCTGGTGAGCGTACCGAGCTGAAGCTTGCCGAGTGATGCTCCGGGCAGCTTCACACCAAGATCATCTGCCATATCGGTAATGTACTTAACGAGATAATCCTCGCTGTAGTTTACAAGGTCGGGCGTAAGGCGCAGCCAATACGAATATGTAAATGTCTCGCCGACCTTGAAGGTGTACTGCGCCGTGCGCGTCTGCACGGTCAGCGTGTTGCTGCTGTCGGCCGTTGCGACCGGCGCAAGGCTCAGCAGCATGAGTATTGCGAGTAAAAAGCATGAAAAGCGCTTCATTCAACTCACTCCTTATAATTGTTCATACATACCATACCAATGTATCGAAAATATAAATATGGACATTGCCGTTAAAACGCAAAAAAATCAGACATTCCTGCTGGAATGTCTGATTTTTAACTATGTGTATATTTTACTCCAAATACAGTGCCTTGAGCCTATCGATGGACGCTTCGTCAAGCCCCATTTTTTCACGCAGGAAGCTGTCCATACCGCCGTGTACCTCGTCAATGGTCTCAAAGGTCGCGGCGATGAAGTCCTCCTGCACGGTGTCAAGACGGTAGACAAACTCAAGCACCGCCTTGTCGTCGGTAAACTTGCGGCAGTTATTAAGCAGCCTCTGCGTGCCCGGGGCGCAGCGCTCACGGGTGATCATGTAGTCTGCAACGATGCCCTCACGGGGAACGCCAAGCGCCGTCAGCAGCAGCGCCGTAGCCGTGCCGACACGGTCCTTGCCCATGGTACAGTGGTATAAAAGCGCACCGTCCTCGTGGTTTAGCAGTATCTCAAAGAATTTGCGGTAGTGCTCTATCGAGTGATCGAGCGTAACGAGAATAGGGTAGAGGCTTCGCATCTGCCGAACGCCGTCGGGGTCTGTTGCCATAAGGCGGTGAGCCATTTTCAGCGTTCGCTGCGCCTCCTCGTCCTCGCTTTCAGGCTTGTCACGGGTGATGCCCTCGGTCTTGTCCTCAAGCATGGGGCAGACGATATATTCGACATTGTCAATTTGCCTGTCGGGCTTCTGCACACGCTCTGCGCTCGTGCGAAAATCGACAACGGTCTTGAGCCCTGCGGACTTGAGGTATTCCACATCCTTGTCCGTGAGCCTTGCGAGCATGCCGCTCCTTATAAGCCGGTTCGGTTTTACACACCTGCCGTCGGCGGTCTCGATGCCGCCAAGGTCACGGGCGTTCGGCGCACCGGTCAGTATCTTTTCGGGTTTATACATTTCAATCACCAATTCCGAATAATTTTTTGCCGTTAGTATATGTAAGCTCCTCGACATTCTCGGCGCTCAATCCCTTTACCTCGGCGATTTTGCGCACGACAAACTCAAGCTGCCGTGAGTCGTTGCGCTTGCCTCGGTTCGGCACTGGGGTGAGATACGGACTGTCGGTCTCGATGACCATTTTATCGAGCGGGCATATTTCGAGAACCTCAATTGCCTTACGGGCGTTTTTATATGTGATAGGCCCGTCAAAGCCGAGGTACCAGCCACGCTTTAATAGCTCCGCCGCCATCTCGGCGCTGCCCGAGTAGCAGTGGAACACGCCACGCAGAGCGGGGTAGTCCCGCACTATCTCCATACAGTCGCCGTGCGCCTCACGGTCGTGGACGATGACGGGCTTATTAAGCCTTAAAGCAAGCTCTATCTGCCGTCTGAAAAGCACCTTTTGTTCGGCCTTGTGGGTGTCGTCCCAATAGTAGTCAAGGCCTATCTCGCCGATGGCAACGCACTTCGGATGCTCGGCAAGCCGTTCCAATTGGGCGTAAGCTTCCTCCGAAAGCTTGTCCATATCTTCGGGATGCCAGCCGACGGCGGCGTATACAAAATCAAAGCGCTCGGCAAGCGCTGTCGCCGCCTTGCTGCTTTCAAGATCGCAGCCCGGGTCGACGATGAGCCCAACATTGCTTGCGGGCATCGAGCCGAGTATCTCATAGCGGTCGGCGTTGAACGCTCCGCTGTCATAATGCGCATGGGTGTCAAAGTACATGTCGTTCACCTCTTGCGCAATTATAACATTGCCTGCTATAATAACGCAAGAAAGATATAGAGGTGTGATCATGAAGGGTTATTATAAGATTTTAATAGACGGCATGGATGATACGCTTACCGTGACAGGTATCGTGCGGGGAGCTGCGTGGGTCGGAGCAGAGCTATCAAACGGCAGCTTCGGAATTGCCATGAACACCGAGGGCGAGAGCGTGCAGCGCAAGTTTGCCTCACTCGTGGGGCTGGGCGCAAAGACAGCGGCACAGGCCGTTATGAGCTGGAGCTTTAATGAGGCGAGCGAGGCGATGGCAGTCATAAACGCCTTTTACAATACGACCGAGCGCATGGAGCGCCTGCACCTTGCCGACGGCGAGAAAAGCTGCACCGACGGCATGGATATCGAGGGGAAGACCGTTGCGCTCATTGGTCACCTGAAACTCGGCGATGAAGCATTGAAGGGAGCAAAAGAGGTTTACATAATTGAAAGAGACCCTCGTGACGGTGACCTGCCGGACAGTGCCTGCGAGTATATCCTGCCCGAATGCGATGTCTCTATCATCACAGGAAGCGCAGCGGTGAACAAGACCATGCCGAGGCTGCTTGAGCTATCTCGAAACGCAAAGACCGTCGTCATCGGCCCGACCGTCCCCATGTGTCCCAAGCTAAAATCGCTCGGCATCGATCGCCTGTCAGGCATGGTCGTGACCGATAAGGCCGGTATCATCGATTGGATGCAAAAGGTGAAGGGAAATCCGTATCCCTTCGGCAAAAGCTTCACGATAGACTGAAAAACAGGACTGGAAACAGTCCTGTTTTTATTTTCGCTCATTTCCCCTGCTGATAAAACATTTCTCAACAGCGCCAAATGACGCACTTCGGGGAATTACATAAGTATAATAAATAATACCTTATGTAAACTTCGGAGGCGATATTATGAATGTAAAAGGCTCGATAGCGGCGATAAAGACCGCATTTGAGGACAGCGTGGTGCAGCGGAATTCGGAGGATGTCACCGCCATAGCATGGGCTGTCATGTATCTTATCGGCGGCTTTGTGCTCGGCACGGCGAGGGTATTAGGCACGGCCGGTCCGTTCGGCATTGCGATAGTTGCCGCTGCCGGAGCGGGGGTCAACGGAGTGTGCTGCCTGCTTGGGGCGGCGCTCGGCTACATAGTCTCCGGCGGCCTGTCATGGGGCATACGCTACCTTGCGGCGGTAGTTATCGTTTTCACGGTGGAGTTTTCGTTTCAGGACACTAAGCTATACAAAAAAACTCTCTTTGCGCCGACAACCGCTGCTGCCGTGACCTTAGCCACCGGCGTGCTGTCGAGCTTTTCGCAGATACTAAGCAATGCACCCACCGTTGCAGTCGTATTTTTGGAAACGGTGCTTGCCTTCGGCGTGAGCTACTTTATCGCCGAGGCGCTCAAAAAGGATGAACCCACGACCGAGTCTGCCGAGATACGCCGGTCAAGTGCGGTCTTGATAACCGTTGCCGTGTTCATGATGGCGCTGTCGAGGCTTGTCCTGTTTGACACACTGTCCGTCGGTCGCTTTGCGGCTGTGCTCATCATCATGATGAGCTCACTGCGCTGTGGGATGATGACCGGCTGCACCGTCGGCACGGTGTTTGGTCTTGCGATGGATCTCACGACCGGCGGAACGCCGTTTTTCACGATGGCTTATGCTTTTTCGGGACTGCTTTCGGGCTTGTTTAACCGCTGCGGCAGGCTTGCGTTCCTGCTTGCGTTCGTTCTCTCAAATGCCGTTGCGGCAGCACTCGCATGGACGGTAGCACCGCAGCTTAGCGACCTTGTCGAGGTGCTCTGCGCATCGGTCGTTTTCATGCTCCTGCCGTCAAATGTAATTTGCACAGTGGGGACTATCATACAACCCGTCGGCGGCGGCAGCGGGGAATCGGGACTCAGACGCTATGTTTCACGGCGGGTTGCACAGCTTGGCTCGGCGTATGCGGGGCTGTTTGAGATAGTGCGGCGCAATGTCGAGCAAAAATACAACGACGCAGACCCTGCCAAGGTGTTTGATCGTGCCGCCGACTGCGTGTGCGTCATGTGCAAGGACAAAAATCGTTGCTGGAACAGCGAGTACATGGAAACGCTTTCGGCATTAAACGATGCAACGGCCGCCATGACAAAGCGGGGCACGCTCCAACTCGGAGATATCCCGCTGAGGTTCGTTGAAAAATGCCGTACGCCCGAGGCGTTCGTCACCGCCGTCAACGGTGAACTGCGTGCTGCGGCTTATCGCAAGCATTTTGCGGCGCAGCTGCGTGAAAGCCGTGACACGGCGTGGGGGCAGTATTCGGACATGGCGGATATCCTCGGCGGCGTTGCCGAGGAGCTCGGCAGCATAAACGGCGCCGACCACCTTGCCGAGCGGCGACTCATGCGCTATCTGCGCATGATGGACATTGAGGCGGATGCAGCGGTGTACCGTGACGGACGGGGCAGACTGCGTGCGGTGGTGGAATCGGGTTCGCTTTCAAGGCTGTATGAAGACCCCGACTATCTTGAAAAGCTGTCTGCGGTACTCGGTCTGCGTCTTTGCCGTCAGAGATCCGCAAACGACGGCATGGCAAAGCTCACGCTCATTGAGGCCGAGCCCCTTGCCGTATCCGTCGGCATTGCGGCAATGAAGAAAAAGGGTGAGAAGGTAAGCGGCGACCGGGGAACATATTTCAAGACCGACTCAGGCGTTTTGTGCGTCATCCTGTCCGATGGCATGGGCTGCGGTCCCGAGGCTGCAAGCGAGAGCAAGGAGGTCATCGAGATACTCGAAAAGTTTCTGCGCTCGGGCATCGACCCCGCCGTTGCCATGAAAACGCTCAACTCCGTGATGCTTTTGAAAAGCGGCGATAACTGGGGGTTTGCAACGGTTGATCTCATGTGCGTTGACCTATTCTCTGGTGAGACCTGCTTTTATAAGTACGGCGCTGCGCCCAGCTATGTCATGAACGGCAAGAACATCCGCCGCATCAAGGGCGAAAGCTTTGCACCCGGCCTCGGCGACGGCACTTCCACTGCACCCGATGTTGTGCGTATGCGCCTGAAGCCCGGCAGCACGGCGATAATCGCCTCAGATGGGGTTATCGGTGACTCGAATGACAGCTGGCTGCGTGAGGTCATGGACTCGGCAACCGATGATATGAAGCTGCTTGCCCGCGACACGCTCCGTGAAGCCGAGAAAATTTACGGAAACTGCGACGACATGACCGTGCTCGCCGTTAAAGTTCAGACCCGTGGGTGATGTATATGGATATGGTAAAACGGGTAAAATCCGAACAGAAAATATCATCACAGGAGGCGGCAGAAGTGGTAAAAGGTACGGCAAAGCGGGTAATAGTTGTAAAATCGCCGGATAAAAAGGTGTTTGAGGAGGCAATATTCATCGTCCGTGAGGACTATATGCGCACCTCTGGTATAACGCATGCAAAGCTCATGGACGAGGCCAAAGCCGCCGCCGGCGGCTACATGAGCACCCTGCGCCGCAGACCGAAGTCCAAAACGGGGCTATTAATGGTGCTATCGTCCCTCAGCGGCAGCGCCGTCGCCTACGCCGTATTAAAGATATTCGGGATATAAACCGACAGGCAGTTTCAATCTGCACTCTAAATATTGGGGTGAGTTTGAGAATCAAATTGTAAGAGAATGAGTTCGGCAATGTACCGAACTCATACTTTTTATACTCTCCAAAACAAGCCAGCCTTCTTTGGTTTCTCTCTCTTAATACTTAACTCACTATAGATAAAACCGAGCATTTCTGTTAGCACATTTTCAAAATCTCGAGTGTTATCTGTATAGCCTGACATATAATGTGCAAATTCGTGCATAAGCACACCAGCAAATTCTTCTTTAGATTTCAATACATTTCTTTTGATAATTATAGCATTCTCTCCTGCGTCCCATACGCCTTGAGTAACAAAGCCAAACTCATCCATGCGTATGGTTTCGGAAATTTTAATGCTCGGAATAGTTCTCCTGTATTTCTTATTAACGAGTTCAGTAATCGGAGTTACAAGGTCGAAAGTTTCTTTTTCATCAGCACTTAAGTTTTTGTACCCGATAAAGCTGTATTTGTATCCCTGCCTATATTCATCGGATACAGTCTTAAATGTGTTGACAAAATTTGATATTTTCCTGAATACTGCATCAGTTACCATGATGAGTTCTTTTCCGCTATGCTCTAGTACCTCAACTTGGTCATTTGTAAGTTGTGCCCGCTCAAATGGTGTCATAAAAACTACATTTCCAGATTTGTTTAGGGTCTCCGCCGCATAAGCCGCAATATCGACCCACCCCGTTTCGTCTTTATTTGTCCCGGCCATTACATTCCCTATGTCGACAACGAGTGGCCGCATGACTTTGTTAGAAACGCAGTTCTTCAAAATGTTTTTTATTGTTTCCGAATAAGCAGTACGCCCTACATTTGATCGCTCACGGTTTAGAGCTTTCTTCATTTGCGCATTCATACTTGTGATATTGTAGCTAAATAGAAAATTATCCTCCGAAGCTATTTGTACACCGTTGGCATATATAAAAGCCTTTCCATCAACTATATTTGTATATACTTCGCCATAATTCGTTGTTTCCAAAAGTTCCAGACCATTATTAAAAACTAAGAACATAGATTTCGCTTTTTGCAGGTCATCCTGTTTTACGCCAGTAAGTACTACATCTGTGCCTTCCATTGTAGGATGCTGTGGTTCAGAAAAGACTGCGTGCAATGTTTGTATGTCAAAGCCTGCCTTTTCGGCCATGGTAAGAGATATGGTTGAATATTTGGAATGAATTACAACTCTGATATTGTTTCTGTAAAATACTCCAAGTGCATCTTTTAATCCAACGCCAAATTTACCAATCAAGTTAGTTGCAACAAGCTTTTCTTTGTTTTCATTCTGAGTAAAGTGTATGTATTGCAACCCACGCCCGTAGTCTCTGATATGACACACACCGTCAGAATAGGAAATCTTGATTTCTTTCGTCTCTGTTAAAGTCATTTCATCCAAGGCATTGGCAATTACTTCTCGAATTGCATGCTCAACACCCCAATGCTCCAGGACTTTTTCGATGTTCAAGTCAAATAAATTATCCATTTGAAATCCACCATACACAATGGCTCTTTATGGAAGTATATCATATTAAGCGAAACATGCCAATAGGAAAAGAAAAGAGATGAAATAATTATGGTATAATAATGTACACAACTACAGACAGAAAGGCAAAAAAGCAGATGAAAATTTGGTGATATGCACCTACAGAAGCGTCTAACTTTTAAGATGCATATCACTACTGCCTGTTGGTTACATATTATAACAACTGTTGACATAGAAGATGTCTTATGATATCTTGTGTCAAAAGTCGGAATGTGGCTGAGAGCTTCCGGATTTCGGAGAGTTCACTGCGGTCTGTCCGGCTTTTTCTTTATAAAGAGCGGGTGCCGCTTATTGTTAAATCAAAATTTAAGCTTTCCTCGCTGTTTTTCCACAGCAGGAGGAGAGCACCAAAGCCGGTGAGCTTGCGCTCAACGCTTACAGTCTCCCAAGTGCCGTTATCTAGCACTTTATATTCAATGCGGCGCTCGGTGTGCCGTTTGACGACCTGCGTCACGCATATTTTGCGGCCGACGATGCCGCACACGAGGTGCACGAGCTGCGCTTTGTACTCCTCTAACGGCCTGCGGTCGGAGAGCAGCAGATCGGAAAACCCGTCAAACACGAGCATCGACTGGAAACAGTCGGCGTTATTCGTCTCGCTGCCCATGAGTACGAGTGAGAAGCGGTCGGCGGTGTTAAAGTCAATCGTATAGCACAACTCGTCGTGCGTCAGCACGGCTGAGGGAATGAGGCTTCCAACCTTATTATAAATGTCCTCGGCAAAGCTCCGCAGGCTTTCTTTCTGCTGCATGGCGAGGGCTTCTTCATTTTCACGCATGGTTTCACCTTTCAGTTTATCGTGTCCGTATTCATTTCAAAAAGCCTGTCGACCGCGGCCTTAAGCGCCTGATGCTCAGGCTTTTCAAGCTCTGGGTCGGAAGCGAGCAGCTCCTGCGCCGCCGTCTGCGCCGTTTGCAGCACATTCATGTCCGAGCACAGGTCGGCGACATGCATCGCCGGCAGACCGTGCTGTCTTGAGCCGAAGAAATCGCCCGGGCCGCGCAGCCGCAGATCCTCCTCGGAAATTTTAAAGCCGTCGTTTGTCTGCGTCATGACCTTGAGCCTTGCCTCGGACACCTCGTTGTCGGTGTCGGAGACCAGAACGCAGTAGCTTTTGTGCTTGCCTCGGCCGACACGGCCACGCAGCTGGTGAAGCTGGCTAAGGCCGAAACGGTCGGCGTTTTCGATTATCATAAGCGCCGCATTCGGCACATCGACGCCGACTTCTATGACCGTTGTCGAGACGAGGATGTCTATACTGCCAGCAACGAAGGCCTGCATGATCTCTGCCTTTTCCTTGGCCTTGAGCTTTCCGTGCACACATGCGACCTTGAGTTCGGGGAAGTAGTGCTGAAGCTCGGCGGCGTGCTCCTGCGCAGACTTCAAGTTCGGCGGGAGCTCCTCGTTTTCCTCTATCATCGGGCAGACGACAAACACCTGCCGCCCTTCGGAAACTAATTTGCGGATGAATCCGTTCAGGCGCACACGGTAGCTCTCGGTGACGGCGAAGGTATCGACCTTTTGCCGACCGGGAGGCAGCTCGTCAATGACGGAAATGTCAAGATCGCCGTATATTATAAGCGCAAGCGTACGGGGGATGGGCGTTGCGGACATGACCAGTACATGCGGGCGGTCGCCCTTTGAAATAAGACTTGAGCGCTGATTTACGCCGAAGCGGTGCTGCTCATCGGTGACGACAAGCCCGAGATTGGGGTACTCCACATCCTCGGAAAACAGCGCATGCGTGCCGATGATAAGGTCAAATTCACCGTTTCTGAGCGAGGTCTTGACCTCACGCTTCTGTTTTGCGGTCATCGCACCCGTGAGCAGCCCGATCCGCAGACCGAGCGGAGCGAGGATGCCAAGCAGCGTGTCAAAATGCTGCTTTGCCAGAATTTCCGTCGGAGCCATGAACGCACTCATGTATCCGTTTTTTGCAGCGTACCATATAAGCGCCGCCGCAACGAGCGTTTTGCCGCTGCCGACATCGCCCTGAACGAGCCTGTTCATCGCCTTGCCCGACTGCATATCGGCAAGGGCATCGCTCACCGCCCGCCTCTGCGCATTAGTCGGTGCAAAGGGCAGGGCAGACCAAAACTCGTTAAGGTCACAAGACTGCATCTTATATCCGTCGGCCTTGCTGTGCTGCCCCTTCATCCTGCCGAGTGCGCAGGCAAGCAGGAACAGCTCCTCGAATATCAGCCTGCGCCTTGCAAGCTCCAAGGCGGTGAAATCGGCGGGGAAGTGAATGTTTTCATATGCAAAGCCCGTCTGCGCAAGCGAGTATTTTTCGCGCAGCGTCTCCGGCAGCACCTCCGGCAGCTCGCCGCCGCAGGCATCCAGCGCCTGCCGCACGGCGTGCATCACGAGCTTCTGCGACAGCCCCGTCGTCAGCCTGTACACGGGGACTATTCTGCCCGTCACGCCGTCCGGTGCATTCTCCGGCTCGTACACGGGGTTGGACATCGTCCGTTTACCGCCGATACCGATTATCTTGCCGTAAAAATTAAGGCACTGCCCACGGCGTATGTGATCTTTGAGATAGGGCTGATTGAAATATGTTATGTCAACCGATGCACTCTCATCCACGACACGGAACTTCACAAGCTCCATGCCGCGGCGGATGCGCACGAGGCGGGGCGTGTCGGCAACGATGCCTTGAATGCAGGCTGTCTCGCCGTCACAGGTGAGCGCTATGGGCTTAAATTGGCTGCGATCTTCGTATTTTCTGGGGAAATAGGAAACAAGGTCGTGTACGGTGAATACGCCGAGCTTATTTAAAAGCAGCGCTTTCCTTTCTCCTATACCCTTGCAGTACCTAACATCGGTGTCCAAATATGCCATTAAACCAAATCCTCTTAACGAAGCACCACCGTATCAATATATCTGATACGGTGGCTGAATTATGTTAACCTTACTCAGTGAACTTAAAAGTATAGTCCTTGGTGTTTGTAAGCTCAAACACCTCGACAAGGCCGCTCGTGCAGATTACCTCGTTTTCATCGGTTATCATGACCATGTCAAAGCCGCCGTAGTTGCGCCAGTAGTTTAGCGCACCGTTAACGCCGAGAACGAACATCGCCGTCGACAGGCAGTCGGCCATCGTGCCGTCCTCGCACACGACCGTAACGGAGACAAGACCGTTATTTGCAGGCTCTCCGGTGCTTGGATCAATAAGATGGTGATATTTAACGCCATCGCTGCCGATAAAGTATCGCTGGTAGTTTCCGCTTGTCACGACTGCTGTCTCGCCGACCTTGAGCGTTCCGACATACGAGCCGGTGTCGTTAGGATCCTCGACTGCGACTGTCCACTTTGAGCCGTCCGGCTTTAATCCAAGTGTCTGGACATTGCCGCCGAGAGAGACGATGCCGCTTTCGACACCGGCATTGCGCATGGCTTCGATCGCCCTATCCGAGGCGCAGCCCTTTGCCGCAGCACCGAAGCTTATCTGCGTGCCTGCTGGCATTCTGACGGAATAGTTCGATTCGCCGCTGAACTCTGTGATGCTCGTTTCCGAGAAGCGGACATTCTTCAAAAGCTCCTTTATCTCCTTGCCCGAGGGAATGATGCCCTTTTCCGAGTCAAACTCGCCCCACGCAAGGTAGAGGGGGTAGACCGAGAGATCAAGTGCGCCGCCCGACTGCTTGCAGACCTTGAGTGCGGTGATAAGTATCTCCGCCACCTGCGGGGTGACGATGACATTCTGCCCGTCGGCGTGGTTTAGCTGATAAGCCGCACTGTTTTCAACCTCGGGGTCGAGCAGAGTGTTGAGCGAATTTATAACGCCCGCCGCAGCGTCGAGGCCGGACTTGGCGTTTTTACCGTAGGCCGTGAGCGTCATGACGGTGTCCATTGCAAAGACCTGCTTTTGCTCCTTGGTATCGCCGCAGGCGCAAAGCGGAATAAGCATCGCAAGGCATACGGTCAGGGCTATGACCTTTTTATAAAGCTTATTTTTCATTTATCTTAGTTCCTCACTGGTTAGATCAAATCACATTATACCATATAAACCGTCAAAAAGAAACTGCAAAATACACAATAACTATTTGTTTAATCTCACCACGACCACAAGATGTTGGAAATAGGCGCATCGACCCGATTCACAGAATATTTACATGTATCGACGGCTCAAACCGTCTGAAGTGTTGACATAATGTGCGCTATGTGTTACAATTTGACTACAGACTATTTTACTGGTTGTAATCAATAACGGAGTGACAAGAATGAAAAAACGACTGATAAGCATAGCGCTTGCGGCAATAATGTGTATATCGCTGCTCATTATACCTGCCGCTGCGGATAAAACGCTCGGCGCTTATACAACGAGTGCGCTGAATCTGCGAAAAAGTGCCGGTACGAGCGCATCCATCCTCATGACCATGCCAAAAGGCGCAGAGGTGATTGTTATTTCCACCTCCAACGGCTGGAGCAAGGTGATGTATAAAAACACCATCGGCTATGCGTCAAAGTATTATCTGAAGAGCGACAGCAGCGTGAGCGGCAGCTTCGGCACCGGCAAGATAACCGGCTCGGATGTGCGCATGCGCAAGGGCGCAGGCACGAGCTATTCCATCATCGGCACATACGATAAGGGTACAAAGATGACCGTCACCGGTGCAAAGGGCAACTGGTACGCCGTTAAATACAACGGCAAGACCGGCTATGTCAGCGGCGA